>Ga0070731_10000781_pt1 | contig 38031 bp, 19 predicted proteins | sample Coa_R1_2_FD_66448 | JGI IMG/M metagenome (GOLD analysis project Ga0070731, IMG submission 66448) | Surface soil microbial communities from Centralia Pennsylvania, which are recovering from an underground coalmine fire - Coalmine... | ecosystem: Environmental > Terrestrial > Soil > Unclassified ...
GTTTCAAATGATCTGGAGACTTTATGGGCGCGGCTGGTGGAAGCCGTCGGACGAGCGAGCCCATTCACGCGCAGTTATTTGCTCGAGGCGCATCCGGTTTCGTTTGCAAAGAATGTTTTCACGATCGGTTTCGATCCCGAGTTCGAGGATCACATCGGACTAGTGGATAACGCCCGAAACCACACATTGCTGCAAACCAAGATGGCCGAGCTTGGTCATGCGAATGCGCAATTCAAGTTCATCAAAGCCGAGGCGCCGGCGAATCGCGCTCCGGTTATTGTGGCGGAAGCGACTCCACCGCCACCGGCGACTCAAAGCAAACCGCCGGCTGCCGTCCCATCCAAGCCAGCTTCAGCTTCCGCACCACCGCCGAAGGAAAAATCGGCTCCTGTGCCCTTCAGCAAAGAGGATTTCAAGAATGACCCTTTGATTCAAAAGGCATTGGAGATCTTCAAAGGCCAGATCGTTGAGGTACGGGCGTAGCCATGGTTATCACCATCTTCCGGTCGCGTCTTCGTCCTGAGCATCAGGAAGAATACACGCAATGGGCGACACGTATTCACGACCTCGCGGTTCGCACACCCGGCTTTCTATCGATCAAAACATTCAGCGCGGAAGACGGCGAGCGTGTGTCGATTGTGGAGTTTGAATCGGAGGAAACCATGCAGGGGTGGCGCGAGCAAGCGGATCATCGCCAGGCGCAGGAGCTCGGGAGGAAACAATTTTATTCCGAGTATCACATTCAGGTCTGCCGGATTATTCGTGATTATTCTTTTCCGAAAAAAACTGGCGCGCCGGTGGGTTCCGTTTAACTTAAATCTATGTCAAGTATTGGAAAATTGATGAAGCAGGCTGCGCGGATGCAGCAGCAGGTGGAACAAATTCAAAACGACCTATCGCAGCGGACTGTGGAGTCCAGCAGCGGTGGAGGCGCGGTGAAAGTCGTTGCCAAATGCGATGGTTCCATCGCCTCGATCAAGATCGATCCGCAGGCACTGAATCCCTCGGATGCACAACTGGTCGAAGACATGATTCTGACCGCGGCCAACCAGGCTCTGGCCCAGGCAAAGGACATCTACAACGCCGAAATGGGAAAAGTGACGGCTGGGTTTAATTTGCCGGGACTCGGGTGAAATGAAGAAGGAAGAAGGCAGAATGAAGAATGGCTGGCCGCACGGAGTGTGCCCGATCTGTTTCTGCGTTCTGTCTTGTTCTCTCTAAATTCTGCATGGCGCTTCCTGAACCAATCACTGCTCTCATAGCGGCGCTGAATCGTCTCCCGGGAGTCGGGCCGCGGTCGGCGGAGCGCATTGCATTGCACCTGGTGCAGTCGGAGCGGGCTGATGCGAAGCAATTGGCCGAGACCGTGATCCGTGCACGGGAACGCATTCAACTCTGCGCCATTTGCGGAGCGCTCACGGAAAACTCGCCTTGCGACATCTGCACAGACACGCGGCGCGATGCGTCTGTTGTCTGCGTGGTCGAACAACCGGTCGACATATTGAGCATCGAAAAGTCCGGTACCTTCCGAGGGAAATATCATGTCCTGGGAGGAAAGATTTCGCCGCTGGATGGCATCGAACCGGAGGATTTGCGGATTGCGGAATTGGAACGGCGGCTTGCGCAGGAGCCGATCCGGGAAATCGTTGTTGCGCTGGGCACGGATGTCGAGGGCGATGCGACAGGGTTTTACCTGGGCAAACGCCTGGCTCGTCCAAACCTGAAGGTCACGCGCATTGCGCATGGACTGCCCGCCGGAACCGGGCTGGAATTTGCCGACGAACTCACGTTGAGCCGGGCTCTGGAAGGCCGGCGAGAAATGAATTCGTAAAGATCTTACCCCCTGCTAGCATTTGCTATTCGCCTGATGAAACCCGTCATTGTGTTCGATCTCGGTAAAACGCTGGTGGACTTTGATTATTCAATCGCCGCCAACCGCATTGCTCCGCGCTGCAAACCAGTCGCTGACCCGGTGAAGTTTTTCTCGGTCCATGCCGCCCTGTTGACGAGCTACGAACTCGGTCTTCTGAGCACAACGCAGTTCTTCGATCAAATCAAAGCGGCGAGCGGTTTCTCTGGAACTCAGGCCGAGTTCAGCGAATTCTTTGCCGATATTTTCACGCCGATACAGCCGATGATCGATCTCCATGCAGAATTCCGTAAGAGGAAAGTGGCGACGTTCATTCTTTCCAATACGAACGATCTGGCCGTGGAGCATATTCGCAAAAAATTTCCGTTTTTTAATAATTTTGACGGGTACGTCCTCTCCTATGAGCAAGGGTTCATGAAACCGGCTTCCAAACTCTATGAGATTGTGGAGCAGGCCAGCGGGAGGAAAAGCGAAGAGATCTGTTTTATCGATGACCGGCCTGAAAACGTGCAGACGGGAGCAGCCCGTGGCTGGAACATCGTGTTGCACGAGGATTCCGCAAAAACGCGGGAAGCACTGCAGAAGTTCGGGCTATTGGATCAGTCCTGAGGTTCCGACGGACTGTGCTTGCTCTGCCCCAGCAAGTTCTCCAGAGAGTAGTCGGCGTCGCTAATTGAGAAGAGGCGGTCGGCTATATCATTGAGCGCCCGGCGTGCAGTTTCAAACCGATCTGAAAGTGTGCTGAATATTTCTGCCACATCGTATCGCTGAGCAAGCCGGTGATCACTTGCCGCGCGAAAATGCGCGCGTCCCAATGCGTCGTAATATTTCACGCCGGGAAAGCCACGCAATTCCGCACGCACACGAATGCGGTCCGGAAACACGCCCGAAAAGAAGAGCGAATAGTTTCCGATGTGTGCGCGAATGAAAAAGCCAGCGCGATCGTCGGCGGCATTCAGCGCTGAAAGCATCTCGAAGAAATAGTCGAACGGGTTTAACTGGCCGGGCAGAATACAACGCGCCCGCTCCGCCTGTGCAAATTCCGCGAGCACCTCCGCAACGTAATCCGCCACCGCGCGGTCCTGCACGTCCGATCTTCGGAAGACATTTCGCACGAGGATGTAAAAATAAAACCGGCAGGAAACACGCAAGCATCCCCGGCGCTCCAGCAGCGCATGAAAAAGCGCGTCATCGTCGAGAATCAAATCGCGGGATTCCTCATCGGAAAGAAGTTTTATGAGGCACTCGGCGTTGCCGATTTTCTGTCCGAGGACAGAAAGAATGAAGTCCACGTCTTCCGCCGCGAACTGCACTCGACAGTTAGGTTGAATCATTTTCATCGTCGTTTCAGGACGAATCACTGACAGCGCACCTGGCGCCGACCCCTGCCCTTTTACCGGCCTGGCATCAGAATAGAGCAAAATCGGTTCCAGCCAAAGCCAGAAATTCACCCATTGGAACTACGGTTGCGGGTGTCCCCGAAATGGATGATTCTAACCATTGTGGCTGAAATGATGACTGCCCGGATTTCCACCCACTCCAAACGTGAAGCCATGGATTGGGGCCTTGTTCTTGCAAGCCAGGGCATTGAAGCGACGATCCATTTTAACGAGGAGACCGGCTGGGAACTGGAGGTGCCCGAAAATGAGTTTGAACGCGCCCGCGGAGTACTCAGGCAATATCAGGCCGAAAACCGTCAATGGCCGTGGCGCCAAAGAATACCCGGCAGGAGCGTGCTGTTCGACTGGGGCAGCGTTGCCTGGGTGGTGCTTATCTGTTTGTTCTTTTGGCTTCAGACTCACTCGGTCACTGATATCCGCACTCCAGGCATGATGGACACCGCTGCCGTTTCCCGTGGAGAATGGTGGCGGCTTTTCACGGCGACTTTTCTCCACGCGGATATCGGCCACCTGGCAATGAACGCAAGCATTGGGTTGGTTTTGCTCGGCCTGACGATGGGAAGCTGCGGCACCGGCGTTGGATTGCTCGCCGCCTACCTGGCGGGCGTTGGCGGAAATGTTGTCGTGTGGTTCATTGACCCGGCAGGCCATCGCAACCTGGGAGCATCGGGGATGGTCATGGGCTGCGTGGGTCTGCTCGCGATGCAATCCGTGCCGGCCCGGATCGGCAATCGCCACGCTCTGAAGTATGCATTGAGCGGTGTTCTCGGCGGCCTGATGCTCCTGGTTTTATTCGGATTGGATCCGGCATCGGACGTAATTGCGCACGTTGGTGGATTCGTAAGCGGACTCGCCCTGGGAGCCATTTTGACGCAAGCGCCACGCCTTGCCAGGAGCAAGATCGCAAATATCTGGGCCGGGATCACATTCTGTCTGCTCGCGATCTATCCGTGGTGGTTGGCGCTGAAGGAAACCTCTCGATAAGGATACCAAAGAAAATACCGACGTTAACAGGGTTGGTGTCCCCAATCGCTTTCTTTCAGTTCCTTTTCAAACAAGGCCCACTGTTCTTCTTTCGTGAGTCCGGGACTGACTGTTGCTTCAGGTGAACCGGGAGACGATGCGGCCTGCCCATCAGGCGTGACAATACGATCAAGTTGGGCCGCGAGAATTTCGAGACTGCCTTCACTCCAAACCACGAAATCAGCCTTGGCAATCTTCTTTTCGATTGCCCATTGCGCAGCCAGGCGCTGGCTGATCTGTTCTGGATTCCAGCCTCGCTCGCTCAGGCGTTTGCCCTGAGTCACCGTCGAGCAAGCGATACAGATGGTCGCATCAAATTCCTTCTCAGCCCCGGTCTCAAACAACAAAGGGATGACAACAACCCCGATTCTGCTTTGCTGCGCACGCCACTGTTCAACCTCCTGCTTCCACAACTCACGAATCCTTGGATGCGTGAGGCTTTCCAGCGTATGCCGCGCGGCGGGGTCGGAGAAAACGATTCTGGCGAGTTCGTCACGGCGCAAGTGACCGTCAGGAGCGATTACATTGGCGCCAAACGCACGTTGAATTTCAGCAAGAGCAGGCTGGCCGGGTTCTACGATCTTTCGGGCCAGCACATCAGTATCGATGAAAGGCACGGCCCGCTGTGCGAGAATCTGCGTTGCCGCTGATTTGCCCATGCCTACACCACCGGTCAACCCAAAGAGTTTCATGCAGCATTGATGTCCACTGCCGCACGGTGATGCAAGCGCAAACCGGAACGGACTACGGAATTACCTGGGCGCGGTAGAAACGATGCACGTAACTGCTCGCAGCCGGGTCAACGAAGTTGAAGGGCGGCGTACCTGTGAAGACGTTGACCCAATTGGTGCTTACGAGATTGCTATTAGCCTGGATCACAACGGTCACGCCAGCACCGATCGGACCGGGCACACCGATTTGCAGGTTGTGACCTCCGCCTGCCGCCACGGTAGGCACCAGAGTCACAGTTGCCGGAGTTGCGTTGATCGTCGCTTCTGCAGTGCTGTCATCTGGATTAGGATCGGGCGTGCCAGTTTGGACCGTTGCGGAGTCGAGCAAAGCTCCTGCACTGGTCACCTGCAACGTCAAGGTCAGCCCTGCTCCTGCGTTTACCGCCAGCGTGCCGACATTCCATACCAGCGTCGTACCCTGTGTACTGATAGCGCCTTGCGTAGCACTGGAAGAAACCAGCGATACACCGTTGGGCAGACTATCAACAACCAACACATTCGTCGAAGCAGATGGTCCATAATTTGTGGCCGAAAGAGACAAGGTAACGGACTGGCCGATGAGAGCTGTCACATTGGTCGGGCTGATCAGCATTTGAACGTCACCCGCAGTGCCGACAATGTCAGCAAGTGTGAGCGAAAGCACCCAGCCGTTGGACACAAAGCCGCTGTTGACAGGCTTATCGTCCTGCACGAACAACGACCACGTGCCATTAGGATTACCGCCCGAGAACGTCGACAGATTGGTTCCGTACGGCGGCGAGGGCGGAGAAATGTGAGTCGGCACAATAGTAGCAGGCGCTGCGAGCAGAGTATTGATTAAGTTCGTACCATTTGGGGTGCCGAGTCCCGTGCAGAGGTCGTACCCAGGTACCGCAAAAAATAAGTTCAGGCTGTTACTCCATGTGTTATTTCCGAGAACGATATCATGAAAGCAATTGGCATAGTTCGTGGAACTCGCAATCTGATAAAGAGCCGGATTCAGAAAACCGACTGGCGCATGGCCATTAAGCGCCGCCTGTTCATTAATGAGCGCCGTGAAACCCGCCCACAGCGGCGCCGCGCAACTGGTACCAGCGAAAACCCCATTGGTTCCACCGTCGAAATCAACCCAAACATTATTACCGGTCAGCGCCACATCAGGCAGATTTCGAGCGGCGGACGAACCCTGACTTGCGGTAAAATTAATGTTCGTCTGCCAAAACGGAATTGAATAGAAAGGACTGATTCCCCCGGAACTTCCCACGGGCGCTGGTGGACCGAAATTCCAAACAGTTTCAGACGAGTAAGCAGCGCTGGCCGTCGTTCTCAGTGTCGTACCGCCAACGACTGTGATGTGTGGACTGTCGGATGGGAATGGGATCGAATTCCCGACAAGATACGCATCGCCATCACCCGAGGCATTGAAATAGGTTTGCCCTTGCACGGCCATTTGTTGAAAAATCTGTTCCGCCACGGGGTCCGGCGGACCACTATCTCCCCAGGAACTGCTAAGGTTATTAGCCAAGTCGTCATTTGCCATCCTGTTCAAAACGTCATCAAACGGGCTGGTATCGGGCGCTTCATACACGTAAATGTTTCCCACTCCGGGTGACATCGAAAGAATCATTTCAATATCCAGTGACACTTCGTCGTCACCAGGCAGTGTTGGCGCCGGCACACCACCATCAACCGGGATAACGACGATGTTAGGAATCGTCGCCAACCCGATTTGGCTGGCGTAAACGGCGATATCACTCGCGAAAAAAGCATTAAATTGCACTAGCCCAACATTCTGCCCGGCTCCCGTCAAAGTCGTGCCTGGAACGTACGCGTTGCGGAAATCGGAACCCTGATAAGAGCCGCCCGGTCCGGACCCAAGATTTGGTGAAGCTGCTGCAGACTTTGCGGATAGTTGAACAGGGGTCATTTTTAATGCTGGATGAGGGATGGCATAGTTGTCCAAGCCTTCGATTCGAAGGACCGAAAGCGAGGAACTGACCGTGGGCTCGCGATCTGGCGCGAAGAATTCACGCGCTTCGGTTGGATGGTGATAGCGGTGCAGCTTCACGGAGAACGCTTTCTCAACATCCTCGGCACGGCCACTCACGCTCAGCAACATCCGGTTCGGATGTTTCTGAGTAATCGTCAGGTTGTGTTTTTGCGCAAAATCGATTACCGCCTGATACTGCTTCTCAGTCGGACCGAAACGTTCGGCGAATTGCCCAGGTGTCAAATAATGGCCGTACACCGAACTGGACGGGTCGGAAACCTGTTGAACCAGGTGTTCAAGCGTTTCGCTATTCCTCACGGGCAAGCCAATCGACAGTCTCATCGTGGTATCAGGATCCACATCCCCAACCGGCTGAGCTTTCCCGCGAGCCACTACGGCCGGCACATGGCCCCGTAAGGACACGGGAGCGGGTTCTGCCGCGAAGCTCGAGAAAGCTGCAACGCCTGATAAAAAGACAGCGAGGCCAATAGTTGATAAATCCTTCCGCATAGAATCTGAACGAATTTGAGACTGCTGCACAAGCCGGGATCGATCCAGGCAGCCCCGGGAAACAGAATGAAATAGATTGGATATCATTTTCATGTTGCTCAGGGGAAGACGGGTACCGGCAGATAAGCCGTTGGCTTGTTGGTTCCAGAGAGAATCTGGCCGGACTGCGGCAAGCTGGCGCTCGCCGCGTCATCAAAGGTAAGCGTCACACCGTTGATAGCATTCTGGCCGCCAGCGTGCGCCATGAACAGCACTGTCTGCTCCTCTGGAGAAACGAGCAAGGCATCGATATCTGCGGGCGACGTGTGGACCAGATTGGTCAATGTGACCGTCGACTTGAGGATGGTACCAATCTGATTGCTCACTGTGATTGTAGAGGGATACGGCGTTGCCGTCGCATTGTCATTAATCGCAATGAAGCCAGCGTTTGTATACCACACTGTAGTCGTCCCAAGCGTATAGCCGAATACAGCCGTGCCGATATTGGTCGTGCTGTCCTTCAGCTGGAATGTTGCCGTGATTTGTTGACCGTTCGTTCCCTGAGCAAGGAACGTGAACGGCTCGGATACGGAATGTCCGCCGCTGAGCAATGGCCCGTAAGTTTGAGTGGCCGGGTTCGGAATGGGTGTCACGCCATTGGTCGCAATCAAGGTCGCTGACAGATTTCCGACATTCAAGCCGCCGGCATCGCGGAACCCGAAGAGCACGGTTACAGTTTCATTCGAGTCGATGACGCCATTCGGGGCGCCCGCGCCGCTTTCTGAAATGAGTGCCGAACCGGCTGGCACCACGAAGCTGCCCGTATTGTCTTTGATCGTCAGAGTAGCCGCGTTCGGTGAGGCCAATACGCCGTTGCTCGGATTGAACAATTGCAGCAAGACCGTCACGTTCGGTTGAACGACCGAAGTATCAACGATAGGCACTGAGAACGTCTGGTTGGTCACTCCGTTGGTAAAGAGCAGCGTTCCGTTAGTCGGGAAGTACTGGATCCCCGGAATTGCCGAGCCGTTCGTCGCCGAGAACTGGATTGTCGCCACAGCATCAGTCAAGCCGGTCCGGAAGACATTGATCATGGATATTCCGGCCGTCTTGTTTACCGAGTAGGTCTTGCTGGAGAATTTGAACCCGGCAGTCGCGTCAATGATAGTGACAGCCATGTTACTCGGAGCAATCAATTGTCCCGGTGGCGTGGGATTGGCCAGGCTGATATTGAAAGTCCGGTCTCCGCTTACCGTGCCGCTGTTGAGAATGGGCACGGTGAATGTGTTCGTACCGTTGCCGTTGGTGAATACCAGTGTGCCATTGGTCTTGATGTAATCCAGACCGTTCAGAGCGGTGCCATCCGATGTCGCAAATTGCACAGAAAGCGGAACGGTGTTCGAATTGTTGATTACCGGCTCCACACTTGGATTGGTGCAAATGACGGTTATCAATGCGTTCCCGATGTCGCGGCGCACGATCATCGATGAGTTCGTAAAGCTTATCCCGGCATCCGCATCCAGAACCTCGATATAGTTTGTGCTGGGATACCCGAGCGCCGATCCGGTGCTCGGATTGGACAATGCCAGGGTGAACTGCAACGTACCCGTGACAGCCGGATCATGGATAATAGGAATCAGGATCGACTTGATTGCTTCTCCCGGGTTGAACGTCAAGGTGCCCGCCGTTGTGGTGTAATTGGTACCCGCCACCGCCGTCCCGTCATGCGTGCTATAGCTTACCGACTCGGTGCCATTAGTCGGACCAATTCGGAGAACCTGGATGCCCAATGGACTCGTGGTTTCAGGTACGCTGTTGGTGGCATTACCAAGCAGGAAGCCGCTATTGTCGTCGGCAATGGATACAATCGCGTTTGTCGGCGACACGAGTGTAGTCCCGGAGCTCAGATTCGTCACCAGCACGACACCAAAGTTTACAGTGCCAAGCACCAGATTGTTTTGAACAAGCGGCACTGCAAATGTGCCGCTGGTCTGGCCATCATTGAAGGTAATCGTGTTGCTGACAGAGATGTAACTGACACCGGGTTGCGCAGTGCCCGGAACGGTATAATAGAAGGCCGAAACGCTCCCCGAGCTTCCGTTGGTGCGCAACACTGTGATAATTGCGTTTGGCGTGCCTTCGCTGGCAGCGAAATTGGTGGAGGAAAACATCAGTTGGCCCGGCGAGAACGCTGTGTCTTTTATGGTCAGTACTGCATTTGACGGACTTACCAGCGTTGTGCCGATTGCATTGCTTAGAATCATCGTGACAGTACGATCACCTTCCGGCAGGGCGTTATTCGTGATGGCCACCTGAACGACCTGTTGAGTGACACCTGGACTGAACGTCACAAGAACGTTTGTGGGGAAGTAGTCCGTGCCGATTGCAGCAGTTCCATTTGTAGTAGTGCCAAAGCCCACAGTGCATGGCTGATTTCCACCGCCACTACGAACGATAGTGATATTCGCCAGGCCGGATAGCGTGTTCTTGGCCACCTGGTATGTTGCCGAGGAGAAGCTGATGGTGTTGTCCGTGTTCACAATTGTCAGCACGGCATTCGTTTGATTACCCAACTGTGTCCCTGCACTCGGATTTGAGAGCGTCAGGTTCACCGTCAGGTTGCTGGTGACCACGTTATCATCGCGAACCGGGACAGCCACATTCTCAAGGACCTCGCCCGGCGGGAAGGAAACATTGGTGACAACGGTTGTGTAATTGACAGTCGGGGCTGCCGAGCCAGGTGTCGTAGAAAATACCACGGACACATTGCCCGAGCCGTCAGGATTCGGGCCGCTTGTGCCTCCAGTGCGTCGCACCGTGATTATCGCCTGCAGACCGTTTTCGTTCACCACGTAATTCGTGGAGGTGAACTGGAACGCTCCCGAACCGGTGGCTGATCCCCCGTATATTCTCGTCAGGAACGGCGCGGGTACATCGTCGTATTGAGTAAAGCCGCCACCGATCAGGATCATCTGATCGACAGGTTGAACCACAACAGCGTCAATGTCACCATTGGCACCATCACCGAAGTTAATGGTGGGATCGGTCAGACCATTGGTTAGCAGGCGGGTGATATGATTTCGGGTGACGCCGTTCAAAGAAGTGAACTGGCCGCCAATAAGAATTCGGTTATCGGACTGGAGGGCGATTGCCTGCACCGAATCGTTGGCACCGAAAGCCGTATTCGCAGCAAAAGTCGAGTCGACCGAACCATTACCGTTCAATCGAGCCACTCGAACTGCTGCCACCCCGTCAACATTCGCGAAATCACCGCCCAGAACGATTCCACCGTCATTTTGAATCGCGATTGCGCGCACGCTTCCGTCAGCACTCGCGTTGAAATTCGTATCGAGCGAACCATCGACATTCAACCGAACGATGTTTGTCTGGTTCACTCCGTTGACCGAGGTGAAAGCACCCCCAATGAGCACTTTGCCGGCCAGAACGGAGTTGGTTGGATACACGGCGATGGCATTGACCGTTCCGTTAACACCAGTGCTCACGAAACTTGGATCGACTGTGCCATCTTCGTTCAAACGTCCGATACCCGGTATACCGTCGGCGTTGAGCGTGGTGAATCCGCCGCCCACATAGATTTCTCTCGCACCACCAATAAAGGTTTCGGCAATGGCAAACACGGGATTATCGGCGCCTGAACCCGGATTGAAGCTGGTGTCAAGCGAGCCATCCACTTGAACACGGGCAATTCGATTTCGCACTACGGAATCCACATTGCCAAACGAGCCACCGAGGAGAATGGCCCCGTCGGTCTGCACTGCCACCGCTGAAACCGCACCGTCGGCGCCGGCGAACCCATTCAGGAAGCTCGTATCCAGCGTGCCATCCGTATTCAGACGCACATAATGGTTCCTAGGCAAGCCGTCGACGTCCGTGAAATTGCCTCCGGCAACGATCTGACCGTTGGTTTGCAATGCAATCGCCTGCACGCTGCCATTGATGCCCGTTTGGTTGAACGTGACATCTCCGGAGCCGGGCGGGCGATTGAATGCCTGGGCATCCAGGATGTTCACTTGAGCGTTCGTGGGTGAACCCAGAACGGCTCCAGTGCTCGCGTTAGTCAGAACCACATTAAAGAAGAACGGTGACGGATCGACTATTCCATCATTCAGTATCCGCACTCCGAAGCTTGCGGCTGTCTGGCCCTGGACAAAGGACACGGCGCCATTGGTAGCGATGTAATTCGCTCCTGCATGCGCGGTGCCATCCATGGTTGTGAAATTGATCGTGGCATTGCTGAGAGCGGACCCGGTGCGTATGACTGTGACGGTGGCAACTCCATTCGTTGCCTCATTGACGGCATACGCTGGGGCACTGAACTCAAATTGGCCGTAGTTATTGTCGTTGGTGATAGTGAGGGTGGCATTTGTCACTGTGCCGAGCACTGAAGAATTGGTCAACCCATTCAGACTTCCATTAAGGAGATAGACACCGAAAGTTTTGCTACCGCCTATGTTCCCGTTGTTGATGAGAGGAACCGTCACCGTGCGCGAGGAGACGTCACCGCTGTTCCAATGGAGCGTGTTGGTCAGGCCGATGTAATCCACGCCTGCCATCGCTGTGCCGTTTGTAGTCGCGTACTGAACATCGAGAGTTCCCAAGCTGCCAACGTTGCGTTCAACAACGAATTGAATAGAGCCCGCGCTCAGGTTTGTCGCATAGCTGTTCGTGCTGAAGTTGAGGATTCCGTGATAATTCGGATTAATAATCCTCAGAATGGCATTCGTCAGCCCAATACCTGCATTGGCGGGGAAGCCAAACAAGCTCAGATTGACTGTTTTCTCGATGCTGCTGATGTAATTGCTTTGGATAACCAAAACATTGAAGAACTTATTGGTGTCGCCATTGTTAAACGTAAGCGTCCCGGCCGTATCAACATAATCCACGCCCGGCGTGGTGTTCGGACCAGCGCTCGTCGAATAACCTATCTGGAGGGGAGTGGAATTGAATTGGCCGTTGGTGCGTATCACCGTGATAGGCACGCTGCCAACTCCGGAATATGTCGGCGATGAGAAACCAAACGTACCGGGTCTCTTATTATCGTCGACTATATTTAGCGGAGCAATTGAGCGACCCAGGCCCACTCCGAGCGGAATATTTTCTCCACCCAGGTAGAACTGGTCCGCTCCAGCCGGGTTCGCCAGTTGAAATTGAGCCGCGACGTTTCCGGACTTCGCCTGATTGTTATTGATGGTTACGATGACACTGCCAGGTCCATCGAGGTTAAAGGTCCAGCTGCCACCAAAATTATCTTCATACACCGTGTTGGTTCCCCATAACCCATCGCTGTGCCGGCGGCTTGTTCCGAAGTATTCCCATTCGATTGGGTATAGCGGATAATTGCCAGCGTAATTGAAATCAGAGCCGGCTTGTGCCGAACCGGGCACGACATTGAAATTAGCGGATGCGTATCCCAAAGAGCCATTCGTGCGGGTCAGGGTCACATACTCAAATCCCGCGCTTTTCGTTGTTGGATAAGTGGTTTGGAGAAAACCAACGCTGCCGGGTCCAGGAGTTGACCCGCCAATTAACCGTGTAACACTATTGCGATTACGAACGCCATCGCGCGACTTTGGCTCGGTTAACTGACCGAAGTCAAAGCTGTCGGGCCGGACGAGAGGATCAAACTGGCCGCCTCCGACCTGGCTGAACGAACCACCAATCATGACGTTGCCGTCACTTTGAACGCCGGAAGTGTAAACCGCGTTTGGAATATCACCGAAATGAATACGTGTCAGTCCCGCAAACTGATTGTAAGCAGTATCCAGGAAGGTGGTGTCGACAGAGCCGTCAATATTGATACGGGAGAATCCGAGGCGATGCGTGCCGTTATACTCTGTAAAAGGACCACCGATATAAAGCTGCTCCGGATTGAATGTAACCATTACATTTGTTCCCAGGAGGGCGTTCGTCCCGGAGGTATTCGTGGCGAATGTCAGCGAATCAACGATGCTGTATACCGACCCATCCGTACCCGAGCCGGAGAAGAATTGCGTATCAAGGCTTCCAGAGCTGTTGAGACGCACGAAGAAGTTGGCTGGCTGCCCATTCATGAAGGTGAAGTCACCACCCACGATCAGTTGTCCGTTTTCCTGCGTCGCAAGCGCCCGCACTCTCGCGTTTGCACCGGATCCAAAATCAAAGCTGGGATCAACTGAGCCGTTACCCAACAAGCGCGCGATGTGATCCTGCCCAAAATTCCCGCCTGCAGCGGTAAAGTCGCCGCCGACAATCACTCCACCACTTGAACTTGGAGACACAGCTTTGGCTGAAAAGTCCCACAAGAAACCAGGCACTCCGTTCGTCACATTCTGGTTCACCACAATTAAAATCGTGTTATTCGTGATACCACCGATGGGACCGAACGGTATCACCAGCGAGTCCACCGCGTTTGCGGTATTTGTCGGCTGGGTATCGAAAATCAGGACGGGGCCATAGTACACGCGCAGATCGTTGGTCTGCTGGATCGAGTCATAATTGATCGACAATATTCCTGACGTGCCAGTGTTGATGATCGTATCCATTTCGGTGTTGGTACCGACAGCAGAAGCCGTAGTGACCGGCGGCAGAACCGGAGTCATGGCATAGACAGAACCATTCAGGCCTGTGCCTGGATCAAAAGTCGAATCCAAAGACCCGTTGGAATTCAGCCGAGCAACGTGGTTCCGAACCTGGCCGTTATACGCAGTAAAATCGCCACCGATAACAATTGTGCCGTCCCCATCCACAATCATCGACCTGATTGGGCCGTTGGCGCCCGAACCTGAAGCCGCGAGGAAGGCTGTATCGATTGAACCATTGGCATTCACTCTCACAATATTGCCGGCTGAAGTGCCCGCAAAGGAGGTGAAACTCCCCGCCACGATAATCTGCCCGTTCGGCTGCAATCCCAGCGAAGTAACAAAATCCCCGGTTGTGATGCTCAGACCCTCACCCGGATTGAAGTTCGTGTCCAGTTGTCCATTGGCTTGTATCAAGGCGACACCATTGATCGAGACGCCATTATACGAAGAAAAGGATCCACCGATAACGGATTCATTGTTCGGAAGCACAACGAGCGCATTCACCTGGCCATTTGCGTCTGTGCCGGGCTGTTCCAGGGGTTGACCGCCCTGCGGACCGGCGGGCACGACCAGATCGAGACCGAAATCCGGATTATAAAGTTCGTCCACTGACCCGGCTGGCGGGTTGGCATCATCGAAAAGGATGGTCACGGTGGTCTGGGCCACCATGCCGACCTGATATGGATTGCCTTGAGAATCTGTCGCGTAAAGCTCGATCTGGAAGTCTCTGTTGAACTCCGTCAAGCTGTTTTCAAACACCGTAAATGTGACAGGCTGTGGATCGTGAGCATGAGCCCCGGACGGAAAGGAAAGCGTTCCGTTAGCTGCCCCGCCGAAATCCGCGGGACTTGTCTGAAAGATATTGGCTACCTGGTTCTTACCGTTTCCATTAGCACCGTTGACGTCTGGTATCGCGTAATCCGATCCTGGCTCCAGTGGAAACTCATTGTTGGCCTGATCACCCAGGTCCTGGTTACCGAGGAACACGTTGTTGATCCGATAACTGACTGTGGCCGCGTCCGTGTTCGTTCCCATGCGGTTGACGTAAACAGTGATCGGTATGCCTCTTAGAAAATTGGTAACATCCTCGGGCACGCGGTAATAGGATTTTTGAAAATTGAAAACGGGATTAGTGGGAGTGAGAGTGTAAAAGATATTAGTGACTATTACCGTCACATTGCTACCGAGCATTGCATTCGTCATCGTTACGGAATTGGTCATTTGCACCTGACTCGGACCTCTGGGATCAATGTCACAATCAAGGATCCGGACAAGTGCCTGCGAGAAAACCGGATCGACACGCGGCTGGGAAACGGCACCCGGCTCGCTCGGGTCAACCTGCGGATCGAAGAGGACTATCCCGAAATCCCGATTCGGTTGGGTAAGTCCACCATCGTCACCAATCGGGATCAGTATCGTCTTGCTCATCTCGAAATCATTGAAGGTCAACGTGCCAAGGACCTGTCCATAATCACCATTGAACGAGTGCGCCGGAGCATCGCCACTCAGCGGAATGGGCACACCGTCTGAAACGAGAAGACCGCTGAACGGATCAACTGAGTAATGATCCGAAAGCTGGTCGCCATCAACCGTGCCAATGCCCACTGTAACACGGCCCGCCGAACCGGCTACGCGCGTGACAGTGACCAACAAACCCTCCTGGTCATAGGTATAACCGTCGTAAATGGTACTGTTCTCCTGGTTCCCATTTACGTTTCCCGTCGTGCGCCGGTCTGATTCTGTCTCTGAAACCTGATAGAGAAGCATGGCTGGATTCTCCGTTCCTGCCGTCGCCGTCAAAATCCCGCCTCTAGTAGAAGTCCCCTTCTCTGGAACGCCGGATGTTCCATCAATCGTTTCCGACGCAAAGCGAAAGACTCCGGAAGGATGATAGGCCCAATTCAGCATGAAGGGTCCCGCAGAACCCTTGCTGCCTACAGCGATATAATAGGTAGTTCCAGCCGTGGCGGTGAAATGCAACTCGCTCGCCCCACTGCCATACGTGCTGATGCCTGGCAATCCGCTGAACGGCTGTTCAATCGGATTAAAATTAGCTCCTCCGAACACGCCATTGAACAAATTCGCTTGGGTAGGTTGATTGGTGTCCGTTACACCGACGGACGGAATACTCGAAATCGAAGAGTTTTCTCCCTCCTCGTTTTCCTGAGGAAGTTCCGGACCCGAGCCAGGAATGGGCAGCGTCGGATAAAGATCGTCGTTCGCGGCCGCTTGTACCAATGTGGGGATCGATGTTCCGGTATAAACCGCCAAAACTGTGTCAAAACTGCTGCCAATCGTGTCCATTTCGACATCGCCGCTCACGGTAGCAGTCCAGGAATACCAGACGGTCTGGGACGCTGCGAAGCCGGCATGAGACGGCTCGTTTGGTTCTGTTGTAGCACCGAAGTTATTGCCGGAAATGGAGCCGGACAACTGATCACCGAGGAACGTTGCGTTTGCAAAATTATCATTCAGTGGCAGTGGACCAAGGTTCCAGTTCAGGACAACAAACCCCATAGCAGTGTTCGTAAGGATTGCACTGGTCGCTGCGGAATTGGTCGGAACTCCTGCGTTCGTCAAACTCATATATCCAGCGACATCAATCATGTACGTTTTCCCAGCACTGGCTAAAAAGCTGACCTGACTGCTTCGAAGCCCATTGAAGTCATCGTTCGCTGCCACTTCACCCAGCTTAGCCAGATTAGTCCCAACAAAAACACCCAATACTGTATCAAAAGTGCTGCCCTTGGTATTGATAGTCACAACGCCATCAATCGGCGCAGTCCACGCGTACCAAATCGATGCGCCACTGATACCACCCGCGTTTAAGCCAAATGTCTGAATAATCGGAGGTTCCTTCGCTTCCACTGTTGCATTGATATTATCGCCAAAAACTGTGCCGGAGCTGCCGGTATTGGTGATGGCGTTGGCAAAATTGTCGTTTGTAGGTGTTCCGCTGATGGCAACCGTTTTCCAAGTCAGCGTGAATGGCCCCTGCGCGCCGTTGGTTCCGTCGACGGTGATATCAAGTTTGGTTCCAGCTATTGCGATAAAGGACACCTGGCTGTTGCCCGCGTGTGAACCGTTATCTGCGCCGATCAGCGTCAAATTGCTGACGTTATTTCCGAGATAAACGCCAAGAAGCGTAGTAAAAGAGGCGCCACTCGTGCTGAAAGTAACAACCCCATTGCTGGGAGCAGTCCAGGTATACCAGACAGATGCTCCGCCGATGTTTGTAAGAATCGTTGGCTCTCCCTGCTCCAGGGTCGCATTCGAATTGTTGTCCAGGTTGGTTCCTGAACCGTTCACGTCGAAAAGATTCAGGTCCGTGGCGTTTGCAAAATTGTCATTGGCAGGCTGAGCCAGCGCGCTCGTAGCACCGAGCGCCGCTGAGATCAAAATGCCTGCACAAATGATCGTTCGCCAAACAGGTACGAAAAACTCGTTTCGCAATCTACGCATATACGCCTTCTGACTTTTTCTTACAAACCGACTCGCCAACCTTCGGGGCGAGACTAATTGAATTTCTGTATCAGCCGGCTTTTAATTTGCCGGGCCGAAATAAACCTTGCCGCTTTGATCCGCGTTCAGGAAAAATCCGCCGCCCACGCCGCTCTTCTCGAGCAGTGCACCCTGGAACGAAAGCTTCTGGTTGCTGTTCGGAACCGTCAGGTTGCCGCTGAATAATCCGGTTTGCGGATTCACTGAGAGTTTCAAGGCGGTATTTGAGCTTTGCACTTTCTTCCCGAAAACGGCGACCGTATTTGTCAGCGAGCTTCCAAGGCCTGCGTCGCTGAGGACAAGAGCATAATGCGCAGACGCGGGAATACTTCCTTGAATGCGCGAGCCTGCCGCGTCGATCTGATTGGTTAATCCACCAGGATAGAGGCCTCCTGCTCCGGCGGGCATTTCCCACACGGCCGAACCTTGAACGTCGATCTGGTTCGTGCATTGCATCCAACCGATGAACACTCCATTGCCGCTATAGAGTGAGGAATACACCGGCCAGACGCCTGCTTTGGAGAGCGCGCTCTTTTGGGTGATCTTCACACCGTCGGGCAATGTTGCACTGAACTGAACTCCACCGCTGGCGCTGATTGCAGCCGTTCCGAAACCTTGTCCCGTGCTGGTCGTCGAGATTTCTCCGTCGGAAGTCAGCAACAAAGTTTCCTTGCCAGCGGATGAAGTTGGATTCTTGGAAGTAAAGGCAGCACGATCCGACTGCAGCTGGGCCGTCCAATTGCCGCCCGCAACAGAGCCGACAATTTGGTCGTTGTTAGTCAATTGAAGATTCACGCTCAGAGACGGGAGCCCTTTGCCGGTGGCGCTGAAAGCGGCAGTGCCTGAACTGTCGAATGAACCGGAGTGGGAATAAGTATGCGAACCGAGCTCTAGTTTAGCCGAGAAGCCGCCCTTGGCCGTCACCGTCGCACTGAAATAACCTGAGCTTGGGGGCGTCACCGCGTTGGTATCATAGAATAGACCGTTGTAAGAGCCGGCTGCCGCGGAGAACATGACCGGGGGATTGGAGCCGCCACCAACGGAAGCCGGCGCCTCCAGCGGAACAGTCAACTGACCTAGAATCTTTCGATTCGCCCCTGAGGAATTCGTGGGATTTTCGCCTGCGCCTTGGCCGCCAAGAGGACACGCAAGCGGGCCCGATACGCTAATATCGTAAGTTACATTCGTCGGGATCGGGAAGGGAAGATTCGCGTTCACTTTGAACGGATTGGTCACCAAAGTCCCGTCAGGGCCGCCAGAATTTATATCCGGGCTGATGACCAAAGCCTGGTTGAAAATGTAAGTGTTGTTATCTGGATATAGGAGATTGGTCGAGCTATAAACTCCTGCATAGTTAGAAACCCAGAAGAACTGGCCACCATTGGTATTAGCACCACCGAACTTACCATTGAGTTTCTCCGCCACGGATACTCCATTTTCAATGGCTTGCGCGTAGTAAATGTTCATCCCCGGCTGGATGGCTATGGAAAGCGGATTGCCGTTGCCATCAGTGTTGGTTGTATTGCCCTGGAGTTCAATAGAGTCAATGTAGATGGCGTTATTTCCATTGGCCGGAATAAAGTCAAATACGCTGGTGCTGTCCGCATTGAAGATCATTCGGCCGACGGCAAGATTGTCGCCGAAACCTTGAGGAACACCGCCCTTATTCACGCCTTCATCCGCCGCGGGCCAGACGTTGGGAGACACAAAGTTATTAAACGCCAAATTAGTGATCGTCGTGCCCAGCAAGTCGGCCGTGCCGGACTGAGGCATGTTCGTGATGCTAATGCCTCCGCCGGTAGTCCAAAAGTTTCCGTTGGTGACTACGTGAGGAAAGAGCGCGTTCGTGAAGTGTGCGAACTGATTTCCAAAGATGTAGCCATCACTGAGGAAGCAGTTCAGGTTTAAGGTCAGCGGACCGCCGCCAGCGTCAATTATCCCGTTACTTGCAATCAGACTGTCGGCGGAAATAGAGACGTAACCGTTGGGCGCAAGGATTTGGCCATTGGTGGCAACCGCACCGGAAGAGGCGACAAGGTCGAAACTGCCTCCGGCTTCATCCGCAATTATGCCGCTGTTTTCAAAGACACCGGTTCTGATAAAAGTACCCTGATTGGTAATGATGCCGTGGTTAATAAAGGCTTGATAGGGTGTTGCTGCGTTCGGGTCGGAGAACGGCCCGAAGACATTTCCGGCGAAAAAGGTCTGGTTTAGAGAGTTAATCACTCCCCAATTGGTCAGGAATTGCAGGTTTGACAGCGACCCGGACCAGAAAATATCACTCGACAGAAGATTCAGCGCGCCGCAGAGACTGAAGGCACCCGTGCCGTTGGTGGTCAACGTCAACGTCCGGGCATCGCTTGAAAAGTTACGGAAGATGTTCAATTCGTCACTGATGACCAGGTCATTGCCGGTATGCAGCTTTACATCCTGTTGCTCGGCGGGACCGACAGGTTGCAGCGCACTGTTGACGAGCATAATGCGGACATCATTAGTTACGGTCTGGCCAGCCGCGTTGGTGACAGTTAACAGGAAACTACCACTCCATACCTGCAGGCCGCTCATTGGCTGGCCGGATACTGCGGACGGTGCGTTAGTGATGCCGGTCCATTGCGGAATGTGCGGATTAAGAAGGTTTGATATTGTGAACAATGTGTTCGTTACCCCGAGATTCAAATCAGCGAAAGGAGATGATATCAATGAGTTGCTGTTACCTCGATAATCGACCGGCGCTGACAACAGCAAATAATTTGGGCCGGCAATTCGCGTGTTGGCCAATTGCATTGTCTGGCTTGAGGTTAGCTGGACGCGACCGGGCACATTCGTGACTGAGCCACCAACGACCTCATTTGTGGGCACGAACGGACTCAGCAGGGCACTGATATACCCGAAGTCATTCGTCACGATATCGTTGGTTGGGGTTAAGCCCACATTAGCCATACTGACAAAGTTTGGAGGGGTGGGAGCACCCAGGGGTACTTTCACTGCCGATTGAGTCAGAGTGAATTCGCCAAAGGCCTGTGACAGTGTGTCGGGTGGCACAGCGAAACTAAAGTTTGTAGAACGGCGGTTTTCCGGCACGTCGTTAAGATAAAAGTAGTTGGTATTGATTGCGCCAGTAACCGGGTCTGGATATGTCCCAACCCACTCGACGGTGAACTCGCCGTTGCCAACAAAGCCGTTATTATTATTGAAATAAATATTTTTTGTTACATTCGACGGACTGGAATCCTGAATGAAGATGGCCCGCCAAACAGCTGTGCCTCCAATGTCAGGAGGGTTAGCGCTTTGGAAATACGGAGTGGAATTGTTCAGGGTCATTTCTTCCAAAAAGAAGAGAAGATTGTTGAAACTGGAGAAAAATACAGGTGACTGAGCCGTCGTTTGCGTCAGCTGCGCGAGTGGAGACCAAGTTTCTGTGTTCGTCCCGAAGCCGCCTGAGCCCCAATCCACAATCTGGTAACCTGCCGATCCGAATCCGTTCTGCATCGAAAAATTACCACGGCGGAGGTCCAGATTTTGGCCTCTAAGATCAATCAGGCCGGTATTGTCCATTTCGATCAAGCCAGAATCAATAATGTTGGTGGCATTGATCTTCAGCGTAGCCAATCCTGGCAGAGTCGTTGGATTCGGCCCAGCCACTGGACTGAATAGGTCTGAATTCAAGTAAATATTGGTGCAGAAAATATTGCCGCCCGCCGGGCCATTCGCAATGTTCACAAACGTACCAGCCATATTGGAGAAGGGCACGCCGGCCTGTGGCTGGGGCGGCACAGACGGAAAGTACTCGAAATCGAAGCCGGGAATGCACATCAGATTCCCTCTATTTGTGTAATTGAGCGTGTCAGTCGTGCTATACAAGACTGTGCTTTGAAAGTCCCCTAAGGAAACTGTGGAACTCTGGTTGAGAGTCGTCAAATCGATACCAAGCGTTGCCCCGTTGTTGACCACGAAATTCTTCGCGTCAACCATTGGCGGCGGATTGCCGGGAGTGACAAAGAACTGAGTGCCAGTCACCGGATATGTGTTTAGCTGGGCAAACAATTCAGGCGCAATCGCCAGACCCAGAAAGCCCAAAAGTAACAAACGTTTCATAGACCTTGATTCACTTGAAAGTGTAGAAAGCCGGCTCATGGCGCATTAAAAGACAGTTATTGTAAATGGCACATCTCTCAGCGCTCCCACCGAATCGGTCACCCGCACCGAAAAATCATAAATATTGCCGCCCCCGCGTCCTGTCGGCGTGCCTGTAATCTGGCCGTCGGGGGTCAAGTTGAGGCCGTCCGGCAATCCACCTGAACCGGGCGACAACGAATAGGAATATGGTGGGTTAGGCGCCGGAAATGGCTGACCTCCGGTCGCGGCAAATTGAGCCGAGTAAAGCACTCCAATACTTGCGTTCGGCAATTGTCGAGTGGTTATCGTTGGTCCTGTTAGAAGGTTTTCCAAATCCAATATGCTCGAACCGTGCGGGTACACGATCGGCGGATTCGTGGTTCCATCGAAGGAACCCCATGAAATGTCGAAAAGGTTGGTTTGCGTTGCCTCTCCAAGGAATGGCGCGCCAAAACCCGGGGCGCTAAGGTTGTCGTTGAGAAAGAGCGGGCCGGTTTCGTTGAAGATAATAAGAGTCGGCAGTACTGGGTCGTCCACTATAGTGCCCGGGCCGGCCTGATTTGGCGGGCGAGTCGTTTGATTAAAGTTCACCGTGCGGATTGCCTCAAGGGGCGCGAAGCCTGTAATTGAGATACTTATTGTTTTAGTCGTATTGCCAACCGAATTGGAATAGGTAAACGAGGTATTGATGGCGAGGTCGGCGGCGGAAAAGACGATATCCGGCCGGAGCACGGCCCGTTGTATATGACGTGGAACAAGAATGTTGTTGGTAAGTTCAATCAGGACGTAGTCGTTGGTAACGGGTTCCCAAAGCTGGTTTACTTCCGAGTCGTAATCACGCCGGATGAACGTGATCTTATCAACGCCCTGCCGTGTGGCGACAGTGTTTGTTGGGCACGTCACCGGCAGATAGAGCAGGGTTTGATTTGTGAAGAATCTAACTGTGCCGGGGGTGAAAGTAACAGTATTTGTGCTTCCTGCGAGGATATTCGTTGCCGGAAAATTAGTCGTGGCGATCACCTGGGTGAAAAGGTTCGATAGGATCTGGATGGCGCAGACATTTGTGGGCAATATAAAGAAACTTCCAAAGACACCGTTGACCGGAAGGATTGTTAAATTCGTTTGGAGTGTGGCCGGGGTTCCTGCAGGAGACAACGGAGGCACATGCGCGGAGAGCGTGATTGTCGCCACCAAGCCGCGCGCAGAAACTGCATTTGTGACCACGTTGCCGAAACTATACTGGAAAGCTGTGATGACGTTCGTCGTAAAATTGGTTACGAAAAACGGATGGGTGGGCGGGAAACCCGCAGGATCCAGCGGTGAGTTCCTTAATGTCTCGGCAACATTTGTGGTGATTGCCAAGGGAAAGGTTGTATTGGTGGATGTGATGACAAGGCCGGGATACAACGCGAGAAGCGCCGCGGGCGGATTCGTCGCAGCCTGGGCAGCGAACAAATTCAGGTCCTGGTTCGTAATAAAGGCCGTTTGGCTATTCGTGAGGAATTCGACGGTATCGGAACCTGCAGCCTCTGTGGAAAAGTGGTTTGTTTGAAGCAAAAATCTCAGACCTCCGACGTCGTCCCGGGTTAGCGAGGTGTAGAAGGAGCCTAGAGGAAGACCCTGATACCAAAAGCTGTCAAAGTCAGCGACCGCCGAATAGGGTGCCGACAAGGGATCGACCGGAAATTCTATAGCGTCTGCCAGCGGATTGGCTCCTGTGCAGATTTCATTAATAAAGTAGCTGTAGAGAACTCCATTGACGTAGCTTGAGTTCTGATATGTGTCGCCATCGGATGGAACAATATCAAAGTTCCTCTTGATAATGGTATATTCCATGTTGCCGGGACACGGAACCGGTGGAACATTTGCGCGGTCGTGCAACGCCCAGACCCATCGGGTCGGCTGAAACAATCCAAGTTGTTCCGTCAGGAACCCCATGGTTACGGATTTGATGTCCAACAAGTAGTCAGCACCAGCGCGAAAATTCGCGCGGCGCGAGTCTGTGGGGAATTCAGACAAATCCGAGCTGTAGGCGGTCACATTCGTGAGGCTGTTGAAAACGGCCATGGCGTCATCGACGGCCTTCTCACCGTCCGCCCCGAAGAAGTTGTGAAAACTGGCATCAAAGGCGTAATAGATGACGGGTGTATTGCGGCGATAGCCTTGACCGGTATTGTTGTCACCCGTACCAACGTTTTTTGGCGCTCCGGGGTCAAATGAGGGATAAACGGCTATGCTTGAATATATGCCGCCATTATACGCAAGCGGGTTCAACGCATAACCGATGGTTGGAACCTGGAAATCATCTGGATTACCGTTCGCCGGCACCGGACCAAGAAGTGCAAAGCCAAATGCAGACTGGCAGCCGAGAACGCACCCGGCCATCCAGACCAGTTTTTTCAAAAAACGCACCATACAAAAATTCATTCTGTCTATCATCATGGGTTGGGGGCAAAGCTCACTGCGCCGCTCTGGTTGCCACTTGGGAAGAATCCCAAGCCGACATTGCCTTTCTCATACAAGACGCCCTGGAATTGCACATTCTTTCCGGTTGCGGGGTCGACTACTGTCCCTTTGAACAAGCCATTTGCGGATGTGATGCTCAGACTGAGTTTGTTCGTACTGGAATTAACGACTTTATTGTTCGGGCCCCAGTTTACGGAATTGGTAATGCACCCGGACAAGCTGCCGCCGCTGAATACGACCTGTGAACCACCAAAGGTCCGGAAGGCAAGCGGAGGAGCCTTGTAATCGGAACCCTGGACGTTAATCTCGTTCGTCAAACCACCGGAGTACGGCGCCCCGGCGCCGCTGGGCTTCGTCCAAACACACTGGCCGGCAAAACCGTCACTGGCTGCTCCACTGAATTGCATCCAGCCGATGACAACGCCGCCGCTCTTGTAAGGGGCCGCGTAGAGTGGCCATAGACCAGATTTCGAAAGAGTGGTCTTTTCACTCAGCTTCGTGCCGTCCGGCAAAGTCACATTCCACTGAACGGTTCCAGAGCTATTGATGCTGGCTGTGCCGATGCCGTTCCCCATCGAACCATCAGTTCCCTGAACGACGATTGTGTAGCTGCCGACAAGAGATGTGGGATTGGCTTTGCCAAATACGTTCAAATTCGCCTCCAACGACAGCGTGGTGGCTCCATTGGTTACCTGACCAGTGATCATATCTCCGCCATGCAAATCCAAGAGGAGACTGACCGACCATGGGCCTGCCTTGGCAGTAGCTGCGCCCGAGGTATTGAACAGGCCTGAGAACGAATAGCTCTTGCCACCCAGTTGCAGTTTCGCGCTGAAACTGCCTTTGGCCGTTGTAGTCACCGTGACATAACCTGAGTTTCCACTGGTAATATTGTTCTGATCATAAACCAGTCCATTATAGACTCCCTTAACGTCGTTAAAGGTATTCGTTACGCTCGCTGGTGAATTTGTCGAAGGAGGTGGCGGCAAAGTAACGGGAGTAACCGGCGGAACATTGCTGACACTGTTGGGGTTTGCGTTGGGATCGCTGTTGAATATGGGATTGTTTGTCCCCATCAGAGCGGCAGCCGGGTTAATATACTTCTGGGCATACAAATCAAAACCGTTCAAACCGATACCGAAACTTGTCCATGCCGCGAGGAAGCGTCCCGCGCCATCGGAGCCGAGGGTCTGGTGCATTTGCGCCCCCAAGGTGGTAGTATTCACCTGCATTTCAGAACCGGAAGTTGTTGAGTCATCGTTCAGGTAGCTTCCAAATACACCTTCGCCGGAACCGTCCTGGCCCAGGCTGGTCCAGATATCCAGGTAATTTGTCCCGGCACTTTGGATCTTTGGAGAATATTGGTCTCCATAGAGCTGGGTGTTGACCCGTGTTACATTTCCGCCAACGCCTGAGCTAGAAAAGCGGCGAGCGAAGATGTCCCAGCCATTGTTGCGAACCAACAAATCCTTTTCCATCCACGTGGCCATGAATCCACCATCCGGGGAAGCGGCCAGCGCGGGATAGGCGCACACATTGCTGCTGGCATTGACCAGGAATTCGCCAGTGGAAGGATTCCCACCACTATCGAAAACTCGCGCGTAGATATCAACACTCGGCACACCGTTGTTGGCATCAGTCCAGCGCTCCTGTTCGGAAACATAGCTGATGGCAAAAGATCCGTTGGCGAGGGCAGTAATTGCAGGGGAACGTTGATTGTTACTTGTAAATTGGTTTACCAGAGTTTCACTGCCGACTTCAGTGCCGTTCGGCGCGAACATCTGGAAATAGACATCTGCCATGCTGCCTGGCGCGGCCTGATTCACACTTTCATAGGCGATTACAACATTCCCATTCAACAAAGTCGCGACAACCGGGTTGCCTTGAAAACGATTAGTCACGCCATTTACCTGAACGTCTCCCGTAAGCCAGCTATTACTCGTGGAAAGAAACCGGGCGTAGATGTGCTGAAAAGAATGCCTGCCACCCTGCCAGACAAACGCCGCGGCTCCATTATTCAGCATGGATACCTGCGGGTTCTCATGGTCGCCGGCAAGAAGCGAATTGACCCGGAACGCAATACCTGAACTGGTCAAATCATTTTCAAGCCGCATCGCACCGACGCCAAGGCCATTGGTGCCGTCTATCCCATTATCCTGCCAGGTGATATAGCCACCGTTGGTTGTAAAGCTGACACAAGGATGAACCTGATCCCCGGGAAGCTTGCCGGTAATAGAGTACTCACCTCCACTTGTACCAAAAGGACCCTGGGCAAAAACCATCGCGGGGATTGCGACTATCGAACACCAGCCGACCACTATCTTCCGAGCACTGAGCGAAAAGGACATAATTCGTTTGTAGTCTTTTATCAGGGCGCTAAATCTTTGTCTATGCTTTCTTGGTTGCAGAACCATATTTATGCAATTTTTTTAAAGATTTCGCTTGCTAACGCCGCGCTGCGGCGGCGCATTTTATTTTACGGGCATCGTTTGCGAGGGAATGGTGACCTGAGCAAACGGCAAATCGGCATCTGAGTTCCGGCGATTACCAGCCGGATCGATGATCGTCGGTGTTACGAACACGATCAGATTTTGTTTTTGAGTTGAATTCGCTTCGCTGGTGAACAAGCGGCCAACGAACGGGAGGTCACCCAAAAACGGAATCTTGTCTTTTTGCCGTTCGACGTCCTCTGTCATCAATCCACCAAGCACTACAGTCTGGTTATCCCAAACGATGCAACTGGTTGTGACCTGACGAACACGGCTGTGAGGCAGCGGCAATTGACCCGTAATGGGCGTTTGTCCCGGGGTTTGCACGGTGGGAACGAAAGCGCCCGGTGGGTCGTATCCGATAAATTCGGTGACAGTCGGAATCAAGGTCATTTGAATCGTGCAACCATCCGCACAGACGTAAGGCACGACATCGAGGGTGGTTCCAAACGGGTCGGTTTCCACCGGGTAGTTGATTTGAGCGCCCGAGTTCTGGACAACCGCGCTGCTGGCGGGGCTTGCAATATTGGCGGTGCCGCCTTGTGTCCCGGTGGCGCTTGTGCCATCGACAATCGTCAGCACGTCCACCACCTGGAATTGCGCCTGCCGTCCGCTGAGTGTGGTGACCTGGCCTTCGTTCAGCAAATCCGCGCCATTACGTTGTTCCAACGCGTTCATGACGACGCGGAACTGCGGGTCTGTGAGGATACCAGTGATGGTGCCGAGAGTTGGCATTGTAAGCGGACTGGTTGAGCCGGCTACGTTAAATTGATTGCGAAGGGCGGAAGTACCGCTGGACGCGCCGCCGAGTGCTCCGTCGTTCGCCGACGGCGCAATTGCAGTGCCGGCAAGAGCGCTACCAGGAAATGTGCCTTCGGGATTCGCTGCTGTAGGTGTGCCTGCGAAAGATGGCTGGGTACCAGCGGAGCTGGCAATACTGCCGCCATTCATCAGGAAATTACCCAGATACCATTGGAAGCCGAGCGCCTTATTATCCAACTGTGTCACCCCCACGAAACGGGCTTTGACGGTGACTTCAGGTGGCGCGACATTCAATGTGTCGATAGCGGCTTCAATCAAATCCAAATCGTCAGCGGTCGCATGCACGGTCAGTGTGCCCTGGCGATCGTTGAAAAAGACGCTTTTGGGAGGAGCGAGACTGACGCCGACGGCAGCGAAGAAATTAACAACTGCCGTCTGAATATCTACTGTAGGGTCCAAGGCCGTGACATATCTGATGCCTCTCTGCTGCCCGGCCCCGCCGGCCCCGCCTGCACCGCCACCGCCAGCGCGGGTGCCGGAACCTATGTCAGCACCGCCGCCTTGCTGCTGGCCACCGCCTTGTCCTCCAGCAGTGCCGCCCGAGACATTGATATGAGGAATCGCCGTAGTGCTTTGTCCGCCAGCACCACCGCCGCCGCCGCCGCCACCACCACCACCGCCGCCACCGCCACCGCCGGTGGACGTCGTGCCGAAGCTGATGGCACCGACGTTTTGCAAGCCCATATAAAATGTATTCGGATCGACCCTGAATGTGCGGGTAAACAACTCCGGCGTTTCGGGTCCTTTGAACGCGAATTCAACTCCGTAATCGAGCAGGGAATATTTGATAGGATGATCCGCTGTTTTGACAATGGCCTCAAGCACATCCATCAAACGGACATTCCTCAGACCCGGGTCCAGGGCAACCTGCACAGTGCTCAAATCGACTTCTTCTGACGGGGCAGCCGCTGTCGGTGCAATGGGTGCACCGGTGGTGGGATCGAAAGCCGGTGCTCCTGGCGCGGCACCGGGCAAAGTGGCAGTTGCAGCGGCCGAAGGTTTGACCTTGCTGATGATAAAATTGATGCCTTCCTTTTCGGGATCGCGACGTTCCGTCTGCTCGGTCAGGGTGGAAATCACTTCGCTGAGCGGAAGGTTGGGGAATGAAATTTTGTCAAAGACGATATCGTTCAGCTTTTCGTAAACCTTCTGCCGTTGCGGACTGGTGTAGACGGTGTTGGTCCGTGCATAGACATTCGGTTTCGGAAGACTCTCACGCGCGTCGCTGTCTCTCCAATCTCTTTCAACATCAATCAGCGCATTCATCGAAGAAAGATTGCGGGCATCAATCATTTGCTTCTGGATGCTCTGTTTGACGAGGCTCAGGTAGTAGATTGCAGCCTGGTTGTTGGGGTCGCGGTTGACAGCTTCCGAGAGCTTGGATTCCGCTTCATCCATCTTGCCCAACTGGAACATGAGCTTGCCGTCCTGAACCAACTGCGCAGTCTGGATCTGCTCCTCATGAATGTTTTTGATCGCCTCGACGGCATTCCTGCTTGGCCTTTCGGCGCGCGCGGCTTCAATCAACCGGTCATTCGCCATTTTGAACTCCACGGCAACCTGGTTGCCCGGATCAACGCGCAAGATATCCACAACCTGAGCATCCGCCTCTTCGTAAGCGCCGCGATGTTGTGCCGTCTGGGCCAATCGCATGCGCACAGAAACGAGTCCCGCAACTGCCAGGCGCCGTTCCAACTCCGCATTAGGACCAACGACTTCAGCCAAATCCCACGCGGCGTCATAAAGCTTGGCGGCTCCTTCCAGATCATTGCGCTGCTCGGCGGCCCGGGCCTGATCCAGTTTCTTGCGCGACTCGATCTGGGCTGCCTGACGGCGCGTCGCTTCCTGAACGCCCGCGTCAACAGACGTGAAAGGCGCTGCCATCGCCCCGGTATCGGGCGCAGGTGCGACTTGAGTTGTGGTTTGCGCGAGCAAAGTGGAGGAGGTTGCAAGCACAAATATTAATGACGTAGTAACTGCTTTCATTGGTGAGTTCTGTTGGCGTTAGGGAAGAGAAGTCGCGGTGGAACTGGCGTTCAGGGTAAATTTTTTAATCCATTGCTTCTGGTTTGATTGTTGCAACAATACTACTTCGGATTCTTTGATGTCTATGATTTTGTAACCTTCTCCTCCGAAAGAAATCACGTCGCCAACGCGGCGGTTTGCAGGGAGGTTGCGGTTCTCGGGCGGATAGCGAAAGTCGACTGTGTAACCTTCCTGCGACTTGAACGGCTGGTCGTGAGTGATGGTGACTTGTTTGTCGAGGTCTTCCAATTTGATCGTGACACTGGTGGGATCCCCTTCCGGACCTTCCGCGGACAGGACGGTAAAGCCGTTGGTCGTAAGGTTGAGCGGCACGTAAGTTGTTTTTCGGGAACGCTGCTGTGGCGACAAAGCCGCTTCGTGCTGAAGTCCGATGCCGTAATGAGTCGGCATGTCAGGCCCGGCGGATGGATTTACGCTTACCAGCGAAACGACAAAGTAAAGTGGTGACAGTTTGGTGACCTGCAACAATTCAATTTCTTTTCCGGCGGGATTGGGAAAGAGCTGGTTATGAGCGTCGAGCTGCCACCGCACCGGGTTGAACAACTTGTTGGTTAGATCAAGAATGGCAGTTGTCTGCGCCCGGTCCAACAGGACCTGCATGGGCTGCAAATCCAGTGGTTGCAGAGGCTTGGGTTTTCTTTCAACCAGCGATTTTTCTGTCTCCTGCAGTTGTTGCTTTTCCTGGCTTACGATGATCGGCAAACAGGCAACCACCGCCAGAGCCGCCAGCACAACGGCCGCCAGCAGGATCTTTTCGTAGTTTTTCTTGAGGAATTGCATCTATTTGCCTGGTGCCGGAACAATTCTCACGAGTTCCAAAAGCATTGTGACTCTCAGTTTCTTTTCATCCACGACCACGGGCAGGCCGCCTTTCATGCTCAACGCTGACGCCGCGGCAGCAGTATTCGGTGGAAAGCGATTATCAGTCGGAATCTGGGACTGCATTCCTTGCGGCGTCATCATTCCGGGTTCGCCCGGAGTTGCCTCCGCGGGTTCGACCTCCAGTGTTCGCACCATGATGCCGTATGGCTGGTTGGCAAAGCCCGTAAGCACTTCGGACAAAGCCGGGTCAAAGGATGTAAAAGTCACCTGGTAGGGCGTGACGATTGTGTCGTTGTTGGTTATCGAGACGGAATCCAGAAACTCATTCCCGGTGGCGTTCGCGATATCGTCTGCGCTGCGTTCCCGCTGCAAAATCTCCAGAGAATCGATTCGGTTTGAAAATAAAACACCGCAGATAACCTTGACCTCACCCAATTCCCTGGCCAGGTGATCGCGACCCTGTTCCGCGTAGGCCACCTTGTCGCGCTGGGCGGAGAATGAAAATGCGAAATCCTGCGGCAAGGCGACGTGATTTGCTTCAGCAGATAGAGCCAATTGCCGGACGGTATCGCGAACGGATGATGCGAGAAGATGGTCGTCGACGTTGGTCACATTGGGAATGGAAGGAATCGGCGCCAGATGTTTTCGCAGTCCAACGGCGAGTTCCCGCGCTCGCTTTGCTTCCTGGTTAGCCGCCTCAATATTCTCGGTTGAAGGTGTGATGGGCTTGGTCCCCAAATCGTTCAGCTGGCCATAGGCCTGCTTGAGCGAGTCTGAGCTCGCGTTATTGCCCTGCCACTGTGAATAGCAATACCACCCGGCGGCGAGAAGCAGGGCAACCGCCAGCACGCAACTGATCAGGAAGTAAAGATTTCGTTTGGCCCAGGACATTCTAGAATTTCGGCGAGTTTTTTAGTGCCAGCTTCACGGCGAACGTGAAGGTATAGCGTGAGTCGTCCGATACAATCCTGTTCCCGGCTTGCGTTCCCTTTGCATCGATCAGCGGGCTTGCCTTGAACTCATCCAGCATCGCGTACATCAAATCGGAATTGGCCGTATCGCTGGGGCCTTTGATCGCACGACAAACAATGGTGATGGTCGTGCCGTCACCGCTGGTGACGACGGGAACCGCGGCTCCGTTTTGATCGGTACCCAGGTTATATTTGGTGGCGATGGCGGCTTCCGCGACATTCTGAACCGGTGGACCGGCCACGGCGGCAGCGCCAGTAGCGGGGTTCGGCGGCGTGGAGGTTACAAATTGCTCCATCCAAATGCCGACGTTGTCAGTGCTCCACTTCTTCTTTGTCGACTCCTCGACCTGTGTGAGCATGTGCCGAAACTTTGGAAGTGTGTCCACCCAGAAATAACGGTCACCCAGCCAGACAGCAATCTGCCCCAGGTCGTTCGTCGCCCGGGTCATTTCGCCTTGCGCGGTCCGGAAGCGGTTGTCCAAGGCAGCCGCCTGGTCCACCTTCGGTTTGATGCTGGCATATTTTCCGTCCTTCACGTCCCGTAATTGCTGGAAGAGCAGGCCGACGACCGCGACAACCGCGACGAGTGTAAACACGGTCGCAATGATATAGGGCTTCTTCTCATTGAAGGCGCGCCATTTGCGCGTGCTCTCCGGCATCAGGTTCAATTCCACCGGGCAATGCGCGAGATTGCGCAGGCCCAAGCCGACCACTTCGCCCATCGAATGCGCCACTCGAACCAGCTCTTCGAGGTTTACGGAAGGGTCGATTTGAACATTGCGGAATGGATTGAAGTATTCGACCGGCACATTCAGTTTTTCCGCAAAAAACTGCGCCGTGTAGGGCATGATGGACGCGCCGCCGGACAAGAAGAGGCGCACGGGTTGCGAACCGCCCTGCTGGCCGCGATAAAACTGCATCGTTTGGTTGACCTGAATGTGCAACCGGGTCATGAACTGGCGCGCAATTTTAGAAATGGCCGCCTGGTTGGGATTCTCGGGCTCTTCATAAGCGCCGCCCAAGCTCACGAAACCCTCTTCAATCTTGATCTTTTCTGCGTTGTCCCATTTCAGCCGCGATTCCGTGGAGAAATCCTGGGTAATGGAATTGGCGCCGAGGTTGATGCTGCGCGAGTAAACCTTCCCTTTCTCGAAAAAGAGCAGATTGCTGGTCTTGGCACCGATGTCCAGCAACATGGTGCAATCCTCGAGGTCACCATAATTATACTTAAAGGAGTTGCACAACGCCGCCGGCGAAACATCCGCCACCTGCAATTTCAGCTTGGCAGCATCGGCCACGCGGAACAGCCCTTCCACGATCTCGGACTTGATCGCCACGAGCAACACTTCCAGTTCGCCGCCGGCCGCCTGGCCAAGGATTTGATAGTCCCACACCACTTCGGAGAGCGGGAATGGCACATTCTGCTGCGCTTCGTACTGGATGATCTGCGTGACTTTGCTCTGCTCAACCGGCGGTAATTTGACGAATTTGGAGAAAACGTGGAAGCCGGGGGCGCAGACATTAACCTCTTTGGCACTGATACGCTTCTCAGAAATCAGCTCCTGAAGCGCCTTGAGGATGGCGGCTTCGCGGGTATTTTCCTGAGCGCCCTCCTGGCCGAGTGACTTCTGCCCATATTGTACCAATCGCAAACCGCCGGACTCGTTAACTTCAAATTCAGCGAGCTTTAAGGTGCCCGCACCGAAGTCAACGGCGAGAAATGATTTTGATTGCAGCATCGGCTATCTGTCCTCGCACCGGGTTAAGTACGAGAACAGGTTTCTATAATTGTTTGGCTCTCAGCAACATTAGCTGTCAAACCTCCGCGCAACATCTGTGACGGAGCACGGGTTTGCCCGCCTCGCGCAAGACTGGTTCCGTCGTTGCCGAGGTAGTCCGTGGGTGTTATCGAAATTCAGCAGTGGGGTCAAATAGAAAAAGAATTTTTTACGGTGTTCACCGTTGAAAAATGCACATCCGCCGGTTGCGACGAGAAAAATCCATTCCGAATCGCGCACGATGACGTGGTCATGCGTGAGAATTTTTCGCGGTGCGCGAAAATCACGCATGCGTGCGTGAAACTCGCGAATGCCTGACAAGTTCACATCCAATTGGACACGCACCCAAACGAAACGGCACGCAGAATCAAACATCCAAGCGTCCAACATCCAACATCCAGAGAAACATCAAACTCCAAACACCATGCCGATTTTGATTTTTGAACAGGAGGAAACGGAGAGAACGGAGAACGGCAGCTAAAGGAATTACCGGCGGCCACGCCAGCCGACTAAATAGTACCAGTCGTATTCGGTGCCGGGATATGCGTATTTGTTCCGCGCCGCGCGCAACCATTTGTAGATTCTCTCCTCTTATTTCTTTCCACTTTTTGTGAGTGGCATTTGTTTCATGCGTTCACGGCATTGTTCACCAAAAATCAGCCAGGCTGGTTTTTGAATTTTGTTCGTGCCGGGAATTTTACAGGAGTCAGTTGGACATTGGCTGTCCATGTGACGGCTTTTGAGAAAAATTTAACCACCGATCCACCTTCACAAGCTACGGTGCCATAAGTGAACGCAGATGAACACGGATTCCAATGGGAACAACAAAGATGTAAGTGGGTGGTCTCTTACCCCTTTATAAGACTCAGACTTCGGGAAGAATCGGTGCGGGGACGACCGGGTCGGCAGGCTTTGCGATACGCCAGAGCTTGCCCCCTATCTCGGCCACGCCGGAGCCCGGTTGTTGTGCTGGAGCAATGCGGGCGGAAACGGACTCGCCCTGCCCTGGGAGTGGCAACCCGAGGCTGCGGGCGACTGCTACGTGGGACTGATACTGGCCAAGTATGATAATTCCTTCTGGCTGAAGATATCCGCGCGCACCGCCGCCGTAACGGATGCGCCGCATATAGTCGACTTGCTCACTGACGGTTGCCACTACTGCTCGCCCGACACGCATTCCAAGAGCGACTCGGAAAAGTTCGTTCGTCTTTTGTACGCCTGAACTCTTGGACATAATTCTATCTACAGCCTCTTGGGGGAGCTGCAACAAAACATTTGGTGGCAAAGGGGCATCGTCGAAAAGCCAAGTGATAGCTCTTCGGCCAGCTTCATTGAGTGTAGATTTGGCATCCCTGTTGCCACCGGCATTCAGGCGGTCAACGTCGACACGTACGACGCCCATGCTCCAAGTCGGATTCGCGCTGTCCTCCGCGCACAAGACAAGACAGAGATGACCGCGCGCCTCGGGCGGTATCATCCAAGCGCAGCGCGTTTGGGAATATTTGCAGTCCACTTCAATTCCATCGATCCGATAGTCAAGCTTCTCGCCATTCTGGAATTTAAATTCGCGCTGCAGATTGATTTCGACCAGCGTCCCAAAGTGAGTTTTCTCGGTTTTGAAAAGCTGATCCCAGCGATAACGGCCGGTGCGTTGGCCGTCGTAAAGTTGATCGAGCGTGTCCCGAAGAACTTGTGCCGTTCGAGAACCTTGGGGGTCTAACTCATGGAGTGCAGCAACCACCGGTTGCAATTCGTGGTCTTTACTCGTTGGCAGCATCGACGACTCCCTATCTTGCGCTGTTGTGTTTCTGCGCTTCCTCGATTAATGCAGGAAGGCCAACTTTTAGCGCCTTTGCTATTCGAGCCGACGCGTCCAGCGTCGGGTTGCGGACGCCTCTTTCGATCATGCTGATGTAATTCGGATGCAGGCCGGAGCGCTCTGCGAGTTTTTCTTGAGAAAGGCCGGCCGCAATGCGACGTGTGCGCACAACGGATCCGAAGAGCTTCGATATGTTCGCAGCCGACATCGGTGGAATTGTGCGTTACGGAACGCTAGCGTCTATACACTATAGTGTGGTATGACTATGGTATGTTGCTGAGGAATGGAAAAGCAACCAAGGCCGTGCAAGTTGCTCGGCAATCCTATAAGATCCTAGGCTTAAACTGGAATGGGAGCCGGTTGAGCGCACGCGGGCGGTCTAAAAGCCGCATTTCAACAGGACGTCCGTTGCCGTTGATTTGCCCACGCCGACGATTCAAAGCATTCAAGATAGAGAGGCCTACAAACTTTGCGACTTGAGGCGGAAATGCATTGCCTACCTGCCGATAAGCCCAAGTTTTGCCACCTGTGAAATTCCATTCATCTGGAAAGCTTTGCAACCGGGCAACCATTCGAACTGTGAGCTTGGGCATTTTGTCCTCGGGGAAGGATAAATCCGGTGCTGCATCCGCAATTCCGAGGCCGTCGACTCCGAGTTCGCGCCATTGAGCGCGAGCACGCGTCGGTCCTAGGTCGGGTCCCCCGTGCTTTTTCGATCCTCCCACGACAGTAGGTGCTATGCCAGCTGCTCTGTGGGCCCACGCTTCGGCACCGGGCCACCCGTTTGCGGCCATAAGATCGACGAGGGTTGTGCCTACCGTCTCGTGAAGGTCAATCTCTACCGGCCAGGAAAAAAACTCTGCATCTTTAGCTGCAAGTGCAACCAATACAAAGCGTGGCCGAAGTTGTGGAACTCCGAAGTTGGCAGCTTGCAGTATTCTGCCTTCCGGCTGGTAGCCCAACTTTGCAAGTCTGGCGCAGAGGTTGTTGCGATAGTGGTCGAATTTTTTTGATGCAAATCCGGGAACATTTTCGAAAAGAACAGCGCGAGGCTTGATCTGCTCAACGAGTTCAAGCGCGGAGGGAAACATGTCTCGATCATCGTTGGCCCCGAGTTGTTTGCTCGCGATGCTGAATGGCGGACAGGGCACGCCCGCAGCTAGCAAATCCACTCCAAGAAAATCCTGGTGCCGCAAGTAGCGTATATCCTGTTGAATAACATTCCAATGTGGTCGATTTTTTCGCAACGTAGTACAGAACTGCGGCTCATATTCGACCGCTGCGGCATGGTGAAAGCCCGCCATCTCAAGCCCAAGCGCTTGACCACCACCACCCGCACAAAGTTCCAGAACTGAAAAACTCATCTGCTCAGATTTGAACTCATCTGCTCGCTGACTGCAAGCGGGTAAGCGCGCGCTCAAGAGCTAATGTCACTCGAGCGATTGTTCGCGATGGATGGGCGAGATCGTGTTCCCAAAGACGCAACACAGTCCAGCCACGTTTTATCAATGTGCGTTTGACTCGACTATCGCGCTTCCTATTTTGCAAAAGCTTTGGCAGCCAGTAATCACGGTTTGAAGAAGGATTGCGACCATGCTTCGGGCAGCCATGCCAAAAACAGCCGTCGACGAAGATCGCAAGCCGCCGGCTGCGAAATACGAAATCAGGCCGTCCCGGAAGTGATGCATGACGCCGCCATCCCGTTATTTCAGCAGCGCGAAAAATCGCAGCGAGCCGCAATTCGGTGTCCTTGTTCCCTTTCGATCGGATCGCGGCCATGACCGACGACCGTTTTCGTTTTGAAAAAACATCTGCCATATCGAGTTGCTTGCAAGCATGCCACGCCAAAATGAGAAAGTGAATTTTGAAGTCAATGCACTGGATACTATTAAAACCATCAGCGCACACAACGCCATCAACGCCATCAACGCCATCAACGCCATCAACGCCATCAACGCCATCAACGCCAACAACGCCAACAACGCCAACAACGCATTACAAGAATCAGTTGATGGTTAATAGTTGATGGCGTGAACGTGAAGAACGTACAGGGCGAGTGGAGGGCAGGAGCTAGAAGCTCGAAGTTGGGTTTCCCAAACCTGCCGCAGATGGCTGCCCAATGTGGGGAGATGCGCTCTTGCGCAAAGCGGGGAGCTGGGAGGACGAGGGCGTCCGCCTTCACTCCCGGCTGCGGCTCACGCCTAGGCATTGCCAATGACAAATGGAAAATTGCAAATGCAAGAAGAGCCCCGGGCAGAGGATAAACAGGACGGTGTGGTACAAAAGTTACGATAATTCCACTAATTCCACTTCGAAATTTTGTGGGACGCAGAGGGAAAGGGTGACAGAGAAGTCGGCGTTCCGGATTGACATCACCGATGTCCAGTGTAAGCGCATGGTAAATAACAGGTTGAGAAGTTATTCACCGTTGATTGTCCAGTATTGTCCACCAACGGCGATGGGTCGAGGGTCGAAGGTCGAGGGGAGGAGAGTTCCGCCCCGCTATTTCGCGGGCGGGGACGGCGTAGCACGCCATCCCTACCGTTCAAATCTTCCCCTTGAAATACTCAATCGTCTTCGCCATCCCCTCGCGCAACGGCACCTTCGGTTCCCATTTCAAAATCTTCTTCGCCTTGGTGATGTCCGGCTGGCGTTGTTTGGGATCATCCTGCGGCAAGGGTTTGTGGATGATTTTGCTCTTCGAACCGGTCGTGCGGATGATTTCCTCGGCGAATTGCAGCATCGTCATTTCCACCGGGTTGCCGATGTTCACCGGCAGGTCGTAGTCGCTCATCATCAAACGATAGATGCCCTCGATCAAATCGGACACGTAACAAAAGCTGCGCGTCTGTTTGCCGTGGCCGAAAACCGTCACCGGCTTGTTCTTGAGCGCCTGGCTCACGAACGCCGGCACCACGCGGCCGTCGTTGAGCCGCATGCGCGGGCCGTAGGTGTTAAAGATGCGGACGATGCGCGTCTCCACCTTGTGCTCGCGATGATACGCCATGGTCATGGCTTCGGCGAAACGCTTGGCTTCATCGTAGCAGCCGCGCGGGCCGATGGTGTTGACGTTGCCCCAGTATTCCTCCGTCTGCGGATGCACGAGCGGGTCGCCGTAAATTTCCGAGGTTGAGGCGA
>Ga0070731_10000782_pt1 | contig 37976 bp, 22 predicted proteins | sample Coa_R1_2_FD_66448 | JGI IMG/M metagenome (GOLD analysis project Ga0070731, IMG submission 66448) | Surface soil microbial communities from Centralia Pennsylvania, which are recovering from an underground coalmine fire - Coalmine... | ecosystem: Environmental > Terrestrial > Soil > Unclassified ...
CCGCCGTTCCCCTCTCCCTCCGGGAGAGGGCCGACGAGCGCGGCCGTTTGCGCTCGCGGGGTGAGGGGAAAACCGTCCGACAAGGAAATAGTCATGCGTTACTTAGCAATCGTCCTGTTCGCGTTCACTGTTGCATATTCCCAGGATTCGTCAACAGTTCCCGAGCCATTCCGTCCCGATCCCGTCACCGTCCAATGGTACGGCCCCGCGTATTGCTACCCGCAAGCCGGCTGGGTCGTGCTCCACATCGAAGGCGAACCACACGAACGCGGCGTGCAGCACGGCAAACTGCTTTATCGCGAAATCGAAAAACACATCCAATGCCTCGCCACGCATTCGTCCCCCAAAGCACCGAACGACGGCTGGGACCACATGCGCACCACCGTCAACGCGCTCTTCCTGCGCCACTTCGATAAGGAATACCTCGAAGAAATGCAGGGCATCGCCGACGGCGCCGCCGACCGCGGCGCGAAATGGGACGGCCGCCCGCTCGATCTAACCGACATCGTCGCGCTCAATGTCTGGGCCGAAATCATGACGCTCGACGCCGCGCTGCACGCCACGCCGACGGGCCTAGAAGACGTTCATTATAAAGATGAATCGCCGAAGCCGCCCGCGCCGCCGCAAGGCGAGCACTGCTCGTCCTTCATCGCCACTGGCCCCGCCACCGCCGACGGCAAAATTGTCTTCGGCCACATCAGCATGTACGATCTGTATCCGTCGTCGTTTTTCAATGTTTGGATCGACTTGAAACCGTCGAAAGGCCACCGCATTTTGATGCAGACGGTCCCCGGCGGCATTCAAAGCGGCCTTGATTATTACATCACCGACGCCGGCCTGCTCTGCAGCGAAACCACCATCGCGCAGACGCGCTACGACATCAACGGCGCGGCGCTCACCTCGCAAATCCGCAAAGCCCTGCTATACAGCGATTCGATCGACACGCTCGTCGCCGCGCTGCTGCAAAGCGGCAACGGACTCTACGCCAACGAATGGCTGATCGGCGACATCAAGACCAACGAAATCGCGATGTTCGAACTCGGCACGAAGAAGAGCAAGCTTTATCGCAGCAGCAAAAACGAATGGTACGGCGGCACGGAAGGTTTCTACTGGGGCGACAACAATGCCAAGGACCGCGACGTGCGGCTCGAAACACTCGCCACTTTTTCGGACAAGCCCGTCAACACGGTCTATCACGCCAAAGATCGCGACCGCCTCTGGTATGCGCTCTATCAGAAATACAAAGGCCACATCGACGCCAATTTCGGACGCATGGCGCTGACCTCGCCGCCGATCTGCGCGTACACGTCGGCCGACGCGAAATACACGACGTCCGACGCCGCGAAAAACATGGAGTCATGGGCGCTCTTCGGCCCGCCGCTGGGCCGCGCGTGGCAGCCCACCCTCGACGAGCGCGCGAATTACCCCGCGATCGAACCGATGGTCTCCAATCCGTGGACAGTCGTGAGCACCGTGTCCCCCTCTCCCCTTAACGAGAAGGGAGGAGAGGGGTTAGGGGTGCGGGGAAACGGCGTCACCCCCGACGTCCGCACCGATGATTCCGGCGTGAGAACTTCACTCGCCGTCGATCTCGCCGCGCACGACGACGGCGATACGAACCGCGACCGCAAGGGAGCGGCCAAGCGCCGCGGCATCCGCGCAGGCCGCGGCACCAAATCCGGGTGGCACGGCACCCTCTTCGCCAAAACCGACGCGGATTTGTGGCTGGCCACCGCGTTCGCCGATTACGAAAAAATCTTCAGCCAGGAAGAGCAGCGCATCGAAGCTTCGCCCGAGCATTGCCTCTGCGCCGACGACAAAAAGAAAACCGTGCTCGACCTGCACGGCGCGCGCAGCAAATACCTCGTCGCCGCCGCCGCGACCGGCGACGTGCCGCTGCTGCAGATCAAACGCACCGACGCCAACGACGACTGGTACCGCATCTGCTCCGGCAAAGGCCTGCTGGTCCTGCACGAACTCCGCGCGCTACTCGGCGACAAACTCTTCGCCGAAAGCATGGATTCCTTCGGCACGCAGCACGCGGGGCAGGAAGTGACGAGCGGGGAGTTTGTCGCGCACATGGAGAAGGCGGCGGGAAAGGATTTGAAGGGGTTCTTCGATTTTTGGCTGAATCAGGCGGGCCTGCCGCGGTTGGGATTTGAAAAAGTGACTTATCAAAATTTTCGCGATAGCCATGATGCCACCAGTCACGGAATCGGTCGACCACCACCACCATTCGTGATATACGGCACACTTCGCGCGTTATACGGTCCGATTCCAAGCGCAATCGAGATTACAATTGAGACCGAAAAAGGTGAGATTACAAGCACCATCAAGCCCGATCCAGTCTCGGGGAATTTTACGGTCGGATTGGATAATTTCCCTATTCGTCCGATCATCATCGACAAATACCGCCGCTCCGCGCTCGCCAACGGCAACGCATTTCGCATCGACACCTTCATGATCGACCTCAATCACACGCTGATCGTCTACGGCACCGGCGACGAAACCGCGACAAATCTCGAAGCCGCCGAAGAATTGCAGAAAGCCCTTCTGCGCCGCGGCCCGAACGTGCTCATCCCAATCCGCACCGACAAGGAAATCACGGACGCCGAGTTGCGCACGCATCATTTGCTGCTGATCGGCCGGCCCGATTGCAATAAAATCGTGCGCGATTTTGCGAGCGCGTGGCCGGTGAAATTCGGCCCGCGCTCCTTCAAAGTCGGCAACGATCTATACGCGCACGCGCGCAGCGCCGTCGCCGCCGTCGGCGCCAATCCGCTCGATCCCAAATTGACCGCCGTCGTGATCGCCGGCCTCAGTCCCGCTGCAACGTACGCCTTCGCGCCCGCGATAGGCCGCGGCGACGGCGGCGGAGAAGTGGCGATTTTCGAAGCGGGCGGTAAGGTCCAATCGCTGATTTTGCCCGCGCCCGATTTGATAAAAGACTTCGATAAGTAGGACGGGCTGCCAGCCCGTCCGTTTTGAATTTGGACTATGCCGCGAATTGGCGGGCTGGCAGCCCGCCCTACTTGGAATCCATCAATGCCTGTCCCCACCATTAATCTTCACGCGCGCGGCCCCCAGTTCTCGCGCCTCATCTTCGGCGCCTGGCGTCTCGCCTCGTGGAAACTCTCCGCGCGCGAACTGCTCCAACTCATCCACACCAGCGCCGACCTCGGCATCACCACCATCGACCACGCCGACCTCTATGGCGAATATGCCTGCGAAGAACTCTTCGGCGTGGCACTACGCGAAGAACCGAGCTTGCGTTCGCGCCTGCAACTCGTCACCAAATGCGGCATCAAAATCGTCTCCGCCAAACGCCCCAGCCACACGCTCAAACATTACGACACCAGCCGCGCGCACATCCTCGCCTCCGCCGAAAATTCGCTGAAAGTTCTCCACACCGATTACCTCGACCTGCTGCTGATTCATCGCCCCGATCCCTTCATGGACCCCGACGACACTGCCGCCGCATTCGAAGCGCTGGTCCAATCCGGCAAAGTCCGCCACGTCGGCGTTTCAAATTTCACTCCTAGCCAATTCGATTTGCTCGCCTCTAGACTTTCGATTCCGCTAGTCACGAATCAAATCGAAATCTCCGTGCTGAAACTCAGCCCGTTCCTCGACGGTTCGCTCGACCACTGCCAGCGCCAGCGCATCGCGCCAATGGCCTGGTCGCCGCTGGGCGGCGGGAATCTTTTCGGCGCAACTCCGCAAGCCGAATGCGCGCGAGCCGTCTTGCACGAAATCGGCCACGCGCTTCCGATTCCCGCGAGCGTCGATCAAGTCGCGCTCGCCTGGCTTCTGGCGCACCCCGCGCGCATTGTTCCAGTGCTCGGCACCGGCAAAGCCGACCGCATTCGCGCCGCCGCCGCGGCCGCCGAAATCAAGCTCTCGCGCGAGCAGTGGTACAAAATCTGGGTCGCCTGCGGCGGCGGCGTTCCATAAAAACCGTAGCGCAGGCGTCTCGCCTGCGAGTCGTGCAGGCGAGACGCCTGCACCACGAACTTAGCCGACGATTCTCCGTCCGTCCGCCCCAATTTGGTCATCACCCTCCCGCAGACCGCCCACTTAATCGAATCCTTGCGCTAAAATTTCCCCGATTGCCATCATTTGGGCTGGCATCCGATCTGCGTCAAAGCAGAGTGGCTCGCCTTCATTGTTCGAAGGCGTCGAGAGAAAACGTTTTTCCGGGAGAAGACACATGATTAATGCAAGACATCTCTTTTCGGTGCTTGCTTTCGCCATGGCCATGTCGATGGCCGTTGCGGCGGATGGCGCAACGAAAATGAGCGATCAGGATTTCGCGAAGGAGGCCGCGTCGGGCGGCATGTTCGAAGTGGAAGCTGGAAAGCTGGCCACGAAAAAAGGCGGCAGCGAACAAGTTCGTTCGTTCGGCGCGCAGATGATCGTCGATCATCAAAAGGCAAACGAGGACTTGAAAGCGCTGGCGGCAAAGAAGGGTTGGAGTCTTCCCACGAAGATCGACGAAAAGCACCAGCAGCAACTGGATCACTTGTCCACCTTGAGCACCGCGGAATTTGACCGCGCGTACGTCGACGGAATGATCCAGGATCACCGCGGGGATTTGTCCGAATTCCAACGCGCAAGCAGGGAGTTGACGGACGCTGACCTGCGCGCGTTCGCGGGCCGTGTTGCGCCAATGGTGGAACATCATCTCAGCATGATCGAAAACGCTTCACGCGGCGGCAGTGCGGCGATGACCAGTAATCCGCCGATGCGGCGCGATTATGCTCAACCCATGCCGCGCGAGCAAAACAACACGAACTGGGAACCGCGGCCGGTGCGAGTCCAAGGCAACAGCGATTGCTGCTGCGGCGAATAAAAATTGCGAATGCCGGGCGTGAAACAACGCTCAGTGTTGGCAACGATCGGGAACGGGATATTGCCGCTCCCGATTTTTTTATGCATATCCTGCTCACGCCGCTCGATTCCATTGTACATAATCTATCGAATTGCGTCTCCTGGAGCGTACATGCCTCGAATCGCATTACATCAGATCGTTTTACTCGCCTCAATTATTTCCGCCGTTTCGAGCGCTGGCGATGCGCAACTGGGCGCACCCACTTTCCAGCCCACGCCGCAAAGCACCGTCGGCTGGCGCGGCGACGGCACCGGCCGCTACCCGGGCGCCACGCCTCCTATTAATTGGGAGCGCAAGCAGGACGGCAAAGGCTACACAACCAAGGGCATTCTGTGGATGACGCCGCTGCCCAACATCGGCGTCTCAACACCCATCGTGGTCGGCCCGCGCATTTTTCTTACGACCGAAATGGCCGACCTCGTTTGCCTCGACAAACAAACCGGCCGCATTCTCTGGATTCGCTCCAATCTGGAATTCGAAGGCCTCAGCGACGAGGAACTCAAAGCCGAACCGCAGTACGCCGAAAAACTTCTGCCGCTCGTTGCGCAAATTGCCAAGGTCAACGCCGAACTCGTCGAAGCGATGAATGCCCAAGCTCCCAAAGCGATGTCCGCCGCGCCCGCGCAACAAAACGCGCCTGCGCTCAAAAAGAAAAAAGATTTGGAGAAGCAGGTTCAAGACGCGCAGAAACTGATCGACAAGAAAAAATTCGAACACAACTGGGCGCAAGCCGTCTTTGGCTACGCCGGCCCGACGCCCACCAGCGACGGCAAACACGTCTGCGCGTTTTTCACGACCGGCATCACCTGCTGCTATGACCTGGACGGCAACCGCAAATGGATTCACTACGGCAAAGGCGACGGCAGCGAGCACGGCAATTTCGCCAGCCCGCTGTTGTGCGGAAACAAAGTCGCCGTGTGGGCGCAGGAAATTCGCGCGTACGACGTCGATTCCGGCAAGCTTGAATGGACGGTCCCAGCGAAATCGTTCAACACCTACGGCTCGCTCTTCCGCGTGATCAGCGGCAACGAACTCGTCGCCGCGTTTCAATGGGGCTTCTTCGTGCGCATCCGCGACGGCGCGCCGATCTGGGACAAAGGAGTTTTCGGCGACTGTGTCGCCACGCCCATCGTTGAAAACGGATATATTTTTTCGCACATCGGTTACCCGAAGAACGGCAACAAAAAAGATCTTTTCAGCGCGTTCAAAATTCCGGCCAGCACCGACAGCGGCAAGCTCACTTCCACGCACATGTTCAAGTTGGATTGGGGAGATGACCTCGCCGCGCCGGAGGACAAGAAAGCGCCCTTCGACCGTGGCTACGTCGCCTCGCCGCTGCTCGTGGACGGCCTCATTTATCAAATCACCGAAGGCAGCGGGCTGATGGTCAACGACGCCGCGAGCGGCGAGCAGGTTTACCGCAAGGTGTTGCCGATGCACGCCAAGACAGAGTACTGGAATTGGGCCGGCACGTCCGCGAGCCCCACTCTTGCGGGCAAGAACATTTATCTGATGGACAATCAAGGCACGACGATCGTCCTGCAGCCCGGCCGCCAATACAAAGAACTCGCGCAAAACATGCTTCAGGAATCCAGAGACGGCAAATCGCAGACGCAATTTGTCTCCACGCCGATCTTCGACGCCTCGCGCATGTACTACCGCACGCCCGGATTTCTGTACTGCATCGGCGATAAGTAATCGTTTGTAATCCCGCCTTTAGGCGGCAAAACGCTCCACTTGTACAGGAAATTTCACATGAAAAAATGGCTTGCAATTGCACTTCTACTTGCCGCGGTCCTCGCGCGCGCCCGCGCAGGTGAGTGGCTCAACGTCACCAACAACATCGGCGGCGACACTTGGGGCTACGCCGGCGTCACCTATGTCGCGTGCGTTCCCAACAGCACCGAAGTCATCGCCGGCGTCAGCGAACGCGGCGTTTGGTCCAGCACCGATGGCGGCGCGACGTGGAAAAAACTCGGTGCCGGCGACAAGGAGCAGATCAAGCACCGCACGCACAAAATCGTCTTCGATCCGAAAGACCCGGCGACGTTCTGGGTGAGCGGCTGTTACGGCTCGGCCGTGTTCAAAACAACAGACGGCGGCAAGACGTTTCAAAAACTCAACGCGCCCAATCACGCCGACGGCGTGGCCATCGACTTCAGCGACCCCGAACGCAAAACGCTGCTGCTCGGCTTGCACGAACAGGCGCGCAGTCTGCACATTTCAAAAGACGGCGGCACGAGTTTTCAAAAAATCGGCGATAAATTGCCTGAAGACAGCAACCACAGCACCGACCCCATCATCATCGATTCCAAAACATTCCTGATCAACACCGCCGGCTGGAAGCAGAAATCGACGCTGGGCATTTATCGCTCCGAAGATGCCGGCGAAACGTGGACGAAAATATCCGACTTCGGCCCCTCCGGCAATCCGCTGGTTGCCTCCGACGGCACGATGTATTGGCAGCGCGTGTGGGGCGGCGGGTTGCTTCAGAGCACCGACTCGGGCAAATCGTGGACTCAAATTCCCGCGCCGGTGAAAAGCAACGTCATCGAATTGCCCGGCAAGCGTCTCGCCGGATTCGTCGAAAAACAAATTCACGTCTCCACCGACGCCGGAAAAACCTGGACGAAGCTCGACCCGCCGCTGCCATTCAAAGCCAGCGGCATCGCTTACAGCGCGCCGGCGAAATGTTTTTATTGCTGGCATTTGACGGATAAGAAGGATACTCAGGCGATTGTGCGATTGAATGTGGATTAGCATCGGGTGCCAAGGAGCGGTACTCCGCTCCTTGCTGATTGACACTCGAATTCGGTTGAACCGCTGAACGGAACTCGACAAATGAATCGCACATTCCTCCTCGCAATTGCCTGTTTTTCGACCTGTGTCTGCATAAACCTATTTGCCGCTGACGCCGCAAGACCCAACGTCATCTTCATCCTCGCCGACGATCTTGGCTACGGCGATCTCGGTTGCTACGGCCAGCAGAAAATCAAAACGCCGGCGATCGACAAGCTCGCCGCCGAAGGCACGCGCTTCACGCAGGTTTACGCCGGCTGCACCGTCTGCGCGCCGTCGCGCTGCGCGCTGATGACCGGCAAGCACACGGGGCACGCGACCATTCGCGGAAACATGAGTCCCGAACCGGCGGTGCGCGCGGACGAAATTTGTCTCGCGGAAATATTCAAAGCCGCTGGATATTCGACGGCGATGATCGGCAAATGGGGCGTGGGGCTCAACGATTCGACGGGCGCGCCGAACAAGAAGGGCTTCGATTATTTTCTCGGATACCTCACGCAGCAGGCCGCGCACAATTATTATCCGCCCTTTATATGGAAGAACGCCGAAAAATATCCGCTCGACGGCAATGCCGGCGGCAAGCAGGGTGTGTACACGCACGATTTGTTCGCGCAGGAAGCGTTGAAATATATCCGCGAAAAACGCGACGTGCCGTTCTTCCTCTATTTGCCGTTCACGATTCCGCACACCAACAACGAAGCCAAACCCAACGGCATGCAAGTGCCCAGCGACGCGCCGTATTCCGATGAGAAATGGCCGGCCACAGAAAAGAACTTCGCAGCGATGATTACGCGCATGGATTCCGACATTGGAAAAATCATGGCGCTGCTCAAGGAGTTGAATCTCGACGAACGCACGCTGGTCATTTTTACGAGCGACAATGGTCCGCATAAAGAGGGTGGCCACGATTCCGAATTCTTCAAAAGCCGCGGTGCACTGCGCGGCATCAAACGCGATCTGTATGAAGGCGGTATCCGCATTCCGGCGATTGCGCGCTGGCCGGGAAAAGTGCCCGCTGGCGTTGTCAGCGATCAAGTCTGGGCGTTCTGGGACGTGCTGCCGACGATGGCGGAGTTCACTGGCCAGAAAATTCCGGGCGGCATTGATGGCGTTTCAGTGCTGCCCGCGCTGCTGGGAAAAAGCGCCGTCGAGCATCCGCCGCTGTATTGGGAATTTCACGAGCGCGGTTTTTCGCAGGCCGTGCGCATGGGCGATTGGAAAGCGGTGAAGCCCGGGCTGCAAAAACCGTGGGAGCTTTATGACCTCGCCAAAGACGTTGGCGAAGAACACGACGTCGCTGAGCAGCACAAAGAAATCATTGCGAAAGTGGAAGAGTTCGTGAAATCCGCGCGCGTCGATTCGGAGTTGTTTCCAATCGTTCCCAAACCCAAAGCGGCCACAGGAAACAAATGAGCCATGCGTAAGTTAATTTGGAGCGCGTTGGCACTTTTAGTTTATGGATTTGTCGCCAGTGCCGCCGACCGCCCCAACATCCTCTGGCTGGTCAGCGAGGACAACAATCCTTTTCTGGGCTGCTATGGCGACAAACTCGCGCGCACGCCCACGCTCGACAAACTCGCCAAGGAAGGCGTGCTCTACGAACGCTGTTTCGCGCAGCCAGTCTGCGCGCCGTCGCGCTTCGCGCTGATCACGGGCATGTACGCCATCACTGCCGGACCCGCGGAGCACATGCGCGCACAGGGAAAAATCCCAAAGTGGCTCAAAGGTTTTCCCACGTTCCTGCACAACGCCGGCTACTACACAAGCAACAACGCAAAGACCGATTACAATTCGCCGATCGTTCCGCGCGACACGTGGGACGAATCGAGCAACCGCGCGCACTGGCGCAAACGCCCCGATCCGAGGCAGCCGTTCTTCAGCGTCTTCAATCACGAAGTCACGCACGAGAGCTGTCTCTTTCCCGAAAAGGAATTGCCGCTGAGTTTTCCGCCGACCGATCCAGCGTCGATCCGCATTCCGCCGTATCAGCCTGACACGCCCGAAATCCGCGCGGATTGGGCGCGCTATTACAATCACATGGCTCTTCTCGACGCGCAGATCGCCGAGAAACTCAAAGCGCTTACTGACGACGGACTCGCCGAGGACACGATTGTTTTTTATTACGGCGACAATGGCGGCGTGCTACCGCGCAGCAAACGCGTGCTGCAGCAGAGCGGCACGCACGTGCCGCTGATCGTTTATTTTCCGCCGAAGTGGCGGCATCTCGCGCCGGCCGCGCCGGGTTCGCGCATCAGCGATCCGGTCTGCTTCGTCGATTTCGCGCCGACGGTGCTCTCGCTGGCGGGCGTGAAAATTCCCGACTACATGCAAGGCCGCGCCTTCGCCGGCCCGGCGAAGGCCGCGCCGAACGAATTTGTGTTCTGCACGCGCGACCGCATGGACGAGTGCTACGACATGATGCGCTCCGCGATGGACAAGCGCTGGCTGTACATTCGCAATTACCGTCCCGATCTGCCCTATGTCCAGCGCCTCGATTACATGTTCAAAGCGCGCGGCTACCAATCGTGGGAGCGCATGGCCACCGAAGGAAAACTCACGCCCGCCACCGCGCAATTCTGGGGCGAGAAACCCACTGAAGAACTGTACGACATGGAGAGCGATCCCGACAGTGTGAAGAATCTCGCGCGCGATCCCGCGCACAAAGACACGCTTGACCGGATGCGAGCCGCGCTGAAAGCTCACACGCTCGCGGTGAACGACAACGGTTTTATTCCGGAAGGATCGGCGCTCGAAGGCTACGACGCGTCGCGCGTGCCGGACGCGTATCCGTTGGAGCGTGTCTTTGAATTGGCGAATCTCGCGTCGGAGCGCAACGAGGCGAATCTTCCCAAACTCATTGAAGCGCTCGACGATCCGAACGAAGCGATGCGCTGGTGGGCGGCGCAAGGCTGTACGATGTTGCGCGAAAAAGCCGCGCCCGCCGAAGCTGCGCTGCGAAGGCGGCTCGATGACACCTCCGGCGCGATTCAGATCGCCGCCGCCGAAGCGCTCGCGCGCATCGGAAAAGTTGATGTGGCGCTGCTAGTATTGGAGAAATGGGTACAGAATTCGGACGCGCCATTCTTTGAGTTACAAGCCGCGAATGTGCTCGACCGCCTTGGCGAAGCGGCACGCCCAACGCTGCCGGCATTGAAGAAATTCATGAGCACCGTCAAGAAAGAAGCCGGCGCCAACAGCCCGCGCGCCTATCCGCAGCGGATTCTTGAGCGCATTATCGACGTGCTGGAAGGGCGCGAGAAGCCGCTCGTCTATCCGCGCTTTTGAGTGCGAGTGTATGAGAGTGAAGAGCGTGAGAGTGTAAGATTCTGAGCTCCGCACTTTCGTACTCTCAAACCCTCTACTCTCACACTCTCACACTTAATACGCCACACTCCCCACGTACCGCATCTCCTTCCCGCCTTCGATCAGCGCGAAGGGAATGATTTGCGGATTTTCATCGATGCCATCGACCGGCTTCATGATCACCACGATTCCGCGCGAGACGCCCATCGGCCCGGCGCTGAAATAATTCACGCCGACGTGATAGGTGCCGGCGAGCGTTTTGTCGGTGCGGATCACTTCCGGGCCGAGGCCCTGCGTTTGGTCGGAGTAAAGTTCGAGGCCCGACGCGTTGTTCTTGTGGCTGTAGAAACATTCCTCGCCGTTGGGATCGACGATGTGCAAATCGACGTCGTTGGCATCCGTCTCCCAGCACATGGTGACGCGCAGCGCATCGACGCGCAGCAGATCGACACCGGCTTTTTCGGCGCGCGTGACGATGGCGTCGGACTTCGCCGGCTCTTTCTTGCGCCACGCGCGCAGCACGTAACCGTATTCTTCGCGCAGCACGCGCTTCACGTCGCCGTAGCGCTGGTTGAAATCGCGCATGAGCGCCGTTTCGTAGGCAGTCGCCGCGCCGTCGTAATTGCCGGCGAGATACAGGCTCAGTGCCAAGCCGCGATAAATGTTCGAATCGTCCTGCCGGTTCTTGAGCGCTTCGCGGAACATCGCTTCGGCGAGGTCATATTTTTTTGCGGTGAGCAACAGGAATCCGGCGCGATTGAGCAGCGCCGCGCGGTTGGGCGCGATTTCGGCGATCGACGAATACGCGCGCAACGCCATGGCGTTGTCGCCCATTCCCGTCGCGCTCTTGCCGAGGAATTCGTACACGGCGGGATTTTCAGGATCGAACGGCAGCCACTGGAAGACTTCGGCCTGCAAGTTATCCCACTTCTGCGTCTTCAGCAGAGCATCCGCGTAAGCGTTGCGCGAGCGGCGGTCGCGCGGATTGGCTTCGACGCGCGCGCGCAGGTCGCTTAACTGCGCTTCGTAGGATTTCGAATCGAGTTGATTGATCCAGTCGCCGGCGTTCATTTGAACGGCGGCAAAGCCATTAGCGCCACCAGTAGCTTCGCGCTGGCGTGCCAGCCGTTCGGCGGGAGGGGCTGGAGGCGGAGTCCCTGGCGCAGGCGCGTCGGCAGTGCGTTGACGCGCATCCGTTGCGAGTTCGCGCAGAGCGGCGCGCGCTTCGGGTTCCGCGGCATGAGCAACGGGCGTGTTCGCGGCGGCGCGGTCCTCAACTGCGTCGATTCGCGCTTCACCGTCGCGGTACGCTCTGCCGCCTCTGCCGCCGCCGCCTGGTGCCTGTTCCACCACTTCGCGTTCGGCGAGCCCCTCGGCTCTCTCCAACCGAAGAGCGGTTCCATCGGTCAAATCCGAAATATCCTTATCGGCCTTCGCGTCGGCCGATTTCTTCGATTCAAACTCGCGCTTGAACTGGTCATGTGGAGCCGGCTTTGCGGGCGTTGTGACCGGCGGCAATACGGGCATCTCTTCCGCCGAACGCTTGCGCAGTTCGATTCCCGTCCTGCCCACGACCATAATGTCCGCCAGCGAATTGCGCGTGATGCCGAAGCGCGCGTAATCGCGCTCGGTTTCGAGCACCAGCAGCGAGGTGAGCGGGCACATCACGCGGTTTTTCACTGAAATGTCGATACGCTTCTGATGAATCTCCTTGCGCTTCATCGCGTCGGTTTGGGCTTGTTCTTCTTTTTCGAGATAATCGAGGTACGCCTTGTACGCTTCGCGCTGAAGCAGCGGCGCGAAATCGGCGACCTCAATCGGCGCGATGGAAACTTGCGTGTCTTTGATCGTCTTGCCCGCCGCGTCGCGCTGCACGAATCCTGGCAGCGATTTGCCGCCGTCGGTGCGGATTTCAGAGAACGCAATCAACTCCTGGCCGGGGCGGACATCGTGGAACGATTTCGGATAAATCCACGCGGTGCCTTCGTCGTATGCGTCGAAATGCGCGCCCAGCGGCGCGCGTAAATCGGCGATGGCCTTAGTGACGTTGCCTTCGATGTCCGTCGTCAGCGGCAGCATCACGACGCGCCCGCGCGTTTTTTCAACGATGGCGCCGAGCGTCTTTTCGTCCTGCTTGTTGCCGATGACCAGCGCATGCAGTGTGTCTTTCGCGGGCCAGTCGCCAAGCGCGGCGAGCAGATCCTTCGTCTCTCGCGCGCCCCAGGTTGCGATGCCGTCGCTGACCAAAACGTACGTACATGCATTTTGATTTGCGCGCGCTCTTTCGCCAATACTTTTGAAGAGCGCTTCGAGATTTGTCGCGCCCAGCGCGTGGCGCGCACGCAGCTTGTGGACGACATTGTCGGCGAATGGGTCGGTAATTTTCACGTCAGGCTGCAGTTCGACCACTTCAATATCGAATGCGTGCGCGCCGATGCGCTGATTGGTTTTGCCTCCAAATACAGGAACGAGATTTTGGAGCAGCCGCTCGATCACCTGCAATCGCGGCGCTTCCGTGTCCGCTCCAGACGCCGATGTGTCGAAATAGAACGACCAATCCGGCGGCGCGGCCGTCGCGATGGTCGTGACGGGCGGCGGATTGTAGAGGAATTGGACCATTTGGAAATTGCCGGCGCGCAGCAAGTGGAACGGAGCTCCCGCTCCGTTCTGCCCCGGCACATTCGACGGCGTTCCGGCTCCGTTCGCCGCCGGAACGGAGCGGGAGCTCCGTTCTACAAACGTGAGTTCAATATCTTTCGTGGGCGTGTAATCGACGGAATGGCGCGAAAAGGCGGAGAGGTCTTCGCCGAGCGGCTCTTCTTTGTCGAGCACCACGCCCGTGGCGGTTTCGGAATCGAGCGGTTTGCCGATGGCGCTGAAATTGAATTCGCCGATCTTGGGCAGGCCTGCGAGAGGAATCGTGAGCTTCCGCACACCGTCTTTCATCGGCAGCGGTTTGCTGAAGGCGAGCAGCAGGCGCACGGTACCGTTGGCCGGAACTGGAAAAACGCGCGCTGAGAACTTGTTGCCCTGATCCATTTCGAGCAGCGCGGGGTCGCGCATCGTGTGCAGAATCTCCGTGTAAATCTGCTGCGCCCTCATGCGCTCGACGACTTCGCCCTCCATGAGTTTGCCGTTGACTTCCTTCGCAAAGCGGCTGATCGTCGCGCCGGGCGGCAGCGTGTACGTGAAGCGGCCTTCCATCTGGCGGTTTTCAGAATTGCGGAACGTCATCGCCATTTCAACCAGGCTCAGCGCGCCATGCACCGCCGCGCGCAGATCGTATTTGACCAGCGCCATCGCCTGGCCGTCAGGATTGGTCAGGGAGATGGGGCAGTTTTCAAGCGTGGCGGCGCTCGGGCGGGATGGGCGGAAGATGATGAGGCTCAAAAATGTAACAATGGCGATGAGAATGGCGCGCTTGCGATTCATGGGTATGCCCTCAATGGGTCCGTACGTTTAGACTCCGATTGAGGGAAATGGTTCTTAGGAAAAAAGAAATTATCGCGCGCAAACTAATCGTCGTCATCCGTCGCGAACTCTTTCGGATACGGCTCATCGCCGCGCACCGAATGCCACACGATACGATTCAGCACGTCGTCGTCGGCCTTGTCCGCGTCGTCGAAATCCAGCGCCATCGACTTCTCAGCCCAATCCAGCGCGGCGCCTTTCAGCGCCTTCAGCGCCGGGTTCATTTCGTCGATAGCGACCTTCGCCGAGACGCTCTTATACGGGGTCGCGTCGGCCTGCGCCTGAAAACACGTGCGCATCGCCGGCGCCGCGAGATCAAGCTGCGTCATCGGCGGCAAGCCCAGCATCAATTCGATCGTCTTGACCATGCCCGGCTGCGTGTAGTTGGCGTGATCGACGAATTTGCGCCGCGTGTAAGGGCTGACGACGAGCGCAACCGTGCGGTGCGCATCCACGTGATCGTAACCGCTCTGCGGATCGTCTTCGACGATGAAGATGCACGTCTCCGGCCAGAATTTGCTGTGCGAAATCGCATCCACGATTTGCCCTGTTGCCAGATCGTTGTCGGCGACCATCGCGCGCGGCGTGGGATGGCCGGGCGAGGTGCCGTTGGTGTGATCGTTCGGCAAATACACGTAAACCAGATTCGGAAACTCGCCCTTCTTTTCGTACGCGGCGAGTTCCTCTTTGAACAACTTCGCGCGGACCACGTCCGGCGTCGTGAGCGGGAAGCCGGGATAGCTCGGATGCGAATACGATTTCAGACTCTGCATGTTCGGCTCGACCTCGATTTTGATTTTCGCGGTGCCGTTTTTGAAATCATCATACACATCCTTCCACGCCGCCTTCGGCGTGTACGCCGTCCTGCAGAATTCGCCGTAATTGCGGAACGTCTTGCCGTGCGCGAGCGCGTTGTCCCACAAAAAACCCGTCGCGGCGAAGGCGAGCGGGTCGCTGCCTTCGTATGGATAACTGCGCGTGAAGCCGCCGTACATGCGCTCGAGATAATCGGTGGCGTACGCTTCGTTGCACCAGGAATGGCCGTCGGGACTCTTTGCGCCGCTGCAATAAAAATTGTCGAAGAGCGTGAATTCGCGGGCGAGTGCGTGCGCGTTCGGCGTCGCGTCTTCGCCAAAAATGCAGAGGCTCTTCGCGCCGTTACCTTCAGGCATGTCGCCGAAGACCTGATCGTAAGTTTTATTTTCGCGGATCACATAAACGACGTGCTTGATCAGCGACGGCTCGCCGTGGCGCTCCGGCACGACCGCTGGTCTTGCGTCCGCGCGCGGCGGCTCCAATCCCGACAAGCTCTGCGCGAGGCGGTTGTTTTCGTTCACCGTTCGCGTGTACGTTTCGAGCTGCTTTTCATCGGGAATGTCAATGATCGAAACCGAGCCGAGGTAATCGCTGCTCGCGTGCCCTTTCTCCTTGGCGCGGCGTTCGGCGAATTGGCCGTGGCCTTTGAGGTTCGCCACGAAGAGGCGTTTGCCGTCAACGGAGAGGGCGAGCGCGGCTGGATACCAGCCGACGGGGATGAGGCCGAGGACTTTGGTCGGTTCTCGAACTTCGTCTGTGAAGTTTCGTTCGGATATTTCGTCGCTCAGGCGCACGACCGTCACGCAGTTGTTCGTGCCGTTCGCCACGTAAAGGTAGAGTTGATTGAGACTCAACGCCAAGGCGTTGGAGCCGCTGCCGAAAGGTAAACGCATTTCGGGGCGGCAGTCGATGGTTTCGACGGCGGTATCGGTTTTGGTTTCGATGACGGAGACGGTGTCGCTGTTGGCATTGGCGACATAAATGAATCGGCCTTTTTCGCTCGCGATGATTGACGATGGATGCAGGCCCACTTTAATGCTTTTCGAACAGATCCAATCGCCGTTAACCAGCGCGAGCACCGACACTGAGCCGTCGTTGACCACGGATGTGCGCGGATCGATGCGCGCCAGCGTGCCGGATGTTTTCGCCTGCGGGTCGCCCTCCTTTGGCGCGTCGCCGCCCCAATTGCTCACATAGCCTCTCGTCGGCGAAACGAAGCAAACAGTGAACGGCGCGACGCCGACGGGCAGGCTGTTCTCCGCAAGATTCTTTTTTGTATCGACGCGAAAAACACAATTGCCGCGTGTGGAAGTGACCCACAGGTTCTCGCCGTCCGCAAGCCAGACTCCGGAGGGGTGCGGTTTGCCGCCGACTTTCGGCGCGGGCAGCACGAGCGGCTTGCCCCACGCGAATGTGCCGTCCGCTTGCCGCTCAGCGGCGCGCAGCGAGGCGTCGGAATCGGTCGTGAAAATCCTGTCAGCGCTCAGCGCAAGACCGGTGACGCTCATGCCTTCGTACATTTTGCCTTGCGTGACATTCTCGCCGAGAAATTTTCCGCCGAGCGGCAGCGTCGCAACGATCTTCGCTTTTTCGACGTCGATGAAAATCAAATCGCCCATGTTTTTGACGACCAGCGTTTTGCCGTCGGCGGAAAGTTTTAGATCGACGGGCCGGCCGGGAAAGGTGATTTGTTTGCCGGCGGGTTTGAGCATCTGATTGGTCGGCACGAGGATGCGGCCGTCGGGTTGCATGCCGACGATTAGCGTGTCCGATTCGGCGGCGTTTCCAATCGTTGCGGCGATCAACACCACGGCCAAGCAAAGCAATTTGCTTTTCACGCATTTCCTCCTTTGTGAGCTCCGCGCCTTCTGTGGCGATTTCGTTTGATTCTACACCGCCATTCGTTGCGCGCTGATGAAGGATATGTGGCCGCTGCGTAAACTCCGCCTGTCGAAAAGCGCGTTTGCGGAGTACACTTAGTAAGTCTTTGAGTTCAATAAATGGAGAAGCCATGCGCACACTCACCCTTTCCTGCGCGCTCGTCGCCGCGTTGACTTTCGCTTGTTCGCTTTGCGCCGAAGAAACTTCCGCGCCGAAATGGGAGACAATCTTCGACGGCAAAACGCTGGCCGGCTGGATCGGCAATTTCGATTACTGGCGCGTGCAGGACGCCGCGATCACCGGCGAAATTCCCGACGGCAAAGCGCTCGGCAAAAACGAATTCATTTATTGGGACAAAGGCGAAGTCGCCGATTTCGAATTGAGTGTCGAATACCGCATCAGCGGTTTGCCGTCGGCGAATTCGGGGATTCAAATCCGTTCGAAACGGCGCAGCGAGAAGCCGGACGATTGGCAGGCGGTCGGCTATCAGGCGGATTTGGACGACGGCGCGGTGTGGCTGGGGCGCATTTATGAAGAGGAAGCGCGCGGCATGATCGCAGAGCGCGGCACGCGCGTGTCGATCGCGCCCGACGGGCGGCGCTGGGTCGATCCGTACCCATTCGCGACGCCGGAGAGTTTCAGGAGAATTCCGAAGAAGGAAGATTGGAATTTGTACGAAGTCAGCGCGCGCGGACCGCATATCGAAACGCGCATCAACGGCGTGCTCTTCACGGTGCTCGACGATCATCAGATCAACGCGGCGAAGTACGCGGGGAAGCTGGCGTTTCAACTGCATTCTGGGAAGGGGCCATCGAAGATTGAGTTTCGGAATATTCGGATCAAGTATTTGGGACGAACGGAGGTGCCATCGTTCGTAGTCCCGCCTTTAGGCGGCAAGACGCCCGAATCAAAAACGCCGCCTGAAACTTCTGCGAACGCCGAGCCGCCTAAAGGCGGGACTACAAACATTGTGCCGCTGGGCGCGAATGGCAAGGCACTGAATTTGAATTTTGAAACGGGGACGCTCGATAACTGGAAAGCCACCGGCGACGCGTTCGAAGGGCAGCCGATCAATGGCGACACTGTTTCGCGGCGCAAACCGGGCGAGCGCAGCAATCACGCGGGGCAGTATTGGATCGGCGGCTATGAGAAGGTGGCGGACAAAGGCACGGGGACGCTCACCTCTGACAGTTTCGAGGTCGCGCATCCGTATGCGAGTTTCCTCGTCGGCGGCGGAAGTTCGAACGCGACGCGCGTGGAAATCGTCGCTGAAGACGGCGGGAAAATTATTGATAAAGCGTCGGGCAAAGACATCGAGAACATGTCGCGGCATGTCGTCGATTTGCGCGAATGGAAAGGCAAGCGGATTTTTATTCGCCTCGTGGATGAAGCGAAGGGCGGCTGGGGGCATATTAATTTCGATGACTTCGTTTTTCACGATGCGGCGCCCGTGTTCCCCTCGCCCCTTGGGGGAGAGGGGTTAGGGGTGAGGGGTAAAGGCACGCGAGAATCCGACAGCCCCGTGCTCTGGCAATTGCGGCCGAATCCGCTCAAGCCCGCAACACCGCCGGCGAAAAAAAGCGGCGCTGAAGTCGTCGCGAGCTTTTCGCTGGTCAACGGCTTCCAGGCGGAGTTGGTCGCCGAAGAACCCGCGATCACGCAGCCGATTGCGTTCACGTTTGACGAGCGCGGCCGTCTGTGGGTCGTGCAGGCGATGAGCTATCCGCAGAAGCAGCCGGAGGGGAAGGGCAAGGATAGCATCATCATTTTTGAAGACACGACCGGCAGCGGCAAATTCGACAAGCGCACCGTTTTCATCGAAGGCTTGAATCTGGTCAGCGGCATCGAAGTCGGTTTCGGCGGCGTGTGGGTGGGTGCGGCGCCACAGTTGCTTTTCATTCCAGACAAAAATCACGACGACGTGCCCGACGGCCCGCCCGAAGTGCTGCTCGACGGCTTCGGTTATCAGGACACGCACGAGACGCTCAACAGTTTTATCTGGGGGCCGGACGGCTGGCTGTATGGAAATCAGGGCGTCTTCAACACGGCGTTCATCGGGAAGCCGGGCACGGCGAAGAAAGATCGCACGGAGATGCACGCGGCTGTGTGGCGCTACCACCCGATTCGGCACGAATTCGAAATTTTCGCGCACGGCGGCAGCAACCAGTGGGGCCTCGATTACGATTCGCACGGCAACTTTTTTATGACGCACTGCCGCAGTTTTTACGGCGGCGGGCAAACGACGTACGTGATCCGCAACGGGCATTATTGGAACCAGTCGGATTCGAACCACGCGCCGTTCATCTGCAACAAAGCGCCGGCGTTCGCGCCGTGGTTGAAGAACTATCTGCCGGCCAGTTCCACATACGACGACGGCACCGGCGGCGCGGGCAAGCGCGGCACGGATGAAATCTACGGCGGCCACGCGCATTCCGGCACGATGATTTATGGCGGCGACAACTGGCCGGAGATTTACCGCGACCACATTTTCACGCTCAATCTCTTCGGCGCGCAGATGAACCACATCGAAAACGTGCGCGACGGATCGGGCTTCGAGTCGATGCAGGGCGGCTACGACATGCTGCACACCAACGACCCGACGTATCTCGGCGTGAGTTTGAAATACGGCCCCGACGGTGCGGTTTACATCCTCGACTGGTGCGATTTGCAGCACTGCCACCTGCCCAACCCCGAGAAATGGGACAAAACAAACGGCCGCATTTACCGCGTGTCGTGGGCGGCGACGTACAAGCCGGTGAAGGTGGATTTGGGGAAGATGAGCGATGTGGAACTGGCGAAATTGCAGACGCATCGGAACGAGTGGTATGCGCGGACGGCGCGGCGGTTATTAATGGAGCGCGCGCAAAATGGTAAGATCGATCAAGCGGCGATTGCGTTCCTGAGCGACATGTTTGGAAAGTCGGCTGAGACAGACGCATTGCGAGCAATGTGGACGCTGTACGACATCGGCGCGACGGAACAAGGGCCGCTTTTTGCGTTTCGAAATCCAATCGAAAATGCAAATGTTATGGGGTGGTGGGTTCGCCTCGATACGGAACATGGCAGGATGGATGTGGGTAAATCTAGAGACTTTGTGACCCTTGCGAAAAGTGAATCCTCCGCAATGGTGCGCTTGTCGCTTGCTTCCGCGCAAATCGAATTTGATGACGCAACGCGTTGGCAAATCGCCGAAGCGCTGGCCATGCACGCCGAAGACAAAGACGACCGCTTCCTTCCGAAGATGATCTGGTACGGCATCGCGCCGCTCGTTGAAAAAAATATCGAACGCGCGTTTGCGCTTGCCGGCAAGACGCCGATGCCCGTCGTGGCCGACTCCATTTATTGGTACGCGTGCCGCTTTCCGGAAGGGCGCGAGCACATCGCAACGGAACTGGCGCTCGGCAAAATTCCGGACGATGGGCTGCTGCATTTGGTTCAGTTGTTTTCGTTCGGCCTTTCCGATCAGGCGCGCGTGGCGATGCCCAAGGCATGGCCCGCGGCGGCGCAGCGCTTGCAAAGCCATCCGAACGCCGAAGCACGCGCGCTGGCCGAGCAGCTCAGCGCGCTGTTTGGCGATGCGGCGATTCTCACGAAGATGCGGACGATGCTTTCGGACGAGAAAACGCCCGCCGCAGACCGCCGCCGCGCATTCGATCTGCTCAAACGCAACGGCGACATCGAATCGCTGCCCGCGTTCGCGTCGCTGCTCGACAACAACGAATTCCGCGCGCAAGTCATTCCGCTGCTGGCGCGCTCGACGGATGCGGCGGTGGCCGACGCGCTGCTCAAGCGGCTCGCGGCGTTCAACGACGCCGACCGCGCTGCGGCGCTCAATTCGCTTTCGGCGAATCCGAAATTGGCGATGGCGCTGCTGCAAGCGGTTGAGAGCAAATCCGTCGATCAAAAAACCGTCAGCGCGTTTTATGTGCGGCAGATGTTGAATCTGAACAATGCCGAGGTCGCCCAGCGCGTCGAAAAAGTGTGGGGCAAAATCACCGAATCGCCCGCTGAAATGAAGGCCACCATCGCGCGCTTGAAGAAGACCTACAGCGAAGCGCCGCTGTGGGCGTATGACACGGTGGCCGGCAAACGCGTCTTCGAAAAATCCTGCGCGACGTGCCACGCGCTCAGCGGCACGGGCGGAAACATGGGGCCGGATTTGGGCGCGGCGTGGCGCAACGGCGTGGATTATTTCCTCGAAAACATCGTCGATCCGAACGCGGTCGTGGGCGAGAATTATCGGTTGCATGTCGTGAAGAAGACTGATGGCACGGTCGTGTCGGGCATGTTTGAAAAGGAAACGGACACCACACTGGTGATTCGGAAAACGTCGCCGATTGAATCCGCGGTGATCCCGAAGAACGAGATCAAGGATCACCGCGTGATGCCGCAATCGGTGATGCCAGCCGGGCTGCTTGAGGCGATGCCGGAGCGTGAGGTGATAGAATTGTTGAAGTATTTGACGACAAAGCGATGACTTGGGCGGAACGGCGCGGTTGCAGTAGCCCTCTCCCTCCGGGAGAGGGCCGACGCATGTACTCATGCGCGGGGTGAGGGGAATTCGGCACCCTGAAGAATTCGCACGCCAACCCCTCACCCCGCGAGCGAGTGCGCTCGTCGGCCCTCTCTCCTGGGGAGAGGGGACGCTGAACGGAGCGGAGCTCCGTTCTACATAGGATCAGTGACACTTCGGTTGCACACTGCCCCTCACCCCGGAGGCGCAAACAGCCGCGCCTCTCGGCCCTCTCCCGGAGGGAGAGGGCAATTGCAACCAATACGACACGCGCGTTCCACGTTTTCGATTTCCTGAATCGTTTGTGTCTTTTTCCCGTATAAAGTAACATCGGAAGCACACTCATCAGGAGAATCAAGCGATGGCCGACTATGTGGAACCGGGAAAACCCAAGCCGCTGTTTTATGTCGTGGTTGCGGCGGTGGTGCTGGGCCTTGCGGGGTACGCGCTGTATCCGATTCTTTTTCCGAAAAACGTGACTACCGGCACCGGCGGACTCAATCCCACTCCCGCGCACCCCATCGAGGCGCCGGACGACACATCCGGCTTGACCGCGAAAAAATACGATTACGTGCCCGAAGCAAAATTGCCGCCGGTGAAGGGCGTCGCGAATTACCAGCCGATGCAGGACAACACGGTGCTCTTCGCGCTCAACGTCTGGGCCGGCTGGGCGCCGATCGTATATGCGAACGAAGGTTTTAAAGCGAAGAAGGAATGGACCACGCAGGATGGGAAGAAATTCAAAATCGAACTGAAACTCATCGACAACCCCGTGGACATGCGCGACGCGTTCGCGACGGGAAACGTGCACATCGGCTGGGCCACGGTGGACATGCTGCCGCTGTTCGTCGAAGGGCTGGCGAAAGATTCGCGCACCAGTCCGCGCGTGTTTCAGCAGATCGACTGGTCGAACGGCGGCGACGGGATTGTCGTGCGCGACGCGATCAAGACGATCTCGGATTTGCGCGGCAAGACGATCGTGCTCGCTCAGAATTCGCCGTCGCAATATTTCATTCTCAACGCGCTGATCAACGGCGGCGTGCAGCCGGCGGAAGTGACTTTCAAATACACCAGCGATGCCTTCGAAGCGGCGCGCGCGTTCGCGGTGGACAAAGGCATTGCGGCGTGCGTGTCGTGGTCGCCGGACATTTACAATCTGGCGAAGATGAAGGGCAACAAACTGCTGGTGACCACGGCGGAAGCGAATCATTTGATTGCCGACGTGTGGTTTGCGCGCGCGGATTTTGCGAAAGACCATCCGGACATCATCGAAGCGATTGTGCGCGGGATTTTGGATGCGGTCGATGACCTCGATTCGCAGGCCAACAAGGAAAAGGCCGCGAAATGGATGGCGGCGGGCTATTCAATTCCCGAAGCCGACGCGATTGGCATGCTCGGCGACGCGCATTGGACGAACTACGCGGAGAATGCCGAATTCTTTTTGAATTCGAACAGTCCGACGAACTTTCAGCGCACGTGGGACAACGCGTACTACCTTTATAAAATGGTGAGCAAAGTGGGCGCGAAAATCGACTTCGACCAAGTCGCTGATTTTTCGGTGCTCGACAAATTGGGCAAAGAGGAAAAGTATCAGAAGAGCCGCAACAAGTACGTTACGACCTTTGTGCCGAAGACGGTGTCGTCGATCAAAGCCGAGAAGAACGAGATTCTGACCAAGACCGTGGTGATCCGCTTTTTTCCAAACAGCTACGATTTGAAACACAAAATCACTCGCAAAAATACAGAGGGGAAGACCGTCGAGGAATTGTACGACCCACAGGCCGAATCGGTGATCGACGAGATTTCGAAGATGGCCGGCCAGTTCGGCGCGTGCCGCATCGTGATCGAGGGGCACACGGATTCGTCGATGCGCAACCAGGGCGCGCAGGAATCGGACGTGAAACTCCTGTCGCAGCAGCGCGCCGACGCAGTGAAACAAACGCTGCTGGCGAAATATCCGTCGATTCCACCGAACCAGATCAGCACTGTTGGCATGGGTTGGAGCGTGCCGGCGGACCCGGCGAACCCGAACGACCAGTTCAAAAACCGGCGCGTGGAAGTCAAGGTGTTTCCGCTTGAACAGCAATGAGGAAGTGCTGAGTGCTGAGTCCTGAGTGCTGAGTCAACAGCGGCGCGTTCCCTCTCCCACGGGGAGAGGGCCGACGAGCGTACTCGCTCGCGGGGTGAGGGGTTGGCGTGCGAAATCCTTCAGGGTGCCGAATTCCCTCAGCCCGTGCATTGGTTTAGACGGCTCGGAGAGCCGTCCTACTGTTTATTGATTATGAAGCTGAATCTCTTCAAACTACGCGAAGAACCGTCGCTGGCCTGGCGCATCGGCGCGGGAGCGGCGACGCTGCTGGCGCTGCTGCTGCTTTGGTACTTCCTCACGCGCGGCGCCGACTACGAGGATCGCATTTATGGTCCGATGGTATTGCCCAGCGTCGGAGAAACCGTCGAGAAGATCAAGCCGCTATGGTTCGAAGCGGAATTGTCGCGCAACCTGATGGCGTCGCTGCTGCGGCTGATGACGGGCTTTGGATTGGCCGCGGCGATCGGCGTGCCGCTGGGCGTGGTGTGCGGGACGTGGCCGCGGGTTCATTCGTTCTTCATGCCGATTTCGATCTTCGGGCGCAATGTTCCCGTGTCGGCGCTGGTGCCGCTGACGCTGGTCTGGTTTCACACCGGCGAGGAACAAAAAATCATTTTCATCTTCATCGCGTGCGTGATGTTTATCGTGTACGACTCCGCGCAGGCGATTGCGGGCGTCCACGAGCGGTACGTGCAGACGGCGCTGACGCTCGGCGCGAGCGCGCGGCAGACATTTTTCAAAGTACTCGTGCCGCTGGCGATGCCGGACATTTACGCGTCGCTGCGGCTGCTGTTCGGATTGGCGTTTGGCTACATCATCCTCGCCGAGCAAATCGACACGGAATATGGCGCGGGGCATTTGATCGACGTCTCGCGTCGGCGCAGCAACATGGAGTACGTGTATTTGATTTTGTTTGCGATTACGCTCTGCGCGTACACTGTGGACCGCATTCTGTTCGCGATTCAACGCTGGCTGTTTCCGCATAAGGAGGCGGAATAGATGAGTGAGCCGGAGGTGGGCGGCGATCCAGCGAACGGCGGCGGCTCGCTTCGCGAGCCACTGGCCGGCGGGACGCCGGCGCTCCAGACTTGGAGCGCGAAACCCGTGGAACCGCCGGAATGCGGCACGCCGGCGCGGCCGCATGTGGTCGAATTTCGCAACGTCACGAAAACTTATTCCGCCGGCACGCCGCGCGAATACACGGCGATTCGCAACGTCACGTTTCACGTGGCGGATTTGCCGAACATTGGCGAACTGATCACGATCATCGGGCCGTCGGGCTGCGGAAAAAGCACGCTGCTGAAATTGATTGCCGGCCTGGAACCGCAGCATCCACCGACCAGCGGCGAGGTGCTTGTTTTCAATCAGCCGGTGACCGGGCCCGGCGCGGACCGCGGCATGATTTTTCAGGAATACTCGGCCTTCGACAACCGCACGGTGCTCGACAACATTGCCTTCGGCCTCGAATGCCGCGGGATGCCGAAAGCCGAGCGGCGCGCCATGGCGGCGGATTGGCTGCAGCGCGTAGGTCTGGACACGGCGCGCGACGCGCGCAAATACCCACATCAGCTTTCCGGCGGGATGCGCCAGCGCGTGGCGATCGCGCGCTCGCTGATTTTGAATCCGCGCATTTTGCTGATGGACGAACCGTTCGGCGCGCTCGATCCGATGACGCGGCTGCGCATGCAGGATTTGCTGATCAAGCTGTGGGCAAAGTCAGAAGAGACGGTTTTTTTTGTGACGCACTCAATCGAAGAAGCGGTCTTTCTCGGCGATCGGATTTATTTGTTTTCGAACGCGCCGGGGACGATTGTGGAGGAATGCCACGCGCCGCGGCCGGACCGGCCGGCGGTGGAGGCGCAGTCGCTGCCGGATTTCGCGGAGCGCGTGAAGTACATTCGCGCTAAAATAGCGAAGATGGAGGCGGACGCGGGAGTGATTTGAGTAGGACGGGCTGCCGGCCCGTCCTGTTTCAGTTTGGACGCCTGGCGCGATACTGGACGGGCTGGCAGCCCGTCCTACGGAGCCGTCAATGTCTCGATCGTTGGGATTTTTTGATTATTTGAAGGCGGCGCTCATGCAGCATTGGAACGTGCTATACATGATCGGCGCGGTCGCGTTTGCGGTTTTGACGCCGGGGTATCGCGAGACGCTGCTGGCGCTGGCGGCGGCGGGGGAGCTGTCGATTCTCGCGGCGCTGGTGGGCAGCGACCGCTTTCGGCGCACGGTCAACGCGCGCGCCGGGGCCCAGGAATCGAAACTTTCGGCGGAAGAATTGAACCGGCGTTTTAATACGCTGTACATGGGCTTGAGCAAAGATTCAAAGGGACTTTTCGACCAGCTTAAAAAACGCTGCGAAGCGCTGCGCGGGACGGGATTGGACGGCGCCGACGAAAACGACGGCGGGCTGGACAAAATGAACCAGAACCAGTTGCAGGGCGCCAACCGGCTGCTGTGGGTTTATCTGAAATTGCTGCACACGCATGGCGCGTTGCAGCGCTTTTTGGCCACGACCGACGAACGTGAAATCGATCAGCTTGAAAATGCGGCGAAAGCGAAGCTCAAGGAAATTCCGGATGCAGCAGCCGGCGAAATCGAAGCGAAGAAGCGGCGCAGTTTGGAGGACACGCTTTCGACGCTCGCCGCTCGTCGCGACAACCTCAAGCGCGCGCGGGAGAATCTCGAATACGTGCAGTTGGAACTGGCGCGCATCGCGTCGAAAGTAACGGCGTTGAGCGAAATGACCGTGATGCGCCAGGACCCGGCGCGGATCACCAGCGAAGTGGACGACGCCGCGCGCAGCGTCGAGACGACAGAGCAGGCGATTGGCGAACTGCAGATGTTCAACGGCCTCACCGCGGAAGACAACACGCAAGCGCCGCCGATTTTGAGCGCGCCGATGCCGCGAGTGCAAGTGAGATGATTCACATGATCGATTCCCACTGCCACCTCAGCTACCCCGACTTCAACGCTGATCGCGACGCGATGATTCAGCGCGCGCGCGACGCGGGCGTCGAGGCGTTCGTGACGATTGCAACCGGCCCGGAAGATTGGCACCGCTGCCTTGATCTGGCCGAGGGACGCGCCGGCATGCGCGTAGCGCTGGGAATTCATCCGAATGAAGCTTCATGCTTCAGCGACAAGTTGATCGGCGAGATGCGCGCGCTGGCGAAAAGCGACGCGCGCGTCGTTGCCATCGGCGAAACGGGCTTGGATTTTTTCCGCGACCATTGTCCGCGCGACAAACAATACGCGGCCTTTGACGCGCAGCTTGCCTTGGCGGAAGAATTGAAGAAGCCTTTTATCCTGCATTGCCGCGCGGCGGAGCGTGAAATGCTGGAACTGCTCGAAAAAAACCGCGCGGCGACCGGCCATGCGCTGAACGGCATCTGGCATTGTTTCACTTCGACAAAAGAATTCGCCCGGCGCGCCGCCGATTTGAATCTTTATTTTGGGTTGGGCGGCGTGGTCACATATCCGAAATCGAATGAAGTGCGCGAAGCGCTTGCGCTGATGCCGGAGGAGCGCTTGTTGCTTGAAACCGATTGTCCTTTCCTGCCGCCGCAACCGTGGCGCGGGAAGCGCAATGAGCCGGCGTACCTCACCGCGGTCGTTCAAAAAATTGCGGAGGTTCGCGGAATCAGCGAGGAGGCGGTGCGCGCATCGACGACCGCCAATGCAAAGCGCGTTTTTTCAATGTAACGGCGCGCCTCCCTATTTATTCCGGCTCGATGGTGAACGTCAGCGGAAATTTCTGCCCGCGCGCGAACGAGTGCGCCTGATCGACGCGGAATTCGGCTTCTTCCAAACCCATCACGTCCACCAGCGCGACGTCGCCGTTGTGGGCTTCGAGCATAATCTCAACGGCTTCCGGCACGGCCTTGCGGAAAATGTCCACGAGCACCTGCACCACAAAATTCATCGGTGTGACCGCATCGTTGTGGATCAGCACTTTGTAGCGCGGAGCGACGCGCGGGATGTGTTGCGTCGCCGGCTTTGCGCCGGGCGTGGCCACGGATGGGCCGGATGCTTGCGATTGAACGTGCATGGCTTGGATTTTATACGAATGCGCGCCGGACGATATGAAAAAACGGCGCTGACAAGCCATTCAAAATTCAAGATTCAAAATTCAAAAATTGGCGCAACTTCAATCTGTATCTTGAATCTCGAACTTTAAATCTTGAATTTCTTGAATTTTGAATCGTATGCGCGCGCCTAAACGAAATTGACACTCACCGCACCTTGGCATAACTTTGCACGCCTCATCTATAAGGGGGCTCACTGTGTCTCAATTCACCGATCGAAAAGTCGCGTTGGTCACCGGCGGCAGTTCAGGCATTGGCAAAGCAACGGCGATCGCGCTGGCAAAACTCGGCGCGACGGTCGTAATCGTCGCCGATACCAATCTCGACGGCCTCAAGGAAACCGTGCGAATCATCGAAGCCGGCGGCGGCAAAGCCGCGTATCGGCAGATGAACGTCTCCAGCGGCGCAGAGGTCGGCGCGCTCGTCGATTACGTGGTGAATGAATTCGGCCCGCTGGCCTGCGCGGTCAACAACGCCGGCATCGAAGGCAAGCCCTGCTTTACCGCCGACATCGTTGAAGACGATTGGGACAAAGTCCTCAACGTAAATCTCAAAGGTGTGTGGCTGTGCATGAAGCACGAAATCCGCGCGATGCTCAAACAGGGCGCGGGCAACATCGTCAACGTCTCGTCCGCCGGCGGCGTGCTGGGCCTGCCCTATTGGGCGGCATATTCCGCCAGCAAGCACGGTGTGGTCGGCCTGACGCGCACGGCGGCGCTGGAGTACGCGAAGAGCGGCATCCGCATCAACGCCGTCTGTCCCGGATTCATATACACGCCGCTGCTCGACCGCATTACCGGCAAGCAGCCCGCGGTCGAAGCGGCGCTGCAAGCGGCGTCGCCGATGGGGCGCATCGGCAAACCCGAGGAAGTTGCGGCGACGATCGTGCCGTTCTGCACGGACGCGACCTCGTATGTAACTGGCGCAGTGCTAATGATTGACGGAGCGATGACGTCGGGCAAGGCGCCGTAGGGCAGTGTGAGAGTTGAGAGTGTGAGGTGTGAGAGTGGAGAACGTGGCGAATTTCTTTTAAGAAGCTGCATTCCCTCGCCGCGTTCCTTGACGCCGCGCGTCTCTGCGGATAAACGTGAGTTGGTTGAGCCCGATTTATTTCGAGCGCGAAGCGCCCGCGCCGTTTTTACTCGGCACTCAGGACTTTAAAGCTCGCCGCCGTGACCGCCCGCCCTCTGCCCTGTAGAATGCTCTCACGGCCAAAGGAACCGCCTCGGAATGCCTGACCGCGTGGAACTCATCAAAGCACCGGCGCTGGCCCCCGACGCGCACATCGCCGGCAAGCCCAGCGACGAGTCGCTCATGCAGGAACTCGCGAACGGCTCGCACCACGCGTTTGAAGAACTGCTGACGCGCTACGAAACGCCGGTGATCACTTTTTGCTATGCGTTCCTGCGCAACCGCGAAGCCGCGGAGGACATCGCGCAGGAATCCTTCATGCGCGTTTTTCGCAACGCCAAACGCTACCAGCCCGTCGCGAAATTTACGACGTGGCTCTACAAGATCGCGGCCAATCTTTGCATCAACGAATTGAAGAAAGGCAAACTGCGCGCCACACTTTCGCTCGACGAACCTGCCGGCCCCGACCCCGACGGTTCGCGCATCGTCGAACGCATCGCCACAGACAGCGCATCGCCGTTGAGCGAACTTGAGCGGCTCGAGGCGCAGGCGCTGATCGGCAAAGCCATCGAACATCTCCCGCCGGACCAGCGCACCACGCTGGTCATGGTCGAATACCATCAGATGCAATACCAGGACATCGCCGAGATTCTCGAGGTCTCAGTGAGCGCGATCAAGATGCGGGTCAAACGCGCGAGGGAAACGCTGCGCGAGACGCTGAAGATGCTGCAAGGGGGGTAAGTAGAACGGAGCTCCGCTCCGTTCAATTTAGGCCGCGCGAATTGAACGGAGCAGGAGCTCCATTCCACAGTGTGACCGGTTTTCAAGCGGGCGGTTTAGCAAAGAGTTCTACAGTGGCTTTGGGCTTATCCGATGGCGAACATAGACACACAAGCTAAAGAAATCAGTTGCGAGCAGTGCCGCGAGTTGCTTTCCGAATACGTGGACCGCGAGACCGCGGAGGACATCCGCGCGTCCATTGAACGGCACCTGACGGAGTGCACGCGCTGCGTGACCGAATCGACGCGCTTGCAGGGATTGAAGAATGTCGTGCGGCATTGGGACGGCGTGAAAGGCTCGGGGCGTTTCCGTGCCGCGGTGATGCAGCAGATGATCCGCGAGTCGCAGCAGACCACGATCCCTCCGGAGCAATTGGCGGAAGCCTCCGCGGCCGTGGCCGCCGCGCGCGAAAAACGCGAAGCGCTGTTGGACGAACCCACCGAGCCCAAGCGCATTCCGCCGGTATGGGTGCTCATCGCCGCAGCGGTGTTGTCGGCGGTTGTGTATTATGTGGTGCTGAAATTGCGCGGCGTGATGTAATTGTTTGTAGTCCCGCCTTCAGGCGGAATGCCGCCTGAAAGTCGGGACTACAAACAATTCCGCTGTGTAACGCCTTTGTAAAAGTACATCGACAGAACATGGCCTTTCCCCGACAATTCGTTCGTCGCTCGCTCGCTTCGCGAAAGGCGACAAAAAAAGCATTTTTTGCGAGCCGTAAAGGCTGGGATTACGTCGTACTATTAATGGTAGCAGCTTAGAAAGTCCGTGGAGAAAGGACGCACCATGGTTCGATGCTCCGCTTTGATGGGGGCGACGGAGCGCCGGCTTCCAGCCGGCTGGAAGCCTGCGCTGCAAGCGCTGGCGTTGCTTGCATGTGCCGCTATCGCCGCGCACGCCGTCGAAATCCCCAAACCCACTCCCAAACCCGACGACAAGAACGCCAAGCCCGCGGAGAAGGACAAAGGCGCTGGACCCGAACACAACGTCACGCTGATGGAAGAGCCGGGCGTGAAGGAACTGTTCAACAAAGCCGCCAAAGCGCGCGCGCGAGCGGAGAACGAGCCGGAGGCGTGGCCGGATTGCGTCAAAGCCTATAGCGACATTCTCAAAAAATATCCGAACACGGTTTACCTGGACAAATGGGAAGGCCCGGACAAAGCGCTCTCGGCGTATAAAAACGGGCTGTACAAATCCACGCGCGAACGCGTCTTCGCTGAGATCGCGTCGCTGCCGCCGGCGGCCCTGGCGGTGTACCGCATCACCAACGATCCGCCGGCGCGTGCGCTGTTCATCGAAGGGCAGGAGCAATTCGACCCGCACAAGATGGAGCAGGTTGCGCGCGATTATTTCGCGACGATGTGGAGCAACGACGCGCTGGGCTGGCTGGGCGAATCGGCGTACGAACACGGCGCGTGGCGCGACGCGGCCGAATGGCTGCGCCAGGCCGCGGCCAATCCCGGAAAGAATTCGACGCCGTTGGGACTCATGGTCCGCGAGACGCTGGCGCTCGCGCGAGCGGGCAACAAAGACGGCGCGGCGAAGACGCTTGATGCCGTGATTGAAACGATGAAAGATCCGGCCAAAGGCGCGCTGCGCCTGGGCCATGACGAAGGCGATGCGGCGCTGGCGAAATTGAGAGCGCAAGTCGAAGCGCTCGCCAAATCGAGCCAGGTCGCCGAAAGCACCGAGACCGGCAACCAGATCGCGACGTACTTTGGCAACGCGACGCACACACAATTGGCGCAGGCGCGTCCGGGCAGGGGCTTGCGGAAGTGGTCGGTGCGCATCGACGATTTGCTGTACGGAAAAAACGCCGTGCCAGCAGACGCGGGCGATCACGTCACATCCGCCGACGGCATGACCAACGATACGTCGATGAACCAGCAACTCACCATCAAAGACGGTTACTTTTATATTAATGATGGGCAAGTTTATGCCGCTTATCCCGCCGGCAATCCCGTGCCGGGCGGCTTGGCTGCGGGCGGAAATGCGAAGTACATGCTGCCGCAGGATGGCGTGAAGAATCCGCCCAAACACAAGCAGACGAATCGGAATCAAAATCAATTCGATGAATACGGCATGCCCGTAACACAGGGTGTCTCGCAGCATCCGTATTTCGCGACGCTTGCCGGCGACCGCGCGTACGGCGTGCTCGGCGCGGAATCAATCGCGCAATTAAACGCGATGCAAATGCGCATCCGTTTTGGAGGGATGAATAATGAAAACATCAAACCTGTTTCGAATTACCTCGTTTGCTTTGGCCGTGCGGAAAACGCAAAGGAAACCAGCATTCTCTGGTCGCTCAAATCGGGCGAACCGGCGTTCGTGAGCCAGAGCAAAGCTGAGCAGGAGTGGCTCAAGACGGCGTACTTCGTCAGTTCGCCGACGTACGAGTCCGGCGTGCTGTACGTGGCCGCGACGGTGATAACCGGAACGTGCGATGCGTGGGCGGCGGCGTTCGACGCCGAAAATGGACGGCTTTTGTGGCGCACGCAGATTTGCACGGCCAATCCGATCGTCCACAATGGTTCGGTGCAGCCCGACCGCGGGCTTCCCGTCGCCGTCGCGAACCGAACTGTCTATGTCGTGACGAACCTCGGCGCGGTCGCGGCGCTGGATGCGGGCGGCGGCAGCGTGAAATGGATTCGCGTCTACGACCGCACACCCGCTCCCGTCAATCAGAATTGGGGCAACGGCATTGAACTGGCGCCGAATCCGCAGTTCTGGGCGCCCAATCCGCCGCTCGTTTACAAAAACCGCCTGATCGTCACGCCGCAGGATTCCGAACTGATCTACTGCTACGACATCGACACGGGCGCGCGCGTGTGGGAGAAAAACCGCGTCGCCAACGAAGACGAAGGCGACACAAAAGTGGCGGGCAACGTTCGCCCGCCCGCTGGCAGCTACCGCCATGTGCTGGGCATCCTCAATGGCGCGCTCGTGTTGAGCGGAACCGACATTTTTTTCCTTAACGCGCTGACCGGCCAAATCCTGACGGACCCGATCACATTGGACAGCCCGATCAAAGGCCGCGGCGCGCTGGCGCCCAACATGGTGCTGGTTTCCACCGAGAAAAACCTTGCGCGCATCGACGTCACGGTGGAGTCCGTAAAGGAAGGCACGAAAGAAGTGTTGAAAGCCAAAGTCGGCGCGCCGCAATATTTCAAGTGGGATAAGCCCGCCGAGGAAGCTGGGAGCGTCTATGCCGCCGGCGGCGTGCTCTACACCGTCAGCCACTCGCACGTGAATGCGTACATCTTGTGGGAGGAACTCGAAGCGAAACTGAAAGAGCAGCTCAAAACGCAGCCGGACGATGTTCAAGCGCGCATCGAATTGGCGGACGTGTACAAGAGCATCGAGCGCTTCGACGAAACGCTGGCGCAGCTTGAAACCGCGCGCGCGTCGGCGGAGAAAAGCAAAGGGCCGAAGAGCGACGATGCGCTGCAAGGCATCCGCCAGCGCAAATTCGAAACGCTGATGGCGCTGGGCGCAAAATCGCGCATGGCTGGAAAAACCAGCGAAGCGGCCGAACGTTTCAAGCAGGCTTACGATACCGCGGCCAGCGGCGAGGGCGCCGACGTGCTGCCCGTGCTGGCGCTCAAAGCCAAAGCTGAATTGTACGACGAAGCGGGCCGCGGGCGCGAAGCGGCGCAGACTTATCAGGAGATTCTGGCCAAGCACGGAAACGTGGTGATTCAGGAACAGAATCAATCCACACAGATGGCGCGGCTCTACGCGCAGATGCGGCTGGCCGAATTGAAGGCCAAGGATCCGTCCAGTTACGCGGCGATCGACGCCGAAGCGAAAGCGGCGCTGGCGGATGCGGGCAACGATCCGGGGAAGTTGAAAACGGTGATCGCGAATTATCCGAACTCGGAACATTCCGGCGCGGCGCTGCTGGCGCTGGCGCGCGTGGAGTTGGAGAAATCGCCGGACCGCGCGCGCTTGGACGCGACGCGCTACTTGAGCCGCTTCCGCGGCGGCGCGCCTGAAGCGGGCGCGCAGGCGCTGGCGCTTCTCGCCACGGCCTGCGAGCGCTTAAATCTGATGGGACCGGCGCACAGCAAACTGACGCAACTGGCCGGCGAGGAATTCAAGGACGCGACGATTTCGCTCAAAGGCATCGACGAGAAGGCCCTGCCCGGGGGCGGCGTGGTCTCCGCGCGCGAATGGGCGGCGGCACGGCTTGAAGAGCCGCTGTACAAGCGCGCGCCGAGCGAAGCGGTCTTTTCGATGGGCGGAAAGCTGAAGGACGACGAAGCGTGGAAGAAGCCCAACGGCGAGAACACCGTGTTGCTGGCGCCGGACGGCATTCCGCCGGTCGAAATGCGCCGCGCGGTGTTCTGCCTCGAAAACGCGACGGAGCTTTCCGCCATTTCGGGGCGCGACGGCACCGAATTGTGGAAGCCGCGGCCCGCGGCGCCGGCCAATGCGCACGGGCGCGCGTTCTGGTGGGAACGGCTGCTGATCGTCTGCGGCGACACCACGCTCACCGCGTACGATTCCAGCGACAACGGCAAAATCGCATGGACGGCGGTAATTAAAATCGATCCGCCCAACAGCACCGGCTATTGGAGCCAGATCGCGGGCGACCGCATCGTCGTCTCCTACGGCAGCAACGTGCTGCAAGTCTTCGACGCGGCCAGCGGCGCGGCGCTGTGGAAATCGCAACTGCCCGCGCAGATGACCATTCCGCCGATCTGCGGCGAAGGCATTGTGGTAATTGCGCTGGCCAACTCCAATAAACTCAGCGCTTACAATCTTGACACCGGCGCGTCAGCCTGGCCCGCGGGCGGCGACGTGCTCGAACTGGCCGTCAGCAACAACGCCAACAACGTCGCCGCGCGAGTTTCGCCGGTGATTTCGGGCGAGCGGGTTATCGTCGCGATGCGCCCGTCAAAACTGCGCGTGCTGGATCTGCGCACGGGCAAGCCGGCCGGCAAGGACATCGAAGCCAAAGGCACGATCACGGGCCTGCGCGCGTCCGGCGATTTGGCGCTGTGCCTGCTCGACAACCGCGAGATCGCCGCGTACCGCACCGAGCAGAATCCGGGCGAAGCGTGGCAGCCGCTGCTGGGGCCGGGCGTTCAGATTTCAGATTTCTTTGTGGACGGCGACGACCTGCTGGTCTTTGCGACGAGCGCGCAGAACAAGAGCGACCTTGCCGCGTATTCGATCAAGGGCCAGGGAAAGATGAAATGGAAGCAGGAAGTCGCATTCGACGCCCTGCAGAGCTTGCGCCAGCCGGGTTTGATGATGCGCCAGCAGCAGGGGCAGATCATCGTCAATGGCGGCATGGTGATTCAGGGCGGCGGACGTATGATTGTGCGCCGCGCGGGCGGCGGCGTGATGATCATGAACGGCGGCGACGTGGAAGACGGCGCGGCCAACTTCGCGTACGGCACTGACGGCGGCGGCGGATGGCTGCGCGAAAACGCGGCGCGCGATCAGATTCTGATCGTACAAAGCGGTTGGGAAGCCACCGGCGTGCAGCCCAAAATCGCGACGCTGATCGACCGCGCCACGGGCAAATCGGTCTGGAATACAACGCTTAAAGTCGAATCGCCCAGCGACACAACGCCGGGCCCCGCGCGCGTTCAACTCTTCGACGGCGGCCTGGTGCTTTCCGACGCGCACGAACGCCGCTCGTACGTCGCGCTGACGGGCGCCGGCGAGGAGGAAATCAAGGAAATCGCGGAAGAGGCTGCAAAGAACCCCGCGAACATCGACGCGCGAATCAAACTCGCCGCCGCGCTTTACGCCAAGGGCGAGCACGAAAAGGCGCTCACGGAACTGAGTGCGGTTCTTTCCGATCCAAAAACATCGGACAGTTCTTTCGCCGACGCGTACAAGCAATTCGCGCTGCTGCGCAAGGATTTCTCGCAGCAAAACCGCACGCAGTTGGTCTTCCAGCACGTGGAGAAAGCGCCGGACGTTGCCGGCGGCGTTGCGGGCTGGGAGAACGTTCCGGAAAAAGTGCTCGACAGTTGGCGCGACGTGTATTTGGCAAGCGAAGACCTGAATTCGCGCAGCGCGCCGAAGAAAGACATGTGGAAAGGGCCGGACGACGTGAAGGCCGCGTTCAAAGGCGCATACGACGAGAAGAATCTCTATATCCAAGTCACCGTGCGCGACGACGTGCAGCGCAACGAACACACCGAAGGCGCGCAGATCGATTTCGGCGATTCTCTGGTGCTGGCCTTCGACATCGGGCTGGACCGCGGCGCGCTGGGCTACCGCGGCGAAGCGTTTGAATTGTCGCTGGGTTTGGCGAAAGGCGGCAAAGCCGTCGGCTGGCGGCGCGTCGAACACGCGCGCTACACGCGCGGCGTAAACGCGATCGAAAAGGATTTTTCCGTGACGCGCAAAGATGCGGACCATTCGACGCTTTACCAAATCGCGCTGCCGTTGGATTACCTCGGTGTGAAGCCGGACGCCGGCGCGAAATTTGGATTCACGTTCGCCGTGCACGATCAGGATGCGGGAGCGCTGGTGGACAAGAGCATTTGTCCCAGCCCGGGCCTGATCGGTTCGCGCGAACCGCGTTATTTTTCGCTGGGAGTGCTGAACAAATAGTGCTGAGTGCTGAGTCCTGAGTGCTGGGGAGCGGCAAGCGAGCGCTACGCGCTCAGGGCTCAGGACTCAGCACTCAGCACTCAGGACTGCTGTTTGTGTCTTAGTGTCCGTTGTGTTAAAAGAACCTGCTCACCTAAAAATACTTGGAGGCTTGCGAATGTCTGACGTGATGAATGCCGTGGAAGCCGTGGAGGTGAATGCGGACAGGGATTTGGCGGCGGTCCAAAAATTGAATTCGACCTACCGCACGATCAAAAACGAGCTGGGCAAAGTCATCGTCGGACAGGATAACGTGATCGAGGAATTGCTGATCGCGATTTTCTCGCGCGGGCATTGCATGCTCGAAGGCGTGCCCGGCTTGGCCAAGACGCTGTTGATCAGCACGCTGGCCGACACGCTCAGTTTGAAATTTAACCGCATCCAATTCACGCCCGACTTGATGCCCTCCGACATCACCGGCACGGAGATCATTCAGGAAAACAAATCGACCGGCGGGCGCGAATTCCGCTTCATGCCCGGCCCGCTCTTCGCCAACGTCATTCTCGCCGACGAAATCAACCGCACCCCGCCCAAGACGCAGGCCGCGCTGCTCGAAGCCATGCAGGAGCACCAGATCACCACCGCCGGCATCCGCCGCAAGCTCGAAGAGCCGTTTTTCGTGCTCGCCACGCAGAACCCCATCGAGCAGGAAGGCACCTACCCGCTCCCCGAAGCGCAGTTGGATCGCTTTATGTTCAAGATTTTCGTCGATTACCCGGAAGAGGAGGAGGAGTTCCGGATCATCAAGCTGACGACCGCGCCGTACAAGCCGGAGTTGAAGCGCTCGCTGTCGGCGGCGGAGATCATCGAATTGCAGGAGATCGTGCGCCGCGTGCCGGTCGCCGATCACGTCATCCGTTACGCAATGAAACTGGTGCGCATGACGCGCGTGACCAAAGGCGACCCGCCGGCCTTCATCAAGACCAACGTGAGTTGGGGCGCCGGTCCACGCGCGAGCCAGTATTTGATTCTCGGCGGCAAAGCGCGCGCGGTGCTGCAAGGCCGCTATTACGTCTCGACCGAAGACATCGCCACCGTCGCGCTCCCCGCGCTGAGGCATCGCATCATCACCAATTTTAACGCCGAAGCCGAAGGCATCAACAGCGACAAGATCGTGCAGGAGATGCTGAAATTCGTGCCGGCGAAGGAGAGCGAGAACCTGGCGGATCAGAGGATGCCGAAATTGACGGCGTAGGGATGGATTGTATGAAATACCGTGACACAATTTTCAGCGAACCGCGAACGCATCGCTTTACGCGCGAGGAATACTACGCGATGGGCGATATCGGGCTCTTCGCGGACCAGCGCGTAGAGCTAATTGAGGGGGAGATTGTCGAAATGAGCCCGCACAATAAATTCCACGCGGGATCGGTCGGCGCTACGGCTGAAATGTTTACGAAGGCCGCGCCGCCGGGTTTGGTGGTGCGCTGCCAACTCCCGCTTGATTTGGGCCTGAGTTCCGAACCCGAACCGGATATTTCAAGTGAATTGAACCAGTTGCCATCCTATGCGGCGGCGTGGAAATGTGCAACGGAGTGAATGGAGCGTTCGAGTGCGGCGTTGGCGATGCGCGTGCAGTTGTGAGAGAGCAGTTTGAATAAG
>Ga0070731_10000784_pt1 | contig 37921 bp, 39 predicted proteins | sample Coa_R1_2_FD_66448 | JGI IMG/M metagenome (GOLD analysis project Ga0070731, IMG submission 66448) | Surface soil microbial communities from Centralia Pennsylvania, which are recovering from an underground coalmine fire - Coalmine... | ecosystem: Environmental > Terrestrial > Soil > Unclassified ...
AAAAAAGTATGGTAGAGCGTTGCTCGGAAATATATAGCTGATCATAACTCTCATCCAGGAATTTGAAGCTGAAGGGCCGGTCAGCGATATGGTCCTTCCAAGTCGCTCCCAAACGGGATAGCGTTCCCTGAATATCGCCACCACTGATTCGAACCAGAAACCGCCTTGAAAAATCCCTGCCCAGGAATATTAACAGAGGCCCGATTTGTTCGTGAAGGCTTGTAAAATTGAAGTCCTTGACCACACCTACAACGGGGCCGGGCGGGTTACCATCGCCTTTTGATACGATCTTGTTCAGCGCCTGTTCGGCGGTCCAGCCCAGCTTTTTTGCCAGGGTCTCGTTGAGAATAAAAAATGACCTATATTTTGCAGTCTTGTTAGCCGTATCCATGCTGGCTAAATCTGTGGCCTGAAAATCTCGTCCGGCGGCCATTTTCATATTCATTGTCTTGATAAAATCAAGGTCAGTCGGCAACGCATGTATTGACACTTCATGCCTGCCTTTTTCATCGTTGGACACCACTCCGTCGCCCCATAAGACGTAATCAGGAGCATCGTAAGCGGCAGTTACGCATTCGACCCCTCTAACATGAAGCAACGCATCTTTGATGGATTGAAATTTTTCAAGCATATGACCGCCAATCGGAAGATCAAGTACGTGCTCTTTTTCATACCCCAGATCTTTGTTGTGTAGAAAGCGCGTCTGCTGAATAATTATGATTGTGTAGATGATAAGAAAAACTGAAATGCCAAACTGCATCACAATAAGTCCTTTTCTCAGCAGGTTACTTCCGTCGGTAAAACGGAATCCCTTTTTCAAAACATTCATGATTTCCATTCCTGAAAGAACCAATGCAGGATAGATCCCCGCGAAAAAGCTCACAACGATTGAAAAAATGGTCAGTGCCAAAACAGGCTTTAAGCTGAATAAAACCGAAATCGAAAATTGCCTGCCGGTGATAAAGTCAAATGACGGTATGAGCATCAGCGCTAAAATATAGGCCACGCAGGCCGCCGCAAAAGTTACAATAGCAGATTCTCCGATAAACTGGAAGAAAACCTGTTTTCTGGAAGCGCCCATGACTTTCCGCATTCCAATCTCCCCTCCTCTCCCGAAAGAAAGCGCTGTCGCCAGGTTGGTATAGTTCGCACTGGCAATGACTAGGATCGTCAATGCAATCAGACCAAATATGTATATATAGGAAATACTTCCGTTTGGCTCAAATCCACCCAATTGCGAGTAAAGGTGTACGCGAGTCAACGGTTCAAGGTGATAAGTGAGGTAATCACCCCCTTCAATATGGGCTGAACTTTTGGGCTCGGAAGTTTTCATGTAGGCTGAGATCTGCTCCCGCAAGAGCATAATGTCTCTCTCATTTTTGAGAAGGAGGTAAGTAATCCAGTTCGCATTCCAGTAATTTTCTTCCTGAACGAAACTCCCGAGATTGAGGAACTGTGTGGCAAAATCGAATTTGATCTGGGAATTCTGAGGAGCATCTTCGCATATTGCCGAGACAGTCAGGACCAGGTTGCCAAATTTCAGGCTCTTGTTGATCGGGTCTTCCATGCCAAAATACTTTTTTGCCATCGATTGGGTCAAAACGGCCTTACCAGGCGCGTCAAGAGCTGAAGCCGCATTTCCCGCGACGATATGAAAGGAGAACATCTGGAAAAAAGCGGGATCGGCGTATAAGACTCGTGGTTCGTCGAAAACCTTATCGCCTGCTCTTATGATAGCTTCCCTGATGTAAGTCCTCGCATACGCTTGGACCGATGGGAATGTCCTTTTGAATTGGGGTCCAACCTTGGTTCCCGTTTCTTCCGTAGTGCTTACAGTGCCTGCATGCATGTATTCCATCGTCACCCGAACGATCCGGTTAGCGTTGGCGTTGAACTTGTCATAACTCAATTCCTGGTCTATATATACTCCGATTAGCAGGCAGGCAGTAAGTCCGATCGCTAATCCAAACACATTGATTGCAGAATAGAATCTGTTTTTCCAGAGATTTCTCCAGGCAGTTTTTAGATAATTCCTGAACATATGGTTTGATTTGACAGTTGGAAAAAAAGCGGAATAGAAGAGTTTGACGAAGACAGAACCAGCAAAGTTACAGTCAGGACCAACCTTCGGCCAATATATTGTCGCCAAATCTTTAGACTTGTTGCATGGGGACATGCCCTGATAGTGAGGGAACGAAGTACCAGACCTAAAATTGGGACCGGTCAAAAAAAACGGCAGTTTAGTGTTTACTGCCGTTCCAAACCTCATTCTATGGGCGAGGCTCTATTCCCGTTGCTTTCTTGATGTGGCCTTTTTGACAGACTCGTTGGGCACATGGCCGGCTTTGGAAAAATGGCCTTTTTCCGCATGCGCATAAATTCCCGCGCCGTCTTCTATAATTGAGTCATTGACGCGGCTATTGAATTTTTGCAACTGGGCCGCCTGGATATTTGGGCCTGCAGAGTCCCGTTTGCCGGGTTGTTTCATGTGGTCGTTTAAGCAAACAACACAGCAAAGATGATTCCTTTTTGGACCAAAGCGGGTTGTCGCGCCTTTCATTGCACCGCTGAGGAAAATCTTGGACAAAAGCAATACTAATCGGTTAACGTGGTAACCAAAATTCTACCCAGCCTGCTGTCGCCTTACGGTTTGGAAATTTCGGACCAGTGGGCATTATGCAGTTTCCAGCCTCCGCCGCTTTGGTGAGCAAGCGCTGTAAAATAACCGCCAGTTTGTTTTGTTTTACCGGACGTATCGGTGATTTTCTCCTGGAACGCAGCCGACACGTCAGCAAAGTTCCCGCTTATGGGATCGATCTGCACATCGTTCCAGTTTAAGCTCATGCTCCTTATATTCTTAACCAGAACATTGGAAATGAAACTCTTTGCAGTATCATAGTTAGGGAAAACAAGAATGCCGTCGGACACCATATAAAAAGAGGCGGAATTCTCGAAGAATCGCAGCCAGCCGACTGGCCCTTCACGTGAAATTACCCTGGAGATGGTGTCCATCATCGCCCTAACACTATCTCGCACGTGGACATCCTGGTCGTTGGATGTATTGGAAATTGGTGTCGTCGTACAAGCGATCCCGCCAATTAATATCAAAATAATTAAACATGCCCTCATATCATGTAAGTTATGAATTTGCGCAAGATTTTCGACTTTCGAGCAATTGATTCTCAAGGTGAAGGAATTTATCTCAAGCTTCAAATACCTTTGTAAAAAAACCAATGAGAAAAACCTGGCTCCTGGTCACCGCCATTTTTGGCAGCCAGCTTTCTTTTGCGCAGAACCTTTACGAGATGCCACAAGGCGTGTCATCGAGAGTAGGCAGCTTTGAAAATCCAAATGGAATTGCGGGCTCTGCTGGAAAAACAAACCATGGTGCAAAAGGGAACGCTTTTGAATCGCTCAAAGCAGGCGAATCAAAGATTCTGCTTGAATCCACCCGGCCTGGAATTATAAACCGGATTTGGTGCACCGTCAGTGACCGTTCACCCGATATGCTTCGGTCAATGCATCTGCGAATCTATTGGGATGGTGACCAGGAACCGGCAGTTGACGTGCCATTCGGCGATTTCTTTTGTGCGGGAGGGGACGGAGGGCCTATCGCCTTCCAATCAGCTCTTTTTGCGAACCCGGAAGGGAGAAGTTTTATCAGCTATATACAAATGCCATTTGCCGAAAGCGCAAAAGTTATCCTAACCAACGAAAGTAATCGGGATCAACCTCTGGTGTTTTATGATATTGACTTTACGACGACGGACATTGTTCCTGCCGACGCGCTGTACTTTCATGCGACATGGACTCACCTGCCAAAAACTGAACCGGGGCACGACTTCGCGATTCTCGAAGTGGCGAAAGGGAAGGGAAGGTTTCTTGGAACGTATATCTGTGTTAAGGCCGATTCAGCATATGGCCATACCTGGTGGGGCGAAGGAGAAGTAAAAGTCTGGCTTGACGGCGATAGTATCTTTCCTACCATATGCGGCACCGGATCAGAAGATTATGCTGGCACTGGTTGGGGAATGGGAAGATTTATTACTCAATATTCAGGTTGCACGGTAGCGGATGACGCAAAAAGATTTTACGCTTTCTATCGGCTTCATATACCTGACCCGATTTTTTTTAACTCTTCGTGCAAGGTTGTGATCCAGGAAATTGGCGGTGGAGATCTCCAGACTGTCAGATCACTTCAGGCACGTCGAGTGCCATTAAAACCTATATCTATCTCGGGGAAGGCTTTTCTGCGATTGGTTGATTACCCTGTGAACCTGGCTGATCCCCAATTTCCCGATGGATGGGTCAATTTTTATCGCTCGGATGACTACGCGGCTGTCGCCTACTTTTATCTCAGTAGACCGGGAAAGTAAAACCCGACTAAAAAGTGAACAACAGGGTTAAAGTAATTTCCAATATTTCATCCATCAGTCGAGGATTTCCTCCGAGGCCGTGCCACTATCATACGGCGGCAACACATGCTTATTAACAGATTCGATCCTGATAAGCATCGCGTGCTTGATCTTGTAATTATCATCCTATTGCTTCAATTTGGATTCTAACCCAATAGCGATCACTTCAGACAAGATTAACGATTTCACCATGTCTTTGGTTATTGATTTGTATTTTCTGAAATGGGCAGTTTGGATGTGGGACCTATAGGCGTCCGTGCTGGCATAAATTTCAAAGATCGTTACATGCGTTCGATTTTCTTTTTCCGCCAGTGCATATAATGTAAGAACACCAGGTTCAACCCGGACAGCTGTTTCGATTTCCTCTTTGAGCGCAGCATTATATTGGGTGAGAAGCGCAGAATCGATCACTAATCGCGCAATGCGGATAATGTGATTTGGTTCCTGGGCAAGCGCATTTACCCAAAATAGCGTGGCGGCCATAAAGATTATCAGAATTTTCATGATATGATATTTTTAATGGAAAGGCCAAATTTATTGATAATGCAGGATTGAATTAAGAAGCGAATTCATCTCAATTTATTTTTACCGTTACTCACCGCTCCTCACATTCTTTATTCTTCTTTTGACTAAACTTTATCTTTGTTTTTTAAGAATTTTCATAGTTTCCCAATTCTTGTTGGCCATGAGGGTGAACCAATTCAAAATTGCCCCGAGAAGCCTGTTAAAAAATAGTTCAACGAATCTCATCAACATTTTTGGCGTGGCAATTGGCATGACTGCAGCTGTTTTCATTTTGATGATCCGGAATGAATTCAGCTTCGACCGATATCAACTCCTGGCGAATAAGCGGCTTGAAAATCTAACTTACCGCATCCACATCGGATCGTGTATTTTTATTGTCGCGTCTTGCGATGCTTTGGCAATTGCCCGGGCCTCCGTAGGGTTCCAGGCGATCAAAGCAGCTTTAGCGAATCCTGTTCGAAGCCGAAGAATTGAATAAAGCCGCACAGCGCTTAATTTTGTAATAGTTAGATTTTGTAGAATTGTCTAATAAAACTTCAATCTCATGAACACAGCGATCGGAATCAATGCGCCACATCGTGCGCAAGTAGCAGAAAAATTATCAATTCTTCTTGCTGACGAGTTTGTTTTGTACGTCAAGACACTCAATGCCCACTGGAACGTCGAAGGACCTGATTTTCACAGCAAGCATCTTTTTTTTGAAAGTCAATATAAGGAGCTTAGCGAGATTATTGACGAGGTAGCCGAACGCATTCGCTCACTCGGCCATTATGCACCTGGAACCCTGGCGGACTACCTCAAACTAACTCATTTCACAGAAAAATCGAACGAAGAAAACAACAGCCTCGGTTTCATCCATTCATTGTTGGGTGACCATGATGAATTGATAATTCGTATGCGCGCAACCGTTGATGAATTTCAGGAGAAATACAAGGATTCCGGTTCCGCTGACTTTGTGACGGGAATCATGGAAACCCACGAAAAGATGGCCTGGATGCTCCGGGCACATCTTTAATTTGTACTGATTTCCTGGACTCACGAAGATATGGTTTGTTCCTTCACAAAGCTATGGCGGTGAGAGAGAACCAGCTCGCGTTGTGATATTCTTCCCGTGAGGAGATACAAAACCTGACCAGTATCAAAACCGAACATTGCATTGTTCATTCGCGTACGAACTTACGGCGCGCAGGCTGGATGAATAAGGAAACGAGGGTTTCAAAACAGGTAAATCGGGAATGATGCAGGATCCGACCCTTAAGCAATACCTGCCGGAAATCCAAGATGCCTAACGGATTAGTAAATGGGAATACGTGGTTCGCGCCCGAAGCCAGGTTTTTAACCAGGACGTACTCTATGAGGACAATAATTCTTTTGGCGTCTTTTCATTCCCGCTCACCCAAGGAACTCGAAAGACAGTATTGGCGGATATCAATTCTGTTGTAATAACTGACGAGTCGGCGGAAAAATATTTGGAACAACGAATGCTGTCGGGAAAATCGTCGAGATTCAGAATCCGGTAAGAAGCCTGCGGACGGAATAGGAAATCTGATTGGACTCAGGTCCTGAAGATATATTGATTCATAAAGTCATTGCGGAATTTGCCTGTCGGGTCTTCCGCTGTAACCATCTTTTTGAAATCCTCCATTTTTTCATACCGGGATGCGAGGACTTGCGGCGACAGGGTAAACAATTTACCCCAGTGCGGCCTTGGGTGGAATGGCGCAAGCTCTTTTTCGATTATTGGCAATATCTCGCGAACCTTGTCCCATTCAGGCTTCCATGTAAAATGGATGGTTATTGAATCACGGTTAAAACAGGGACTAAGCCAGAGATGATCTGCCGCGATGCTGCGAATTTCAGTGATCTGCAATAGAGGGCTGATTTTGCTTCCCATGCGCTGCATGGCCAAAATAGCTTCCACGGCATGGCGGTGGGGTACGAAATATTCTGACTGCAGTTCTTTTCCGCTGCTCGGAGTAAAACCCATCTTGAAATGAGGCAGGCGCTCATACCACGGTCCTGGCACGCCCATTTGCGGGGTGCAGTTTTCCGCGGAAAGACTCGCAATGGGATGCATGTTTTTTGCTGCTGCCGACGCGCCGAAGAATTCCGGTTGCTTGCTGTAGTCTGGATGTTCGTCAAGGCGCGACTTGATCCAGACTTCATTAATTTCAGGCCCATTCCAGTCTGTGAAAAGACTTACGCTGTAACCGGCCGCCATAATTTTATCAAAGTCATCGCCAAGTCTGGATATCGCCAGGTTTTCAAAGACAAACTGCCTCATGTCGAAGCGAGGAATAACTTTGAGTTCCACATTGCTAATCCACCCCAATGCCCCCAGCCCCACAACAGATGCAAGAAACCCTTCGCCGTCTTTTTCCCTCGAAATATGTCGAATGCTGCCGTCCGCACGTATTAATTCCAGCGCTTCTACTGCTGTTGAAAGATTACCATTATGTATCCCAGAGCCGTGCGTCCCGGTTGAAATTGAACCGGCAACGGAAATATGCGGTAGCGAAGCGAGATTGTGCAGGGCGTAGCCTTTCTGATCTAATATGGGACTCAATTCGCCGTATTTTATGCCGCCTTCCACGATAACCCTCCTATTTTTTACGTCCAGGGAAATAAACCGGTTCATCGTGGAAGAGCAAACCAGGTTAGCGCTGCTGTCTGCGACCCGGTTGAAACAGTGTCTGGTTCCCAATGCACGAAGAGATCTTTTGTTTTTTATAAGCCGGGAGGCATCTGCTGTCGATTTAGGATAATATACATTCGATGTGCTGAATTCAAAATTTCCAGCCCAGTTCTTAAGCCGGTCATCTTGAATAAATCGCATTGCCTGTGAAAATAAGGGAGTAGTTAAAATTCCGGTCGACAGGCAAAGAAATCTTTTTCTTTCCATAATGAATTGGTTGCATATTCATGAGGTCCCAACGAATGTGTCGTGAAAGCTGTCTTATATTGGCAAAAAACACCTATTCGTTCCAAAATTGAGCAAATAGTTCAGGGCAGATTTGACGCATAGAATCGGGATTTCCCTCCTCCCAGGTCAATTCCATCTCAACCGAAGCGCCACCTGTCTGGTCATTGCCATCATCAATAAATTCTTCCAGTTCTTTCCCTGTTCTATACTTAAAGGCTTTATCGGCGACATACCAGAAACCTTCAAAATCGTAGCCCTCCAACTCTTCATCAATCTCCGAGACTAGGGTGTCTGGATTTCCCTTTGCCCGGTAGTACACCTCCTTACCTCTAGAAATTACCCAGTTCCTGAAAAATTCGAAGCCATCATCCGAGCATCCGTCATTCATGATATAACCGGCACACCACATCGCAGGAGTGTAACATTCATTCAGCAACTTATCTGTTCGGAGTCGGAAACCAATGATTTCCTTCGGAGTCAGTTTCTGAATACGATGAATCAGATAACGCTCCTGGTCGTTGGGATTGTCCGTTTTTTGTAAGCTTTCCGCGATAATGCTCCAGTAGAAATCTTCGTCCAGCAGTTCCGATGTCTTGCCAAGCGTATTCCTGCGCCCCATGTTGCCAAATACTTTACCTAAAAGTCCCATGTGTATTGACTCGCATAAATATAGTGAACTTGGCTACAATCAGGAAATTGTACCCTGGCTTAATTACCGCGTTACATGCCAGAAACTGCTTTGCTTCCAGGTTTCTTTTTGTCCAATTCACGATGCCTATCCAAGCCTTTGCCAAAGATTCCTGTCATTCTTTTGCGTGGCGAATTCGATCTCCTCCGATATTGCTTCCAGGATCTGTTTCAGACGGCGAAGTTGATTTACCTGATTCATCTTCATCAGCCGGGTCTTAAAAATCGCTGTTATTTCGGCAAAACCTGCCAACTTTCCACGGGTGCGAACTGTCATCAGAGTCATCTTTAGATTGACGATATCCCATGAATAGGTCGTTTCCATAGTTGGTCGTAATTGGTTAGTACGCATGACCAGTTTCTCTCCTGGCGCATACTCCAGGATTTCATAAATGTTGGAGATTCTTCTTCCGAGAAAGCGCGAGTTAAAAGAAACCCTGGTTCCTGCTTTGAGCGGCCCTTCTCTGTCACGGTCCACCGATCGGACATGTCTCTGCCATAAGTTCGCGTTTTCAGGATCAGCTGACCATTCTGCCACTATTTTCCTTGGCCGCTCAATTAGAATTTCTGAAACAACATCGACGGGTTTCATAGCAATTTTTTTTTAAGTAGATTAGCTATTTCCGCTGTCCAAATATTAGCCATTTTTGAGAGACGCCCTGCATGCAGTGGTTTGAATTGCGAAATATGCTGACCAGAGCGTGAAAAAAGCGGATCGAATCGTGGCAGAAGTGATTACCCCAGAGGTTCTCCGGTAAAGGTCATCTGTCAGACTGTAACGGCCCAGGAATCAACTTAACCAAAAATTAGCATTTTGAAATTCGGAACCAAATGCCTGTCGCAATAGATTTGTTGAATTTTATTTGGTTCTATCCAGCTACTTAAAAATTGTCTCACAACAAATTACAACTAACATGAAGTTTCTCACTTGCATTCTCGTCGCTGCCAGCTTGTCCACCTTTGCAGCCCCATCTAAGCCGATAGCCAAAAAAGATGGCGGTCGCAAACGAATTTTTATCTCGCAGTACGAAAATGTCCTTGGAACTTCCATGGAGCTGAAAGTGTCTGCCGAAACGAAGGTTGAGGCGGCCAAGGCAGAGCGAACCGCATTGATGGAGATTGGTCGACTGTCGAAAATCTTTAGCGGTTATGATCCCGACAGTGAATTTAACCACTGGCTCAAGACAAAAAATCAACCAGTCCCGGTATCCGAAGACCTTTTTGAAGTCCTTCGTCTGTTTGATATCTGGCGACTGCGCTCAGGAGGTGCCCTTGATGCTTCTGCAGAAATAATAACCCGACTTTGGAAGCAGGCTGCAGCAGCGCATGCAATTCCAAGCCGCGACGAATTGGACAGAGCTGTGGAGGAGGTAAAGGAACCGCACTGGACGCTCGATGAAAAAACGCGTACTGCCATTCATCTTGGCGACGCACCTTTGATGCTCAATTCCTTTGTAAAAAGCTATATTATCCAAAATGCGGCACAAGCTGTACTTCGCAATGTGCATATTGGGTCGGTTGTGGTAAATATTGGAGGGGATCTCGTGATCCGTGGTGATCGCGCCGAAAATGTGGTAGTCCGTGATCCTAAGGCAGATGCGGAGAATGATCCTCCAATCGCTGATCTTGAGCTGAAAGACAGGGCTGTGGCAACCAGCGGCAGCTACCGCCGGGGCGAATTGATCAATGGCAGCTGGTATTCCCATATCGTCGATCCCCGTACAGGCATTCCCGCAGGTGAGGTGATAAGCGCTACCGTGGTTGCACCCAGCGCGACAGACGCCGGAGCACTGGCGACTGTATTTAACGTCCTTGATCCTTCGGAAAGCGAAAAGCTTGCAGCTGAAATGCCCGGTGTAGAATACCTGATTATTACCCGCGAAGGCCGACACATCGAAAGCCGCGGCTGGCCAGGACGTTCTGAAAATAAGCCTGGCGCGCAGCCAGTCATCCCTGTGGGTAAAGGAAATGAAACCTGGCCCGACGATTTTGAACTAATGGTCAATCTCGAAATTAACCTGCAAAAACAGGGAAATGTCAAGCGTCCCTATGTTGCGATCTGGGTCGAAGATGAAAATCATGCCCCGGTCAGGACGATTACAGTATGGCATGGCAGCGATAGATACATGCCGGAACTCAAATCATGGTATCTGAAATACAGGGACCGATATCATTCTGATAGTCATTTCAACAGTTCGGTAACCAGCGCAACCCGCTCGGCAGGCAAATACACCGTCAAATGGGACGGAAAGGACGATGAGGGTAACCTGGTCAAACCCGGAAAATATATAATAAAGATTGAGGCTTCAAGGGAACATGGCACTTATCAGCTAATGAGGCAGGAAATAATGTGCGACGAAATCCCAAAAACATTCAATCTTGACGGAAATGTGGAAATTGCTTCTGCATCTATAGACTATCGCAAAAAAACCAGCAATTAACCAGGTGGATTTCAAACAGGCATTTACCGGCCATACCGTAAGACGGGTCGCCTGGAAAAGAAGAATGGCGATGCTTGCGCGTTGGCTGCATATCTACCTTTCCATGGCAAGTTTTGCGATCATCTTTTTCTTTGCAATAACGGGCCTCACGCTAAATCATGCCGATCGTTTTACCAACCAGATGCGCAGTGTTGATGAAAAAGGCCGCCTCGACACATCGTGGGTAAGGTCGCCTGATACTTCGCATATTAACAAGCTGGCAATCGTCGAATACATAAGGCAGAATTACCATATAACTGCCGCGGTGAGCGATTTCAGAATTGATGAAGTGCAGGTAACCGTCTCATTTAAGGGCCCTGGATATGCGGCAGACGCTTTTGTGAACCGCCAAAATGGCGAATACGAGCTAACGATTACAAATGCAGGTTTTGTCGCGATCATCAACGATCTGCACAAAGGGCGGGACACTGGAAAATCATGGTCTTGGTTTATTGACATTTCAGCGGTCCTTCTTGCACTGGTATCTCTTACCGGCCTGCTTTTGCTTTTCTTTATCAAAAGAAAACGGGCAAGCGGTTTAATTGTGGCTGCTTGCGGGCTGTTGCTTGGATGGCTCGTTTATTCGATTTGGATCAAATAATCGAACAAGAACCTCATTCCTCATAAAGTCGTTGCCACTCATTTAAATTTAAGATTGAGCGAAATGATATCGGAGTTAAGGGCTGTTGTCTGAGTGTAATGGCCATAGCGGACCTCAATGGCAGCAAGGCTTTTCATCAAAATGCCTTTGGGAGGTGCCAAGCGAAGTCCCGCGCCATAAAACTGGCTGGTAAAGGCCGCTAGCGCATAGTTGCTTGTGTAATATTTATCATCCGGCGAGTGCTGCGCGTATGGCGCAAAATAATCAACTGCCGACTGAATATAATAGCGGTAAAACGGGGATATTGAAAAGAATGGCGTGACCTTGATCGGCACTTCTAATTCCGCCGTATGCGACCTTAGGCCCCAATTGTCAATATAAAATCGGTAGTAAGTTCTTAGAATTATCCGGTCGCCCAGAAAATAATTCAGGCGAAGCCCTATTGGAATTTTAAATCTCTGGCCAGGCAGATTTTCGATAGTATCCTTACCGGTATTAAAAAATACGCGGTGGAACGGGAGCCCCAAATAGCCACTTTGATATACCAGGTCAAGTGCTATGCTGGCATCGGTTCTCGAATTGATGATTTGCGCAAAGGAGAAAGATGCAGTATATGTATCTCTTGCGCGGGAAGGCGTATGAACCGGCGTTCCTTTATCCAACAGTTGGCCGGTGCCGTAGCTCAGGGCCTCCGTCCTGCCGCTGGCCGTCGTAACATAAACAATGCTGTCTCCGCCGGCGTTAACATTTTTGATTGAGTCCACTGGCACAAATTCTGATGGAATGATCATTTTTATCCTGTCAAAATAGCTTGTCAGCTTAGTAGTGAACTCGCCATTATTTTTTGTTTTCTTTGACCAGGAAGTGTTCAACCCAATGGAATGATAGTATTTGTGTTCAGCCGAATAGTAAGCTCCAATTCCGAATTCTGTTCCCTTTTGCTCATTTTCGATAGACCAGTCGATTGTTGGATAGATTCTGGTACCGTTTCTTTTGGCGTGTCCGTTAGAATCGACAAAAGCCTGTGATGCGGCGGTATGATAGTCAATTCCAAGGCCGCCTGTGAGAGAGTTTTTTCTCCCTTTTCCATCCCAGCTAATAAATCTAATGTCAAATCCGTTAGCAAGATCCGTCACGTTGCCAATGCCTTTGGCATCGGGCCTTCCACCCATCACTGCGGATTTGTCCGCCGTCTGATCATAGTAACTTGAGACGATATTAACTTCATCGAGCTTAAGTTTTCTCCCTTTATAGATGGAAGAATCCGTTGGTGTCGACTGAGAAAATGCCTGAACCATCAACAGGTACATTCCGATTACCGTGAGACAGATTTTCTTCATGTATTGCAGGCTCTTGGTGAGCGTTCGTTTTTATCGATTTTAATTTCAGTTGCAGCCGCAGCCTCCCCCGGTCTTCCCGCCATTTGCGCCCGAAGATCCTTCTCTGTATGTTTGCGCATTCAATTCGTTTTTTTCCACCTTTCGATTTGCAAGAATCATTTCAGAATCATTGAGGCGGCTTTTCTGGTACTCCTTGACATGAGCACATGACACCAAGACCAGGCCCGCGACGGGAATGGCGCAAAATCGCATAAGCAATTGTCTTTTCATCATTATTGTTTTAGCTGAGCCTGATATTTTTTGATGTATATACGCTATTGTTTTCATCAACAAGAATTGCCTCAATGTCATAGATCTGGTTGACCATATCCAACCCCGCATTAATGCCCATTATCATGATGGGGGTTGCCATGGCATCAGCAATTTCCGCAAATCGCGTAATGACCGTCACGCTTTTGATACCAGTTACGGGAAAGCCTGTCCTTGGATTGATGGTGTGCGAATATTTTTTACCATCGATCACAATATACTTTTCGTAATTGCCCGAAGTAGCGACAGCCATATCTGAAACATTCATATAAGAAAAGATCTGACCGGCCGCATTGGGATTGGCGATGCCGATTGTCCAGGGTTTTCCGTCAGGTTGGCTCCCCCAGGTAATCAGATCGCCGGAAGCGTTAACAATTCCGCTTGCGACACCCATTCCTTGCATAACCAGTTTCGCCCGGTCCGCCGCATATCCCTTACCAATTCCGCCAAATCCGATTCGCATACCTTTTTCCTTAAGGAAAACGGTGCAGCCATCATGATCCAGGATAATATTCTTGTAGTTGATTAGCCGAACCATTTTCTTCGCCGTGTCGCTGTCGGGAAGCGAATTCATGGTGGTATCGAAATTCCACAGCCGCTTGTCTATCGAACCATAGCTGATGTCAAATGAACCCTGGGTTACATTCGAGATTCTTAACGACCGGTGAATGAGTTCGAACGTCTCCCTGCTTACGCGAACCGGTGAAATCCCGGCATTTTTGTTAACCAGGTTGGTCTCGCTTTCTTCACTAAATGTAGTCAGCAGGGCTTCGATACGCCGGATTTCATCCACGCCAGCATCAATTGCGCGGTTCGCGAACGACTCCTCATCTGCCACGACCGTAATTTGGAAACGGTTACCCATGAGTTTCAAGGAACGGTCAAATACCGCCTTGCCCTTAGAACGTCTATTTATCAGTGTTGATTCCATCTTCAATTTCTGTGATAAAATGATCAATTGTTCCTTCAGGGAATCCTTCCCACTGTTTAATGACGCGACCGTCACTGTCAAGCAAGAGCGTCAATGGAAATTTGCCCTTTGAATTATACTGATCAGCCATAGCATCGTTCAATTCCTGCTGTTTTTGCGGAAGCCGGTTCTTTTTCATTCTGGGGAAATCTGCGTTGACCAGCACAAGCGACGAATCGGCGAGTTTCTTAAAGCTCTCGCTATCAAAAACCTCCTGCCTGAGCCGGATGCAGGGGCCACACCAATCCGACCCCGAAAAATTCAAAAGAATGTGTCTGTGCTCCTTTTTTGCGATTTGTTCAGCTTCTTTTAGGTCGTTATGCCAGCTCGTTGCGGAGAAAAATACAAAGAAAAAAATAATATATGCCCGAAATGGCGACTTCATGTATTAAACCAGTTTTTCCAGTGATTTCAGTTGTCCAGACCTTGCTACGATCAAAAAATGAGCCGAGTTGCTTGAAGGTATCTGATTAAATTGAAGGAAATCTGTCGAATGCCATTTTTAACAAATACAAATTCCGCCGGGAAAATTGAAAACCCGGAGGAGCACCAATTTGCGAGATCGTCAGTATGAATTGTCTTTATTGACGGTCGTCACACCAAATATTCTAGTGCTTGTGTAATTGTCGGATATTATTGACCTTACACTGTTAAACCGCGCAATACTTGTTGAATCATTGTTTTCCATGAGAATCAGGGTATTATTGCTCAGATCTCTTAAGACAACCCCACATTTGGATATGATTAGATCGGCAGCCTGCACTCTACTGATATATTCCTCATCAACAGAAGGCAGTTTATCAATGATGATCAGTTTGGTTCCATTTTGATAATTCAGAACTAACTGGCTTATATTCTCGGAAGAACGAATCGATCCACAAATTCGGTTGCCTTCAAGCAGGTCTGCAATTCTTTCCATTGTCGCTGTATTGTCGGTCTTCAAATCTGTGGTGGTTTTCCCGCATGGGCAAAAGAGTGCCAGGCCAAAAAGCGCCCCGAACATAACGACGATTGTTGAATCTCGATTGGATAAACGATTTCCTTGCATCTTCTTTCATTTTAATTGATTTGATAATACGAATATGTCTTCTTCGCAAATTGATGGACAATGACCATTTTGGCTTTGTCGGATCATTTTAGTCATTATTTTCAAGGGTAAAAATCTCTTCCACTTTCTTATTGAATACTCTGGCGATTTTCAGCGCCAGTATGGTCGAAGGGACATATTTGTTGCTTTCAATTGCATTAATGGTCTGCCTCGATACGTTGATTTTATCAGCCAGCTCGGCCTGCGTAATATTGAGGATGGCGCGCTCGACGCGAACAGTGTTTTTCATAAATTGTCATTTTTGAGACTTCTCTCTTCGCGATACATCAGCAGGGTAAACCGCGCGATGAAAAGAATCAAGGGCGTACATATGTTATAGGCCATAATATTCAGAAATACGTTACCGTAAAAGAAAATAATGGAAATAATGAGAAATATGGAATTGACATAGACCGCCCAAAGCAACGATTCAAGACGGAGCTTCTGAATCCGCTCGTCTTCCTGCCTCTCCCTCGAAAACGCTATCAGAAGAAGACCAATGATCAGTGTCACGCCACCAAGTTCATCGGTGAAATTGTTTGACTGGATATTAAATAATAAGCCATTATCCAATGAGATGTGATCAGCCTTCGCATGGTATTCGAGAAAGGGGAATTCGAAGCCGTAATGGATATTGAAAATCATCAGGATAAATGCCGGAATCGCGAGCACAAAACCGATGGCTTTGCATGCATGCGGGAAAAGAAATCTTGTATTCATTTTTCAAAATTAGAAATCAAATGTAAAGCATATGATTCATAATGTAAAATAAACTTTACATAAAGTATGCTAAAATTGTCACAAAAAGAACTCTTATTCGGATTTATGTTGACAAGATGATGAAGTGGTTCCTGCGGACCCCTTGGTATTGGCTGAGCGAATACCATCGCAATGTTTGCATCCGAATCCTGATTTGTGAGGATATTCAATTTGGACGTACATGCCCACAAGTCAAAGAGCACTTCTCATCTTACCGAATTTTGATTGTCGGGATATTGGATTATTTAAATCTCTATATTCACCCTCCAACGTTCAATAGCATTGTATGGAGACTCACGCGCAGGACCTGCATAAGGCCCCGGGGCATGGCTTGAAGCACTATTTCTTCGAGTTCTTCATGCTATTTTTGGCGGTTTTTTTTGGCTTTCTCGCCGAAAATCTCCGGGAAAATATCATCAATCAAGAAAAGGAAAAGCACTACGTTGAGAGCCTCCTCGCTGACTTAAAGAAAGATACAACCGATCTTGCTGAAAGCTATCGCGCGCAATTTTTTCTCATCTCGAAGATGACCAAGGTTCTGGGATTGCCGGTTGAAGCACTCCGTCAACCGGCTATCCAGGATTCACTATACCAGAGCCTTGCTCCCGTCTACTCAGAATTCTGGATCTTCATACCAACCAATAATACCATGACCCAACTGAAGAATGCCGGGGGATTTGGCGTATTTAATGACGAGAAGATAATTGATTCGATCAATGACCTGGACTTTTATTATGAATCTTACGTAAAAATGAATTCCGAATACTATTCGAAATCATACGAGAAGACGGTTGACATTGCCGAACAAGTGATCAAGTTGCCTGACGCGACCCTACCATTCTATGATACCATAGTTCCAGCAGTCGCCAGCTCGGGCAAGGTTCTTATACAATACAGCACGATTCTCTTGGAAGAACTTTATACATCCATAAGGTTCCAACGAGGCCAGCTTTCAGCCTGTGTCGGCTTTGAAAAACAATATGAGGAAAAGGCTAGGAACTTAATTTCGCTGTTGCAGAGGGAATACCACATTAAATAACAGCCCAAAATCGTTGCATAAATTCGATCGGTTATTCGTCGAAGCTGAAAATTTTACGATACGGCTATTTGAGATTCCACGACCGCAATTAATTTCCATCTGATCGTAGAACGTATTTACATGCAACTTCTCCATTTATAAATTTCCTCGTATCTATGAGTTTCAACCTTTTCTTTGCCACTACGCCGTTGAACAGAGGAATCCCATCTCCAAAAATTACCGGGTTGACGAAAATCCAGAAATTGTCGATTAAATCAGCATCAGTTAAACCCCTAGCGACACTCGGATTGCCAAAAAGGAGTAGATTCTTTCTACCGTTATGCTTAATCCTCCTGATTTCATCAACAATACCCCCATTTATAGCCGTTACCCTGTCGGAACTTTCCATCGAATTCGAAGCGACAAACACTCTCGCGGAATTGTACCATTTGCTATAACGAATCTCATTTTTTGTTGCGCCCTGCCTGTCCTTTGCAGTTGGCCTGAAGCTTTCAAGCAACTGGAAAGATTTTCGTCCGATTATTGCGGTGTCAGCTTTTTCAGTAAGGTCACAAACAAATCCAAGATTTTCTTCGCTCGCGTCAAAACCGTCAAGTTCCCCAAGTTTCCCGGCGACAAAGCCATCAAGCGAAATATGTATCAGCCATTCAAGTTCGCACATGATATTTAATGATTATCGAATGGCGACAAAATTTGTTCAAAGAGATTCAGCCTTTAAATAACCTGATTTAAGGTTTTAAATAATGACGAAAAATAACGTTTCCTGCATAACATTTCGCTCTGAACATTTCGAATCAGCGAATAGTCAGTTCTTCAAATTTCTGAGAAGAGTAGATATCCAAGGCAAGTGACCAATGTTTGCATTTACCTCGAGGTGACAATAACATTGATATAACGATATCGAATATCCGACAGATTCCCTAACGGCTGAAATCCATTAATTTTATGCTTACTAAAACAACGGTCATGAAATATTATAACTGCTTACTGGCACTCCCAATCGTTTGTCTCCTTTCAGGAACCATAAGTGCGCAGGCCCCAAATTTCATTGGGGTGAAAGGAGGTCTGAGCATACCTAATCTGACTTCGGGCTCAAACAATCAAAATCCACTTTCTAATGGATTTAGTTCGCGAACCGGACCAGATTTTGGAATTTTCGGAGAGCATTTTTTCAACAATTGGTTTTCACTCCAATTCGAAGTGGACTATTCAGCCCAAGGGGGTAAGCATAATGGTCTCCAGGCGATAACCGACCCCTTTGGTTCAAATCCTCCCTATTTTTATGCGAATTTCAAGAACCAGGCTAGGTTAAATTACCTGCTTTTGCCCATATTGGCTAAAGGCACGCTGCCTTTGGCTGAAAAGTGGGAATTTTTTATGGACGCTGGAGTTTTTGCAGGTTTCCTGCTTTCGGCAAAAATTGTGTCGTCGGGAATGAGCCCCATTTATGCCGATCCTAAGGGGCAAGAGGAAGTGGATTCCAATGCAGTCAATTTCGATAATACGCAAAATATAAAAAGCAGCATTCATTCATTTAACCTTGGGTTTGCCGGATCTGTCGGCTTTGCATATATGTGCGGGCATGGCAAAATTTTTATTGAAGCAGGGGGAAATTATGGTTTTATCAACATACAGAAATACGCAGCCGATGGAACCAATTATACGGGAGCTGCTACGATCCACATTGGCTATCAGATGGCTATCATTTGCAAGAAGAAAAAAACCTGAGCTAAAGTCCTACCGAATATAGGTTTCGGCTGCGCCTGGGGAAGCGCAACGGTTACCCACTTGCCCGCAAAACTGATATCAAAATTTGTCGACGATGAATCATTGTTCTCTACGATTAAGGCTTATCGTAAGTGCGCCAAAACCGATAAGGTCCGAAGATCGACTCGAAAGTCTGAGATAACTAATGCCTCTCGTACCGTGTTCCAACAAAGATATGAGGAGTTTAATGTTTCAACATGGAAAAAAATACCACACCTTCCCGATAAGACCCGCAGCAGCTAGACTTGGTATCACAGACCGCATCAAAGCGGATCATTTTTTTTTGGTTTAATATACCTCTCAGGTTCGGGCGGCATAAGATACCCTTTGTCCTTTTTACTAGTTTCTTTTTTGCTTTCTATCTGTCTGTGGACAACCGTCAAATGTTGGCGAGAAGGAATTTTTTCCCTTTCTGGTTCACCGGATTTTATAGGCTTATTCATGTGGACTTCATTTATGAGGCAGTAATAATTGCAGCAAAAATTATGCAACAAATCATTTCCGAAATATAGATACGGTCTTTTAACAAAAAAGTCATTTTGCGTTCGAAAAAGCAGAAAATAACGACGACATCGCTAAGCTGAATGCAAACAATTGCTTTGTTCTAATCCCTAAGTACATCCTTATCTGATGAGGACTAAATGCCACAATAAAATTCTCCGACACTCAAATAAAAAATGACGTGCCATCGTGTAAAAATTACACGAATTCGGATCAGCCTGTGAAATTCTTTTTCTATGGAAATGCCACAGAATGTAGAGTTCAATCAGGTTTTAACCAACGGCGCTAAAATTGAATTTTGAATCACTCAACTCCTGTTAAGCTTAACTACTTTTTCGAGGTAAACAATAAAGAATTTTATCGCAGCACGGTCTTATGACAGTTTAAGTAGAAATATGTATGTGATAATTAGGTATGATCATTCGTTTAGGAAATCAAGAATCAGAGGCAAGGCAAGAATACTGTCTTTTTGCCTGCCAGAAAGCGTGGTGATTTCACCAATGCACTGACCGTGCACCCCAGGGAAAATTGCCAATTCGGCATGCGGAAGGAGTCGGTACATCTCAACTGCATGTTCTGGACGCACCACGTCGTGGTCTCCGGACAAAATAAGTGAATTTGCCTGGATAGATCGCAAATCCTCGTCTCTCCAATCGACAAAATTGATCATCCGGCTCCTGTCCTTTTCAAACATGTTGATCAGATGGCTGGTATCCGGCGCGACTTTATTATATGCTTCCTGAAGCTGCGGCGGCATATCCATTAAAGTAGCTTTTTTCATGCCGTCAAAAAATCCCGCGGTCATTCCTTCGCGTTTGTAAAAAGCAGAGACAATGATCAACTTTCTTACAATTTCAGGGTACTTCATGGCAATCTTTAGCGTGGTATTTCCGCCGTTACTAAATCCAAGAAAGTCGGCCTGATTGACGTTCAGGTTTTTCATCAATCCAGCCACATCGTCGGCATCCTGGTCAAAGCTTTCGGGTCGTTCAAGATCCGGCGTGTGGCCGTGTCCCTGCAATTCGACGGCGATTACCTGGTAATGACGTGACAGCGCCGGAACAATTCTCCCAAAACTGGTGAATATCGTCGACCCTCCCCCATGGATCAAAACAAGTGGTTGGCCATGACCTCGAATTTCGTAGTACATATTGAGACCATTCACTTTGGAATAGCCACTGGTAGTGGTCGTCGGACCGTCCTGACCGGTCGCAGATTGACTCGCATTTTCGTTCATTGCCTGATCTGTTCTATTTTGGCATGAATAGGAGAATATTATGGCCATTGCGAAGCCATAGATCTTTTGTTTCATGTTAATTCTGAATATCCTGGAATTGCCTGGATAAGTAGATGCTTAATTTTTCAATATTTTGTCTCAATCCTTCAGCAGCGTTGTTCTCCCTGACAACTAGATTCATAATCTCCACGCTGTCAAATAGCATATGCCAGTTGAGTCGGGTTTTGCTGCCTATCTTTTCAAACTCAATTGTAAAGATGATTCTTGGAAAACTCAGATGTTCGAAAACTATTCGCTTATAGTTGACAATTTCCCGGAAAACGCTATGATTTTCGTAGTCACGTCCATCCGGACCGTGCATAATCAGGTCCCATTTGCCGCCAGGATGTACATCCATAACAGAGATCGAGTTGGTAAAACCATCGGGCCCCCACCAGTTTTTGACGTGGTCCGGATTTGTCAGGACTTCCCAGACCAATTCGATTGGTGCATTGAGAATACGCGATATCTTTAATTCTCGACCGGTCATTTTATTTTGTTCACTTTCCATATTTTTTTGTTTTTTGAATTTTTTCAAGGTAACGTTCCAGGGAGTCCAATTTCTGTTCATAAAGTCTGCGATACTGTTCAAGCCAGTCAGACACTCTGCCCAGTCCTTGAAGCCTTGCTTCGCAGAATCTTTCCCTTCCGTGCTGCCTGATGATGACAAGCCCGCATTCTTCCAGAATTTTGACGTGTAGTGATACAGCTTGGCGTGTGACGTCAAATTTTTCAGAGATGGTGTTCAGATTGAGTGGGCGTTTGGCGATCAGCCCAATGATCTGTCTTCGCGTTGGATCGGCTATTGCCTGGAAAACATCTCGGCGTGCGTCCATATTATGCAAGTATTTACTTGCAAATATATATGCAAGGATTTGCTTGCGCAAATTTTTTTTAGATCTGCTGAATTCAAAAAGAATGCCTTCAAATTGCGACTGCAAGCGTCACCTGTATTTGAGCAGAATATTTTTTATTAAATACCCGTTCGTTGTGGGTATCCCAGGTTAGCAAATCAACTAATAGACAATTTTTTGGGAGGCCTCATCGAGTTCAATGGCGCTTCGGATCGCTTTCTCGTTTAACTCGCTGATGGTTGGTGCGAAAGAAAAATCATCGTAAGTAAATACCAGCGGACTTTTGGTATGAAGAATCCCGGAATATTCAGGTCCAGTTTCATCAAGCGTTTTCTGGTAATCCAGCCTGTAGCTGATACCATCGATCGTGCAACCGGTAACGAACATAAAAAAAATAGGAGTGAATAATGAGGTAATTCACAGCGAATTTTGAAAGGATTTTAAAGAAGGGCTCAAATAAATGTAGGTTTTATTTTTTTTCGAGCGCGAAAATTAATTATCTACGTAGTTCCACCTATATGGTTTAAGCAGTCTTTTTAAAATAAGATTTCGAGTTGAAAATTTTTTTGTTTTGGCCTCATCTTCAACGCGTTCTTACTTATCCAAAGCCAGTATTAAAGAACATCGTATTGGCTAATCACATGAAGTCATTTCATGAATTAGGAATGACTTCCTCGGATTAAATCTTGAAAAGGTACAACAGCCATGGCTTATCATGTTCATTGGAAATTCCGGCAATTTATTGATAAGCATTGAATTTGTTTCTACCTGAAATTGATAAAAACCCACCGGAATCAAATCATTAAGCTTTAGATATCAAAGGTCTGGAACATGCATAATATTTAAGCAATTGTTTATGAGATTTTACTAAATTATTTAGTATTTTGCTATTTATTCAGATAAGGTAATTTTTAGAAAACCCTGTTTAATGTTCTCATTAAAAGCAAATATTTTTTCAAACCTTGAAAAGGAAATCCTTTCTCTGCAGGGCTTCAGGCAGCCGGTCGAGGAGCAAAAAACTGATCTCGGCCTGGGTAGCATCTGCAGTTCTTTTCCAAGGCAGACGTTCCCTTTTGCAGCCGTCCATGAATTTAAGAGCGCCAATCCTGAGAGCAAATCTGCCACATTAGGTTTTGTATCATGCATTCTTTCAAGGATAATGAAGACGGAAGGTATCTCGGTATGGATACATTCGGGTAGAACAGTATTTCCCCCGGCGCTAACAGGTTTTGGGGTTGCACCGGAGCGTATCATTTTTATAAATGCAACGACTGAGAAAGACTCCTTATGGATAACAGAGGAAGCACTTGCCTGCGAAGGTTTATCAGCGGTTGTAGCTGAATTACACGAAATCAATTTTATCTCATCCAGGAAATTCCAGCTGGCAGTGGAGAAAAGTCGCGTAACAGGTATGCTAATGAGCAGCCAGCAAAAATATTCGGTCAATGCCTGCACAGCGAGGTGGGAGATTTCTCAACTTCCCAGCGGCGCTCCGCATAACCTTCCTGGTGTTGGTTTTCCTCGCTGGCAGGTTAAATTGGTTAAAATGCGGAATGGAAGGCCTGGCACTTGGAACCTGGAATGGTCAAAGGGAAATTTTAGGTTATTGGATGTTCCGGATGAAATGACCTTGGTTGGTCAGAAACTAAAAGTCGTATAATGGCAAAGCGTTTTGTTTCGATTTGGTTTCGACACCTCAAAACTGATTGGGTAAGCCTTCGGAAGCCAATGTTCAGCGAAGCACCATTCGTATTAACGCTTGCAGATCATGGTCGCGTAGTCATATCTTCGACCAATGCATTTGCACAAAAACTGGGAATTTTTGTTGGCATGGCGCTGGCTGATGCAAAGGCGATCGTTCCTGAACTGAAAAATATTTCTGATAAACCTGAACCCAGTGGCAAGTTGCTGGAGAATATCGCAAGATGGTGTATTCGGTTTTCCCCTGTCGCTTGTATTGACCCTCCTGAAGGTATAGTTCTTGATGCGACTGGATGCCCACATCTTTGGGGTGGTGAAGAGAACTATATCGCAGCTATTCGCAATCGTTTTTCCAGACTTGGGTATGATACGCGCATAGCAATCGCCAGCACACATGCAGTTGCCTGGGCGGTCGCCCATTTTGAAAAGGAGAAAATGATCGTGCCTTGCGGAAAAGAGGCTGACGCGCTGAAACATTTACAACCCGCAGCGCTACGGCTTTCCATTGACAAGCTCGAACTTCTTTTTAAACTTGGCATCCGGGATATTGGAAGACTGATGCAAATACCACATTCTACACTTCGGAGGCGCTTTGGAGAAGAATTGACGAAGAGACTTAGACTTGCATTGGGAAAAGATGAAGAATTTCTTGAGCCGGTTGAACTCGCTCGAACGTGGCAAGAAAGACTCCCTGCCCTCGATCCGATTGTGACAGCAAAAGGAATCGAAATTGCACTGAGGACCTTATTGGATCAACTATGCCGTCGACTTTCTGCTGAAGAAAAAGGAATACGAATGGCAATATTCAGCTGTTATCGTGTTGATGGAAAACTCCAGCAGCTAAAGTTGAACACCAATAGTCCAACCGTGCATGTTACTCATCTGTTTAAACTTTTCGAACCCAATATTGAGACCATTGAGCCCGCCCTCGGAATCGAGTTGTTTATGCTCGAGGCGGTGGTAGTGGAAAATCTTTATCCCAGGCAAAAAAAAATATGGATTACCCGATCAAGTATAGAGGACGAACGGTTTTCCGAATTCCTGGATCGGATTGCCTCCAGAATCGGACAAAATCAAATCACTCGTTTCCTTCCCACACAACGTTATTGGCCCGAACGTACTTTTAGACCAGCTGTCACGTTGGACGAACCAATTATTGAAAAATGGCCTTTGAATAGGCCCAGGCCAGTACATCTGTTGCATAAACCCGAGCGCATTGATGTAACAGCTCCAATTCCCGACTATCCCCCGATGCTTTTCCGCCATCGTGGGAAATTACACCGAATCGAAAAAGCAGATGGTCCTGAGCGCATCGAACCTGAATGGTGGCTCGAGCAAGGAGAACACCGTGACTACTACATGGTGGAGGATGAGGAGGGATGCCGATACTGGCTTTTCAGGCTGGGACACTATGTTACTTGCAGCAGCCCTCAATGGTTTATTCATGGCTTTTTTGCCTGATCATAAAAATGAAAAATTATGGGATATGCCGAATTGCAGGTTACTTCTAATTTTTCTTTCCTTGATGGCGCATCACACCCGGAAGAACTGGTAGAGCAGGCGGCCATGTTAGGCTATGCAGCGATCGCCATTACCGATCGCAATAGTTTCGCTGGAATCGTACGCGCCCATGAAACTGCTAAAGCAAAAAAAATCCGATTCATCCCTGCCTGTAGACTTGACTTTCAGGACGGACCTTCTCTACTCGCCTATCCATCCACAAAGAATACATATTCACGGCTTTCTGCTCTTATTACCAAAGGAAATCTTCGAACTGAAAAGGGAAAATGTCTATTGTATAAATCTGACGCATTTGAGCTTTCAGGGTCAGCAATCAAATTTCTCATGGTGCCTCCTTTATCGCTGGACCTCAATTTCGATTTCGAACCTGATTTTGAGACTACGCTACGAGAATACCGTAATGCACTTGGTAAGGGCCTTTACCTTGCGGCGTGCAGGCGGTACAGTGGCGATGATGCCAAATGGCTTTTTAGACTTAATGCATTGTCGTCAGATTACGAAGTCCCCATGGTCGCGACAAACGATATCCACTATCATGTTCCCCAAAGAAGGGAGTTGCAGGATGCGCTGACCTGCATTCGGGAAAAATGTACCATACAGGAAGCAGGCTTCCGCCTCTACCCAAACGCAGAACGTTATATGAAAACTATTGATGAAATGAATCGTCTTTTCAGGCATTTTCCGGCAGTCATAGAAAGAATTGATGAAATTGTAGATGTCTGTAGCTTTTCGCTTGGCGAACTCCAATATAATTACCCTGAGGAACTTACAACCGACGGCAGAAACCCCCAGGAAGAACTCACTGTGCTGGTCTGGAAGGGGGCTAAAGAAATTTTCGGCAACATATCCGAGAAAACTGCAGCAACCATTCGCCATGAACTGGATTTTATTGACAAAATGAATTATGCCAGTTATTTTCTAACTGTTTATGACATCGTGAGCTTTGCAAGAAAGAATAGCATCCTTTGCCAGGGTAGAGGATCAGCAGCCAATTCGACCATTTGTTTTTGTCTGGGAATTACTTCGGTCGACCCTACCAAATTTGACCTTTTATTTGAACGCTTCATTTCGTCAGCGCGTAATGAGCCTCCGGATATTGATGTTGACTTTGAACACGAACGCAGGGAAGAAGTGATTCAGTACATCTATCAAAAATATGGAAGAGACCGGGCTGCAATTGTTGCTACCGTGACACAGGAGCGGCAAAAAGGCGCAGTGCGCGATATCGGGAAAGTCATGGGGCTTTCAGCGGACACCATAAATTGCCTCTCCTCATCAATCTGGGAATTTACTGACGAATGGTTCGAAGGGAAAAAACTGGCTGAACAGGGACTTAATATCGATGACCCCTTATTAAAAAAAGTTCTTCAGCTTACCGGGCAATTGATGGGTTTTCCCCGGCAGTTGGGTCAGCATACGGGCGGCTTCGTCATCACACAAGGGAAACTTTCTGACTGCTGTCCCATCTTGAATGCGCGCATGGCTGACAGGACATGCATCGAATGGAACAAGGATGATATCGATGCACTGGGATTTCTAAAGATCGATGTACTTGCTCTCGGCATGCTGACTTGTATAAGAAAAGCATTTGATCTTGCTACGCTTCATTACGGTTTGGAACTTACGCTTGCCAATATACCTCAGGACGATCATGCGGTTTACGAAATGATTTGCCATGCGGATACTATTGGGGTTTTCCAAATAGAAAGCCGCGCACAGCAATCGATGCTTCCCCGGCTAAAACCGCGGACTTTTTATGATCTTGTCATTGAGGTCGCAATCGTACGGCCAGGGCCAATACAGGGAAATATGGTACATCCCTATCTGAAGCGCCGGAACGGAGAAGAGCCGATCGAATATCCATCGAAGGAATTGGAAGAAATCCTTGGCAAGACACTGGGAGTTCCGCTCTTCCAGGAACAGGCAATGAAAATTGCCATAGTCGCCGCTGGCTTTACCCCGTCTGAAGCAGATGAGCTCAGGCGAAGCATGGCAACATTCAAGGCAAAAGGACAGGTCAAGCAATTCGAGGATAAGCTCATCTATGGCATGATGAAACGAGGCTATGACAGAGAATATGCCTGCCGCGTTTTTAAGCAATTAGAAGGTTTTGGAAGTTATGGATTCCCTGAAAGCCATGCAGCCAGCTTTGCACTACTGGTTTATGTTTCCTCCTGGCTGAAATGGTATTATCCAGATGTATTTGCCTGCGCCCTGCTTAATAGCCTGCCGATGGGATTTTACCAACCTGCTCAAATTGTAATCGATGCACAAAATCATGGAGTGGAGGTAAGACCTGTTGATATCAACTTTTCGCTTTGGGACAATTGCCTGGAAAACCAGTCAGGAAAATTTCGAGCGATTAGACTTGGTTTTCGGCAAGTAAAGGGCCTAAGGGAAGAAGACATGAAAATTCTGGTTCAATCAAGAATGTTGCCCTATTCAGGTATTCACGAACTACTCAATGCGGGAATATCAAAATCAACTCTTGAAAGGATTGCTGATGCCGATGCCTTTAGATCGATCGGGCTGGACCGTCGTCAGGCACTTTGGGAGATCGCGGCATGCCAGGATCATTATACCGGGATATTCCGCGGACAGGCAGTCCCCGAAATAGGGATGGAAAAAATCGTGCTGCCTGAAATGCCTCTTTCTGAACACGTGGTAAACGATTATGCGTCGTCTTCACTTTCTCTCAAGGCTCACCCTGTAAGCTTCGTGAGGGAAAAACTTGAACTTTTGCGCGTAGTTCCTACACGCATGCTTAGATCTACAGAAGATGGAGCATGGATAAAAGTTGCAGGACTTGTGTTGGTCAGACAACGTCCGGGCACAGCCGGTGGTGTATGTTTTATTACGATTGAAGATGAGGCCGGCGTCGCCAACCTCGTGGTATTCGCCAATTTATTTGATACGTTCCGAAAAGAAATACTTCGATCGCGCCTCTTAATGGCAGAAGGAAGGTTACAACGGGAAGGCGAAGTAATTCATGTGATAGTAAATCGCTGCCATGATCTTTCCGGGATGCTACGTAACCTAACTGAAACCAAAAAAGAAGACCTGCCGCTCCTAACTCTGTCTCGGGCTGATGAAACTATTTCGCCAGTTTATGCGCCTAACATCAAAAGATCAGTTGCTGGCAACGTAGCAGATGACAACCTGTTCCCGAAAGGGAGAAACTTTAGATAAAAATTTGCTTGAAACGTCAATGCCCGCTTAGCCCGTAATTTTTCTTTCATCAAGCAATTCCTTGATTACCTGGCAGATCTCATATTCCTCATTAAGAACGGCAACTTCCATGAGACGGTTAAGCAGACCAGTATCAATAGGATACATAATCGCAAACTGTTCATAACGATCGATCTTCTTCAACAGTTTGCATGCAACAAGATCGTTTGAAATAGCGCCTGGCAATACTTGGTTCACCCTTGGAAAATTGTAATGGTAGATAATGTATTTGATTGGGGTCTGATCCTGGTTTTCTTCAGAAGGTAGATGCGATTCAAAGAAAAGGTTTATCTGATCCTTCTGCTAATATAATAAATCTGGTGAAATTTGGGAAATTCTCGATTTCCAATCGGGGCAAGAAGAACGCTTTCAACATAAGTGTAAATCCCTATTGATCGACAATTTCCATAATTGCGGCGCAGACCTTATCAAAAACTTCGGTGCTTGATATCAATCCCGCATTGAGAATCCAGGTCGGCTCCTGATTCTTAATTCCCCTTGTTCTTAATAGTGGTCTGTCAGACTGAACTGCGAATGTTTTGTTCCGCGCACGAACCTGGTAGATTTCCATATCATCGCTCAGCAAAATCTTTTTTATTTTTAACCGAAAGGCCTTCCCGTGGCTTATAGTGATATAGAATTCGTCGGGCATAGGTTAACCTTTTAATTAATAATTCTCAATGAATGCCCCTTCGAAGGAGTCTTGTTTTCAAAACAATAGAGTACATATTTGGTTCGCCGACCAGAAGATCATGGAAAATGACCTGCCATCTAATACGTGTAATAGTTTGATATCATATGACTTACGACATTAATCGCGCCCGAATTCATCCAATTTGATCTCGAAGGCGCATATCTCTTCAACCAAAAACTTAATATTGGGCATGTTAAGTTTGCATTAATTTTATGTTATCAAATCATTACTAAATGACCACTCAGAACAGAAAATCGATGTCAAAAAAGGACGCAAAAGCCTTGGTTTATCACAAATTGGAAACTGCACTGTCAGAGTTTCAAAAGGACATTAAGCCCAAAAAATTTAGAGCTAAATTAAAAAGAGCCAGCAAGTTATTTGCATCGACCATTGCCAAACTGTCTGAGAAAAAAGACGGTCCCAAGCAGAAAGAGAAGAAAAAAAGCTCCAAAATCAAGAAGACGGCGCAGTCTGCCCCACTCAGGCCCGATACGGTATCCTCGAATTAATGGAAAATTTCCACCGCTTTGCCATTGATAAAAAAATCGCATTTTTGGGTCGGACCAATCACTATTACAATGGACAATCAGGAGCAAAGGAAATTGACCCACATCATGCTCGATCTGGAAAAAAAATATCCATTTTTCAAGAAGATGGATATTTATTCGACCGTCAGTGACGCCTTCAAGAAAATTCATAACAAATACCACAACAAAGTAGACGAACATGAATTCGAAGAAGTAAGGCGAATGGCAGATCACGAACTCCAACTTTCCTGAACTTAACTTTCATAAATTGAAATCGCTTTTTTTAATTTGCCCGGGCGAATCAGTGAATCCGGATTGATTCTTGCTCGTATATAAGCAGACTCAAAAAGAAAACAGGTAAATGATTTGACCGGGTTGAAAAACTGGAAGCCCGGCACATGAAGACTCCAGATTGATTGCGCCATCCTTTTTTTGCAGGAAGGCGCAATTTTTTTTACCCCTGTTGTTTCAGGTGATCCAGGATAAATAACAACTGAAATTATAACGGTTATCTACAAATGCAAATGTCACAGTTTGGTATATCCTTTGCAAAATTGAGAGTATGTCAATCATTTATACAAAACTGATTTTCACCCTACTGTTTACCGTTTACTCCCTCGCAGCCATCTGTCAGCCGTCGCTGGTTGTATCATCTCCGGACATCGGATTGACCAATCCGGGCGGCAAATTGGGAATTACTGTCTACAAAGATGGTCGGCATTCCTTTTCTTATCAGAACCAATTGGCCGGGCGGCCGGATGAACGATACATCTTATTTACAAGGCGGTCGGAGGCCGCTGGATTTATGGACAGCGTAAAAAAGGCATTCTCCCTGAAAGAAAACCAAAAAGAACAACTGCACTATCAGCGATATAGGATAACTCTTTATCCTTGCTCGATTGGAGTCTACATGAAGGTTGACGAGAAAGGCCGCAGCATGGCCGGTTTCACCATAACAAAAGCGATTTATAAGGATGCAGACATATTCAAGTAGCCGTTCGTCTTCCTTGCTTTCGCCTTTCTTTTGAACAGGGCCTTGCGCGACTTCAGGCTAATTTTTGGTCTCATATCAATGGCAGTTGGATTGCATCCGAGAAAAGCCTATCGCAAGGATGGCCTGTGAGCTTTTCAAAAGTTATGTTACCCACATTATCAGCCCGTGACGATATTCTTTGCAAGCTATGCTGGCGGTATAGTGAGGAGGTCGCATTAACCTTCAGCGGCGGCCAGTCTACGAAAATATTCGTGAAATACTTGTTAATTCACTTCTGCGCCCTGTTGGTATTGGTAAATTGTAAAAGAAAAAGTTGCCCATGAATCTATCCAGGGGAATTCTGGTCGCGCTGGTTAGTTCAGCGACCGCTTTGACCTGCCTGCTTTGGAAAGGCCGGAGCATCGCGAAAATTCTTTCCACATTCGATTCCGCCGGGTCTAAGGAAGCGGGCAGTTCGGGAATTGCAAGAGTGAACCCAGGTTGCCCCGCAGATTTTTCAAATGCCTGCGATGCGGTCAATGCCGTGGTACATGTGCGCGCTCGCTCTCGCGAAAAAAATGACCGCAACTTTGGCGGCTCTGGCAGAGAAAGTCTTTCCAGCGCCAGCGGCGTCATCCTAACCGATGACGGATTTATCGTAACTAACGATCATGTGATTAAGGATGCGGTTGCAATTAGAGTCACCCTTCCAAATAAGCATTCTTATGTTGCTGAGCTTGCGGGAGCCGACCCCTTGCACGATCTTGCCGTACTCAAGATCAGGGAGGCAAAACTCCCCTTCGTTTTATTGGGGAATAGTGATGAGGCGCGCGTCGGTGACTGGGTATTGGCGATCGGATACCCGTGGAACCTCGACGAAACGATTACGGCCGGAATTGTCAGTGCAAAGACGCATCTTTCGGTGCAACATCCTGTTTCTTATCATTTAACCAACTTAATACAAACGGATGCCGCGATTAACCTTGGAAATAGTGGAGGCGCGCTGGTAAATAATGCTGGCGAACTGATTGGTATTAATACCTTGCTCGTTTCCCCAAATAAAGTCTATACCGGCTACGGTTACGCCATTCCTGTCAATGACATTAAGGAGTCGATTGAGCACATAATCGGTAGCTGGAAAGAATCACGACAAGTGCGATGACCGCGTCGTTTAATTGATTTATTGATGCGGCTCTCTTCCTTTTTGATTATTAATAAGTTAAGCCGTTTGGTGCGTAATTTATATCAGCAAGAAGTTATCCAGATTGCTTGCAAAAAACATTCCTTTTGATTATTTTTCGTACAGTCTGAAGTCCTCTCCAGGGAATTCTTCGGCAAAACCAATAATCCGTGAAACCATTGAGAAATCTTTTCCTTTTCCTAATTCTCATTCTTTCCCTTATGTCGCCATTTATAGCGACATGCCAGTTAAACAATGGCGGCATCAACGCCTATTTCGGTGTCGATGGCGACACTCGAAGCAACTACGTAAAATATGGGCCTTCCGAGGGCCTTATACCGAGCGATGACTGGTTTTCGGGGATACCGGGAGGTACCAATATTATTGACACTTCGAACGCATCATTCTATCTAGCGCTCCTTCAGGGAGGAGCCAATATAGCATTTAGCAAGCACATGGCCGTTCCGTTGTATTCCAAGATCAACGGCAGGATTTGGATTGATGCTGTATATAGCAGGGACTATATTTCTTCGAATTCTGCCATCGATTCGACGGTATTTACGACAGCCGCCAAGAATGGCGACAATCCCTCAGTTTGGAACGGAGGTAACTCCAACACGCCGGACAAGAACGACTTGCTCGATGTATTTGCCCACATGCGGAGGGACGGCACCGATGTGCATGATTCACTGTGGCTGTTCTCAGGTGTCTCGACCGTTGGTACGTCTGGTTCCCGGTATTTTGATATTGAGCTTTATAAGAATACATTCAGCTACAATAGTTCAACCGGCCTATTTACGACTGCTGGCCCAGACTCCGGTCACACGCAATGGATTTTTGACGCGTCTGGAAATATTTTGCAGACTGGCGACATGATCGTGGCTGTAAACTTTAGCCCCGGTTCAGCCCCTGTCGCCGATGTAAGAATATGGGTTAGCGATTCAACCCTCACGAATGTGACGCCTGTCTATTTTGATTTCAACGGAACCTATAACGGCGCTTCGGCCGGTTCCAAATTCGGATATGCCTCCATTGTTTCTAAGTCAGGCTCAACTGCATTTGGCTCGGGCATTTCCAATTATTCAGCAATTCCTGCAAATGACACGACATATTCTACTCCATGGGGAACGGAGCAATCCACAAAAAATTGGGGCACTCAATATCAATCACTCCAGTTGGTCGAAATCGGCTTAAACCTGACCAGGATCGGCCTTGACCCAGCATTATATTCGGCTGAAGGGCTTAATCCATGCAGCTCGCTTTTTTCAGATATTTTCTTTAAGTCCCGATCTTCCAATTCGTTTGTATCCAATATGCAGGACTTTGTTGGGCCAATTCAATTTACACGCCAGCCGATCATGGACTTTTCCGCTGCCGGCGATACCCTGCGTTGCAACCGGCCTGTGGGAACAATTAATGTTACCAACCAGACAACTGATGGATATTACACCTGGAAGACAGTAAGCGGCAATATCGCAGGATCGAATTCTGACAGCTCGCAGGTTAATATCAATAAATCGGGGACTTATGTGGTTAGCGGATCTCCTGCTGAGGGGTGTCCCGCGACAAAAATGGACACGGTCGTAGTGCCAATTGACACCTTCCCGCCCGTAGCCTCCGTTGCGGCGGGGTTGACTGCCGACGCCGCGCATCTGCAATTTTATGGTGGCAACAGCGCAGCAAGCAATTACCCGACTCCCTTCGGCGGATCACAAGGACTTACCTGGAGTTGGAGCGGGCCTTCCAGTTTTTCTTCAACCATCCAGAATCCAATCAATGACACAGTATGGGGAACCTACCAACTTGTTGTCACCGAAAAGCGAAATGGTTGCACCGATACTGCCAAGATCACACTGGTTGCAGCCGATTTCGTAATTCTATCTGTCCTCAATCCCGTATACGCCGATGAAACAGGGAATGGCGCCGATGGTTATGGAATCGCCGGCTCCGGATCCGCAAAAAATTTAGCGCTCGTCGCCAATATAAATGAAAGCAAATTAGGAACGCTCCTGGTATATGATCCTTCGGGCCTGGTCCTGACCAGCCAAAGGGTTCAACTCGCCGCAGGCAAAAATGAAATACCTATCCGGTTGAGCGAAACGCGTAGGGGTTCCGTGGTTATTGTAAGCCTGCTGGCGAACGGCAGGCGTGTGTTTACGCGAAAGGCCTATTTCTAGCGTGAAATTATTGCATCTTGAGACCAGCATTTTCAACGAAATATCACTGGACGGTCGGGTATTGCCGACCGGTGTGAGGTCTTCTGTTAAAGAACTGGAATAAACGAGAATACGCTCATCGAGGGACGATGCTGCTAAGATGCAGCCAGTTTTGCGCAAATGCAGGGTTTGTGACGTGAACCGGTTGCCAGGAAACCAAGACAGAAATAGGACGCTGCGTCCTTGCATATTCATCAAAGAGAGAATCGACCGTGCCGTTAAATGACTCCGAATAATTGATGACATAACAAGTGTTACCATTCCGGGTTGTGTCCGCGGAAAGGTTAAGATAGAAACCGCCGCAAAAAGGGCAACTACCATTGTTCCAACCAACGATCGTCGCTGCCTCCGAGTGTGAAGCGATTAGATCAGACTTAACGCAGCCGGCAAATATTGCAAATACAAAAAACGCTGCAAGTGTCTTGGGCATATTTGATTCAGGACAATTGAATCCGAGTCGCCGTTGTATTGGAAAAGTTAAAACCCGCTCAGAATAGCTCGCCGATGTTGATGAACAGGCCTTTCGATCCCTGAGTGCCAAAGCCATAATCAATACAAACGTTTGTTCCTGATACCTTATTTAGCTTGACACGAAGCCCAAGACCAATACCCGGCTGCAGTTTTTCCAAGGGCGTCCCTTGGGCCGCCGAAAAGGTCTGCCCGTTCACAAAAATTACACCCCCGAAGAGGCCGTTAGCCGTGATCGCAAAACGGTATTCTGCTTCCTGGTAAACCATTTGCGCCCCGCGGAATCTTCCCTGAATATATCCCCTGCCCGTACTTGAAAACGGATCCCAGGACGTGCTGGGCAGGTCGAGGTAGGGCGGATTGCCTTTAACGACGAGCCAGTTATAGCTCCAAAGCGCCAGTATATTTCGTGACTGTTCAGGAAAACGGAAATATTTTCTTAGGTCAACGATCACAGAGTGCCAGTTAGTTGTGCTTCCGAGCGCAATAATACTGCTTCGGTACTGAAAATTGAAATACCACCCGCGGGTAGGATTGATTGAATAGTCTCTGTGATCATACAGCGCGTTGATCGTAATCCCCGAAGAGATACTCCTTTTTCCGCCCCCATAGAGCAGGTATGATGAAAGGCTGTCAAGTGGAAAATTTTTTATACCCTCTTCATCTTTGATGTTCTCATGAAGATCAATAATGTACCCTGCACCAAAATATAAGTCGGGAATTATTCGCCTCATCAGTACTTCGTAAAATCGATAATACTGGTAGTCCATGGGGTCTTCGTTTCCGATCCAGGTGTCGGTTCCCAAGCCAAAGGTGCTTTGGGGATATTTGTAGAGACGGTAATCACCAACCAGGTTATAAAGATCATGATGCAACCAAAGGTTCGACTCGATTGGAACCGTAAATTGCTTATTCTGGGTATAGGCCGCGCTTGCAGTTATCGTTGACGCTTTGAGCCCGGGAGCAAACCGAAATGCCATGTTCCCTGATATGGTGAAGGCCACCCTTGTCGTTAAAGTATAGCCGGCAGCCGGGATAACAGAAATCACAGGGTGGACAAAATTCGTGTCGTTCTTGCCTGAAGCAAGAATTTTTTTCCCGAATTTCCTGCGTGCCACGTCATATAGGTCTACTTGCGGGACACTCAACGAATCTGCCTTTGCAGCTTGGAGACTGTCGCGAACGTCTTTAGCAAGCACAGCCTGCTTTCTTTCTTGAGCCCGGGTGATCAGCGGCAATAAAAGTAAAAGCCAAACTACTTTTTTCATCAACAAAAGATCAGATTGAATACATGACAGATCACCACTCCGAGTCAGGATTGAGAGCATTTTTCAATTTGCACCAATAAAAAGGATTGACCAGTTTCATTGCTTTGCAAAAGGGTAGTCCGCTAGTCAATGTCGTTCGCACTCACCGAAAATAAGCTATTCGGGCGCTTTCATAAATTTTTCGCGACCATAAATGCGAAGTCCTTCTTCCCAGGCCGAATGTGCCGTTTCCCATTCATACTCCGCTTTTTCGAGCTGCTCCTTGGCATCATGGTCTTCCCCCCTGTCAACAAACTCCTTTTCCAATTGCATACACCGTGCATATTTGCTGACCGCTTCCGACGAAAGTTCATCAATTGTTTTTTTCATAACCAGCATCTTTAAACCATTGAGGCGATATTGCCCCTTGCTGCTAAAACATCAAAGCATATTCCAAAAAGAACTGTTGGAAACGATTCTGAGTGGCACCCTAATTGTTGGATATTTGATGACAAATCAGCGTAATTTGGGACTTGCCACGTATAAAAAGAAGCGAAATTTTGACAAAAGCCCCGAACCGCGGGGTGGGAAATCCTCATCTGGCCACTTGTGTTTTGTCGTACAGAAACATGACGCGACACGCTTGCATTATGATTTTAGGCTCGAAATGGAAGGCGTTCTAAAAAGCTGGGCAGTTCCCAAAGGACCTTCCACTGATCCCGATGTAAAGCGACTTGCCATGATGGTGGAGGACCACCCGTTCGACTACCGCAATTTTGAAGGAATTATCCCAAGCGGTTATGGAGCGGGAACAGTTATTGTCTGGGATGAGGGGTATTATGAACCAGCGGGGTTCGAGCAGGATGACAAAAAAAAGCAGGATCAAATTCTACGAAAAGGGTTGAGAGAGGGTAAACTCCATGTGCTGCTTCATGGAAAGAAGATGAAGGGTGAATGGGCAATGGTCAAAACTCATGGGCGCGGGGAAAATGAATGGCTACTTTTCAAGGTTAAAGATAAGTATGCCTCCGTCGATGATATTACCAGAAAAGACAAATCCGTCCTATCAAAAAAAACGATCGCGCAGGTAGAAAAGACAAGCAACAATTTTTATGAGGCAGGTCGAGAAATAAAAAACACCCCTGGAGAAAATAGAAGCAAAAAGAGGATGGAACCACGAGCGGAAGCTCTGAAGAACAATTTAGCCGCCAAAACTGCTGCGCTTCTCAAAGGCGCGCCCGTCCAGAAATTTTATACTTCACTCAAACCCATGCTGGCAACCCTTGTGGACAAGCCCTTTGACAAAGAAGGGTGGCTTTTCGAAATCAAATGGGATGGATACCGTGCCATTTCCTTTGCGCACGGAAAAGAACTAGTGATCAAATCGCGGAACGACAAAATCTTTGACGAAAAATTCTATCCTGTCACTGAATCGTTGAAGTTATGGCGTCTTGAAGCGATCCTCGACGGAGAGATTGTCGTACTTGATGAAAAGGGCGTTTCCAATTTTGGTGCTTTGCAAAATTGGCGCAGCGAAGCTGATGGGGACTTGATTTATTATGTTTTCGATATCCTCTGGAAGGATGGAAAGGATCTTAAAGGACTTCCCCTGTCCATGCGCCGAAGAATACTGAACACGCTGAACCCCCCTGCCGAAAACATTAGGATCAGCGATGTATTCGAACAGTCGGGATTGGAGTTTTTTGAAGCTGCAAAAAAATATGGCCTGGAAGGTATCATAGCCAAAAGAGCGGATAGCGAATATTGCCCAGGATGCCGATCCGATGACTGGTTGAAAATTAAAGCAAATAAGCGCCAGGAAATGGTGATTGGCGGCTATACCCGAAATGAGGACACCAGCAAATTGTTTTCTTCGCTGCTCCTTGGTGTCTACGAGGGTGGAAAGCTAAAATATTCCGGCAAGGTTGGCACAGGATTTAACGAGAGGCAACAGAAAGAAATGATGAGAAAATTCAAACCGCAAGCCGCCAAAAAATCTCCCTTTGATACCGAACCCGACGTCAACAAGCCATCGCGATTTCGACCCAACCCGCCACATGCCCGCGTTTTCTGGCTCAAACCCAAACTTGTTTGCGAAGTTTCTTACGCGGAAGTAACTTCAGATGGCATATTAAGACACCCCTCTTTTGAGGGGATGCGTGAGGATAAAAGTCCAAATTCGGTGGTACTGGAAAAATCTTTGCCAATCAAAGAGGAGTTGCGCGATAATATTACCACAAGAAATAAAGAAAAGATGCAACTAAGACCCGTAAAGTCAAGCGACCAAAAGACGCTGCTTAACCCATCTGAGGAAACTCAGGTAAAAAAGGTAAATAACCACGAATTGAAATTTACCAACCTCAACAAAATATACTGGCCCAAAGAAAAAGTGACTAAAAGGGACATGATCAATTATTATTACCAGGTTGCACCGGTTATACTTCCTTACCTGAAGGGGCGTCCCCAATCAATGAATCGCCATCCGAACGGAATCAACGGACCCAGTTTCTATTACAAGGATGTTACCGGAAAGGTCCCGGACTGGGTGGAAACCTTTCTTTATCATAGCGATGCTGACAACCGCGACAGACATTACCTGGTTGCAAAAGACGAAGCCAGTCTCCTTTATATGG
>Ga0070731_10000785_pt1 | contig 37869 bp, 25 predicted proteins | sample Coa_R1_2_FD_66448 | JGI IMG/M metagenome (GOLD analysis project Ga0070731, IMG submission 66448) | Surface soil microbial communities from Centralia Pennsylvania, which are recovering from an underground coalmine fire - Coalmine... | ecosystem: Environmental > Terrestrial > Soil > Unclassified ...
GGCGGTAGAGGTTGAAGCCGAGGTTTTGGAATTCGGAGATCGCGGTCCATTCAAGCATCGTGCCGGCGCCTTGAGCCGAGGCGATGAAGCCTTCGAGCTTGACCGGCGTGACCGAGGTGTTTTTGAAATTAATGATGATTTGATTTGCCGGCGGTGAGATCGTTGCGCCCGGCGCGGGGCTGACTGTGGGCGTGGTGCCGTCGGTGTAAATCACGTCGTAGTCCGCGCCGTAAACCATCGACCCCGCCAAAACCGTATTGAACGCCGTGCCGATGCCGCCGGCCGCGGTGGTGACAATGGTGTATTGCGCGGGAACAGTCGATGGCGCATCAAAGCCCAACGACAACGTGCTTGTGCCGCCCAGCGTCAAGGCGCCGCTTAATGCGAGCGACTGATTGTTTGCGGTTGCGTTGTGAATGACGATGGAGAGCTTGCCGCCGCTGGACAAATTCGCGCTGGCGGCGCTCAGACTTTCATTCGCCAACAATGCGCCCGCAGAGGCGGCCGCGCCTGGCCAAAGCGTCGCCGATGTGACCGTGACTGCACTGCCATTAATGCTGCCGACGCCGCGGAGCGTGCCAGCGTTCACGGCAGTTGCTCCAGTGTAGGTGTTTACCGCATTCAAGGCCAACGTTCCGGTTCCGGTCTTGGTCAGGCCGCCGCTGCCGGCGCCAATCACGCTGCCGATCGTTGTATTGCCGGCGCCGCCGATGGTCAGCAGGCCAGTGCTGTTGACGATGGTGCCGGTGGAGACGGTCAGCGTCTGGCCGGCGGTGGTCGTGTCGACTTCGCCGCCGCCTGCGGCGACGGTGAAGCCGCGCGTGTAAGTCGCTGAACTGCCCGTGTAACTCAAGAGTCCGCTGGTCGCCGCGCCGCCGAGAATCACCGCGGACGCCGCGTTGCCGAGGTTGCTGCTGCCGGCGGTCACGACGATGTTGGAGGCGATCAGCGTGCCGGCGGCAATGGTGGTGTTGCCCGTGTAGGTGTTGGCGCCCGAAAGAGTCAGGATGCCGTTGCCGCTTTTGTTAACGCCGGAAGCGGAGTTGGGGATGATCGCGCCGGAGATTGTCAGATCGGACGCGGGCGTTGCGGCGCCGCGGCTCACGTTAAGCGGTATGTCGCTGGTTTGAGGGCTGATGATAGCGCTGACCAGCGCGGGATTGCCGCTGGCGTCCGACGTGGCAGTGATGCCGGCGCCATTGAAAAATGAATACATGCCGTTCGCGTCGCCGGTTCCCGTTCCGGTCAGCGTGCCGCCGGTCATGGTGACTGTGTTAATCAGGGTCACGCGCGCGGCGGCCGTGATGTTCGTGACGGTTCCGCCGCTGGTGATGACCAGCGCTTCCCTGCCGGCGGTATAGCCGAGCACGTCGCCCGCATTGAGCGCAAGCGTGCCCGTGCTGTTGACCGTAATGGTCGGCGTGGCAAGCTCGCCGTTGGCGCCGTTTGTGCCGTTATTCAAGCGCAACGTGCCGCCGTTGATGATGGTGGCGCCAAGGTAGTTGCAAATCCCCGTCAGAGACATGACGCCCGGGCCGGTTTTGGTCACGAGCTGCGTACCGTTTGTCACGATGGTGGACGAAATCAAGAAATCGATGCCGCCCGGGGCGGTTCCCAGTGCGATCGTGAACGTCGTCGGCTTTTGAATGCTGATGTTCTGCGCGTTAATGGTCGCGGTCGTTGAAGCCGCGTTGGTTGTCACCGAGGCATTGGTGTTGTCGCCATTGAACGAGTAGTTACCCTGGGCATCGCCCGGATTGCCCGCAGTACTGGTCAGCGTGCCTCCGGTAAAATTGAGATTCGGCAGCGTTACACGGTAAGTCGCAGTGCCGAGATCGGTCACGGTTCCGCCGTTGATATTGAGCGTCGCCGGACAATTGTTCGTGCCGGGGGTAAAGCCAAAGCTATCGCCCAAGCCTCCGATCAATGTTCCGCCCGCGTTGATGGTCGTATTCCCTTTGCCCAGCGCTGAATTGCCACCGGTGGTATTCACAATCAACGAGCCGCCGTTGATGGTCACGCCGCCGGTATAGCTGCCGGCGGAGTTCAACTGCCAGACACCGGCGGTGTTGACAGCCAGCGACGTCGCGCCCGTGTTGTCCGCAAGCAGCGCCGCGAGAATATTCGGGGCTGCCGTTGTGCCTGCGCTGCCCATGAGTGTCAGCGTGCGCGTTCCGGTCTGACCGTTAAAACCGATCGTGCCGGTGTTGTTGAGTGTCAGTGCTCCTGTTCCGGATGAATCCAGCGCGCCCCCGGAACTGCCCACGCTAATGAGGTGATCCGTCGCCTGCGCGGGGCCTGTGTATTTCAACGTGCCGCCGTTGAGGATGAGGCTGCCGGCCACATTGGACGAAGCGCCGATGTTGCAGGCAACTCCGCCGTTGGCCAGTGAACTGACGATGATGACGCCGCCGCCGGCCACAACAGGACCCGTGAAAGTATTGGCGCCGGTGAGCGTGACGTTGCCTGTGTTGGTTTTGGTCAACCCCGTGACCCCGCCGATGACTCCTCCGCCAAACGAATAGTCGTTGCCAGTGCTGTTGTTCACTGTGATGGAGCCGGGAAGAACCGTGCCGGCGAAGACGGTAATACCCTTGTTTGCGCCGGTATTGTCGAACGTCGCTGCATCGCCGTTGTAGAACGTGGATGTGGACGGCGTGGCGGTACTGTCGTTCCAATTCTGGGTCGTATTGATATCCCAAATGTTGTTGACGGCGCCGGTCCAGAGTACGGGAGCCGCTCCACCGCTGACGGTAATCAACAGAGATTTCCCGTCACCGGAGAAGCTGGCCGCATAGATGGCCGGGCGATTGAGCGGGTTGGACGGCGGCTGAATCACGGTGGGCAGCGCGGGAGTGCCGGCGCCGACCCCCACAATCGGGCTGGCGGAACTCAAAACCGTGTAAGTGCCGGTCACGCCGCCACTGGGCGAAATGGTCCAGGCGCCGGAGGAGACTGGCACGGTCACGACGCCGGCCACGTTGATGAAGTCGCTGGACCCCGGAGCAACCAGATCGAGGCTCAAGTCGCCGCCATTAATCGTCAAGGTCGATGACATCGTCAATGTGCCAACGGAGCCGGAGCCCGTCGCGCCGGGGCTGATGTGGGCAATGTTGGCGCCATTGTTCACCGGCAGCGCTACGGCGCCGCCGATTGTGCCGCTTCCAGCCAGAGTGGGACTGCCGGGAATGGTTGTGTTATCGAGCGTAAACGCGCTCGCGGCGACGGTGGATCCGGTGATTGAGAGCGTCCCATTCTGGACCACGGTTGCGCCGGTATAAGTGTTCGCGCCGGAAAGCTCCATCGAGCCGACGCCGATCTTGGTCAATCCACCGGCTCCCGACGCGAAATCCCCGGATTGATTTTTCAGTCCAACGCTGACCAATAAATCGCTGGCAGACGAAGCAGTAACGTCGGCCACATTAAAAGTCGTGTTCGCTCCGAGATGGTTGGACCTGGCATTGGTTGTGGACATGGTTGAGACCGTCGTGCCAGTCACGGTGACGCTTCCAAGCAACTGGAAACCCTCGTAGTTGCCCGGCCCGTCCGTGGCTGCCTGCGTGAAGAGCGCACCATTTAGTGTGAGATTGCCGACCACATTGTAGCGCGTGGAAGTGAATGTCGTGTTGTTGACGGTGACCGCCGGCAAATTGTTGTTGCCTTGACCGTTGCCAAAAACATTGTTTGTCGTGAAGCTCAGGATGCCGGGCGAATTAACCGTGACCGTTTTTCCAGGCGTTGTGGCCGATCCAAGACTGGTTACTTGACCCCCTCCGCCGACCAATGTACCGGCGTTCACCGTGACATTTCCGGTGAAGGTGTTGGCGCTGTTCAAGGTCAGCGTGTTGGCGCCAACTTTGATCACCCCACCCGCGCCGCTAACGACGCCCGTGAGCGAAAGGTTGCTTGTGCCGCCGATCGTCGAGTCAGATGCGAGAGAGGTGCCGCCGGTCACCGTCAGCACGCCCGCTGCGGCCGCGCCATTGTTGACAAAGGCGCCGGTGCCGCCAATTCCGGAACCGTTGAGCGTGAGTCCGCCGATCGTCTCCGTCCCGGTTTGCTCTTCGTCGAAAACGCCGCCCGACATCACGATAATGCTGACCGTATCGCCGATTGAATCTGCGCCCGCTCCAGTGTTCTGAAAAGTGCCGCCGGCATTGACCGTGATGTTGCCGCTGTTCCATTTGGAGGCGGCATTGGCCGTTACGATGCCGGCGCTGACTGCCAGCGTTCCTGTCCCTGTCGTCACACCGCTCGTCAATGCAAAGGTACCCGTGCCGGTTTTTGTGAGCGCCGCATTGACTGCAAAGCTGGCCAGCACGCTATCGGACCAAGTCACGCTTGGCGCTACATTGATCGTCGCAGCCGAAGCGATGGTCACGGGACCCGCCCAGGTGCTGGTGCTGTTGACCAGCAGCGCGCCATTGCCGCCAACGCCGGTCCCATTCAGCGTCAGTGACGCGCCGCTGACGGTCCCCGCCGCGCTGACATCCAACGTCGCGCCGCTGACGACGCTCGTCGCGCTGGTGCCCAGCGCCGCGACATTGGTTATCCTCAACGTACCGGTGCTAACGGTCGTCGCGCCGGTATAGGTGTTGACGCTGTTCAGAATCAAGACGCCCGAGCCCAATTGCTGCACGGCCCCCGTCCCGCTAACGACATTCGAGATTGTCGGATTGTCGCTGCGGCCGAAGGCCAGCGTGCCGTCATCCAGGACGCCGCCAGTCCCCAACGTTCCCGCCGCCCCGCCGTTGTCAATTTGCAGCGTTCCGGCGCTGATCACCGTGGCGCCGTACGTGTTCGCGGCGGTGAAGAACAGCGTTCCCGCTCCGCCTTTGGTCAGCGTGAAATTTCCGGAAATACTGTTGCTGGCGGTGACCGATCCGCTGCTCAGCAGCCAGCTTTGGCTGGCTTCGAGAACGACCGGCGCGCTGATCGTCACAGTTGTGGTGCCCGTAATCGAGATTCCACCGTTGCGGATTCCCAGCGTGCCGCCCGTGGCGCTGTCGATGATTACCGCCGTGTTGCGGTTGATGCTCATCCCGCTGATGTCCACGGCGACATTCACCGTGACATTAGTGCCCGCGGAGTTGATGATCACGGCGTCGCCGGGGCTTGGAATTGAAACCCCGCCATCCCAATTGGCCACATCGCTCCACAGTGTGTCCGCACCCAGCGCAGTCCAGGTTCTGGTTGTGGCGGCGTTGATCGTCAGTTTCACCACGCCGGCCGTGCTGAAGTCGAGGCTTCCGGTGAAACCAAAAGGAAGCGTGCCTACCGCCAAATTCGCGCCGCCGTTGACCAGTGTTCCAGTATACGTCATGATGGTATAGTTGCCGGTCGCCGGGCTGCTGCTGATGACGTTGACGAAGCCATTCAAATCCGCGTTGCCCGTGACCGCGATGCTGTCGCTGCTGCCCGGCGCCACCAGGTCGAGGTTGATGTTTCCACCCTGGGCAAGCGTCAATGCGCCGGTGCTGATTGCGCCTGCGGTGCCCGCGCCGGCCGGCGAGACGATGCCGCCCGAACTGACCTGCACGGCTCCCGTAACGGACCCCAGCAAACTGCCGTTCGCATTGACCTGCACGGCGCCCGTGGTCAAGACGCCTGACACCACGCCGCCCGCATTGATCGTGATGGGACCAGTGACCCCCGTGCCGTTTAACGTGCCGCCGCTTGACACCGTCGAGGTGCTGGAGGCGATCGAACCGGTCACGGTTAGCGTGCCGGCGGACACTGTCGTGGCCCCGCTGTAGAGATTAATGCCCGAAAGCGTCAACGCGCCGCTGCCGGCTTTAATGATCGCGCCCGTCGTAGCCGCGATGACGCCGCCGATGGCCATGTTGTTGGCCTGTGTGTCGATCGTCGCGATGGCTCCCGCCGTGATCGTAATCGGACGGATGGCGAGGTTGATGTTGTTGGCTCCGGCCTGGAGCGTGGGCGTCGTATTCAGCGTCAGCAAGCCGTTGGGCGCGCCGAGCGCGGCGTCGGAATTAATGTTCAAGATATCGTTGACAGTCGTGGCCGCATGGGTGTTGTTCCCGGTGAACACCATCTTCGATGCTGCGGTTGCGGATCCCGTGCCGTTCACGGTCAAGGTGAACCCGCCGGAAATGTTGCCGTTGTAGGTGGTGGTGGCAACCCCGTCGGTGCTGAGCGTTGCGTTGGCCAAAAGGGCCACGTTGCCATTAAACGTTCCACCGCTGCCCGAACGAACCGCGCCGCGCGCTTCGCCGCCGGTGGTCGAAATGAAGAGCCGGTTGGGCCAGACGGATCCGGTATTTTGCACAAAAATCTCGCCCGTCCCGTTGACGGTAATATCCCCAGTGCCAAATGGGTTGGTAATGTTGGTTGTATTCAAAATAATTCGGCCGCTCGCAACCGTCATTGGGCCGCTGAAGCCTTGCGTCGCGTTGCTGCTGAGCACGCTGTCGGTGGTTGCCGCGCCAGTGATCGTCAGCAGGCCGCTGCCCGTCAGCATATTCGCCGTGCCAAGTATGAAATGAGCGCCGGTAGCCGCGCCGTTAATCGTGCCGCCATTAAGTCCAATCGCAATCCCGTGGTTGGCGTTCAACGTAAAGGCCGTCGTGTTTGAACTGCTGAGCGTCGCGCCGTTGAGTGTGACGAGATTCGCGGCTGCCGTGGCTCCCAGGTTTGCGTCCGCGCTGATGCTCAACACGCCCTGATTGACGTTCGTTCCGCCGCTGTACGTATTCGTGCCGCTTAAGACCAGCGTGCCGGGCCCGAACTTGGTCAGCCCGCCCGTGCCGGATATGGCGCTGGAAATCGTTCCATTTCCGGCGCCGGTCGTGGCCGTGAAAATAACGCCTTCCGACGCGCCAAAGGCCAGCGTGCCGCCGGCGATTGTGGAGGCCGTGGCGGTTGAGTTCAAAATCACGCCGGCCTGGCCGGCCGCGCCATTGACGGTCGTTGTGCCGCCATTGGTGAGCGTAAACGCGCCGACGCGAAGCGCAAAAGGATTGCTGGCCGTCGTGGCGGTGAAACTGCCGGTCACGTCTGAAATTTCGTTGGCGGGAATGACCACCGCCGCGTTGCGCGCCGTGTAGCTGCTGGTACCGCTGGCGGCATCCACAAAGCCGGCTCCGGCGGTTGCGGAGTATTTCACGAAAGTGCCCACGTTGCCATTTTGAGCGACGATTGTCGGGTTATAGATGCCATTGACGTTAGCGGCGCTAGTCAGCCCGTTCACCACGAATTCTTCCAGCACGCCCAAGGTCGTGAGCGTGGCGGCGGAGGTGCTTATCTGCAGTGTACCCGGCGTCGTGCGGCCAAGCACCGTGACGCTGGGCGCGGCATTTCCGATGGTGTACGTAAGCTGATTGGCGCCATTGTGCGTCAGCGCCAGGATGCTGCCGCCGCCATAGCCAAAGGTGCTGGTTGTGGCCGCGCTTACTCCGGTCAGGCCCGCTGCCGCCGCGCCGGGCGTAAGAGCCAGTGTGCCGCCGTTGTGCTGCAGGCTGCCGGTTCCGAACGGTGTGTTCGTGCCGGAAATGGTCGATGTCAGCGCGCCGTTTCTCACTTTCGTCAGTGTAAATGCGCCGCTGATGACGCTGGGAGTGGCCAGATTGTTGGGACTGCCGATCGTGCTGTTGGCATTCAGCACGATGCCATTGGTCGAGGTCAGCGTGGTGCCGTTTTGAACATTGCTGACCCAGGCGCCGAAGCCGCCGATGCCGCTTCCATTGAGCGTCAGCGTATTGATCGTCTCCGTGCTGTTTTGAGAAAAGTCGAAGACGCCGCCCGAAGCCACGGTGACCAGGACGCCATCCGCAATTGCATTGGCGCCGCCCGTGGTTTGCAATGTTGCGCCGCTGTTGACTTGAATGTTTCCGCTGTTCAAATTGACGTTTCCATTGGCTGTGAAAAGACCTGCGTTGAGCACAAATCCGCCGGCGCCGTTGGTGGAGGTGATCACGGCGAGCGTGCCCAAACCAATTTTGGTGACCGCACCCGTTGCGGTGATGCTCGGGTTCGATGTGCCGATCGTCCAAATCGAGCCGTCCGCCACGTTGATCGTGGACGCGGTTGCCGCCGCGACGTTCGCCGTGCTCGTCACGCTGGCGCTGACAAACACCGCGCCGGCGGTGCCGCCCACGCCAGTCCCATTAATAGTGAGAATCTCCGCGATGGATCCGCCGCAGGCGATTTGCAGCGTGGAACCGCTGGCAACGCTCGTGCCGTTGCCGGCTCCGGCGGCGCCAAGCGCCGACGGATTGTTGAGCACCACCGTGCCGTTGCCGCCGATCGAGGTGGCTCCCGTGTACGTGTTTGTGCCGCCCAAACTCAGCGTGGCCGTCCCCGCCGTGGTCAATCCTGCCGCACCGGCCAGAATCGAATTGATCGCGCCATTGGCGTTGCTGGTGATCGTTGGAGTGGTGCCGGCTAGCGTCAGCGTGTTGTTCGTGATCACATAGCCCGCGGTGCCGATCGTTATTCCGTTCGCGGTTATGCCGGTGACTAACTTCACCGTTCCAGCAGTCCCGCTGAAGACGGCGGTGTCCGTTCCCGTCGTGTCGGTCCAGACCACATCGGTGGCGCCGTTGGACCAATTCGCGCTTGTGGCATCCCAATTTCCACTTCCGCCTGAAGGAGCGGCCGGCGTGTGTCCGGGGTCCCAAGTCAACGTCGCTGCGTGAACCGACTGGCTTGCGCACAAAATCAACGCGGCAAGAACCGGCAGCCCAAGGTGTTTCAATGCAGCTTTCATCACTTCGACCTCGCTTTCCCGTGTATGTTGTGTGAAACGAACGCTGCCGAAAAAAAGGGCGATCATGCGCGCGCCCTTTTTGCAGAGTCATAGGAGCAAAAGATTCAAATATCCAGATTTGAAATCGCGATAAAAAAGAAAGCCATTTCAAGCGAAATAGTCTATCGGCATGCGTCAATAGTCAACTGAAAAGCTTGTGGCAGGCTTTGCGGCAAATAGAATGTCACGTTTTGAAAAAAATCGGGACGGAGGGATTTGAACCCTCGACCTCTTGCACCCCAAGCAAGCGCGCTAATCCAAGCTGCGCCACGTCCCGTTTACGGCGAATTCAAAATTCAAAATGAAAAATTCAAAATTGTGAACACGCACGACGCGTTCCTTCTACCACCAGACAGTGCTGAGTCAAGCGCACACACGCGCCAATTTCGAACCGACAATTTTGAATTTTGAATTTTAAATTTTGAATTGTTTTACTCCGGCTCCTTGACTTGATGCGCCTTCGACGCCGCGATCACCGGCGCGGCGATGTTTTGGGGGACGATGTCGTAGTGCGAGAATTCGATCGTGTAGAAGCCTTCGCCGCCGGTGATGGCTTTGAGTTCCGACGAATAATTCTGCACTTCGGCGGCGGGGATCGCGGCTTTCACGACTTGCATGTCGCCGAGCTGGTCCATGCCTTTGATGCGGCCGCGGTGGCTGCTCAAGTGGCCGGTGATGTCGCCCATGTATTGGCCGGGGACCATCACTTCGAGATTCACGATCGGTTCAATCAATTGCGGGCGCGCTTTTTCGAAGGCTTCCTTGAAGCATTCGCGCGCGGCGATTTGGAAAGCGATGTCTTTCGAATCGACGTCGTGGTATTTGCCGTCGTACAAACGCACGCGCACATCGACGACCGGAATGCCGTGCCAGACGCCTTCGGTCATTTTCGTCGTGACACCTTTTTCGCAGGACGGGATGAACTGGCGCGGGATCACGCCGCCGACGATTTCGTCCACGAATTCGAAACCGTTGCCCATGTTCGGCTCGACTTTCAGCGAGCACTTGCCGTACTGGCCGGCGCCGCCGCTCTGCTTTTTGTGCGCGTAAGTCGCGTCCCCCACCCCGCTGACTGTCGAGCGGTATGGAATCTTCGGCGGCTTGGTCGCGACTTCGATGCCCTGCTTTTTCAGGCGCGCGAGCATGAGGTCGAGATGCGTTTGTCCGAGGCCGGCGACGACCAGTTCGTGCGTTTGCGGATCCACTTCGATATGGAACGTTGGGTCGCTTTCAGCGAACGCGCGCAGGCGCTGGCCGACTTTGGCTTCGTCGTTGCGATTTTTGGCGATGATCGCCAGCGACTGCATGGGCTTGGGCATCGGAATCGGCGCCATCTCCCAGCCGGTTTCGTCGGTGGTGAGCGTGTCGCCGAAGTTCAACGTTTCGTATTTGGCCAGCGCGATAATTTCGCCGGAGACGACGTGATCCTTGTCTTTGGTTTCCTTGCCTTGCACGTCTAGAAAATGCGCGAGCTTTTCGGGCTTGGGCGCGGATGAACTTTTCGCGACGCCGCCGGCTTCGAGCGCGCCGGAATAGACGCGCAGGTAACTGAGTTTGCCGATGAACGGGTCGCGTTTGCTTTTGAAAACTTGCGCGTAGAGCGGGCCGTCGGTCTTGGGCGTGATCACGCGCTCTTCAAAGCCGCTGGGCTGCTCCGGGTTTTTGCGGCGCAAATGCAGCGGTTCGTCGAGCGGGTTGGGGCAGTCTTCGGCGATGATCGTGAGCAGTTCTTTGAGGCCGATGTCTTTGTCGGACGAGACACACATGACGGGCACGAGCGAACCGGCAAGCAGTCCTTTGGTGAAGCAGCGGGAGATATCGGCGTGCGAGATTTTTTCGTCGTTGAGGTAGCGTTCCATCACGGCTTCGTCGCAGGCGACGCAGGATTCGACAAGTTGGGCGTGCATCGCCTTCGCTTTGTCTTCAAGATCCGGCGGGCAATCGTGAATGTCGTCGATCAAGTCGATCACGCCTTTGAACGCGGCGCCTTCGCCGACTGGGATGAAAAGCGGCGCGACGGCGTTGCCGAAGACTTCGCGCAGTTGCGCGACGACGCGGTCGAAGCCGCAGCGGTCGTGGTCCATTTTGGTGACGACGAACATTTTCGGTTTTTCGAGCGCGGTGGCCATGCCCCACAGTTTGCGCGTCATGACTTCCACGCCGGCAATGCCGCTCACGGCGATCAAGGCCGTTTCGCACGCGGCCATGCCTTCCTCGGCGCCCGCGGCGAAGTCGGGCAGTCCGGGGCAGTCGAGCAGGTTGATGCGCTTGCCGCCGAAATCGAAGTGCGTGATGCCGGTTTCAATGGAATGGCCGCGCTCCTTTTCGTCCGGATCGAAATCGCTGACGGTATTTTTGTCGCCGATGCTGCCCTTCTTGCGAATCGCGCCGGACGCGTGAAGCAGGGCTTCGGTCAGCGTGGTTTTGCCGGTGCCGTTGTGGCCAACAAGTGCGACGTTGCGGATGTTTTCTGTGCTGAGCTTCGACATGGGACGGCCTCCTCGTTTGTCATTTGTGATAGTGATTTATCGTTTTTGCGCAGAGACAAAAAAAGCGAGAGCCTTGATTCGGGCGTCTCGCTTTCGTTGAGTCGGTTTCGCTGGCGCGTTCCATGTCGTCGACGGAAGCCGCGCCGGATTCAGCGCCGGGATGGGTTAACCGAGTCATGTTCTGATCTATACCCCGTTTTCACAAACGGCGCAAGGCGAAAGGAAACAAATGCGGGGACGGCGAGCACGCTCACGCTTTCTTCCGCCCCGCCCGCCACGCAATCCACCTCTCGCACACGAACCACACCGCGAAAAGAATCCCGAGGGCGACTAAGACGTTCGCAATAATCTTGTCGGCGTGCCAATTCATAACTCTGTCGCCGATGATGTCGAACGGCCTGCCATCGCCTGGAACTAACGCGAGCACGGTCGTATCCGCTGCATCGAACGGCCATCCGAGTGTTGATAGCCCGACGCGCACGGTTAGCCCCTCTTTCATCTCCGTTTCGCTTAACGTGCGAGTTATTTTAGCAATATAAACGAGCCGTGAAATGTCATCGCGCTCTTTCGTGTTCCCCCAAATAATCCCCCCCCGCCGCAAACATCAGCACCACCGCCGTGCTCAGATGCACTTGCAGCCACTTGCGCCGGGCGGGTTCCGTCATCGTTCACCCTTTCTTCCGCCACGCCCGCCGACTAGCTATAGAACCCATCCCAATACTCGTCGTCCGTCTTCTGCTTGAACTGACTAGGCACACTTTTTCGCAAAAATCTATATCTGGCGAAGATCAGATCGTTGACCGTACAGCTATGTGATTTGAGCCACTCATTTCCGAGCATTTTAGATAATTTTGCGAAGGTCATCGGGTCGCAACTCTCCAAGATAAGAGGGTCAATTTGTTTCCAAACTCGTTCCTCAATATGAGCGATTGCTTTGTCTGCGTTACACATTTTACAGAGGTCTGCTACGCCGTAGATTGTAATAACACGCGACCCGCAACTGGAGCATTGGTAAACGAAATATTTCTTGGAACATTCTGAGCATAAGATTACTCCCGTCGCGTTTGGATCCGCTGGCGCGCCGCAAATTTGACATTTCATTTTTCGTTCACTCATGATTTCCTCATCCCGCCATCTTCGTCGCCGGATCGCTCCACGCGCGTTGCCGTGCGCAGACGCACTTACTGCCGCTTGCGGCGGGGACGACCTATTTTCAAACTGGCGCCAACGATTGCCGTCCGCCGCGTTAGCGGCAAAACAACAATAGCCGTGGTCGTAGCGCGCTTGCGCGCAAGGCCACGGTCTGCGACCCGTGGAATTCCTTAGCCGCGTAGCGGCGACACCGTGCGCGTCACGCCAAGAATCGTTCATCATAATCAACGCCCGCGTCTTTGAGCAATTGTTTATACTCCTCGATGAACGTCACGCTTCGATGATGTTCTTCCTGCCCCGCGATGTAATTCAAGACGTCGTCTTTCTCCTTAATTGACAACGTGAACGCGCCGTAGCCGTCCTGCCATCCCGGCCACCGCGTGTAAATGCGCTCGTTCCGCACCCAATTCGTCGATCCGGTTTTCAATTGTTCAACGTACGAGGACAGCGACAAGGTTGGATGAAGATGCGTCAAGACGTGAACATGATCGTCCACGCCGCCGATGCGATACAGGTGACACTTCAGATTTTTGTTGATGCCCCACATGTACCGGTAGAGCTCGTCGCGGCGATCCTTCGCGATGCAGCGAGCACGCCCCTTGGTTGAGAAGACGATGTGATAAAGGATCTGCGTGTACGTGTTCGCCATGCGTCGCGTCCTCGGTGTCGCCGCTACGCGGCTTGGGTGCGCGGGGCGGCGCGGACCGTGGCCTTGCGCGAGTACGCGCTTCGACCACGGCTATTATTGTTGAGCCGCTAACGCGGCAAAGAACTTCCGACGCGCTGATCTTTACGCTCTTCTTTAAAAAAAGTACAGCGCCAAAAGAAAGGAAAAAGGAAAAAGGAGCGCCGACGTTTTTCCTTTTTCCTTTTTCCTTTCATTTCCTCGCCCGCGGTTTAAAGACAATGAGTTCCCTTTAAAGGAGGCGCGATGAACACGCGAACGTGCGGGCTTTTTCTCTTGTCACTGATCGCCGGATGTCTCTTCGCCGGCGAAAAGAAATGGGTTTCGATCTCCGACGCGGCGGTCAAAGAAGCCCTCGCCGATGGCAAAAAACAAGACTGGCCCGAAGGCACCGCGGGCGTTGTCGTCGATCCGGCCAACGGCGACGTGTACATGATCGTCACCGGCAAGGGCATTTGGAAATCGAGCGACCAGGGCGCGACCTTCGCGCGCGCGGACAAAGGCGAAATCGGCGGGCGCTGCGAGACAGGCTTCACGCTCAACATGGACCCGGCCGGCGGCGGGCGGCTGGCGTGCTTCATGCTCGACGGAAAAGGCGGCATGACGCTCGACGGCGGGAAGACGTGGTCGCCCTTCGCGCCGATGGGGCGCAATTGGGATTACGCGGCGGTGGATTGGTCGCCGAAGGAGCCGAAGAACATTTTTGCAGCGCGGCACGAAATGGGCGGCGAACATTACCTCAGCACCGACGCCGGCGCGCATTGGACGAAGCTGGGCGCGGATAAAGCGTTCGACAACAAGGGCGGCGCGGGCATCTTCGACGACAAAACGCTGGTGATGACCAAAGGCGACGGCATCCTGCGCAGCACCGACGCGGGCGCGACGTGGACGAAAATCTCGGACCTCACGCCGAACGGACGCGTGGTCAAAGTCTTTAAAAATGTCGCGTACTGGCTGAGCGCGCAAGGCTTGCTCGTCAGCAGCGACAAAGGCGCGACATGGAAAGTACAGGGCAGCCCGACCGACGCGACGCTGGGGCCGTGGTTCAAGGACGAAAACAACATCGCCGCCGCGGGCAAGAGCGGCGCAGTGATTAGCACCGATGGCGGAAAGACGTGGACCAACGTCGCTCCGCTGCCGGAGAAATTCGCGCTGCCGAAGGCGGGCTGGTACGCGAACGTGGCGTGGGACCCGGTGCACGATATTTTCTACGCGTCGCAGATGGGGAAGCCGACGTACAGGCTGGAGAAGAAGTAACAACAACGCTTTTCTGAATTAACGACGACGCTTCGGCGTCCGGCGAAGATTTTGCCGCGTTTTGCGGCAGCATCTTCGTCATGTCTTGCCTTTCTTCCTGCGCGTCTCATTTCATCAAGCTGGCGTGTGATTTGCACCTTCAAGAGTGTGTGCCGAATAGGCGGCTGCACATGGAGGAGTCTGATCATGCTTAAAGGCATTAGTTTGGTGGCGCTGTGTCTGGCGCTATTGAGTTGGGGGACACTTGCGGCGGAAGGACACCGCGAAGGTTACGCGTTTCGAAATGGAAAAGTAGTCTTGATGAAAGGCGGGAATGAAACGGTCGTGACGACTGAAGTCAAGCTGAACAACGGCGTACGGATCCTTCCGGAAGGCTTTATCGTCACCCGCGAAGGCGTGCGCGAACGCTTCCCCGCTGATCGCTGGCTGAGTTTGGAAGGCGATTTCGTGGCCGTGGACGGCGGACCCGACGTCATCGTGGACGACGATTTCGACGGCTACTATCTCGAAGACGGGCGAGTCTACGTCATTCGCGATCACCGCCCAGTGCTGGTGACGGCGGAAATCACGCTCGGCAATGGATCGCGCCTCGAAGCTGATGGCACCATCATCACCAAGGAAGGCACGCGCTCAAAATTGACCGCGGGCCAGCGCATCTCGAAGGAAGGCAAGATGGTTGAAGGCAAGGCCGCAACGCCGCGCACGGGCACAACGCCGCGCACGGGGGCCGATCGCGAACAGCCGATCAACACCAGCCGCAATCCGGAGAACGCGGTGAAGAACACGCAGCCGGAAAAGACCGCGCCTGCCGAACACGCGCCGGAAAAAGCAAAGACTCAGGAGACGACTCCGAACAAGGACGAGAAGACGCAGACTCAAGACAAGAAGTAAGCCACTGTTTCAAAATCTTCGCGAAAGCGAAGCGCCGCCATTCCCCCTCTCCCCTTGGGGGAGAGGGGCCGGGGGTGAGGGGTTGGTGGGAAACTGGTTCGCCGGAATCTATTGATCGAACGCCGCGGAGAAATCCGCGGCGTTTTCTATGAGTTGGGCAATCTCGGCGGGCAGCGGTGTAGTCATTTTATCGAGGAGGATTTCGCCGCGTGGCCCGTCGGATCGTCTGCATCGTCTTTTATTTTGTCGGCGCAGCATGCGCGTGGGCCGCCGCGCCCGCGTCCGATTCTGTTTCGCCCGCAGCCAGTTTTTTCGAAGAGAAAATCCGCCCGGCGCTCGCTCAGAATTGTTACAACTGCCATTCAGCGCGCGCGACGAAACTCAAAGGCGCGTTGGCACTCGACACGCGCGCAAGCGCGCTCAAAGGCGGCAAAAGCGGTGTGGCGATTGTGCCGGGAAAGCCGGACGAGAGCCCATTAATGAAGGCCATCCGCCGCGCCGATCCCGATTCGGCGATGCCGCCCGATGATAAAGATAAACTTTCCGCCGAGACGATTGCGGATTTCGAAAAGTGGATCAAAGCCGGCGCGCCGTTTCCGGAAACATCCGCGGGAAATGTCGCCGCGCTGAAAGCGTGGTGGGACACAATCGACGCGGCAAAGCTGCGGCCCGCCGATGAGCCGATCGAATCCGTGATCGATGCATACATCAACGCGAAGCTGAAAGCCGCCGGCGTGATTCCGGCGAACGCGGTCAGCGACGACAACTTCATCCGACGCCTGACACTTGATCTGACCGGCCGCATTCCCACGCCCACTGAGGTGCGGCAGTACGCAACGTCCACCGAATCGGATAGAAAATCGAAACTGGTCGAGCGCTTGATGTCCTCGCCCGCGTTCGTGCGGCATCTGACCACGGAATTGAATTGGATGCTGATGGACGGCAAGGACAGCGCATTTCGCGACTACCTGGCGAAAGCGCTGAAAGAAAATCGCGGCTGGGACGACATCTTCCGCGACGTGATGAGCGCCGATGCGAAGAATCCCGCGACGAAGGGCTGCGAGCAGTTCATCAAAGCGCGCATAAATGATCAGGACCGCATGACCTCCGACGTGAGCGTGCGGTTTTTCGGAGTGAACATCAGTTGCGCGCAGTGCCACAATCATCCGCACGTGCCAGGGTGGACGCAGGATCATTATTACGGCATGAAATCGTTCTTCAGCCGCACGTATGATGCGGGCGAATTTGTCGGCGAGAAGGAATACGGCTTCGTCAGTTTCAAGCCGCTGAAATCCGAACAAACGAAGCGCGCGGCGTTGTTGTTCCTCGATGGTCAGGCGATTGAGGAGCCGGAAATCGCCGAACCCAACGACGCCGGAAAGAAAGCCGAGCGCGAAGCGCTTGAAGCGCTCAAGAAGAAAAAGGAGCCGCCGCCCAAACCGGGTTTCAGCCGCCGCGCAAAGCTCGTCGAAGCGGGATTGTCGCCGGGGCGCGAAGGATTTTTTGCGCGCGCAATGGTCAATCAAACCTGGGCACGCCTCTTCGGCCAGGGCTTTGTGATGCCGATTGACCAGATGCACGGGCAGAACAAACCGAGTCATCCGGAATTGCTGATATGGCTGGCGCGCGATTTCGTGCGGCAGAAATACAATTTGCGCGCGCTGATTCGCGGCCTCGTGATGAGCGACGCCTACGCGCGCGAATGCGAGTGGACCGGCACCGAGCGGCCCGACGCACGCCTCTTCGCCGTCGCCACGCCGCGCGCGCTCACGCCGCAACAGATGGCCACCTCGCTGATGGTTGCCAGCGCCGATCCAGACGCATTTGCAAAACCGAAAGAAAGCGACGCGAACACCGAGAAATTGGAGCGCGATGGGCAGAGTTGGGCTGCGCTTTTCGAGCGGCCGAATTTCGATTTTCAAGTCGGCGTCGATGAAGCGCTCGCGATGAGCAACAGCGAAAAAGTGATCAAGCAGTTGCTCGGCAATGACGATGGCCGGCTGGTGAAGAAACTGTTGAGCATCAAAGAAACGCCGCTGCTGTTGCGCACCGCGTACCAGAGCGTCTTGTCGCGCGAACCCGATTCGCGCGAAGTGGAATTGGTCGAGAAATATTTGCAGAAGAGGCCGGACGGAATTCGCGATGTAGTCTGGTCATTGTTGGCGAGCACGGAGTTTCGGTTTAATCATTAAAGGAAAGTCCTGAGTCCTAAGTGCTGAGTCCTGAAAAAGAGCAACTGCGGGCGCAGCTCGCCGCCGCTGTTACTCAGCACTCAGGACTCAGCACTGAGGACTGGAGAACACCATGAAATGCCAATCCTGCGGTTCGCTTCAGCACGAAGTCAGCCGCCGCGCGTTTCTCGGCACGATGGCCTCGGGTTCCGCGCTGGCGCTCTTGGGCCGTTCGACGGCCGTCCACGCGCTCGGCGAACCGGAAGTCGCGGGCGCGCTGAAAGCTCAGCACAAAAGCGTGATTCTGCTGTGGCTGGCGGGCGGGGCGAGCCAATTCGAAACGTGGGACCCGAAGCAGGGACGCTTGACCGGCGGGCCGTTCGCGGCGATTCCAACGTCGATTCCGGGCGTGCACATTTCCGAATTGATGCCCGAAATGGCCAAGCGCATGAAGGACATTTGCGTCATTCGTTCGCTGAACACCAAGAACGCCGACCACGGCGCGGCGGCGGTGTTGATGATGCGCGGGCGAACGGATGAAGCCGCGCTCGCCTATCCCGACATGGGCGCAATTCTCGCGCGCGAACTGTCGCGCGCCGACAGCAAAGTTCCCGATTACGTCTCGTTTTATACCGCCACGGAGGGGCGCGATTTTTCGAAGCAGTCGGCCTCGTTTCTGGGCGCGCGCTTCGCGCCGATGAAAATCGCCGAAAACATGATGCCGCCGAATCTCAAGAAGCCGGATTCAATGAGCGCCGACGAACATTTCGCGCGCGCGCAGTTGCAGGAACAACTCGGCTTGAGTTTCATCAAAGGCCACGACGTCGCGCCCGTGAAAAGCCACGCGCAAGCTTACGCGCGCGTGCACGGTTTGATGAGCAGCGAGGATCTCTTCGACATTTCAAAAGAGCCGCAGAAAGTCCGCGACAAATACGGCCCAACCCTTTTCGGCCAGCAAGCGCTCATGGCGCGGCGCATGGTCGAGGCCGGCGTGCCGTTCGTGCGCGTGAGCCGCGCGTGGTGGGACAGCCATTCGCAGAATTTCGAAACGCATCAAGAATTGTCGCCCGAATTGGATCACGTGATGGCGGCGCTGCTGGACGATCTGAAAGAACGCGGCCTGCTCGAACGCACGCTCGTCGTCACAATGGGCGAATTCGGCCGCACGCCCGACATCAACGCAAGCCTCGGCCGCGATCATTTCGCCGCCGCATGGAGCGCCGCGCTCTTCGGCTGCGGCATCAGATCCGGCGCGGTCTTCGGCAAAACCGACGCCGACGGACGGAAAGTCGTCGAAGACGAAGTCGGGGCAGGAGAATTGTTCGCGACAATTTTGCGCGCCGTGGGGATCGATCATAAGAAAGAGTATCAGGTCGGCGCGCGCCCGGTGCCGCTGGTGAATCCGGGGGTGCAGCCGATAACGAAGGTTTTGGTCTAACTTGAAAACCTTTTTTCGATAGGGACTCTCGCAGGCAGTCGAGGAACCAAAGAAGTGAAAAATCACGATTCTGACTCAGAGTATATTGAGCGGCTTCGGCACAATATTGCGAAGTTTAACCGTTTTCGGTGGATCATCGTTGCGATTTATATCCTGTTTGCGATATGTGCCATAGCGTTGGGTATCGTCGCCATCAACTTCGCTAGAAGTCTTCCAGGTATGGGATGGGGATTCGCCACCGGAGTCTCCATCGGATTTTCGATGGGGATCATTCTTGTTTCAACCATACATCATTTACTGATGCTCTTGACCATGAACGATCGAAAAACACATTTATTGTTGCGCTATTACGATACGGTACGCGAGATTGAACTTAGTCTTTCTGACAAGGTTGGAGAACAAATGACAGCATTTATTGATTCAAAGAAATGAGATTTTGGACTATGCCCGACATTAAATTCAAACTCATCAAAGAACTCCCGCGCAAAGAGATTCTGTTCGCCATCGCGCGCATTCCCAATTCGCAAAGATTATTCGTCGGCGGCTCCGACGGCAACGTCTACGCGCTGGACGCGTCTCAAGAAAAACCGGAACCGATCGCAATGCCCGGACACGCCGGCTACGTCACGGGCGTCGCGGTCGCGGCGAACGACGTGGTCGTTTCGGGCGGCTCCGATGGAAATCTGATCTGGTGGAACGCGGCAACGCGCGAGCAAACGCGCAAAATCAAAGCCCATGAAAAATGGGTGCGCGCGGTGAAGGCGTCGCCGGATGGGAAACTAATTGCGAGCGTCGCCGACGACATGATCTGCCAGATTTGGAATGTCGAATCGGGGATGCTGAAATTTCAATTGCGCGGGCACGAGGCGCTTACGCCTCAGAATCTGCGTTCGATGCTGTACACGTGCGCGTTTTCGCCGGACGGATCGTTGCTCGCGACGGCCGATCGCGTCGGGCATATCGTGGTGTGGGACGTCGCAATAGGAAAGCAAATCGGCGGGATCGAGACGCCGCAGCTTTACACGTGGGACGGCAAGCAGCGCCTGCATTCCACCGGCGGCGTGCGCGCGGTCGCGTTTTCGCCGGACGGCAATAATCTCGCCGCCGGCGGGATCAATCAGGTCGGCAACATCGACGGCCTCGGCGCGAAGGCGCGCGTGGAGATTCACGACTGGCGCAAGAAATCGCTCGTCGCGGAAGTCTCGCCCGATAAGCAAGGCTTGATTGAGTACCTGCATTACCATCCCGGCGGCGACTGGCTTCTAATGGCGGGCGGCGGTGCGAAGGGCATTCTGATTTTTCTCGATCCAAAGGATCGCAAAATCATATTGGATGAATCGCCGCCGATGTATGTCCACGACGTTGCCGCGACGGAGGATTACAAGCGGCTGTATCTCGCGGGGCATCAGAAGTTGGGGATTTACGAGCGGCAGTAAATGCCACATCTATTGGTACACGAACACGAATGTGTATTCGATGGTTTCGCGGCCGGAAAGCGCGGGCGGAAACGGGTCGGCTTTGGGGTCGGCAGCTTCCTGCGCTGCGCGTTTGGCGGAGGCGACGTATTCGTCGGGCATGCCGCGGTCGCGGCGGGCTTCGGAAGCTTCCATCAACTTGCCGTCTTTGCGCAGGACCACGCGGATTTCGACGGCGCCGGGCACTAGCCGGTTGCGCAGGTAGGCGTGGATGTCGGCTTTCCATTTGGCATCGACGCGCCGCGAAAAGGCTTTGATGTAGGCGGTCTTCGCGTCGAAGCGTTTTTCGAAACGCGGGTCGCCGATTTCGGTGGCGCTCGAGGAGAGATTGACCGTGGTCACGTCGCTGACGGCGCCTTCGTCGCCGGGGCGCAGCGTGCCGTTGCCTTCGTGGCCGGTTTGGCCTTCGCGCAATTTCGGGCCGGTTTTTCCGGGCGAACCGTCGCCGGCGGCGGGGTTGGACGGGCCGTTGAGCTGCGCTTCGAACGCGGCGAGTTCGGCATCTTTTTCGAACGCTTTTGCGATGGCGCTTTCGTCGAACGTCGGCGGCCTCGGCGGCGGAACGGTGGCGTGCGCGCGCGCGGCGTCGGTGAACGGCGGTTTGGGCGCCTCGACGGCGAGTTTGGGCTTCTCTTTTTCAGAAGCGACTTCGAGCGTCATCGGCACTTTGAGCGGCTCGGCGGGCTGTATTTTTTTGTCCGGGGCCGCGAGTTTGGTGCCGATTTCGGAGACTTCTTCGGCGGTATCTTTCGGGAGCGGACGCGCGCTAGGCTTCACGGCTTTGTCGGCGTCGACGAGATGATCTTTCGACGTATCGAGCACTCCGGCTTTGGGTTGCGCTTCGATTTTTGCGGCTTCGATTTTTGGAATGGCGGGTTCAGCCGCTCCCTTGCTGTCGCGGTTCTTGTCGGGCGCCGGCGGCGCGGTTTGGACGCTCTTGGCGAAATCCTTGGCCCGCGCGCCGCCGCCGTCGCCTTGCACCGGCAAGCCTTCTTTTTTCACTGAGCCGCTGTTGACATCGGAATCGAGCGCGGGCAGGTTGCCTTCGCCGCGCGTACCGCTGTAGCGAACGATATTGGTCTGGCCGCGTTCCATGAACGGATCACCTTGCGGCAGATTCTTCGGGCCGCGGTCGGCGGCGGTGGAATTGCGGTCCGAGAGGTAGCCATTTTTGGGCGGGTCTTTCGTGACCTTCGAGCTTTCGTCGAACGCGGTATCGTTCTGCAACATGCCGTTGACGTCGCGGTCATGAAGCGCGCGCGCGGGTTTGGCAACTTTCGGTTCTTCCGCTTTCGCTGGCGGCGGAGGCGGGGTTTCGACAGCGGGCTTGCCTTTGACTTCAGGTTTGGGCTGCAGAATCTCCGGCGGAAGTTGCACGACGGCGGCGGCCGGTTCGGGTTTCGGCGGCGCGGGTTCGGGCTGCTTTTCGAACGTCTTGACCGGATCCGGCGGTTTGGGCGCGAGCTGTTTGACGATCACGATTTCTTTGGACGCGGCTTTTTCTTCAGGCGGCTTCTCAGTGTCGGGAGGAAGATCGAGCAGCGAGGTGTCGAGCGAAATCGTGATGATTTCAGGCTCGTCGCCGACGTCGGGAACTTTCGGCAACGAAAGCGTAAACAGCGGCAGCAGAGTGACAGCCATGGCGGCGAGCACAATCCCCAGCCAATAGAGGGGTGTGCTATCGGAGTCGTCAAGCGTGTAGACCAAGCCGTTCAAAACGTGCTGTCCTTAAAAAAATCGAAGTCGCAAGCGTCGAAAGATCGAGCTTGCATTATATCGACGAATTCGGCGATTGCGACTATCGACTTTTAGACGGACAAAAGCAAGTGAGGCTTCACGCTATTTCAGGAGGGGCGGCACTCTTGCCGCCCAAGATTGCGGCCGACCGCCATTCACGGCGGCAAGAGTGCCGCCGCTCCTTTTTAGCCCGGCCCTCCGGCGGTGACGTAGGCTTCGAGCGTTTCGATGTCGCTCTTCTGCTCGTCGAGGCGCTTCATGAGGAGCTGGCGGATCGAGGCGACGCCGATGACTTTGCCGGTTTTATCGACGACCGGCAAATGGCGATGCTTGCTGCGAACCATGCGGTTGAGCGCATCGGTGGCGCTCATGTCGGGCGACGCGGTTTTGACCGAGGTGGTCATCACGTCTTTGATCTTGGTCTTTTCCGTATCGAGGCCGCGCAGCGTCACGCGCAACATGTTGTCACGTTCCGTGAAAATCCCGATGACTTTGCCGTTTGTGTCGGTCACGACGACCGCGCCCACTTCGTTGTCGGCCATGAGGCGAATGGCATCGAGCACACTGGTTTCGGGCGAGGCCGTGACCGGTGGGACCTTGGCTACTTGGTGCAGAAACATGAACACCTCCGTTTTCCTGAGTTGAACGGTTTTTCTGATTTTACTCGTTGTGTCCGGAGCGTAGGAGCGCGCGCTTGTAATTTAAGTCTACCCGTTTTTCGTCTTCGTTTGCAAATCAAAGTGGCCGTTTTCAAGATTTTTCCAAAGAAACTTTAACTCGACGGGCGCAGTCGCCTACAATTTAATGTGAAGTTTACGCAAAGCGCTCAAATGTAGGGCGGCTCTCTGAAGCCGTCGAATTTCGTTAAGCGGCTTAAGCGCAAACATCAAGCCATTGCGGAAACGTCCTACTTCGCGCGCTTGATGCGCAAAGCGCGGTCGATATCTCGGCGCATCTCCTTTTCTTTAATGGATGAACGGCGGTCCTCGAAGGACTTTCCGCGCGCCAATCCCAGCAGCACCTTGACCCACGGGCCTTTAAAATAAATTTCAAGCGGCACGATGGTCATGCCCGATTTTTCGGTGCGCCCGCGCAATTTGTCGATTTCTCGGCGCTTCAAGAGCAGTTTGCGCTGCCTGACCGGATCGGGCACTTGCACGTGCGCTTTGTCGTACGTTGTAATTTGCAAGCCAATCAGCCAGCATTCGTTTTCATACACACGCGAATAACAATCGGCGAAGCTGACGTTGCGCGTGCGCAGGCTTTTGACTTCGCTGCCAGACAGCGCGATGCCGGCTTCGAATTTTTCGTCGATGTGGTAATCGTGCCACGCGCGCGGGTTGCGCGCGACCACGCGTTGGTAGGGCTGGACGGCGTTGGTATCTTTTTCCTTCTTTGCCATGCGCCGGCCAATTTACCAGAATCGCGCAAAACATCGCGGCGCAAATTGTCGATAATCAACTGCTGGGTCCAAAGTCCAAGGTCTAAAGTCTAAGAGGGTGTTAAAAAAGGTGGGTGCGAGCGGAAAACGAGCGATTTTTGTTCGGATCGAGGCGCGAACTCCATGCGCTATCCGAAGGAGATAACGCTTGAAGTTCGCAACGAAGAGCCGGACAAAAAGCGCCGTTTTACGCCGCGCTCACTTTTTAAACACCCTCTAAGGTCCAAGGTCTTTTAAATCGAACGACTTTCGACGTCGGGGCCTTGGACCTTGGACCCTTCGACTTTGGACCTTGGACCGGAGTTATGGACTGGCTGATCGATTTTCTCCAAGGCTTCTCAGGCGAAGGCGCGGTGCCGCGCGGGCGCAGGCGCGGGCGGCTGGAGCGAGTGCGTCAGTTCTTGAAGCGCCGCCGCGTGAAAGCGAAAGCGGCGTGGAAGAAATTTTCGAAACGGCTGCGGCGAGTTTTATTCGCGGCGCTCTGCGTCGTGTCGCTCGCCGCGCTTGCCTTCATCGCGATTGTGATTTACCGGCTGAGCAAACCCAAGCCCTCGTACGATGCCGCGCTGCCCGCGCCGGCGCCGCCGATTCTGCCGGAATTCGACGAGCAGGTGCTGGCCATCAGTCCAACGGTGGAGAAGCGCCATTGGAAGTACATCGTCATTCACCATTCCGGCGGAGTCAGCGGCAGCGCGCAAGCTTTCGACCGGCAGCACCGCGAAGAAAACCACTGGCGCAGTCTCGGCTACCATTTCGTGATCGGCAACGGCCACGGCCAGGGCGACGGCATCGCGGTCGCCGGCCCGCGCTGGTACGGGCAGGAAGCCGGCGCGCACGCGCATTCGACGGAGCACAATGAATTCGGCATCGGCATCTGCCTCGTCGGGAATTTCGACGTTCAAAATCCGTCCGCGGCCGAATGGCACACGCTGGTTGCGCTCGTGCGCCGATTGCGCACGGAATACGACATTCCGACGCGCAATATTTTCGGCCACAACCAGATTCGCCAAGGCGGCTCCACAGCATGTCCGGGGAAGAATTTAAATTTGCAGGCGTTGCGGGAGGCGGTGGAGTAGACGGATGTGGAATATTGAATATTGAATATTGAATGTGGAATGTGGAATATGGAACCGGAGGCGTCGTGCACATGTTCCGTGTCAAACAATTCAGCCTGCTCTTCATTATCGCTTTAATTTTGAGCGTTGGCGCGGCGGCGCGGGACATTCGCACGCATGATCCGTCCACGATTGTCCGCGACGACGATACTTACTGGGTTTTTCACACGGGGCGCGGATGCAAATCAGAATTTTCGACCGACCTGAAGAATTGGAAAGAAGGTCCGCTGGTTTTTCCGCAGCCGCTGGCGTGGTGGACCGACGCCGCGCCGGGCACGAACTTAGATGTGTGGGCGCCGGACGTGATCAAAATCGGCTCGCGCTATTTTCTCTATTATTCGATTTCAGTCTGGGGCAAACGCACCTCGGCCATCGGGCTGGCAGTGAACGACACGCTCGATCCGCACGGCGCCAAGTATCTTTGGAAGGACATGGGGCCGGTGCTGCGCTCGTCGGAGGCGGATAATTTCAACGCGATCGATCCGGCGCTGTGCTTCGATGAAACCGGACGGCTGTGGCTGATCTTCGGTTCATACTGGTCAGGCATTAAAGCCGTGGAACTTGACGCGAAAACGGGCAAGCGCATCGCCGCGGAATCGCCGGTGCACGCACTGGCGGCGGCTAGAGCGCCGTCCACTGCAATCGAGGCGGCGTATGTGTATCGCCACGGCGATTTTTTCTATCTCTTTGTAAATTGGGGGCAGTGCTGCAAAGGCGTTGATAGCACTTACGTCGTGGGCGTGGGACGCAGCCGCGCGATTACCGGCCCCTATACCGACCGGGACGGCAATGAGATGCTGAAGGGCGGCGGCACGGTGTTTTTGAAAAACTCAGGACGATTCGTGGGACCCGGCCATGTGGGCATCCTGCGCGACGGCGATACGGAATGGTGCAGCTACCATTATTACGATGCGGAAGACAACGGCCGTCCAAAGCTCAAGGTTGAAAAACTAAAGTGGGACGCGCACGGCTGGCCGGTGCCTTAGAAATGAAACGATGCGAATAATTGCCGGCTATTTGGCCACCAGTCGCACCCGGCCTGAACGGCCTGAATAGGTACTATAACCCCCCTTTGCGGCCCTTGTACGTGTTCTCCGGGCCGGATGGCGTGAGCGCTTTCACGTAGAGATACTTCCCGTCATTGCGGATTTTTCCGCTGAGCGTACAGGTTTTCTTATGCAACGGCTGAAGTTTCGTTTTCAAATCGTCGCTCATCGCTTTCACCAGCACAATGGTTTTGTCCATCTGAAATTTTCCGATGACCGTCGCGTCGCCGTTCGCGTCGATCTCCTCCTTTGTATATAGCGTCAGTTTGCCGGTGAAATCCGAATAGAGCAGATAATCCTTGCCCACTTTTTCCAGCGCGTCTTTTTCTTCCTGCTCGAATTGTTTAGCCTCGTTTTCGGGCGTGTCTTCCGCGGAATGGGCGCTGAAACCCAGCGCGAGCGCGAAAAAAAATGCGGCGCAAGCTTTAGTTCGCCCCTTCAGGGCTTTGGGAACATCAACACACTTGGACCCAGGGCTGCGCCCTGGGCTATCAAAGTTCGCACCTTTGGTGCTGACTCCTGATACCTGATCCCTGACTCCTGATACCTGCTTCATTCCGCAATCTCCCTTACGTACAGAATCTTCGGCTTCGACACGTACACAATCGAAATATCGTCGAAAACCGGCGTGTCGAGCAAATAATGGAGTTGCGGATCGACGGTGTCCTTCGGCGCTTTCGGATCGATGTACAAACGATCGACCGGATACTTGAATCGCACACGATAATGCAGTTCTTCGGCTTTCACCATTTTTCGCGCGCCGCCGTGGCTCATGTCGTAACAGCAATTTTCGGCTTGCGGGTCGGTGAAGGCATTCGCGCCGTTGAAGGCGTTGTCTCTATTAATAAAACACTGAAGCGGCAGCGCGGAGGAGACGGCGCCGGGGCTGGTGCCGCTGTACGTCACCAACTGCACTTCGACCCCTTTGCTCCATGAGGATTGCTCGCCGGCTTTCGGCGGAACGCGATCGACGCGCAGGTATTTGTTGGGCGTGTTGAGTTGATCGCTCTTCCAACCGAGTTGGTGATCGTAATCGAGGTCCCAATTGTATTGCGCGTAGTCGAACGGGCCGCGGATGCCAACGGTGGATTTGGCGCCGTCGATGATTTCGGTGCGTTTGTACGTGCCGGGCAATTTGTATTCGTGCATGAAACGCGGCGTGAAGACGTTCCAACTCACGCGCGCGGGCGCGACCAGTTCGCTGCTGCGCGCGCGGAAGCCTTGCAGCGATTGGATCAGCGACTGCGAGGTGAACGTGGGCAGTTGCGTCACGTCCTGCGGGCTGCCGGGCAGGTAGTAGCGGCTGAGCGTCATTTCGTCGGCGATTTCATTGGTGGTCCAGCGGCGCTTGGAGATTTTCCATTCAGCGATCGTGGCGTAAGCGCTGTCGGCGGGCTGCTGGCGATAGATGTGGCAGAAGGGGCCGCTGCCGGTTGAGCCGGCGTTGTAGCGAAAGTCGGGAATCTTGGCGGGCGCGGCAGCGTCGGTTTGCGGCACGGCGAAACCGGGCGGCAGCGGCTTGGAATTCTCCTCCGGCCGAATCGCGCGTCGCGAAGCGGGCGGCTGGACCACGGGGGGCGGCGGCGACGGCGGGCGCGGCGGGCCGGGCGGTTTCGGCGGCGGCGTGGGGGCCGGAGGCGACGGCGGTTTTGGCGGAGGGGGAGGCGGAGGCGGCGGTTTTGGCGCGTTGCCCTGGTTCACATTATTAATGGAGAAGCACGCTTCGAGGCTCGCGGGACTTTTCGTCTGCGCCCACGTGTACGCCGCGGGCTGTCCGTCCAGGTCGCAAGCGGTGCCAAGCGTCCCCTGCCCCAGCGTCGAAGGCAGCGGGTCGGTGATTTTGAAATCGTAGCGCGTGTTGGCGTCTTTGGCGTTGAGCGGATTGGGGCGCAGGCCGTTGACGGCAAAAAGGTTGTCGGTCTTGTACGCGCCGCCTTCGGGAAAACGCGCGGTGCTGATGAACGGGCGGATGATGTTCCGCGCATACGAATCCGTGCCGGATGGGTCGCGCTTCTTTTCGTGGAAACCGAAATAATCTTCGTACGAGATGCCGTAATCGATCCCGCCATCGGTTACGTAGGCGTTGTACGTTTTCGCCGGGTCGCGCTTTTCAGCTTTGCCAATTTCGTAGGTGGCTTTCGAGTTGAATTGGTGAACCATGCCCACGAAGCCCCAGCGGAACGGCTGGCAATAAAAGCTGGGCGTTTCAGTCTCCACGTTCGGCGGGAGATTCTTGACGTCAATGTTGTCCATGCCGCCGTGCAGCCCCACCGCCGCGTCGTCGTCGTAATATTCTTCAATCGCGGACCACAGCGTCCCGTCTTCGAATGGCCAGCCGACCGCGGGATTGCTGGTGCCTTTCACGTAACCGTTCTTGCAGAGCTTGCAGCCGCGCGATTGCGCGTTCTGGCCGTTCGCGCCGCCGTTGAAAAATTCGTGCTCGAGGTGATCGGTGCCGTGCCAAGCGGGTTTGAACCACATCGAAATCGTGCAGCCATTCGGATTGCCGGGATCGAAATTCATGTTGTGAACCGCCGAGGCCGGCCCGGCGCTGTTCTTTCCGTTGGCGATCCAGCTTTTGTTGCCTTGCTCCGACGGCCCCGAACCATAGGTGTACTTGAGCGTCGCATCTTTGCAGGACATGCCCATGATGCCGGTAAAAATTCCGTCGCTGCGCAAATCGCCCACGCGACAACTCAAATTGTATTCGTAATGCCCGTCGTTCTGCAGCGGCTGAAGCGTTTTCGACGCAGCGGTCAGATTCAACAGAAACACCGGGTACGTGTCCGGATCGAGATCGATCTGCGTGTCGTTGAGCAGACCCAGCAAGCTGATCGTGTCGCAGCAGCGGTACGTCGAATCGCCGGGCGTCTTAGCCTGCTCGCGCCCGTTTCCCGCGCAGGTATCAGTATCAAGATCGCCGACGAAACTCGCGAGGAACGTGTCCTGATGTTTCGACGGATCGTAAACTTCAGTGTTCGCAGCCAGCACAATCTGACCGTCGTAACTCGCGGGCAGGATTTTGTTCGCGATGACGTCGGGCAGTTCAATCGCTTTTGGATTTCCGCGCGCGTCCTTCGGTTTGTCATCGACGCATTCGAGCAGATAGCCGCCGTAATTGTTTTTGAAGCGATATTTGATCGGCACCAGCGGCTCAGGCTGCGTGTCGATCGCTTTGTACGAATTCAAATTATCGGCGTCGCGCGTGATGCGGCCGGCGTCGGTGAATCCGGCGCTGGTGCCGTTGTGGTTTTTGCGCTGCGCGTTCGAAAAATGCCCTTCGACAAATTGACGCTGCGTGGATTCGCGCCACACGTCGTAGACTTTGACGATCGCTTCCATTTTACGCTCGGCCTGGAGGGTGCCGTTCTGCACGACCTGCCCGGTCGAAAGAATTTCGTAGATGCCGCCGGCATCCATCGAGAATTCAGTCGTGGAACGATTGAGGTCCGTCTTGTCGATCATCTCTTCGAAGCGGTAGCGCATGTTGCGGATGAAATAAAAGTTCCCCGGCGTCACGCCGGCGGGCGTCGGTCCGGCCGACAGCCCCGTCGCCATTTCCGGGTTGCCGTTGGCGTTGAACGTCATGATCGGTTCCATCGAAGTAAAGTTGCGCCCCCAGCGGTCGATCCATTCGATGTTCGGGTTGAATTTCAAAATATCGGTGTTTGAATTGAAATGCGCCATCAGCATCGGCGCCAGCGAAAGCTTCGTGCTCGTTCCGTTGGCGAGCGTATTTTTTTCGAGCCGATCGTTGTCCCACGGCTGCACCACGCGGAAAAATAAATCGTCCCAGCTTTTGAACGGCCCGCGCGGCAATTTGCTGAACGGATCGATGTCGTGGGCGATCGGCTTGCCCGCTGAATCGGTCTGTGCCTGACGCGCGACGATGATGCGATAGGCCAGATCGTGCGCGTCGTTGCACGGCCCGCCTTTGGGCAGAAACTCCGGCAGGCTTTGCGTTCCGAAATTGTTGATGTAGCCAAAACTCGCGGCGTCGGTCCACGGCGCGGGTTTATCGAGCACCGGCTTGCCCGAATCTGTCGGAATGCGCTTCAAGCCCTTCTGCGTGGGAATGCGGCCGAAGAGCCGCAGCGCGTCGCCGGTAAACCACGCCGCCGAAAGTTTCATCGCATCGGCCTCAGTGCCGACGGCGAGCGGCGTGCCGTGCTGAACGTTGATCCCCAGCAGCAGCGCTTCGAGCACTTTGTCCGACGCCGTGTTGATGTTCACCGGCGCGCGATGAATGCAGAGCGGAAATTCGCTGTAATCGATGTTCGGATCGTCCACCAGATGCCCGTCCACGTCCGTGATCGGCTCCTTGTTGCTGTCGATCAGCGCGTCTTCTCTCGATACGATCATGTACGAACTGGTCGGCCCCGGAATAATCGTGAACGGCTCCTCGACTTCAATCCAATCGATCCCGTTTTCTTTGATGCGCCGCAATTGGCCGGAGCCGTGGCCGTTGACAATGGAAATGTACGACCCGACGAGGCTGCCGCGCGAATTGCGCGGGTCGTCGATGTGCTTGTAGGAATCGTCCACCGACGCGATCCACGTTTTATCGCGGTCGATGCAGCGGTAGTAATCCGCCCATTCGAATTTTCCGACGCAGACGGTGTTGCGGTCGATCCACGAGTCGATCGTGACGTAATCGCGGATGCAGTTGTACTTCACTTCGCGCTCAAGCTGCTCGAGTTCCGGATGGTCCGGATGCGCGGCAGTCGTGAGCGCGTTGCGGATGTCTTCAAGCCGCTCGAAGCGCCCGTATTTTCCGCGGTACGCGGCAATGGCGTAGCCGTCGCCGTACAGCGCATGCCCGTTGTCGTCTTCGATCGGGCGGTTGTTGGTGTCCACGCGCTCGTACAAATCAAGCATCGCGGGCGAGTCGTCTTTGTTCTTCGCGCCATCGAAGAGCCCTTTCGTCGCACCTTCCTGCGCCCAGCGCCGCGGTTGGAGCGCGTCGATGTTCGCCGCAACCAGCGGCGGCCCGACCACGCGGCAGAGGTTGTCGAGAATCACGCCGAGGTTGTCGCCGGCATTCACGTTGATTTTGCTCGACGCATCGACGATGTTGAGCACAAAGCGTTCGCTCTGCGGACCCACCGCGTTTCCCACCGCGCGGCTGTACGACGCCTGCGCATCGCTTTTCGAGTTCGCCGCGTCGGCGGCTTTCGCCGGAAACGATACGCGCCGCCGCGCGTTATGCAGCCAGTCAATCGTGTACCATGGGTCGTTGGGATCTTCGGTTTTGTAAAACGCCTGCTCCTGCAAGCGCGCGATGGCGTCGTTCAGCCCCGCGCGCGCCATAAAATCCGCGCGCACGCTGTCACCGTAGCGCTGCGCGGTTTTGGATTGCGACAGCGAGATGCTGTAAAATCCCGCGCCCATCGCCGCAAGGATCGAGAGCACGCCGGCGACCATGATGAGCGTGACGCCGCGACTATTGCGATTCAAACCGCGCACGAAACCTCCCGCTTCAGTGGCGAGATGGAGTCAGACTAGTCTTTTTAATAATAGTAGCGGTCAACGCGATTTTCGGACACTCGAAAATGGCGAAAAGACAGCGAAGAATATGGCATATATCTCACGCGACTCGATGTAGCAATATAAATAAAGCGCACGTGCAGCGGATTTTTATTTTGCGTGCAAGGTTGCCAGTTGATTTGAGCGCCGCGGGGCTAGACTGAGGAAGTCATGAGAGTCGGCGATGTGATCTCGATCTGCGGCGCGGAGTGGACCGTCACGCAGTTGGACGAGCGGGGCCGCGCCATTGCGCTGCGCACAAGCGGCGACATGCAACTGCCGCAATTGGGCACGCGGATTGCCGAACTCCCCGCGGCGGTGTGCGCGCGAAAGTTCGAACGCGAGGAGTGGTACACGGAGATCAATCTGGTTTACACGGACAGCCGGCATTGAGGGCGGATGCTCATGCGGCGGCAATTTCCGGAACATGCTCGTCTTCGTATTCCTCGATCAGCACGCCGACGACCTCCATCAACGACGCGAGCGGGTGTTTTTCGTCCTCGCCCACCATGTCAATCAATGAATCGAGCACGGCGACAAGCCGGCTATAATCGTTTTCGGAATGCGGAACGTAAAGCAGCGGCGCGATACTCGGCCATGTTCGCTCCATCGCGTTGATTTCAGCGGCGCTCATTGGGTTACTCCTCCCGTGAACGCTATCACAACGCAGCTCACGTTCAACTCCGCCTGAAGCCTGTGCTGCAAACTCGCTTGAACCGCCTCCATTTCGGATAAGATGCCTTTTATGGCGACGATCAATTTCGAGCACGATTCCGTTGTCGATGAACCCGATGACAGCTTGACGCTGCTGCAAATCTCGCTGAAGCACAACATCCCGCACGTCCACGTCTGCGGCGGGATGGCGCGCTGCTCGACCTGCCGCGTGATGGTGCTCGAACATCCCGAAAACCTCTCGCCGCGCAACGCCGCCGAACGCGCGCTCGCCACGCGCCTGGGCTTCGAAGAAAACATCCGCCTCGCCTGCCAGTCCCACGCCACCGGCCCCGTCTCCGTGCGCCGCCTCACACTCGACGATCAGGACGCCGGCTTGTGCCTCGCCAGCGAGCAGCGCACGACCGGCCGCGAAGCGAAACTCGCGGTGCTCTTCAGCGACATCCGCGGCTTCACGAATTTCGCCGAGCACTCCCTGCCCTACGACATCACGCACATCCTCAACCGCTACTTTTTCCAGATGGGCGAAGCCGTCCTCGCGCATGGCGGCTACATCGACAAATACGTCGGCGACGGCATGATGGCGCTCTTCGGCATGAACAATTCCGACGGCGAACTCAACTGCCGCAACGCGGTCAACGCCGCCTTGCAGATGCTTTCGGAACTCGAAGGCTTCAACGCCTACATGCTGCGCAATTTCAATCACGAATTTAAAATCGGCATCGGCATCCATTACGGCGAAATGGTCATTGGCGAACTGGGCCATCCCGTCCGCAAGCAGGTCACGGTGATTGGCGACGCGGTGAACATGGCCAGCCGCATCGAGACTGCGACGAAGGAAGTCGGCGCGTCGCTGCTGATCTCCGACAGCGTCAAAGCGAACCTGCGCGGGCGCGTGGACATCGGCCGCACATTCGACGCGATGCTCAAAGGAAAAACCGGCTCGCACACGCTCCACGAAGTCTTGAACCTGCGCGAGGAGACCGTGAAGTTCAACCGCCTCGCGATGGTCGGCGCGTGGGTCAGTTCTGCGCTGCGAAGCGTCGTGACGCTGCGCAACGCGCCGCTGTTTTTGCGCGCGGCGTTTCACGAAGGCGGCAGCTACGACAACGTCACCAAAACCGGCGGCGCGCGCGGCACGCTGCGCTTGCCGGAAGTGTATTCGCTGCCCGAGCACAAAGGCATGGAGAAAGTCGTGGATCTGCTCAAGCCGGTCAAAGCGAGTTTCCCCGACGTCTCGTGGGCGGATTTGTTCGCGCTGGCCGGCGCTGTCGCTGTAAAGATCGCCGGCGGCCCGGTGATCAACGTGCCCCTTGGCCGCACCGACGGCGACACGCCGCCGCCGGTGGGCGTGATGGATTTGGTCCCGTTTAATTTCCAGCAGATCAAAGAGCGTTTCGTGCGCATGGGCCTGAACACGCAGGAACTGGTGGTCTTGAGCGGCGCGCACACGCTCGGCCACAACAAAGACGTGCCCTTCACGCAGGACTGGTTCAAGTTCAACAACAGCTTCTTTAAACTGCTGCTCAACGGCGGCGAAGGCGCGGCGGGCATGCTGCCCTCGGACATCGCGATGACGCAAGACCCGGAATGTTTCCAATGGGTCAAGAAGTACGCGCTGAGCGAAGAAGCGTTCTTCGAAGACTTCACGGCGGCGTACGTGAAGATGTCGAAGCTCGGCACGGAGTTGCCGTAGCGCCCTTCTCCGAGATTCTTCAGCATGCCCCCGCCTCCCCGCCGCGCGCGCTTTCAAATCCATCTCTCCACGGCCATCGTGCTGATGTTTGTCGCGGGCGGGTTGATTTGGGCGAACACTCGTTCAAAGCGCTTCTTTTGGGATGACGCAATGATTATCCGGTTTGGCTGGCCTGAGGCAGCAGTTCAACAAGAAATCTTGTTGGATGGATCAACGCCGATTTACATTAAGGATTACGAGTCTCTATTTATCGATTTAATGACCGCATTTATAATATTGACCGCCGTCTGGTTTCTCTGCGAATGGCTCATCCGCTGGCGCGCGGCGCGGAAGGGAGCGTGACGCTTGAATTCGCCTCCCCGCCGCGCGCGCTTTCAAATCCATCTCTCCACGGCCATCGTGCTGATGTTTGTCGCGGGGGTGTTGATTTGGGCGAATCTCGAAGTGCGTTACGTGCATCCCTATTCAAAGGAGTGCGGGTGGCCTTTACCATTTATGACTAAGTCCCCACCCCCGGGACCATGGGCGATTGGACCGACTGTTGAAACCGATACGCTCGGGTACGTCGTTGATTTTGCTTGTTCTATCGCAATTCTCGTCGCCGTCTACCTCCTCCTCGAATGGCTCATCCGCCGCGCGCGCTTTCAAATCCATCTCTCCACGGCCATCGTGCTGATGTTTGTCGCGGGCGCGTTGATGTGGGCGAATACACGGGCGCGCCTTGCCGGGTATTGGGAGACGAGTTGGTTTTATAATAAGGATCAGAAGGAACACGTTTACAAAATCTGGGTTTACGGATTTCCTCTGGCGGCGCGGAGAGAATTGGAAAAGGATTTTTCAGGCGAGCAACACAGCGAACTTCTGGGAACGGGGGAAGAGTGGAGGGAAACACCGATTGCAGTCGATCTTCTGGTTTGCGTCGTGCTACTTTTCGCCGTCTGGTTTTTCTGCGAATGGCTCATCAGCCGACCCGCAGTGCGGAAGGGAGCGTGACGCTTGAACTCGCCGCCCCGCCGCGCGCGCTTTCAAATCCATCTCTCCACGGCCATCGTGCTGATGTTTGTCGCGGGCGGGTTGATGTGGGCGAATGTGTACGGGCGGTGTGTTGAGCAGTGGAACGAGTGCTGTCAGTTTGAGCATGGTTGGCCTTTCGACGGCGCATTCCACACGGTAGAAATCATTAAGGGCGGGGAAACGTATCCGCCGGAATTTCGCACCTTACCGTTAATTTTCAACGCACTCATCGCCCTCTCAATTCTCTTCGCCGTGTGGTTTCTCTGCGAATGGCTCATCCGCCGCCGCGACGCGCGGAAGGGGCGTTGAGCTTTTTTGCGGCTTGCCGCTTTTGGCGCGGCGCGCTACGGTGGGGCGGCTTTCGCCAAAGAGATGGACGCCATCGTCAAGTCGTTCAAGCTGATTGAGGCGAAGTAGGGGCCAGCGCGATTGGTTTTTGCCGCGTTAGCGGCGGCACAACAATAGCCGTGGTCGAAGCGCGTACTCGCGCAAGGACACGGTAGGCGAGTCCGAGACGATTTAAGGCGCGTAGCGCCGACACCGAATTCGCGGCCGGTGGTGTCGCCGCTACGCGGCTTGCGATTCTTCTGCGCGCGAGACCGTGGCCTTGCGCGCAAGCGCGCTACGACCACGGTTATCGTTGTTGTGCCGCTACGCGGCAGAGGAGACAAATACGCCAAAGTCCTCCGCGAGAGAAAAATGAGCACCATCAAAGTCGAAGTTACCCACATCTCCGACGTGCGCCCGCACGGCAACGCTGACACGCTTGAACTGGCCACCGTTGGCGGCTGGCAGATGTGCGTGAAAAAAGGAGCGTACAAAAACGGCGATCCAGTCGTGTACATTGAAGCCGGCACGACGCTGCCGCGCGAAGTGGCCGACAAATTGGGCGTGACGAATTATCTGTCGGAGCGCACGGACATCGACGGCAACAAAGTGCTGGTCGTGCATCACGTCAAGCTGCGCGGGGAGCCGTCGTTTGGGCTGGTCCTTTCGCTAGAACCGGGCATGCAGGCCGGCCAGGACGTGGCGGCGTTTTATGGCGCGGCGAAATACAACCCGCCGCTGAAGGTCTCGCAGGGCGATTCGATCGGCGGCCACGCGCTCTTTCCGGCGTACACGGAAATTGAAAACATGCGCAGCTATCCGGACGTGATCGCGGACAGCGAGGAAGTCGTCGTCACTGAAAAAATCCACGGCACAAATTGCCGCGTCGGCTTCGTCGCGGAAATGAATGACGGACAGCGCGTGTATACGGCGATGGCGGGTTCGAAAGGCTTGCGGCGCAAGCAACCGGCGAGCGACGCTGAAATGCGTTCGAATTTGTATTGGTTCCCGACAACACTGCCGGGAGTGCAGGCGCTGCTGCGCGAAATTTCCGAGAGCGGCGCGCGGCAAGCGGTGCTGTACGGCGAGACTTACGGGCCGGGTGTGCAGACGTACCATTATGGCGTCAAATCGATCGCGTTTCGCGCGTTCGATTTGATGATCGACATGCGCTATTTGAATTACGATGAGTTTCTGGCACGATGCAAAAAGCATGGCATCGAAACGGTGCCGCTAATTTTTCGCGGCCCGTATGCGCTAAGCAAAATCAAAGAGCTGTCCGAAGGCAAGTCGCTGGTCGGCGGCGCGCAATGCCGCGAAGGCGTCGTCGCCAAGCCGACCGTCGAACGGACAGACGCGAGAATTGGCCGCGTGATCTTGAAATACATCAGCGACACGTATTTGTTCGGCAAAGCGGCGGAGCAGGATACGACGGACATGTGAGGTTTCATGTGTGGATTTATCCGGCTGTCACTATCGCAGTTTTCGGCGTAATCGCGCTGGCGTGGTTTGCCGACAAACCGCCCGCCGGTGCAAAACTGCTTGTCGTGATCGGCGAAAAGGGCATCGAAGCGCGGCGCGGGAATCTGAGTTCCATGGCATGGTCGCATCTGGCCGACATTGCGCGCGACGAGGAGATTAAAGCCGCGTGGATCGCCGTTGGCCACGACGGGCGCGTGAGGTTCTCGCGCACATTCCCTCAATCGTCCCGCCAGCGCGTGCGCAACATTCTGCTCAATTGATTTGAGGCTTGCAGAATTACCTCCGACGCCTATTGTTTTTACGCGACACCGCTGGAGGGCGAGCGCATGGAAACATTGTTGAATTTCTGCACCCGCTGCGGTACGCGAGCCGCTGAGTTTCACAGTTTCATAGTTTCAAGTTCTCAGTAACCAGCCGCGCATTTTGCCGTTCCGATCAATAACGCAAGCTAACGAGTCGAAAGGATGACACATGACGAAGCCCAAGCAGAATTTCGTTTTTCAGTGCCGCTCACTTGCGGTCGCGGTTCTTGCGCTGGCATTTGCGGCGCGCGCTGAGGACGAGCCGAAACTGGAAGAACTGTTTCCGGAGACGACGCTGGTTTCGATTGCGCTGCCGAATCTGGATGCGGCGCGCAAGGCGGCGGATGCGTCGCGCATCGGCGCGATGCTCAAAGAGCCGGAGATGCGCGAATTTCTCGATCCGCTGGTGTCGCGCATGAAGGAAGTCTACGCCGATGCGCGCGCGGCCAACCCCATGATCCCTGGACTCGACGAATTGGACGGCGCGCTGCTCAGCGGCGAAATCGGCATTTCGCTTTATTCGCGCGGCGTGGGCAACGAGCCGGGCGTGGTCGTGTCGATCAAGCCGAAGGACGAGAAGGCGTTCGACGCGATGCTCAACACAGCGTTCAAACCGCTTTTGCAGGGGCAGCCGTTCCCGAAAGACGCATTTCCACTGGGCAATGAGCCGGACGCGCCGGGCCTCGTGTACGCGCGCGGGCGTTTGATTTTTTGCAAACCGATGCAGGATTTGGCGGCGATTGCGGACCGCGTCGGCGACGCGAACAAACGCATGACCGGTTCGCTGGCGGGCTCGGCGTCCTTCAAGGAAGCGCACGCGGGCATGAAGGACCCCGCGGGCTGGATTTACCTGAATGCCGCGGCAATGCTGCAATTGGCTGACGAGGTCATGGCCGCGCGCGCCGATCCGGGCATGATGAAATTCAAAACGGTGTTGTCGGCGCTCGGAGTGGACAAACTTTCCGCAGTCATGGCCGGATTCACTTTCGCCGGCGGCGAAGCGGCGCTGGAAACGTACGTCGGAATGGCGGACGGCGGCGCGCCGAAAGGAATTTTTGCGCTGATCGGTTCGAAGCCGGTGAGCAGCGAGATGCTCCAGATTGCCGCGGCCGATACGCCATACGTCGCGGCGGGATCGGCGAATATTGCGCAGATCATGCCGATGATTCGCAGCCTCGCGGCAATC
>Ga0070731_10000786_pt1 | contig 37862 bp, 34 predicted proteins | sample Coa_R1_2_FD_66448 | JGI IMG/M metagenome (GOLD analysis project Ga0070731, IMG submission 66448) | Surface soil microbial communities from Centralia Pennsylvania, which are recovering from an underground coalmine fire - Coalmine... | ecosystem: Environmental > Terrestrial > Soil > Unclassified ...
AGGGAGCCGACGTGCTCACGCCGGCGGCCGGCGCCGATGCGGTCGCCAAGCGCCTCTCGGTGCTGCCCGAGGTCTCGCGCACGAGGACGCTCGACAGCTTCATTCCCGCCGATCAGTCCCAGAAGATCGCCCTGATCGACAAAGCCGCCCGAGCGCTCGACCCGTCCCTGCACGCGCCGCCGCAAGCAAAGCCGTCCGATGCCGATAACGTTGCAGCCCTCAAAAACGCGGAGAAGGCCCTGCACGACGCGGTCGGCGAAGGCACCGGTCCCGGCGCGACCGCAGCTGAAAGGCTTGCCAAGGACCTCGCGGCGCTCGCGGCGGCAGACATGCAAACGCGGGGCCGGGCGGAGGCAGCGTTCACCGCGCCGCTGCAGATCGACCTTCGCCAAATCTCGCTATCGCTGCATCCGCAGACGATAACCGCCGCAAATCTTCCGAGTGACCTGGCGCAGCAATGGAAGGCACCAGACGGCAGGGTGCGCATCGAAGCCGTACCGAGGGGTGATGCGAACGATACCACGACCGTCGAGCACTTCGCGCGCGCCGTGCTCTCGGTTGAGCCCACTGCGACAGGTGAGGCGATCGAGATCTACGAATGGGGGCGGACTGTCACATCGGCTTTCATCAAGGCCGGCGTGCTGGCAATCGTTTCGATTGCCTTTCTACTATGGCTCGTGCTGCGGCGGATCGGCGATGTTCTGTTGACCTTGATTCCGCTCTTGGTGGCAGCTGCGGCGACCCTCGAAATTTGCGCGCTGAGCGGGTTCGCGCTCAACTACGCCAACATTATCGCGCTTCCGGCGCTGCTCGGAGTCGGCGTTGCCTTCAAAATTTATTACGTCGTGGCGTGGCGCCGCGGCGAATACAACTTTCTGCAGTCGAGCCTGACGCGAGCGGTGTTCTTCAGCGCTCTGATGACCGCAACCGCGTTCGGCAGTCTTTGGTTCTCTGCACATCCCGGGATTTCCAGCATGGGTAAGCTGCTGGCGCTTTCGCTCGCTTGCACGCTGGCGTCCGCGGCGTTGTTCCAGCCCGCGCTCATGGGCCCGCCACGCGCAAGCGGAGCTAAGGATGCCACTCGCGATAAGCGCAACGATGGCAAAGCGGCGGCACTGGAACCTTAGCAACCGGCACCGATTTTGCCGCGGTGATTTTTGAGCAAGTGGTGGCGCAAGTGCGATTTTTGATATGGATTGTTTGTTTGCTCTAGCGCTGGCGGCGGGAGCCCAAAGAGTCGGCGCGGTCAGCAGCCGGACGTTAGTGTCACTGAGTTCGACAGGCGCGGGTAAAAATAGATGCTCTGGTAGAGGTTGATCGTGCCGGCGACCGCATACCCCATGGCTGGCGTATAGGGGTAGGTGACCTCACCCCAAATGATGGAAACGCCACTCTCCGTCTGCAAGCTGGTTGGCAGCGTGACCGTCGATCCCACCGTGCGGGCGGTCCCGTTGAGCGAGCAACTCCAGGAGATCGTACCTTGGCCGCTCGCGTTGGTAGGATTGATTTGCGATAAGGTCACGATCATGCCCGACGAGGAAAACGGCGCAACGATCTGGGCGGAGGCGCCCAGGATGTTTCCCATGGTCGTAGGATCGATCGTAACGTATTGGGAGGTTAGGTCGGTTACAGTGCGCGCGGTCTCCGTCGTCTTATAGTAGATCGCCATGCCGTCTCCCAGTTCGGCGCTGCCCACATACGTGAACACCATGAACGGAAGAATGAGTGCGAACTCGACCGACGAAATGGCTTTGCGATCGACCGCGAACCGGTGCAGGTACGAGTGAAGGTGCGCAATGGTCCCGGCCGGCGTCATCAATACGGCTCGTTCTTGAAGACTGCGGTTGACATCAACAACCGCTTGCCGTTCGAAAGATTCGAAAGATTGAAGCCGAGCGGGCCGCCGACGACCGGCCATTGATACATCACCTGGACAACCACAATGTCGTTCGGTCCGCCCGGTGAATAGACCCAGGTGTTGGTTACCTGACCATTTTTATTGAACGTTATAGACGGAGCGGTCGTGCTGGCATTCGCAAAGCTGCTGTAGGTCTGTACATTGATCATCAAATTGTTGCAGTTGAAAAGCGCGAAGGTGTTGTTGCACACGTAGGTCGCAAAATTGGCTTGCGTGTAGTTCGCGTTTTGCGCCTGGCCGGTCAGAATGTAGCGGCTTGCCTGCAGAGTGGTTACGTCTAGAACCCGCTCGGCGAAAAATACCAGGGCCGTCTGGAACAACGCCATGAGCAGTGCAAAGAACGGGGCCGCGATGAGGCCGAGTTCAACCGCGGCCGTAGCCTTTTTACAGATCGCAAATTGTCTGCTGAACCGAAGCAAATTTGCGCTCCGGCCCAGCCTTTGACGAAAAGCCGCGAACATCGCGCATGCGCTCCAATAGAGCACTTTTCTAGGACTGATGTGCTAGGAAAGGGTTACTCGAATGCGCGACAGGCCGTTAACGCGCGGTAGCAAATCGGCGCGCGAGAAATTCGCCGCCATGCCGCAGTCCCTCCGCGTCGATGTTGTGGCCGACGCCAGGTGACAGGTGCCATTCCGCCGAGATGCCGAGCGCCGCCAACCCTTGCGTCGCCTGGAAAAGCGCCTGCGCCGGTATCAGTGGATCTTGGTCGCCGTGGACCAAAAGCACAGGCGGGCTTGATTTGATCTCGCCGGCGAACGCCTCGAGGTCGCCGTCCGGTGGAATTACCAGCAACCCGGAGTAGCCGACGATCGCCGCCGGAGCCGTGGTGCGGCGCAACCCGACATGCAACGCCATCATTGTGCCTTGGCTGAAGCCAACGAGCGCGAGAGCCGACGGCGGCAGCTTGTGGCGGCCAAGCTCAGCATCGAGAAAGCGCTGCAAGCCGGGCGCCGCTTTGTTGACACCACGCCAGCGCTCGTCGGGATCGCGAGAGCTGAGCGGAAACCACTGCCGTCCCGGAGGCGCCTCTACGCAAGGCTCCGGCGCATGCGGCGAGGCGAAAGCGGCATGCGGCAAGTACGGTTGCCATTCTCGGCCGATGTTGATGAGATCGTTGCCGTCGGCGCCGAAGCCGTGGAGGAAAACGACGAGCTGCCGCGCTGTTCCCGAGCGCGGTGCGAGCCGCGGACCATCAAGTTCGCCGGCCATTGGCGCCTCGCTTCGTTTTTGTCTTCGCTTTTTCTCTCGCGCGGGCCGGCGAAGGCAAGTTTGCCCCAGTGGGCGCTCCTTCGCGCCCTTTGACAGCCCGATAATAGGTCCAGAGCAGCCGCGCCGCCACCCCGCGCCAGGGCCGCCACTTCTCCGCAAGCTTGACCATCTGCTTCGCGTCCGGCCGCGCACGCAGCCCGAACGCAAGACGGGCAGCTTCCTGCAGCGCGAGATCGCCGGCGGGCCAGGCATCGGCGTGACCGAGACAGGTGAGCAGATAAATGTCCGCGGTCCACGGCCCGATGCCGTGCAATTTGGTGAGCGCCGCGTGTGCGTCGTCGGCGGAAAGTTCGCCAAGCGCGGAAAACACGATGTTGCCGCGCGCTGCTGCCCGCGCGATCTCTTTCAGCGCACGGATTTTCGCACCCGATAGACCGAGCCGCGCAAGCCGCGCCGGCCGCGCCTTCACGAGCGCTGCGGGCTCGAACGGATCGAACGCGGCGGCGAGCCGGCCCCAGATCGCGTTCGCGCTCGCGGTGGAAAGCTGCTGCGCGCAGATGATCGCGGCCAAGCCGGCATAGCCGTCCGGACGACGCCGAAGCGGCGGTCGGCCGGTGATTTTCATCAGCTCGGCAAAGCGGGGATCCGCCGCCAGTAGCAGCGCGAGCGCGGCATCGAGATCGGCCTCGGTATGAATGCGATGATCCATGGCGGAGACGGATGATAGAGGACAGCGGTCAATGGCGGAGCTTACACTCCCTATCGGTCCTCCGTCCTCCGTCGTCTGGCATGAGCCCCACCTTTCGCTTTGCGCCTAGCCCCAACGGTTATCTGCATCTCGGCCACGCTTATTCGGCCTTGCTCAACTTCGACAAGGCGCGTGCGGCGGGCGGGCAGCTCCTGCTCCGCATCGAGGACATAGACCCGCAGCGCTGCCGGCCCGAATACGAGGCGGGGATCTACGAGGATCTTCGCTGGCTCGGCATCTCGTGGCACGAGCCGGTGAGGCGGCAGAGCGAAAACTTCTCCGATTATCGGGCCGCCGTCGCCAAGCTGGAAGCGGCCGGGCTGATCTACCCGAGCTTTGAGAGCCGCAGCGAAATCAGCGCGCTCGTCGGCGAACGCGAGAGGAGCGGAAGCTGGCCGCGCGATCCAGACGGCGCGCCGCTTTACCCCGGCACCGCGCACAAGTTGCCGGCGGCCGAACGCGAGCGCCGCCGCCGCGTGGGAGAACCGTTTGCGCTGCGCATCGCCATGGATGCTGCGATCGCGCGAGCCGGTGCACTCACCTGGTCCGAGACCGGAGCTGGGCCGGAGGGCCAAAGCGGTCGCATCGCCGCTGCGCCCGAGATGTGGGGTGACGTCATTCTCGCGCGCAAGGAGTTGCCGACGAGCTATCATCTCGCCGTGATCGTCGACGACGCGTTGCAAGGTGTGACTGACGTGGTGCGCGGACAGGATCTGTTCTGGGCGACCAGTGTCCACCGCCTGTTGCAAGCGCTGCTCGGCTTGCCCGAGCCGACCTACCATCACCACCAGCTCGTTCTGGATGCGGACGGCCGCAAGCTGTCGAAAGCCACGCGGTCGACGAGCTTGCGGGAATTGCGCGCCGGCGGCGCAAGCCCGGCGGATATCAGGCAAACGGTGGGGCTCTGAACTCGTGCAGATTTATGCGCGTGTGTTGCACAATGATCACACACCGTGAGATGCAATGCGGTACAGTTGGAAATATTACGACATGCCGCGGCGCGGACATTGCGTAATTGAATTCCACATCAGGCAGCGGGAAGAAAACCACGGGGTCTGCCGCAATGTTTGTGGTCGCGGCGCAAGCGGACGCAACACCCGCCGAACTGCAAATGCCGCTGTCGCCCTGCGCGGTGGCGGGTTTGCGCGTGTTTGCCATTGCGTGTCTGGTTGTTGCCGCTGGAATCTGGCTGCCAGCTCCCGCCATCGCGCTAACGCAGCAGCAAATCGATCAGTGCGTAAACAGAGACAACGCCTACCCGCCGGCGCTGGTGATCGGTGCGTGTACGGCAGCGTTGGGGTCGGGCAAGTGGCGCGGCAAGGAATCCGTTTGGGCCCTTCAACACCGTGGGCTCGCGTACACCGCCAAGGGTGATTACGACTTGGCTGTCGCAGACTACAGCGAGGCGATCGGTTTCGATCCAAAAACTCCCGTTTCTTACAACGACCGCGGCGCTGCCTACTACGCCAAGGCGGACTATGACCGCGCCATAGCCGACTACGATCAAGCGATCCGGCTCGATGCGAAATATGCCTATGCCTATAACAACCGCGGCCTCGCATACGAATCCGGGGGCGACTCCGATCGTGCCATCGCCGACTATGATCGCGCGATCCAGCTCGATCAGAAATTCGCACTGGCCTACGACAACCGCGGTGACGCGTACAAGGCAAAGGGCGATCTTGACCGCGCCATCGCCGACTACAGCGAGGCGTTGAGGCTTAACCCTGACAGCGCCGTCTATCGCAACGATCGCGGGAACGCGTACTACGAAAATGCGGATTACGACCGCGCCATCGCGGATCACAGCGAGTCGATCCGGCGCGACCAGAAATTTGCGCTGGCCTACTATTACCGGGGTGACGCGTACGCGGCCAAGAAGGACTACGTCCACGCCATCGCCGATTACACGGAGACGATCCGGCTCGATCCGAATAATGCCGGTGCTTTCAACTCGCGTTGCTGGTACCGCGCGCTCGCCAACGGCGATCTTCAGGAGGCGCTCGCCGACTGTAACGAATCGTTGCGGCTGCGGCCCAACGACTCCAATACACTCGCTAGCCGTGGCCTGGTGCAATTGAGGCTCGGTGCATTTCAGCAGGCAATCGCTGACTACAGCGCAGCTATCGCTAAGAACAAGGAGGACGCCTACTCGTTGTACGGCCGCGGTGTTGCCAGACTAAAAAACGGCGACACGGACGGCGGCAACGCCGATATGACCGCCGCCAAGGCGATCCAGCCCGATATTGCGAGCGCGTATGTCCGCTACGGAGTGACCTGAGCGCGCATGTTCCACCGCTTCCCTAGCCTGGGCAGCTGCCGCAGCCGGCCGGAAAATTAGGCGATATACGGGGCCCGCGCCAAGCTCCATCCTTCGACGAGTGCTTTCATCGCGCCGCAGAGGTTAGCGACGTGCCAAGCGCCTTTAGTTCGGCGTTAGCGGCGGAATATTGGCCGAAGTCTTTAGGACAGTCCGCAGCAGCGAGCTGAAATAGGTGTGCTGCCTCGTCCTTCTTGCCCGACTGCAGCATGAATTCGCCAGTGAAGAAATTGGCCTCGCAGACTTGGCCTCTCTTGGTGTTGGCAGGGGAATCGTCCGCAGCAGTCAGTACGGCCTCAGCAGTCAACTGTCCGAGATAGAGGCGAACGATGGGCGCGGGCCATTTGGTCATGTCGATTTGCTTGGTGGCCGCGGCGAGACGGCTCGGCAAATTGCCGCGCTTTCCGACTATGTTCATCCAAAGTGCCGCATACGCACTCTTGGGATCGAGTTGGCTCCATTGATTAAAGTCAGCCAGAGCCATGGGCAACGAGCTTTCATAAAGACTGACTATTCCACGATTGACATAGGCGCTGGTGAATTTCGGATCGAGCCTGATCGCCTCGTTGCAATCAGCTAATGCAAGATCGCTTTCACCTTTGTTGTTACGCGCCAGGCAACGGTTATTGTAGGCCAGAGCATACTTCGGATCGAGCCTGATCGCTTCGCTGAAGTCGGCGATGGCGCTGTCGAAGTCGCCCTTGGTGTTGTTGGCGAGGCCACGGGCGTTGTAGGCAAACTTATCTTTCGGATCGATTTGGGTGGTCGTCTTTTGTTTGGGTTGCGGCGCTTGGACGGGCGACACAGGCGGGGCGGTCGCCTGTTGTTCGGGTTGCGGCGCTTGGACAGGCAGCACAGACGGGGCGGTCGTCTTTTGTTCGGGTTGCGGCTGCCGGCTGGGCGGTGATGCAGCCTGTTGTTCGGGCTGAGGCTGCTGGATTTGCTTCTCGGTTTGCGAATACGCGACGCCACGACGTGCGAGATCTATAAACCTCTCAAACTTGCTTAGATTGTCCGCGAAAACAGATGGACCGAATACCAGACCAAAAAACAGCGATAACTTGAGAGGAAATTCTCGAAATTTATGGTCCATTCGGGCCCAGTACCAACTGAAGATAATGGCTCCGATCACAACGATCGCCGCCAGCCAGAACAATTCAGCGTCAGGTAACGCCTCTATCTTGCTCATTCTCAGCGAGTGTATCACGCTGTCAAAGAGCACATATAGAAGCCCGAGAAACGTAGCCAGGCGTAACGCTTGAAGAGTGAATTCATGACGACGCCACATTCCCCAATTTTCTGGGGGACGGTCGCTATCGAACGATGTTTTGGACTTTCCGTAAAAATAATACAGGAACCCAATTACAACCGCCAAATTTGCACAAGCCGCGATCAGATCGAGATATTGGATGAGGAATGATTTGCTGACATTCCATAGGGAGGGCAGCATTGCTGGTCATCCCTCGATACCACGTTGGCCTTGGTTCTCTAAAATCATCTGGTAGCTCTCGCCACTCTCGGCATCGACCAGGAATGTCCCACGCTTGTTAGTTGCATCATAATCCAACGGCGGCTGGGCGCGCTGGGTTGGGTCGGTGTGCCTGTGGATTTGTGGACAATATCGGTCGTGCACTGCCTTTAGCTGAGCATTAGCCGGGCCAGTTTGTTTCCTTTATAAAATCTTATATTGGCCAATAGCTTGGCAAGAAACTCTCGCTTAAGCCGATATTAAAGCGGGCCCTTCACTATGCGCTGAGCAGTCAGCCCGGCACGCATGTCGACGAGTGACCCCACCTTACGTGTCGATGACGCGATCTCGCCGCCCAGGGCGGTGCGGCGGGGCAATCAATCGCGACTCGCCCATCCATTGCTCCGCGCCGGCGCTGTTCTGGCGGTGATCGTGTTCGGAAGCTTCAGCGTATTGTGGGTGCAGTGGCAGATGGATGCGCCGCGAATCTCTTTGGTGTCGGGCGACTTCATCGGGTTCTGGACCGCCGGAGAACTCGCACTCGAGGGACGCGCGGCCGACGCCTACGACGCGGTGCCGCATTTTTTCAAGGAAGTGGAGCTGCATCGCGATCCTGACACATGGGCCTATGTGTCATTCTTCTACCCGCCATACTTTTTGTTGCTCTGCGCCGGTTTGGCGTTGCTGCCTTACGTTGCGGCGGTCGGTTTGTGGCTGGCTTCGACCTGCGCCGCTTATGCGGCCGCGATGCGCGCATTGGTGTCCAAGGATTTGCGCGACCGCGAAGCCATCTGGGTTTTGTTCCTGGGCTACCCTGCCGTACTGGTGAACGCAGGCTTCGGTCAAAACGGATTCCTCAGCACGGCACTGTTGGGCGGCGCTGCGGTCTGGCTCGATCGGCGTCCGGTGCTGGCGGGTCTCTGTTTCGGTTGCCTGTCGTACAAGCCGCAGCTCGGCATCGTTGTGCCGCTGGCGCTGGCGGTGGCCGGGCGTTGGCGGTGCTTCGCCGCGGCAGCGGTTACGGTTGTGGTCCTGGCGGCGGCAGCGACGTTCGCGTTCGGCGTGGATATTTGGCCGGCGTTCTTCGCTGACATGTCGGACGCACGGCGCAACTGGATGGAGGCGTACAACCCGCTGTATCTGCGCTTCTGGATTACGGTCTTCGGATTCGTGCGGTTGCATGACGGGCCGTTGCTCTTGGCTTACGGAGCGCAGCTGGTGGTGAGTATAATCGCCATTTCTTTGCTGGTGCGCGCGTTCTTGTTACGTCCGCCCGGCGCCCGATCGGGAACGGCAGAAGTCGCAGCCATCGCGGCCTGTATTCCCTTCTGCTCGCCCTTTATGCTCGAGTACGACCTGATGGTCCTGGCGGTGCCGATGATCTGGCTGCTGTGTGAGGGTCTGCGTCATGGCTTCCAGCGTGGCGAAGGCATTGCGCTGGCAGCTGCATTCGCGGCGCCCATTCTGTTCAAGTTCACGGTGCTCGACAATGCGATGAAGCTTTCAGCCATGGCCGCTGCGACACTGCTGTTTGCCATGGTGCTGCGGCGGATGACGCAAAGCCCGCGCGACTATCAGGATGTTACGTTGGTGCCCGCGGCTGCGGTTGATCGGGCTTGACGCATCGATCCGCTAGGAACGAAAATCGAAGAAAATTAGGAAGGCATTTTCTTATTCGGCGGCGTCCGCCGTGTCTTCCACGATGCGCACCAGATCGGCCATGATGCGGTTCAGCTCAAAATCTTTCGGCGTATAAACCGCGGCGACCCCTGCGGCTGCGAGTTGTTCGGCGTCCTCTGGCGGGATGATGCCGCCCACCACCACCGGGATATCGGCATTCGTGGATTGGCGCAGCCGGGTTACCACGTCCCTGACCAGCGGCAGATGGCTGCCCGAGAGGATCGACAGCCCGACCACGTGTGCCTGTTTGGACACCGCCGCCTCGACGATCTCTTCCGGCGTAAGCCGAATGCCTTCGTAGATCACCTGCATGCCGGCGTCGCGGGCGCGCACGGCGATCTGCTCGGCGCCGTTTGAGTGACCGTCGAGGCCCGGCTTGCCGATCAGGAACGTCAGCCGCCGTCCGAGCTTCCGCGACACGCGGTCGACCTCGCTGCGGATATCGTCGAGGCCTTCGACGTCATTGCGCATCGCCTGGCCGACCCCGGTCGGCGCGCGATACTCGCCGAGCGCCTCGCGCAGCATCCAGCCCCATTCGCCAGTGGTGACGCCGGCTTTGGCGCAGGCGATCGAGGCCGGCATGATGTTGCCCTGGCCGGCCGCAGCGCGCTTTAGGTCTTGCAGCGCCGCGGCGACCTTGGCCGCGTCGCGCTGACTGCGCCAGGCCTTAAGCCGCCCGATCTGATCGCGCTCGGCCTCCTGCGATACCGTCATGATGGCGTCGATGCCGCCGGTCAGCGGCGAGGGCTCGGTCTCGACGTATTTGTTGACACCGACGACGATCTGCTCGGCGCGCTCGATCGCCTCGAAGCGCGCGCTTGCCGACGCGACGAGCTGCTGTTTCATATAGCCGGTTTCGACCGCCTTGATGGCGCCGCCCATGTCCGCGATGCGCTTGAGCTCTTCCTTCGCCTCGCGCTTGAGCTCCTCTACTTTAGCGTCCATCACCTTCGAGCCGTCGAACAGATCGTCGTATTCCAAAAGATCCGTCTCGTAGGCGAGAATCTGCTGCATGCGCAGCGACCATTGCTGGTCCCACGGCCGCGGCAGGCCGAGCGCTTCGTTCCAGGTCGGCAATTGTACCGCGCGGGCGCGCGCTTTTTTCGACAGCGTGACTGCCAACATCTCGATCAGGATGCGCGCGACATTGTTCTCAGGCTGCGGCTCGGTCAGGCCGAGCGAATTGACCTGTACGCCGTAGCGAAACAGCCGCTGCTTGGGATCCTTGACGCCGTAGCGGTCGCGCGTGATCTCTTCCCACAGATCGACGAAGGCGCGCATCTTGCAGATTTCGGTGACGAAGCGCATGCCGGCGTTGACGAAAAACGAGATACGGCCGACCACGTCGCTGAATTTCTCGTCGCTCACCTCGCTAGACTTTTTCACCGTGTCGAGCACCGCGACCGCGGTGGCGAGCGCGTAGGCAAGCTCCTGCACCGGCGTCGCGCCTGCCTCCTGCAGATGATAGGAGCAGATATTCATCGGATTCCACTTCGGCAGCTCGCTCGTCGTGAAGATCGCGATGTCCTTGATCAGCCGCATCGATGGCGCCGGCGGAAACACGTAGGTGCCGCGCGACAGGTATTCCTTGATGATGTCATTCTGGATCGTGCCGGTCAGCGCCGCGCGCGGCGCGCTCTGCTCGTCGGCGACCGCGATGTAGAGCGCCATCAGCCACGCTGCGGTGGCGTTTATGGTCATCGAGGTGTTCATCTGCGCGAGCGGAATGTCTTGAAACAGCGTGCGCATGTCGCCGAGGTGCGCGATCGGCACGCCGACCTTGCCGACCTCGCCGCGGGCGAGAACGTGATCGCTGTCGTAGCCGGTCTGGGTCGGTAGATCGAAGGCGACCGAAAGCCCGGTCTGCCCTTTGCTCAGGTTCTTGCGATAGAGTGCGTTGGAGGCCGCTGCGGTGGAATGGCCCGCATAGGTGCGGAATATCCAGGGCTTGTCGCGTTTCGGCTGATCGGCCATCGGTCGCGCATGGTGTCAAACGACGACAGTGTTACGCGGATTTTGCTGCGATGCAACATCGAACGTGGGTGCCGCGCCAAAAACTACGACAGCACCGGGCTCGCAGTTGCCGAGTCAGGAACGTCGCTATTTTGCAATAGCAGCGCGCGCTGAGCGACCAGCGCGGCGATGACCAGAGCCGCGGCAAAGCCGACCGGCGCCTTGACGAACGGAAAGATCAGAACCAGCAGGCACGCCACGCCGATGCCAGTTAGCTCATGCCGCAAGAAGCCACGGGCACGACCAAGGCGGAACAAAAATGCCAGCGGCACCCCGAGCAGCACAAGATCGTAGGCATACAGATACGGGGTCGCCAGCGCGACGCCGCAGCCCAGGGCGGCGGCTTTGATCTCGTGCGTCGCGTTGCTGCGCCAAAGCCACGCGACAGCACCGGCGGTGATGAGCGAGACCGCGATTTGCACGACCCAGGCCAGCGTCTCGCTGCCGCTGAGCACACGCGTCAGACCAAACGCTGTTTGTAGTTTGCTCCAGTCGGCGGAACCCTGAGAAAGAAAAACCCGCTCAGTATGGCCGAGACTGGGGATGAAAGCCTGCCAGCATTCGGTGCCGAATGCGAACCAGGAGGCAGCCGCCATCACGATCGCCACGACGGCGGCGCTGCCAAACGCGCGCCAGTGCCTGCCGGCGATGAGCGCGATCGGAAACAGCAAGCCAAGATGCGGCTTGTAGGTGAGCAGTCCGAGCAGCACGCCAGCCAAGACTGGGCGGCGCTCCACTAGCACGAGTGCGCCGCCGATCAATGCGGTGGTGAGGAACCCATTCTGGCCGACGACAGCATTCGCCAGGACGGCTGGGAACGCAGCGGCGAGCAGATAACCGCTGCGGTCGCCAACGATCGCGCGTATGGCTGCGAGGTACGCCGGGAATGTGCCGAGCGTCCAGGCCATGTAGGCGGTGGTGTAGGGCAGCAGCGCCAGCAAAATCGCGACAAACAGGAACGTCGGCGGATAATGCCAGCCGAAGTAGCCGTCGAATGCGTGGCCGACTGCGCTCTCTTCAACCAATTTGTGGGCCGGCCAGTCATAGACCGTCGCGGGATGTCCGCTAAGCGCGAGCTTTCCAGCGGACCAGACAGCGACGAAATCCGTCGGTTGGCCGGCGCGGTCCGGCCAAAGCCCGTCGACGTATGAGGTCGCGAGATAAACCGCGTGTGCCACCACGAGCGCGAAGCAAATCAGCACCACAGGCTGCGCCAGTGGCGGAGCCGGTGCGTGCTCACGTGATATTTCGATCGTGGCCATAGACGTTGATGCTTCGCCGCTTGAGGCGGCGAAGCTAGGTCTGATGGCCTTGAAGAACCCTTAATACGGCCGAAAGGGAGATCGATCGCCGCGCAGGACTTCAACGCTTTTTCAGGCGCGCTTTACCAGCCGCAGGATGAGCAACAAGATCACCGCGCCGATGAAGGCGTCGATAACGTCGCCGATGAAGCCGCCGCCGATGAAGATGCCGAGACGTGGCAGCAACCAACCTGCGATCAGTCCGCCGATGATACCAACGATAATGTCGCCGATCAGTCCAAATCCGCCGCCTTTGACGACCATTCCGGCAAGCCAGCCGGCAATCGCACCGACGATCAGCCAAATTATGATACCCATAACCCACCCCTGATACTCGCCCGGCGACATGCCGGGGCCCCCATGCTCAACACCGCATGTTTGGCGAGCATAAAATTTATTGGGAACCGTGTCAGCAGCACCGCCAATGAATCGAGACGATTGTGGGGTCCTCGAACTAAAATATTGCACCGCAATATAAAATACGGCAAGCTGCATCGCAGCATCGTTGCGACTACCGTACAGCCGGAGCCCGCCATGGCCGTCGCGCAGAAGAAACCATCAGCCGCACCACTAAAAGATCTGTACGCAATCGGCGAAGTTCCGCCGCTCGGCCATGTGCCGGAGAAAATGCACGCCTGGGCCATACGCAAGGAACGTCATGGTCCGCCCGAGAAGGCGATGCAGTGCGAAGTGGTGCCAACTTGGCCGATCGCCGAGGACGAGGTCCTCGTCTATGTCATGGCTGGCGGCGTCAACTACAACGGAGTTTGGGCCGGTCTCGGCGTTCCCGTCTCGCCGCTCGACGGTCACAAGCACCCGTTTCACATCGCCGGTTCTGACGCTGCTGGCATCGTTTGGGCGATCGGCTCGAAGGTGCACCGCTGGAAGGTTGGCGACGAAGTCATTGTCCACTGCAATCAGGACGACGGCGACGATGAAGATTGCAACGGCGGCGATCCGCTGTTGTCGCCATCGCAGCGCATTTGGGGTTACGAAACCCCAGACGGTTCGTTCGCTCAATTTTGCCGCGTGCAGTCACGCCAGCTTATGGAGAAGCCGGCCCATCTGACCTGGGAAGAGGCGGCTTGCTACACGCTCACACTGGCGACAGCATATCGCATGCTGTTCGGTCACTCTCCGCACACGCTCAAGCCCGGAGATAACGTACTGGTGTGGGGTGCCTCGGGTGGGCTCGGTGTGTTCGGCGTGCAACTTGTCGCCGCATCCGGCGCCAACGCCATCGGGGTTGTCTCGGACGATTCGAAATCCGAATACGTATTTAACCTCGGCGCCAAGGGCGTGATCAACCGCTGCGAGTTCAAATGCTGGGGCGCGATGCCAAAGGTCGGGACGCCTGAATACGACGCTTGGGTGAAAGAAGCGCGCCGTTTTGGCAAGGCGATTTGGGACATCACCGGCAAGCGCGACGTCGATATCGTGTTCGAGCACCCCGGCGAGGCAACGTTCCCGGTGTCCTGCCTGGTGGTCAAGCGCGGCGGCATGGTAGTGTTCTGCGCCGGCACCTCGGGCTACAACATCACCTTCGATGCGCGCTATGTGTGGATGCGCCAGAAGCGCGTGCAGGGCTCGCACTTCGCCCATCTCAAACAGGCCAGCGCTGCCAACCGCTTTGTGATGGACCGCCGCGTTGATCCCTGTATGAGCGACGTGTTTCCGTGGGACAAGATACCCTATGCGCACGAGTTGATGCGCACCAACCGACACAAGCCAGGCAACATGGCGGTACTGGTCAACGCGCCGCGGCCCGGCCTGCGCAATTTCGATGACGTGCTGGAAGCGGCCTCGCTCCCGGAGCTCAATCGGCAGTCTTCACGATTTTGAACACGGCCCATATTCTCCCGCCCGTGCCCGCGCGATTGCCGCGTTGAATTCGCCGCCGAAGATGAAAATCCAGGCGGTGAAGTAAAGAAACACCAGCGCAATCATCACCGAGGCCAGACCGGCATAGTAGTTCACGTAGGCGCTGGAATGGGTGGCGAGATAGCGGCCGAACACGATACCGCAAACGAGCCACATCGCCAGTGTCGCGATTATGCCGGGCCACACCTCGCGAAAGCGCCGGCGCCCTTTGGGTAGCCACATGTGAAGAATGGCCAGCGCGATTGCGAGGAGCGCAGCCGCGAGGCCGACGCGCGCGACGTTGTAGCTTGGCTCAAGCGGTTCCAGCCACGGCGCACGCCCCAGCGCCGTCTGAAAAAACAGCGGACCGAGGACGACCAGAAAAGCCAGCGCCAGGAGGCCTATCGCGCTCACCAGCACATAGCCGATCGACTCCAGCCGCAGCCACCACCAGTGGCGGGTTTCTTGGATTCCGTAGGCTCGGTTAAGCCCGATGCGCAGGCTCTCGACGCCGCTCGATGAAAAGTAGAGCGCGAACACGGCGCCCAGCGTGAGCACGTCGCCGCGCGCTGTGGTCAGCACGTTGTGAATCTGGTCGGTGATGGAAGAGGAGACCGCGCGCGGCCAGGCGGCGACGATCAGCCGGGCAACGACGTCAGCGAGATTTCGCGAGCCGATAAAACCGGCGATTGCGGTCACCAGGATCAAAAAGGGGAACATGGCCATCAGCGTCGAGAGTGCAATATGGCTCGCGATCGCCCAGCCGTCGTCGGCATTGAAGCGATAGAAGGCATCGATAACGACGCGAAAGCAAAGACGGACCCTTCTCAACGTCAACTGCCTCTCTTTTCAGGTTGTGCTTATTCATTAGAACGCACTTATTCATAGCACGATCCCTTGCCGCGTGGCCTATCGTGTCAGCGTGCCGGAGCCGCCCGAAGTGCGGCCCGGAACCGCCGGCTTTGATGACGTTGAGAAACTAGGCCGCCTGCACTTCAGTGAGAAAGCGGCGCACTTCGCCCTGCAGGTTCTCGGCCTCGATCGACAGCGCGTCGGCGAGTGCCTTCACGTCGGCGGCGGTGGCGCGGGCGCCGGTGCTGGCGCCCGCGACGCGGCTCATGGCGTCAGCGCCCGAGCGCGCCTCCAGCGAGGCGCGGTTGACGCCTTGGGCGATCGAAGACACCGCGTTGTTCTGTTCCTCCACGGTGGCAGCGACGCTCGCCGCGATTGCAGACATCTCGTCGATGATCGAGGAGAACTTCTCGATGGCCTGCGCCGCGTCCGCGGTTGCCGACTGGATCGAACCGATCTGCGAGGCAATGTCTTCGGTTGCTCGCGCCGTCTGCGAAGCAAGCGATTTCACTTCCGAAGCGACCACAGCAAAGCCGCGCCCCGTCTCGCCGGCGCGAGCCGCTTCAATCGTGGCGTTCAGCGCCAGCAGATTGGTCTGGCCGGCGATTGCCTGGATGAGCCCGATCACTTCTCCGATGCGATTTGCGGCGGTGCCCAGTTCCGACATCGTATTAACCGTACGCCGCGACTCGGTGACGGCGCGGCCCGCGACTTCGGTGGATTTGCTAGCCTGGGTGGCAATTTCACCGATTGAGGCTGCAAGTTCCTCGATCGAACTGGCCACGGTGGTGACGTTCAACGAGGCGGCGCCGACGCGCGTCTCTGCGGACTGTGCTTCCGAGGTAACGGCATCAGCCGCCTTATTGAGCACCGTCGATGTCTGCTCCAGACGGCCCGATGAATTACGCAGGCGCGCCAAGGCTTGCTCCACCGAGGTGCGAAACTGTCCGATCATGGCGGCGACAGTTTCCACACGCCGCTCACGCGCCGCGTTCGCTTCGGTCTGTATGCCTGAAAGCCGCTCGCGCTCGATCATATTGTTGCGGAAGATAATGACCGTGCGCGCCATTGCGCCGATCTCATGATGGGCGTCGGTCGCGGGAATAGGTGCGGAGGTGTCGCCGCCAGCGAGCCGCTTCATTGCCTGCGCAAGGCCTTCGAGCGGACGCGTAATGGACCAGCCGATCACGAAGCTGCAGGCGAGCGCGATCAGCACCGATGAAAGGGCGACCGCGGCGACGATGTTACGTGTTCGTGAACGCGCCGCCGCGAACGTATTGGCCGCCTCGCGGGAACTCGCCTGTGCAGCAGCGATGATCTTATCCGCTTCGGGCAGAACGCTTTCGGTATCGTGATTGATGAGGGCCAGAAGTGGCTCGATATTATCTGTGCTCGCGACCCATTGGGCGAACGTAAAGTTGTACTTCTGCACCTCGCCGCTGAGCTTCTCCTTCCACGCCGGCAAACCGTCGATCGAGTCGAACAGAGTGTTGAAGTGCTTGATCTCGTCCAGGAAGTGCTTTTCAGCATCTGGCGATCGCGTCAGCCGGTATTCGATTTCGTAGCGGCGCATGGTCAGCAGCGACACCAGGAGTTTCGAGGTGGCGTCATCGGCAACCCAGGACAGATCGTTGTGGATGCTGTTTTCGATTGCGTTGCTGGCGGCGATGAGTTCACCGGTCGTCCCCGCGGTCTCGTCGAAGCCGAGCGCCCGTTCTGCGTCGGCCAGGCTGTCAAAGCTGGCCTTCAGGTCGCGCACGGTGATGCGCAGAGGGGTGATCACGTCTTGCTGGGATGATGCGAGGGCAGATTCAATGCGGTCGAGTGATCGGATCGCCAGATCTTGCCCGCCGGCGAAGCCTTTGACCTCGCTTTCGGAGGGGTGCGCGACGAACCCCGTAGTGGCGGCGCGCATCTCCAGCAGTCCGGTTTTGAGATCATGGCTCGCGCTAGCGACCTTGGCTTCGGCCTGCATGCTCTCGAACGAGCGGCCGACTTGAGTGTCTCCAGACTTGAGCGCGATGGCATTGGCCAGAAAGCCAATGAGTGGAATGAGGCCGAGCGCAATCACCCGAGCGCGCACCGACAACCTGGAGAAGAGTGAAAAAATGAACATCCGGACGGCTGGCCGAAAATCCTAGAAGCGCCGCAGCATGCGGCGACGGTATCAAGGTGCAGCAAACCGGAAATTGGTTAAGATTTGGCGAGAAACGGCCGCCGCGGCCGTGGTTTCTGTGCATTTTGCCGCTTTGCATTGGCTTTGATGCACCGCACGCGTAAGCTCAGCTCACTGCCGGGCAGAATAAATCGTCATTTTATCGGAGTTGCCATGCCGTCTGCCGCCGCCGCTACCGCTATGCCCGCAGGCCTGGAACTTATTGCGACACTTCGCCAAGGAGTTGCGGCTGTTGAGGCGCTGCTCGCCGATGCCCGCCGCGCGGTCACCGACCGGGTGGCGATCGATGGCCGCCCCGCTTCGCGCACGCTCGACCGCGAGCAGCGCGCCGCCCACGGCTTGGCGTGGCTTGCGACGTACGTAGAAGCGATCCGGCAACTCGCCGCGTATGCACAGCGCCTCATGGAGAGCAATAGCCTCGGCGAGGTCGAGGAACTACTGGTGCGCGTCGGGGCCGGCGAGTATCTCGCCCAAATTCTCGGCGGCATCCCCATGAGCCAGGGGGAGATCGTGCGTCTCGCCGACCTCGGCCTTACGCCGTCCGCAGTGACCGCGCGTGTGACGCCCGCCATCGACAGCCTGATCGCAACCGGCAACACGGCGGACCATCGCGCACGGATCGCGACGCTGATGCGCGATCGCAAGCAGGCTACGGTCGGTGCCTGCGGTCTCGACGAGACCTTCGAAACGATCCGCGAGGAGATGCGCAAGTTTGCCGACGACGTGGTCGTGCCTCATGCGCAGAACTGGCATCTGCGCAATGCCTATATCCCGCTCGAAGTGATCGGGCAGATGTCCGAGCTTGGCGTCTTCAGCCTCACGATCCCTGAGGATTACGGCGGCATGGGGCTCGGAAAAGAATCCATGTGCGTCGTGTCCGAGGAATTGTCGCGCGGCTACATTGGAGTTGGCAGCCTCGGCACCCGATCTGAAATCGCAGCCGAACTCATCCTCGGCAGCGGCACCTCAGAACAAAAACGCAAGTGGCTGCCAAAGATCGCGTCCGGAGAGGTGCTGCCCACGGCGGTATTCACCGAACCAAATACCGGCTCCGATCTGGCAACGCTGAAGACGCGCGCGGTCCGCGAAGGCGACGCCTACAAGGTGTATGGCAACAAGACTTGGATCACGCACCCGGTCCGCGCCGACCTGATGACACTCTTGGTCCGCACCAATCCGGCGGAGAGCGGCTATCGCGGCTTGTCCATGCTGCTCGCCGAGAAGCCGCGTGGTGGCGACGACGATCCGTTTCCGGTTTCCGGCATGTCCGGTACGGAGATCGAGGTGCTCGGTTATCGCGGCATGAAGGAATACGAAATCGCGTTCGACGGATTTACCGTCAAGGCTGACAATTTGCTCGGCGGTGCGGAGGGGCAGGGTTTCAAGCAGCTCATGGCGACCTTCGAGGCGGCGCGCATTCAGACCGCGGCGCGCGCCATTGGCGTCGCCCAGGCGGCCATGGAGCAGGCGCTGTCTTACGCGACGACGCGTGTGCAGTTCGGCGAGCCGATCGCCAAATTCCCGCGCGTAGGCGACAAGCTTGCTATGATGGCGGTCGAAATCATGATCGCGCGGCAGCTCACCTATCATGCCGCGCGGCAGAAAGACTCCGGGCGGCGCTGTGATCTCGAAGCGGGCATGGCCAAGTTGCTTGCTGCCCGTGTCGCCTGGGCCGCGGCGGACAACGCCGTACAGATCCACGGCGGCAATGGTTTTGCCCTCGAATTTCCCGTCTCGCGTATTCTCTGCGATGCGCGCATCCTCAATATTTTTGAAGGCGCGGCGGAGATTCAGGCGCAGGTGATTGCGCGGCGCTTGTTGGATGGGACGAACTAAAACTCAGGCATCGCGCTGTTCTGAATTGTACCAAGTTCCCGCTGATGATCTGCGGCGCACGCCATGCGCGGGCGGGGATTGACGGTGGTATTCGCCTCGCTGAATGTCCCGCGATGGAAGCGCCCGCGGACTCGAAATCGGAAAAGACGCCGACCCCGGATTCGGGGCAAGCATGGTTCCGCCTCGCCGCTACCATGCTCGTTTCGACCGTCGGTGGCGTGGGCATGTGGTCTGTGGTGGTCGCGCTTCCCGCCGTGCAGGCGGAATTCGCGGTCCCGCGCGCCCAAGCCTCGCTGCCATTTACGCTGGCGATGGTCGGCCTTGCCATCGGTGGCGTTGTCATGGGCCGGTTGCTCGATGCCGTCGGCGTTTTGGCGCCGCTGATTCTCGGCGCATTGGCGCTCTGTGTGGGCTACGTGGCTGCCGGCAACGCCGGCAGCTTGGCGGCGTTCGCTGTTGCCCATGCCCTGATCGGGTTCGGCACTTCCGTCACGTTTGGCCCCATGATGGCGGACATCTCCAACTGGTTTGTCCGCCGCCGCGGCGCGGCGGTAACGTTGTGCTCATCCGGCAACTATTTCGCCGGCGCATTATGGCCACCGGTGGTGCAGCAGTCGATCGCGCAATACGGCTGGCGCGCGACCCACGTGGGCATCGGACTTTGCTGCGGTGTCGCCATGATCCTGATCAGCCTTGGGGCTTTGCGCCGGCGAGCGCCTCCCGCGCTTATGAAAGCGACCGATCTGGCGCGCAAGGGATCGGCCGCAGCGTTTGGTGTTGCTCCTGGCGCACTGCAGACTTTGCTGGCGCTTGCGTCCGTCTGCTGTTGTGTTGCGATGTCCATGCCGCAGGTTCACATCGTCGCCTATTGCGGCGATCTCGGCTACGGCGTCGCCCGCGGCGCTGACATGCTCGCGCTGATGATGGCGTTCGGGATCGTCGGTCGCATCGGTTCGGGATTTATTGCCGACCGCGTTGGTGGCTTGCCAACGCTGATGCTGGGCTCGGCGCTGCAGGGCGTGGCCCTGTTGCTTTATTTGCTCTACGACGGGTTGATCTCCCTTTACGTCATCTCGGCGGTGTTCGGCCTGTTTCAAGGCGGCATTGTGCCGTCTTATGCCATCGTCGTGCGGGAATACTTCCCGGCGAAGGAGGCGGGCGCGCGCATCGGACTCATTCTGATGGCGAGCTTGTCCGGCATGGCGCTCGGCGGCTGGATGTCCGGATACATTTTCGATCTGACCGGTTCTTACCGAGCCGCGTTTTTCAACGGCCTCGGTTGGAACGTCGTTAACGGTACGATTGTGCTTTGGCTGCTGCTGCGGCGACGATCGCGCGTCGCTTATGCGTGAAGCGGCTCTTTCAGCAATAGCGTGACGTTACCCGAAAGGATCCGTTCGCCGTCAGGACCAAGCGCGCGGATTTGTTTGACAAAATCGCGCACCACTTCGCGCTTTCTGATCTCCTGCGGATAGTCGGTGGCGAACACGATGCGCGAGGCCGGGATTTCACATAGTCCGGCTTTCACTGCGCCGATGCTTCCGGCAAATCCGGCGGTGTCGAAGACCAGATTGTGTCTGATGTAGTGATCGAAATCGCGCTTCGGCGCGATGCCGTGGCGCGGATTTCCGGCGGTGCCCCAGAACTGCTTGTCCTGGAAAGAGCGGACGCGCGCGAGCATGCCGGCGATGCCGCCCGAAAGATGCGCCATGTGCACGGTGAGTTCGGGGTGGCGGTCGAACACGCCCGAATTGATGAGGCGGATCGTCGCCATGATTAGCGAAAATTCGCGGCCGACGCCGCGCGCCGTATCGTAGGCGTCGAATTGCTGCGCATGATTGAGCTTGAGCGCCGGATGGACGAACACAAACATGCCGAGCTTACCGACCTCGTTCCAGAAAGGCTCCATGCCCGGATCGTCGATCCATTTGCCGTCGAATTCGGAACAAATGGTCACCCCCTGGAAGCCAAGCTCGTGGCGGCAGCGGGCAAGCTCATTGAATGCGACCGCGCCTCCGAGCGGATGGGCGTGGGCGGCGCCGATGAATCGGCCAGGATAATCGCGCTCCGCCTTCTTGGCCTTGTCGTTGACGAACCGTGAGGTCTCCAGATCAGCGCACATTCCCGCGGCGCTGGTAAGCCACGCCGCATCGATTCCGGCCACATCCATCATGCGGACGTGCTCGTCGAGGTCGTAGAGCAACGAATGGAGCGTGTAGCTCGGCGCGCCCAGCGCGTCGTAATTGAGGATCAAGCGGTTGCCGGGGTCCTGTTTGATCAGCTCGCGCGGCGTGAAATGGTGTTGGAAGTCGATGATCATGTGAGGCTCTTGCAGGGTGGGACGCCTTCATAGCGTATGTCGCTCTAGCAGTCATTCTCCGCGGCTAATCCATGCCGCCGGCGCCAGGATCATAGATTTCGGGCTTGCGAACTAAAGTCCGCGCCCCGGAATGACAGCGTGGGCAACCCGCGCTACATTGCCGCCATGTCGAATTTCATGTCGCATGTCGCCGTTCCGATCGCCGTCGGCGCGGTCGCGTTGGTTCTGTTGCTTGGCCTTGTCAACATGATGCGCGGTGGGTCGCCCTGGACGTCGCAGAAGCTGATGCGGCTGCGCGTGATGCTGCAATTCGTCGCCATCGTCGTCATCTTGTTCGCCGCCTGGGTCATGTCGAAATGAACCCGAATTAGGCCATGGTCGTCCTCAACAAGATTTACACGCGCACCGGAGACGACGGCACCACTGCGCTCGGTACAGGCGAGCGGCGCAAGAAATACGACTTGCGTGTTGCGGCTTATGGCTCGCTCGACGAGGTCAACGCTGCGATCGGCATCGCGCGGCTGTACTCCAGCGATGACGCAGCGCTCGATGCGGCGCTCGCGCGCGTGCAAAACGATCTCTTTGACGCCGGCGCCGACCTGACCACGCCTGGCAAGGGCAGGGGTCCCGGCGGTGCGCGGCTGACAGTGACCGATGCCCAGGTCGAATGGCTCGAAAGCGAGATCGATCGGCTCAATGGCGAGCTTGCGCCGCTGAAATCGTTCGTGTTACCGGGCGGCAGCGCGACGGCGGCCTATCTGCATCTCGCGCGCACCATCTGCCGGCGCGCCGAACGGCTGATCGCCGAACTCAAGGACAAGCCGGGCGAGAGCGTCGGGGACGAGGTGCTCAAATACGTCAATCGTCTGTCGGACTTCTTGTTTGTCGCCAGCCGCTACGCCAACGACAAGGGCGTCGGCGACGTGCTTTGGGTGCCGGGCCGCAATCGCTGACGACCGAAGGGTAATTGAGGTGACGCATGGTCTTGCCGTTATGGGATCACAGTCCGTTCAAGTGGCCGACGCCGCCGTACGTGATGTGGTCAATTGTCGCCATCAACTTCCTTATTTTCTTCGTGCAGGCCGCCGGCGGCTCCGATCAGATGGATCAGTTCGATCACTTCGCCGGCCTTATCCCGGCGGCGTTCAGCGGAGCAAGTATCCCCGATACGCTGCCGGCGCCGGTCACGGTGATAACATCGATGTTCCTGCACGCCAACTTGATGCACGTGTTCGGCAACATGATCTTCCTGTTTGTGTTCGGCGACGACATCGAGGAGGTGCTCGGCCACTGGCGCTTCCTTGTCTTCTATCTGGCCTGCGGTGTCGGCGCGGCAGCGACCTTCGTGTTGAGCGATCTGAGTTCGACGACGGAGCTGATCGGCGCCTCTGGTGCCGTTGCCGGGGTGATTTCCGCCTATTTGTTGTTCCGCCCTTGCGCTAAGGTCACTTGCCTCCTGGGCCTCATTCCGCTCCGCATCAGAGCCTATTGGGTCATCGGTGGCTGGGCGATCTTTCAAATCCTCGAAGTTTCGAGCCGGGCTCAGGACAACGTTGCCTATTGGGCCCACATCGGCGGATTGATCACGGGCGCGGTCTTGTTCATCGTCATGCGCCCGGCCGGGGTAAGGCTGTTTGATTGTACGGATTCGGAGCCGGTTTTGGTTTCCGGCAGATACGAACAGCCGAGTTAACGGGCGTTGACCACAGCCAAGGCCGCCGGTAGGTTCCCGCGCTGCAACATCTCCAAGGTATTTGGAGAGTGGTCACCAGCCGACATCAGCGGATAGTAGCTCAAAGCAGCCATGAAAATTCTCGTGCCCGTAAAGCGGGCGGTCGACAAGGATGTGAAAATCCGGGTCAAGTCGGACGGCTCTGGCGTCGAACTCGGCAACGTCAAGATGTCGATGAATCCCTTCGACGAGATCGCCGTCGAAGAGGCGCTTCGGCTCAAGGAAGCTGGTAAAGCCACCGAGGTTGTGTGCGTTTCCATCGGACCGCAGCAGGCGGCCGAGACAATTCGTACCGGGCTCGCCATGGGCGCCGACCGTGGCATTCTGGTGAAGGCTGACGGCATAGTCGAACCGCTTGCGGTGGCGAAGATTCTCAAAGGTATCGCGGCCGCCGAACAGCCTGGCCTGATCATCATGGGCAAGCAGGGGATCGACGACGACAGCAACCAGACCGGTCAGATGCTGGCGGCGCTGCTCGGCTGGCCGCAGGGCACCTTCGCCTCCAAGGTATCGCTTGACGGCGAAGCCCTTACGGTCACCCGCGAGGTCGACGGCGGTCTGCAGACTGTGAAGCTGAAGGTGCCGGCGATCGTCACCACCGACCTGCGCCTCAACGAGCCGCGCTACGCTTCGTTGCCGAACATCATGAAGGCGAGAAAAAAGCCGATCGAGGAGAAAAATGCCGCCGATTACGGTGTCGATACCAAGCCGCGGCTGGAAGTCATCAAGACCGCGGAGCCGCCGGTGCGCAAAGCCGGCGTGAAAGTGAAGACCGTCGCCGAGCTTATCGATAAATTGAAAAACGAAGCGGGGGCGATCTGATGCCGACTTTGTTGATCGCCGAGCACGACAACAAGTCGCTCAAGGACGCGACCAACAAAGCGCTCACGGCTGCCAAGGCGATCGGCGCTGACGTTCACGTGCTGGTAGCGGGCAATGGCTGCAAGGCAGTGGCAGAGGCAGCGGCGAAGCTGGACGGCGTGAAGAAAGTGCTGTTGGCGGAGGCACCGGCATACGAACACATGCTGGCCGAGCCGATTGCCGCACTGATCGTTTCGCTCGCCGGACCGTACGAGGCCATCATGGCAGCGGCGACCACGTCGGGAAAGAATTTCATGCCGCGGGTCGCGGCGCTGCTCGACGTGATGCAGATTTCCGACATTATCAAGGTCGATGGCCCCGATACCTTCGAGCGGCCTATCTATGCCGGCAATGCCATTCAGACAGTTCGCGCCCGCGATCCCAAAAAGGTGATCACTGTGCGCACCGCGGCATTCCAGGCGACCGGAGAGGGCGGTTCGGCGTCGGTCGAAACCGTTGCCGCGGCTGCTGATCCCGGGCTGTCGCAGTTCGCCGGCGAGGAATTGTCCAAATCGGAGCGCCCGGAGCTGACGTCGGCCAAGATCATCATTTCAGGCGGTCGGGCCATGCAAAGCCGCGAAAACTTCACCAAATATATAGAGCCGGTGGCCGATAAACTTGGCGCGGCGGTTGGCGCCTCTCGCGCTGCGGTTGATGCCGGCTATGCGCCCAACGATTGGCAGGTCGGCCAGACCGGCAAGGTGGTGGCGCCTGACCTTTATATTGCGGTCGGCATTTCAGGCGCCATTCAGCATCTGGCCGGCATGAAGGATTCGAAAGTAATCGTCGCCATCAACAAGGATGAAGAGGCGCCGATCTTCCAAGTCGCGGATTACGGCCTTGTCGCCGATCTCTATCAGGCGCTTCCGGAATTGGCGGCCGAACTTGGCAAGGTGCGCGGTTGAGACCCGACAATTCGGCAAGTCGCGGTGTGGAACAGCCCAGCGGATTGCCGTAGAAGAGGACGACATGAGCGAAGTTAGGGAGCGGCCAGTGGCGCGTTCCGCGCGGGCAGATCACGGTGCACACTCCGTCCGCAAGATCGGCGTGGTCGGCGCCGGCCAGATGGGCAATGGCATTGCCCACGTCTGCGCGCTTGCGGGCTTCCACGTTCTTCTCAACGACATCGCCGCCGAACGCATCACCGAGGGGCTCGCCACCATCAACGGCAATCTGGCGCGGCAAGTCAGCCGCCAGCGTATCAGTGAGGAGCAACGCGACGCCGCGATCAAGCGCATCGCCGCGGCTAAGACCCTTGACGAATTAGGCGACTGTGACTTGGTGATCGAGGCAGCGACCGAGAAAGAGGATGTAAAACGCAAGATCTTCAGCGATTTGTGTCCTTCGCTGAAGCCTGAGGCCATCGTCGGCACCAATACATCCTCAATCTCGATCACACGGCTAGCCGCTGCTACGGACCGGCCGGAGCGCTTCATCGGCATTCATTTCATGAATCCGGTGCCGCTCATGGAGTTGGTCGAGTTGATCCGAGGCATTGCCACCGACGACGCGACCTTCGACGCCACCAAACAATTTATCGGCAAGCTCAACAAGACGATCGCGGTGTCGGAGGATTTCCCCGCCTTCATCGTCAACCGCATCCTCTTGCCGATGATCAACGAGGCGATCTACACGCTCTATGAAGGCGTCGGCAATGTCGAGGCGATCGACACCGCCATGCGGCTTGGCGCCCATCACCCGATGGGGCCGCTCGAACTTGCCGACTTCATCGGCCTCGATACCTGCCTCTCCGTCATGCAGGTGCTTCACGAGGGGCTCGCGGACTCGAAATATCGGCCGTGCCCGCTCCTGGTGAAATACGTCGAGGCGGGATGGCTTGGCCGCAAGACCCAGCGCGGCTTTTATGATTATCGCGGCGAAAAGCCGGTGCCGACACGCTGAGTCCGAGTGGCTCCAAAGGTCAGCCGAAGACGGACGACATCCGTCTCCAGCCTTCTTTCGTTTTCGGATTTGGCGCGTTCCGCGTCTAAGCCGCCGCGGGCAATTGCGGTGCTGTCTCGCCCCAGCATGGCAGCGCGGATACGCGCTGGAACCAGCCGCGTACATTGGCGTACGGGCCGAGCGGTATCTGTGCGCCTTCGGCGTGCAACAGCGGCGCCGCTACCGAAAAGTCTGCAACTGTGAGTGCATCGCCGGCGAGATATTTCTGTTTCGCTAGATGCGCGTCGAGCATCTGGGCTTCCTTGTTGAAAGCCTCCGTGGCCTTGCCGACTGCTGCTGTGTCGGGTGGCCCCATGTTCACGAACTTTTTCACCAGATTCTCGAAGATCAGGGGCTGACAGGCCTGTGCGCCCCAGTGCGCAAGGTCCCAGCACAGCCAGCGCGTGATGTCAGCGCGACCGCGCGCATCGCCCGGATGGAGCGGGGTCGGATTCTTGCTCGCGAGATATTGCAGGATTGCGTTCGATTCCCAGAGTTTGAAATCGCCGTCGACCAAGGCCGGTGTGCGCCCGGTCGGACTGAGCGCCAGATAGGTCGGTGCATGCTGCGCGCCTGTCATCAGATCGACGAATTCGAATTCGAGCGGCATTTTCAGATACGCCGCCATCGCGCGCACCTTCCAGGTGTTTGGCGATGCCGGAAAGCCGTAGAGTTTCATGATCGTCTCCCATTGCTATTGTTGAAGGTCTTCCGCACCATCAGCGAGCGGCATAAGGTCGTTTGCTAATCGCAGCATGAGGCGGTCTTTGGTTCCCGATACGGCGCTTTCGGGTCGACGATGGCGCCTTCGTAGCGGTCGTGATGGCGCACCCACGCCATGCCGTAGGAAAGACCGTCCTCGTCGCGCCCTTTGGGCGCGAGATCGAGAAAGTTATAGGCTCCGATCAGGATATCGAGACCGCGTCCGTAGGTCGAATAGGTGTGGAAGACCTGGCCGGCTTCATTCTTGTAGAACGCACTGGCGCCGGGGCGCTCTTCGCTCGGAAATGTGGTCAGTTCGTAGTTGTACATGACAGTGCCGGCCACTTTCTCTTCTGGCGAAGCCGATACCTGATAGTCGTGGTTGAAGTCGCTGCCGAACGACGACACCCATTTGAAGCGCCAACCCATCCGCGCCTTGAATTTTTCGATCTGTAACAGTGGTGCGCGCGAGACGACGACAAGGCTGACATCGCGCTGTGCCAGATGGATGACCGAGCCGTCGAAGTGATCGGCGAGCAGCGAACAGCTTGGGCAGCCGGCTTCCCAATCAGGTCCCAGCATGAAGTGATAGATGATCAGCTGGCTCTTGCCACCAAACAGATCGGCAAAGCGTTTCCTTGCCGTTCGGCGTGTCGAAGACGTACGCCTTTTCGACTTTCTCCCATGGCAAGTCGCGGCGTTTTTTGGCCAGTGCATCGCGGGTGCGGCTGAAGGCCTTTTCCTCGGTCAGATAGGCCTTGCGCGCGGCGATCCATTGCTCGTGCGGAACAATCTTATGCGGCTCCATTGCTGCCTCCTAGCCGATCTGCCAAAAGTTGAGTAGGGCAAGCGCGGCGAGCGCAAGCCAAGTCACCGTCATGCCGGCGACGCGGCCGAAGCGCGGCTCGGGGGTCGTCCACAGTCCGGCAGTGAACAGCACGCGGCCGACGATCAGCGCGATACCGGCGATGTGCAGCGCCAGGGGCTTTCCGCCGTCGATCTCATAGAGGCCCATCAGCAGTGCGCTGATCGGCAGATATTCAGCGGCATTGCCGTGGATGCGGACCATCCGGAGCATGTCCGGATGGCCGCCGTCGCTCAGCGTGATCTTGTATTTGCCGCGGTGCACCGCAACGTTGATGCCGCCCGCGACCAGAAACAACGCAAACACGCCAGTATAAAGCGCAGTGATGGCTACCGTCATGGTCTTCACTCTGCGTGGTCGCGTCCAGGCGCCTTGCCAAATACCCTCGCTAGCGCTCCGCCGGCGTCATCCAGCCGACGCCGGCGCCGCCCGGCTCCATCAGGATGGCGATACGGCCGACGCCAGGAACGTCGAACGCGGGCTTCATAAGTTTGGCGCCAGCCTTGACGGCCTTCTGCACGCGCGCGTCGACATCATCGACTGCGAGGTAGGCCATCCAGCTTTCCGGCACCTGTTTATATTCGGCGCCGCTGATGTCGAAGATGCCAGCGACCGGTCCATCTTCCATCTTCGCCAGCCAGTACGTGCCGCCGTCGGGTGTGGGCATGGCGTCGAAGCTCCAGCCGATGGTCTGGGCGTAGAACTTCTTTGCGCCCTCGACATCGCGAGTCATCAGTTCGTTCCAGTAGAATGTGCCGTGTTCTGCGGCCATGGGATGCTCCTGTTTGTTCTGCCGTGGTTGCGGCAAGAATTATTTCACTCGGCCAGCAACTGTTCCATCTTGTCGAGGGCGCCGTTCCAACCGTGCTGGTGGCTATCGCGGGCGTCTTCATCGAAGAATTGTTCGTGGGTCACGGTCAGCAACGTGCCGTCGCCGTCGGGCTTAAGGAGAACGGTCACAACGGATTCACGTTCCGGGGTCGATTTCCATGCCCAGGTGAAGACCAGCTTTTCATTGGCAACGATCTCACGATAAACGCCGCTCACGTCGTACCGCTCGCCGTCAGGCGCCTGCATGACCCAGCGATAGCGGCCACCAACGCGTAGGTCGCTTTCGGCGCTGACTGCTTTGATCTGCCCCGGTCCCATCCAGCGTTTCACTTTTTCCGGGTCGGTCCATGCGGCGAAGACTTTCGCCGGCGATGTCTTGAAGCGGCGCTTGATAGTGAGGCTCGGTTTTGTGGCTGCTTGAGTGACCACGATTCATCTCCCTCCAGGAAGGCTGCCAAGTTATCGAGTCGATCTGACCAGAATTTTTCATAGCGATTGAGCCATTCGAACGCGTCGCGCATGGGCTCCGCCTCGAGGCGGCAGGCGACCGTACGGCCGGTTTTGGAGCGCGCGACCAGGCCGGCATCGGACAGAACGTCGAGATGCTTCATGATCGCCGGCAGCGACACCGGGAACGGCTGCGCCAGTTCGCTGACTGAAAGGCCGGGCTCCTGCGCGAGCCGCATTACCAGCGCGCGGCGGGTCGGGTCGGCAAGCGCCGCAAAGGTGCGATCCAGCGTGGGCTCGTAAAACTTAACCATGTGGTTAAGTGTAACCGGGACGCCGCTGCTGTCAATAGGCGGCTGGAACACCCCTGCAGATACGGGCCTCGAGCAGCGGCCCAAAAAAAAGGAGCGCCGAAGCGCTCCCAAAACACCACCAGTCCGAGAGGCTAAAGATATCTCGGGACTGTCGAATCGATGCTGCTTATTTCAGGGCGCTCGAGACGTCCCCGAAGGTCGTGTTCAGGTTCGATCCTACGCCGAGAACGACAGCAATAATCGCAACCGAAATACCGGCCGCGATGAGCCCATATTCGATCGCTGTCGCGCCGCTGTCGTTGCGGCAAAAACGCTTGATCCACTCACCCATTTGACTGCTCCTAAGCTTGCTGGCTGGACTAAATCGCCCGCGAGGGCACGCTAGGTAGAGCGAATTACCGATAGGTGAAACCCGTAGTGGGAATTTATTGACACATGCGGCGAGTGGCGGGCGCAGTTAACAGAGGAAGTGCGCGGGGTTGAAAAAAATAGTTCAAATAACGATCAAACATTGGTCAACTAGTCCGGGGTATCCGCCGTTTTCTGTTGGATTTGAGTGAATAGCCCGGCTCAATTGCTCAATACTGCGCCGACGAGTTTCACACCATCGTCGCTCGCCCACTCGGCCGGGCCTGCCATGTCGGCGATTTCGCAGCCTTCGCGATTGACGACGAGGGTCGTCGGCATGCCGAAGGCTTTGCCTGCTGTTTTGAGATCCTCGAAAACCTCAGCGCTGTCGTCCGAATAGTAGGCGAGATGACTGACGCCAATCTCCTTGAGAAAAGCGAGCGGTTTTTCCGGATCGCGCGTGTCGATGTTGACGGCGACGACTTCGAAATTCGGCCCTCCGAGCCTCACTTGCAGCGCATCGAGGGCGGGCATCTCGCGACGGCACGGCGCGCACCAGGTTGCCCAGAGGTTCAGCAGTACGGTGCGGCCCCGCCAGTCGGCAAGCGTACGCGCATGGCCGGCCGAGTCCTTGAAGGCCAGGTTGGCTGCGCTAAACGGTGTGCGTGCGACCGCGAGCGCGGCCACTTCGCCACGCACCAGAGGGGCTATCCGCGATGCGGTTTCGACCGCTTGCCTGCAGGCCGCGTCGGCCGGATTGCTTCGCAGATGCCCAATCCCGTATACCCCCCCGAGCACAGCCAGGATCAGGAGCAGTGCCGCGGCGGCAAACAGGCGGCGCGGCGGCATCAGATCGCTCGGTTTTGGCGACGGCTCGGTCATGAATTAGAGACTACAGCACCTTGGCGGACGCATCATGGCCAACAAAATGTGGGGCGGACGCTTCGGTCAAAAACCCGATCCGCTCTTGGAACGGATCAATGTCTCGATCGATGTTGACCGCAAGCTTTATCGGCAAGACATCGCAGCCAGTAAGGCCCATGCGGCGATGCTCGCCAAAAGCGGCATTATCACGGCCCAGGATGCGAAACAGATTGCTCACGGTCTAGACACGATCCTGTCAGAGATCGAGGCAGGCAAGTTCAGCTTCAAACGCGCGCTCGAGGACATTCATATGAATGTCGAGGGGCGGCTCGGTGACTTGATAGGGCCAGCCGCCGGCCGGCTGCATACCGCGCGCTCGCGCAACGATCAGGTCGCCACGGATTTCCGGCTTTGGGTGCGCGATGCCATCGACGGAATCGACGCCGCGCTTGCGGCCTATCAGCGCGCGCTTGCGGAAAAAGCGCTGGAGCACGCCGCCACCATCATGCCGGGCCTGACCCATTTGCAGACGGCGCAGCCGGTGACCTTCGGCCATCATCTCTTGGCTTATGTTGAAATGGCGGCGCGTGACCGCGGTCGCTTTGCCGATGCCCGCGCACGTTTGAACGAAAGCCCGCTCGGGGCTGGCGCACTCGCTGGCACATCGTTCCCCATCGACCGCGCCATGACCGCAAAGGCGCTCGGTTTTGCCCGGCCGATGGCTAACTCGCTCGATGCCGTCGCCGACCGCGATTTCGTACTGGAGACGCTGTCGGCGGCCGCCATCACATCTGTGCATCTGTCGCGCTTCGCCGAGGAGATCGTGCTTTGGTCGTCGCCGCTCACCGGTTTGATCCGCCTTTCCGATCGCTTCACCACCGGTTCTTCGATGATGCCGCAGAAGCGCAATCCCGATGTGGCCGAACTCGTTCGCGCCAAGACCGGGCGTATTGTCGGCGCGCTCAACGCGTTGTTCCTGGTGATGAAGGGATTGCCGCTCGCCTATCAAAAGGACATGCAGGAAGACAAGGAGGGCGCGATCGACGCACTTGACGCCCTCGCGCTCTCGGTCGCGGCCATGACGGGGATGGTGCGTGACATGGAGCCCGACGTGGCGCGCATGCGGCAAGCGGCGGGCGAAGGCTTCAGCACCGCGACCGATCTGGCTGACTGGCTGGTGCGCGAACTGAAACTGCCGTTCCGTGAGGCTCACCACATCACCGGCCGTATTGTCGCCAAGGCGGCGGAGGCGAATGTGGGGCTCGGCCAGCTACCGCTCGCCGCCATGCGGGCGGTCGAGCCTCGGATTACCCAGGCCGTGTTCGGAGTGCTCTCAGTCGAAAAATCCGCTGCGAGTCGCACGGTTTTTGGCGGAACTGCTCCGAAAAACGTCCGCGCCCAGGCCAACCGCTGGCTTAAGCGGTTGCCAAAGGTGTAATCGGGCTGGCAAGGGAGGCGACAAAATCTCGCCGCCAGCTTGTGGTCTACTGTGTTGAGTTGAGGACGTGGGGTGTCCTCGGGGTGCGAGGGGAGCAAGATTTGCCCAGTGTTCGTCCAGGCGTTCGGTGGACGCTAGCCGTGGCGCTCGTCCTACCCCTTGCGCTCGCGGCCTGCGGCCGCAAAGGCGCGCTTGATCCGCCGCCCGATAGCGCGGTCCCGCAGCAAGTGCCGGTCACACCCGCCGTGCCGCCTGGCGCTTCGCCGACAAATTACATCGATCCGACGACGCCGACCGGGGCAGCGCAACCAGCGCTGGTGCAGACGACCGCTCCGCCGGCTCAGAAAAGTTTTATTCTCGATCCGTTCATCCGATAGCTGCGTTCGTCCAGGCGCGAACGGACCATGCGGCTTCGGGCCGGTCCGTCCGCCGCAATGGCAGCCCGTTTCCTCCCCTGCACTTCCTGTTCTAAAACCGCCTCATGCATCAATTCGCCTATCATGCGGGCGTACTACACGCCGAAGATGTCGACCTTGTCGTGCTGGCGGAGGCCGTCGGCACGCCATTCTATTGCTATTCGACCGCGACCATTGAGAGGCACTACCGGGTATTCGCCGGCGCCTTCGCGGACGTTGACGCACTCGTCTGCTATTCAGTGAAGGCAAATTCCAACCAGGCCGTCATTGCTACGCTCGCGAGGCTTGGCGCCGGCGCCGACGTGGTCTCCGAGGGCGAACTCCTGCGCGCCCGTGCGGCTGGAATTCCGGCCAACAAGATCGTGTTTTCCGGAGTCGGCAAGACGCCACGCGAGCTCGCGCTTGCCGTCGAGCATGACATTCTCTGCGTCAATGCGGAGTCCGAAGCAGAGATCGAGCAGCTTGCCGCCATTGCGGTCGGTAAGGGGCGTTCGGTCGATATCTCGATCCGCGTTAATCCCGATATCGACGCCAAGACCCACGCCAAGATTGCGACCGGAAAAGCCGAGAACAAATTCGGCATTCCCATCAGCCGCGCCCGCGAGGTCTACGCGCGCGCCGCCAAGCTCAAAGGCGTGCGCGTGGCCGGCGTCGATATGCATATCGGCAGCCAGATCGTCGAACTCGATCCATTCCGCGACGCATTCGCGCTGCTGGCGGATTTCGTCGGCGCGCTGCGCGCCGACGGGCATGCGATTGAACACCTGGATCTTGGTGGCGGCCTCGGGATTCCCTATCGCGAGGACAACGAGCCGCCGCCCGATCCGGACGCATATTCGGCGATCGTTAAGCGCGCCACCGGGGGCCTCGGCTGCAAGCTCATTTTTGAGCCCGGCCGGCTCATCGTCGGCAACGCCGGCATCCTCGTGACGCGCGTGCTTTACGTGAAGCGTGGCGAGGCGAAGACATTCGTCATCGTCGATGCCGGCATGAACGATCTTATTCGCCCGACCCTTTATGAGGCGCACCACGACATCAGGCCGGTCCGTGAGCAGCGTGCCGGCGCACCACGAATCGTCGCCGATGTGGTCGGTCCCGTCTGCGAATCCGGCGATTTTCTTGCACTCGACCGCTCGTTGCCCGTGCCTCAGCCCGGCGATCTTCTCGCCCTCATGACTGCCGGCGCTTATGGGGCGGTGCAGGCCGGAACGTATAATAGCCGCCCACTCGTTCCCGAAGTGCTTGTGCGTGCACGCGAATGGGCGGTCGTACGGCCTCGGGTCAGCGCCGAGCAGCTCATTGAACTCGATCGCATGCCGCCCTGGTTCTGACGCGATGAGGCCCTGACGGGCATGGCTTTAATCTTGCATTCGCTTATCGGGTGAGCGCGGGGTGCCTTGAACCCGCCCTCATGTTAACGTGTTGTCGAGTAAATTAGGGGGCTTGGGAAGTTGGCGGAGCCATTTTGTGACCGAAGCTAGTCTGCCGAGTCCGGTCCCTGAGCAGCGTGGCGACACGGCGGCACCTGGGTCCTTGTTCGCGACGGCGCTGCGGCACGCGCGATGGGCGATTTTGTGGGAGCGCCTGTGGCCTGCTCTGGCGGCGGTTGCGACCGTGGTGGGCCTGTTCCTGGCCGTGTCCTGGCTTGGGCTGTGGCTCTGGCTGCCGCCGCTCGCTCGCGCTGCCGGCGTGCTTGGCTTTCTGGCCTTGGCCATCGTGGCCGCGCTGCCGTTCATCACGGTGCGCATGCCGGGTGCATCCGATGGTCTGCGCCGGCTCGACCGTGACAGCGGCCTCAGCCATCGTCCGGCCACGGCGATTGCGGACGAACTCGCGGTCACGTCCCAAGATCCTTATTCGCTCGCGCTATGGAACGCTCATCTGGAGCGCGCGCGCCAAGCCGCGCATTCGCTGAAGGCGAGCTTGCCTTCGCCGCGCATTGCTAAACGCGATCCTTTCGCGTTGCGCGGTCTCGTTCTCATCGCCTGCATCGCGACTTTTTTTGCCGCCGGTGGCGAGCGGATAAAGCGCATCGCTGCGGGGTTCGACTGGCAAGGCGTGGTGCTGCCGGCGAATTTCCGCGTCGACGCCTGGGTCATCCCGCCGCTCTACACCGGCAAGCCGCCGGTCATCCTTCCGGGCATCCATCCTGGTGAGAGTTTTGCTCAGTTGACCGCGCCCGTGTCTGTGCCCGTCAACTCGACACTGGTGGTGCGCGCCACCGGCTCGGTCAATCTTGATGTCTCCGGCTCCGGCGGCGTCACGCCGTCCAAGGAAGAAGTGCGTGCGCCGGCCGGGACCGAGGAACATCGTTTTACCATCGCCGCCACCGGCGCGGCGGCTCTGCGCGGCGTCGGCGACGACGTGAGGTGGGCGTTCAACGCCATACCGGACAAGCCGCCGATCATTGCGTTGGCCAAGGACCCGCAGCAGCAGGGCCGTGGTTCGCTGCTGTTATCCTATCGGCTCGAGGACGATTATGGCGTCACCTCAGCGCAGGCGACGTTCGTGCGCAAGGATGACGGCACGCCCGAAGCCCAAGGCGCGCATCCGCTGTTCGGGGCACCTGAATTCTCGCTGATCCTGCCGCAAGCGCGGACCAAAAAGGGCGTCGGGCAGACGGTCAAGGATTTGACTGATCACCCGTGGGCCGGAGCCGAAGTGACGATGACGCTCATCGGCCATGACGACGGCGGCAATGTCGGCAAGAGCGAGCCGTTCACGTTCCATCTGCCGGAGCGAGTCTTTGGCAAGCCGCTGGCGAGAGCGTTGGTCGAGCAGCGCCGCGATCTGGCAATGGATGCCAATGCGCGCGAGCGCGTGCTCACCGCCGTCAATGCGCTCGCTCTGGCCCCCGAAAAATTCAACACCGAGGCCGGCGTTTACCTTGGGCTGCGCACCATCTCGCAATTGCTGGTGCATGCCAAAACCGACGACGATCTGCGCGATGTGGTGGGCCGGCTGTGGTCCATGGCCGTCGGCATCGAAGACGGCGACATGGCCGACGCGGCGGCAGCGCTGCGCAATGCCGAAGAGGCGCTGCGCAATGCGCTCGATCGCAACGCCAGCGACCAAGAGATCAAGCAGCTCATGGATCAGCTGCGCGCCGCCATGGATCGCTTCATGCAGGCGCTGGCGCAGGAAATGCGCAAGAACGGCGACATGCATCCGCTCGATCGCAACGCGAAGGCATTGAGCCAGCGCGATCTGAAAAACATGCTCGACAAGCTGGAGAATATGGCGCGCAGCGGCTCCCGCGACGCCGCCCGTCAGCTCTTGTCCGAACTTGAGCAGATGATGGAAAATCTGCAGATGGCGTCGCCCGGCGGCAATGACGCCGACGATGACGACATGATGTCGGAGCTGGATGAGCTCGGCGACATGATCCGTCAGCAGCAGGATTTGCGCGACCGCACATTCAAGCAGGGGCAGGAGCAGCGCCGCGATAATGCGCAGCGCCCGCCGGGCCGCCAAGGCCAGCCGCGCCAGGGTCAGCAGCAGAGCCCGGGAATGGGCCAACTCCAGCAGGACCAGCAGGCGCTGCGCGATCGCCTCAACAAATTGCTCGAGGAGTTGAAGAACCACGGCCTGGGCCAGAACCAGCAAGGCCAAGATGGCCAGGGGCAGGGCCAGGACGGCTCCGACCAACTCGGCCGTGCCGGCCAAGCCATGGGCGATGCCGAAGGCGATCTTGGCAACAGCGATCCCGACAACGCCGTCGACGCCCAAGGGCGCGCGCTCGATGCTTTGCGTAAGGGGGCGCAGTCGCTGGCGCAATCGATGCAGCAGCAGATGGGGCAGGGCCAGGGTCCCGGCCGTGTCGGCCGGTTCGGCCAGCCGCGCGCCGAGCAGGATACCGATCCGCTTGGCCGGCCGCTGCGCGGGCATCAATACAGCGACGACTCTACGGTGAAAGTGCCGGGTGAGATCGACGTTCAGCGCGCCCGCCGCATCATCGAGGAATTGCGCAAGCGGTTTGGCGATATGGGCCGCTCGCAAGAGGAACTCGATTACATCGAGCGGCTGCTCAAGGATTATTGAACCTACTCCCTCACCCGAAGGCATGCCCCGCCCGCGTCCCTGCCATGGTGTCACCGCGTTGACACACAGCCCAGCGGGCCTAAATTATGGGTGTTCCGAGGGGAGCGCCGAGGAGGCGCTGAGAGGCCGCTGCACGCGGTGACCCTTTGAACCTGATCCGGGTCATGCCGGCGAAGGGACGGAAACTCTTTCCGAAAAACCGCCCCCAAACCGCGCATCCGGATCAATCGCTGGCCCGGTCGCGTTGTCGTGCGATTGCGCTGAGAAATTTAGGGAGCCGCCGATGAATAAGCCGCTGTCCGAAGCCGATCTCGCCACACCGAAGGTGACCACGGGTCCGATCGCCGGCTCGCGCAAAATCTATTCGATACCGGATGCGGCGCCCGACCTGCGAGTGCCGCTGCGCGAAGTTCCGCTCTCGGAAGGCGCGGGCGAGGAGCCGGTGCGTATCTACGATCCGTCCGGCGTCTATACCGACAATGACGCGGCGATCGACCTCGAGAAGGGACTCAAGCGCGCCCGCATAGAGTGGGTGAAGGAACGCGGCGGCGTCGAGGAATATGAAGGCCGCGAGATCAAGGCGGTCGATAACGGCAACGCCACCGGCAAACATCTTGCCCGCAACTTCACCAATACGCCGAAGCCGATGCGGGCGCTCGATGGCCATCCCGTCACGCAGCTCGAATGGGCGCGCAAGGGCGTCATCACCAAGGAAATGATCTACGTCGCCGAGCGCGAGAATCTCGGCCGCAAGAAGATGCTCGACGTCGCGCAGGAAGCCCACGACGACGGCGAGAGCTTCGGCGCCGCGGTGCCGTTGTTCGTCACGCCCGAATTCGTGCGTAGCGAAGTGGCGCGCGGGCGCGCCATCATTCCGTCCAACATCAATCACGGCGAACTTGAGCCGATGGCGATCGGCCGCAACTTCCTCACCAAGATCAACGCCAATATCGGCAACTCTGCCGTCACGTCCTCGGTCGAGGAGGAAGTGGAGAAGATGGTGTGGGCGATCCGCTGGGGCGCCGACACGGTGATGGACCTCTCCACCGGCCGCAACATCCACAACACCCGCGAATGGATCATCCGCAATTCGCCGGTGCCGATCGGCACCGTGCCGATCTATCAGGCGCTGGAGAAGGTCAACGGCGATCCGGTCAAGCTCGACTGGGAGTGCTACAAGGACACGCTGATCGAGCAGTGCGAGCAGGGCGTCGATTACTTCACCATCCACGCCGGCGTTCGCCTCGGCTACGTCCATCTCACCGCCAACCGCGTCACCGGCATCGTCTCGCGCGGCGGCTCGATCATGGCGAAGTGGTGCCTGGCGCACCACAAGGAGAGCTTCCTCTACGAGCGCT
>Ga0070731_10000787_pt1 | contig 37853 bp, 28 predicted proteins | sample Coa_R1_2_FD_66448 | JGI IMG/M metagenome (GOLD analysis project Ga0070731, IMG submission 66448) | Surface soil microbial communities from Centralia Pennsylvania, which are recovering from an underground coalmine fire - Coalmine... | ecosystem: Environmental > Terrestrial > Soil > Unclassified ...
CGGAAGGAATTCTTCCAGAAGATGGCGGACCGCTTCGTCGACCTGGACCGCAGCGCGCCGGACAACCTGTTCACGGCGGCCCTGGGAGACGCCCTCGCCCGGCTGGCCGACGAGGGGTCGATCGCCGAGGAGACCCGATACTCGCTCGCGGACCTGTTCGTCGCCCGCGCGCTGAAGGAACTGGAGAAGAAGGACTACGGATCGGCCCTGACGCTCCTGAAGGGCGCGGCCCGGGTGGATCCGAAGCGGCGGGGCGAGCTCAAGGGTCGGATCCTCGAAACCGCCCTGGCCCGCGCGCGGGCGCTCGCCGAGAAAGGGGAGGTCGTCGCCGCGCGGGCGGCCGCCCGGGAAGCGGCCGCGGCCGATCCCGACAACGCCGACGCGAAGAAGATCCTCGACGACCTCGACTTCGCCGCGTTCCGGCAGAAGGTCGATTCCGAGCTCGGGGGCCCCGAGCTGGTCCAGCTGCTCCGGAAGTTCCTGGAAGGGAATCCGAAGCCGGAGCAGAAGGAGTGGGCGGAACAGGCCCTGCAGCGGGCGTCCTCGACGGAGAAGCCTCTCTCCGGCCAGCTCGCCCAGTACTATCCCATCAAGATCGGCCGCACCATGATCTATCGCCGCGGCGACGGCGAATTCACCGAACGCCTCCGGACCGATTCGGTGACGCGGGAAGGCGACATCCTCCGGGTCTACCACACCGTGCAGGAGAACTACCGGGAGTTCGCGACCTCGAAGGCCTACCTCGTCGAGATCGAGAAGGACTTCGTCTACCTCCCCACGACCGGAGAGGAGCGCGAGCCGCTGCTCAAGTTCCCCCTCCAGGCCGGCGACGCCTGGAGCTGGCAGTCGCGCCGCCGCGAGTTCAAGCGGACGGTGAAATCGCTGGGCGAGACCGTCACGGTCGGCCGGGAGGGCGCCACGCGGGTCTATCCCGACTGCCTGGTCGTCGAGTTTTCCAGCACGATCGACCGCGACGGCGCTCCCGTCTCGATCACCTCGCGAAGCATGTACGCGCCGGGCGTGGGCCTCGTCAAGCTGGAGTTCCAGGACCGGGAGTTCCGCCAGTTCAACCTCGAGCTGGTGGACGTCCTCCAGGAATAGCCGGGGTCGCGGACCTCAAATCTTCATGGCGCGACCCGCGAGCGGTGGTATCCTAGATCTCCATGTACCGGCTCGCCGCTCTTCCCCTGGCGCTTCTCTCCGCCTGCGGCGTGCACGACCTGGAATTCGCGGCGGGCGCCACCCGGACCAGCCCCTGGTACGAGACGGATCCGATCCAGAAGCCCCGCGAAGAGCTGACCCGGACGGTCCGCGAGCTGATCACCCGCTGCGGGTACCAGGCGCCGGAGGTCGCCGCCTCCGCCAACTACTTCGTCACCGACTGGGAAGTCCGGATGTCCGCCCATTGGCACGACAGCTTCCGGTCCAAGCTCGAGATCGAGCTCGTGCCCCTGGAGAAGGGCGGCTTCACCGTCCGCACCCGCAGCTGGCTCGAGGTCAACAACAACATGTTCTCGCCCAGCGATCCCAACAAGGCGGAATGGGTCGGGGCCGGCGTCGACGACCGCCACAAGGACCGGATCAACGAGCCGGCGCTGCGGTTCCATAGCCTGCTGAAATTCCGTATTTTCGGACTGAACCAATGAGACATGCCGCCCTCTTCCTGGCCCTGACCGCCCTCGGCCTGACGTCCTGCGACGGGACCCGCGCGGAGCCCTCGACGAGCGCGTCCCCCGCGGGGGCGCACGTCAGCCTGGGCGGGAAGAAGATCGACGTCGCGGTCTATCTCACCGAGAAGGACCGGCGCCACGTCGCGGCCCAGCTGGCCCCGCCGGCGGAGACCCAGGGGTATCTCCTCGCCTGGCCCCGGGAGCGGTTCCTGAAGCTCGAGGGGGAACGGACCCGGGTGTCCTTCGACGTCGCGTTCCTGGGGAAGGACGGGACGATCGTCGAGATCAGCCCGCTGGTCGGAACCAACGAGGAAGGCCTCCAGCCGAAAGTCCCCGCGGCCTACGCCCTGCTCCTTGCGCCGGGCTTGCCGGCGAAACTCGGGATCAAGGCCGGCGACAAGGCGGACCTGTCCCCGGAAATCACCAGCGCCAAGCCCGAGGAGCTCCCGCTGCTCAAGATCGGCGGCGCCTCCGCGTGGGTGGAGCTGGCGCTGACGGAAGCCGAACGCCAGCACGGCCTGATGTTCCGGCCCCACCTGTCGGCCGACGACGGGATGCTCTTCGCCTATCCGGAGGAAGGCAACCACAGCTTCTGGATGATGAACACGATGATCCCGCTGGACATCGCGTTTTTCACCGACGATGGAACGCTGCTCAACGTCAACGAGACCCCGATGTATCCCAATCCCCGCAATCCGGGAGACCATTATGCCACGTCGAATTCCCGGGGGCCGGCCCGCTACGTCCTGGAGATGAACCTGGGCTGGTTCCGGAAGAAGGGGCTGGTCGACGGCTCGGGCCATGTCGCTCCGGGCACGAAGGCGGAGATCCCCCCCTGGGCGGTCAAAGGCTCGGTCGACTAGGACCGGGCTCCCGGAGTTCGCCGCCTTACGCTCTTTCTCCTCCCTCCGGGCTTCATCTCCTTGTACTCTTTGCAGTGTGAGCAAGAGCATCTGGCTGATCGCCACCATGGGCATGCTGGCGATGCTGGCCCTGGCGCTGGGGATGGCCCTCAGCCTGGGGCAGTTCCAGGATGCCCCGGCGGTCGAGCTCGTCCGCCTCGCGGAGAGCATCGGCCGGGAGTTCAAGGCCGAGCATGTCGGCGCCAAGATCCAGATGCGCGCCGTTCCGACCGCGCTCGTGATCTCCTACTCCTCCCTCGTCGACTCCAAATTCAACCTGTCGATGCAGAACGAGGAAATGGAGAACGTCGCGAAGTTCGCCATCCGGAACTACAAGGCGCGGGAGCAGACCCTGGTCGACGAGATCCAGGTCACGCGCTCGGAAACCCATGGCCGCGGCTGCTTCCAGCAAACCTATGTGGCCCATTTCACCCTGCCCAGTCCCCTGCGGCGGCTGGAGCGGCCGGGCCTTCCGGGCGCCCCCTTCGGCCCCCCGCAGCGCTGACTCCCCGGTCTCCGGTTGAGAAAGGACGCCGTGAAGGACGTTCTGTGGACCCCGACGGCCGACGTCATCGCCCGCGCCAACGTCACGCGCTTCATGACCCGGCACGGCATCCGGGACTATGAGGATCTCATCCGCCGCTGCGCCCAGGATACCAGCTGGTTCTGGAGCGCCGCGCTCGAGGACCTGGGGGTGGTCTGGGACCGGCCGTACCGGCAGGTCCAGGATTCGTCCCGAGGCTTCGCCTGGACCCGCTGGTTCCTCGACGGCCGGCTCAACATCGTCCGCAACTGCATCGACCGGGATCGGGGCACCACTCCCGCCCTGATCTGGGAAAGCGACGACGGCGGCACGGCGACCTGGGACTACCCGACGCTCCGGCGGACGGTCTGCCGCATCTCCAACGCCCTCCGGGAACTCGGCGTGGGAAAGGGCGATTCCGTCGGCATCTACCTGCCGATGATTCCGGAGATCGTCGCGATCTTCTTCGCCTGCCTCAAGATCGGGGCGATCGCGGTTCCGGTCTTTTCCGCCTTCGGCGCGCCGGCCCTCGCCTCCCGGCTTCAGGATTCGAAGGTCCAGGTCCTCTTCACCGCCGACGGCGTCTCGCGGCGGGGAAAGCGGACGCCGCTCAAGCCGGAGGCGGATCTGGCCGTCGCGGAGTGCCCGTCCGTCCGCAAGGTGGTCGTCTTCCGCCGGATCGGCATCGACGTTCCGATGGGGCCTCGCGACGTGTCCTGGTCCGACCTCGTCGACCGGCAGCCGGACGACGCCCCGACGGTCTCGCTCGACGCCGAGGACACCGCGCTCGTGCTGTACACGTCCGGGACGACCGGTCGGCCCAAGGGGACCGTCCACACGCACGCCGGGGCGCTGGCCCAGTGCGCGAAGGAGCTCGGCTATGCCTTCGACGTGAAGGCCGGCGACGTGTTCTTCTGGGTGACGGATATCGGGTGGATGATGGGTCCCTGGGAGATGATCGGGGCGACCTTCTTCGGCGCGACGCTCGTGCTCTTCGAAGGAGCGCCGAATTACCCCAACCCCGACCGCCTGTGGGAGGTCGTGGAGCGCCACCGGGTCACCCACCTGGGAGTCTCGCCGACGGCGATCCGGCTGCTCAAGGATTCGCCGCTGGACTGGATCCGCCGCCATCGCCTCGACTCGCTCCGGATCCTGGGGTCCACCGGCGAGCCGTGGGACCCCGACAGCTACCTCTGGTTCTTCGAGCACGTGGGGGGGAAGCGCTGTCCGATCATCAACATCTCGGGCGGGACGGAGATCCTCGGCTGCCATCTGTCCCCGCTTCCCATCACGTCGCTCAAGCCCTGCACCCTGCGCGGCCCGGGGCTGGGGATGGATGTCGACGTCTTCGACGACGACGGGAAGCCGATCCGCGGAGGGATCGGCCACCTCGTGTGCAAGAAGCCGGCCCCGTCGATGACGAAGGGATTCCTCGGGGACCCCGAGCGGTACCTCGAGACCTACTTCTCCAAGTTCGGCCCGGAGGTCTGGTACCACGGCGATTGGGCCAAGATCGACGAGGACGGGTTCTGGTTCCTGTACGGCCGGTCGGACGACACGATCAAGGTCGCCGGAAAGCGCGTGGGTCCCGCCGAGGTGGAGGCCGCCCTGATCGCCCATCCCTCCGTGCTGGAAGCCGCGGCGATCGGCGTCCCCCATGATCTGAAAGGCGAGACGGTCGTCTGCTTCGTCGTCCTGCGCCCGGGCCGGAGCGCCACCGAGACGCTCCGGGAGGAGTTGACGGACCAGGTGGTGAAGCACCTGGGAAAGACGCTGAGGCCGGAGGTCCTGAAATTCGTGAAGGCGCTGCCCAAGACGAGGTCGGCGAAGATCGTCCGGGGGGCCATCCGCCGCCGCTGGCTGAACCTGCCTCTGGGCGACGTCGCCTCGGTGGAAAACCCCGAGGCCATCGAGGAGATCGCCCGGGCCCAGTAGGCGCCGGATCGCATCCCCGACCGGCCCCCCATCGGCTATCATTAGTCCCGGACAACGACGCAGGGAACAGGATTCGATGTCGAAGGACGACGGCGCCCGCCCCCTGGAACTGCTGCTGCTCGCGCTGCAGCACGGCCTCTTGACCCGTCCCCAGGTCGACGAATGTCTGCATGCATGGGAGGAGCGTTATGGGTCCTCCTCCGAGCCGGGGTCCTCGGCCTTCCTCCGGCAGGTCGTCCTCCAGAAGGGATACCTCAACGAGGCGAACCTGAAGGAGCTGGAAGCGACTCCCGAGACGCCCCTGGACCGGACGCGCATCGGCGGCGAGATCCTGATGGTCTGCTCCACCTGCTCGACGGAGCGGCCCGTGTCCCTGGATGCGTCGCTCCGGCGCCCGCGCTGCGCCGGCTGCTCCGGGATGCTCCACTTCCGAAAATCCGCAGGGGGAACGTCCGCCCAGCCGCTGCCGAAGCGCCCGCTCTCCGAGGAGGTCCGGACGGCCCTCCAGGACCCGAAGAACCGGTTCGCGAAGTACGTGCTCCTGTCCAAGCTCGGCACCGGGGGCATGGGCGAGGTCTGGCGGGCCTGGGACACCGTGCTCTACCGCATGGTCGCCCTCAAGTTCCCCCGGACGACGGGGGAGGAGGAGATCCGACGCCTCCATCTGGAAGCGCAGGGCGCGGGGGGACTCTCCCACCCCAACATCGCCTCCATCTACGAGATCGCCGAGGCGGACGGCCGCCACTACATCGCGATGCAGTTCATCCCGGGACGGACCGCGGAAGAGGCGGTCCAGCCGCCGAACCGGCCCCCGACCCCGGAGATCGTCCGCTGGGTCCGCGACGCCGCCCTCGGGGTTCACTACGCGCATGAGAGCGGCGTCATCCACCGCGACCTCAAGCCCGCCAACGTCATGATCGACTCCGACGGCCGGGTCTTCGTGATGGACTTCGGCCTGGCCAAGCTCACGGCCGGCGAAGGCTCGGGGACGGTCAGCGGCGTCATCCTCGGGACCCCCGCCTTCATGCCCCCCGAACAGGCGGCCGCGAACGCGGGACAGGTCGACCGGCGGAGCGACGTCTACTCGATGGGCGCCATGCTGTACGTCCTCCTGTCCGGCCGGCGGCCCTACGACGGCGAAAGCGCCACCGACATCCTGGTCCAGATCCTGACCACCGAGCCGGCGCCGCTCAAGAAGGCCTGGCCCGACGCGCCCTGGGAGCTCGATGCGATCGCGGCTCGGGCCATGGCCCGCGCCCGCGATCAGCGCTACTCGACCGCGAAGGAGTTCGCGGAGGACCTCGACCGGTACCTCTCCCGCGAGCCGATCCAGGCGCGCCGCCAGAATTCGACCCTCCTGGCGTTCCGCAGGCTCCGGAAGCGCGGGGGACCCTTGATCGCCGTCGCCGCCTGCGTCCTGCTCCTGGCGGGAGCCGCCGCCTTCTACTTCCGGACCCCGCCCCCGCCCGCGGCGGCGCCGGCCGGACCCGACCGGCTCAAGCTCTGGGCCGAGCTCTTCCCGAAGATCCAGAGGGCGATCTCCTCCGACACGTTCGACGCTGCCGCGGCGGCGCCGCTGCTGGAGCGCTTGAAGCGGGAGTTTCCCGAGCAGGCGCCCAGCGTCCAGGGCCTCATCGACGCGGAGCAGCGGGACGTGGACCGCGCGATCGGGCAGCTTCCGCGCGAGCGCTGGCTCGACTCGGCCGACCGGATCCGGCGCTACCGGGACTGGCTGGCGTTCATGAACAAGCCGGTCGACGCGGCCGACCGCATCCTCGCGTACCGGGGAACGGTGACGCTGATCGTCCAGGTCGCTCCCTACGCCGAAATCCGGGGGGCGCTCGTCGACGCTCTTCCCCCGGAGGAGCGCGTCACGCCCCTTTGCGCGAAGAACCTGGAGATCCGGGACGGGGGGCTGGAACTCGTCCATCCCCGCTACGGCTCGCGCGTCCTCCGCCTTCCCGCGCTCCGGAACGGCGGCACGATCACCATCGAGGGGACCATGACGGATCCGGCCTCCATCCGAATCACCGAGGGACCATGAAGCGAACGCTTGCGACCATCGCCCTTCTGGCCGCCGCCGCCACGGCCGCGCGGGCCCAGGATTTCCAGGTCGGATCCCGGGCCAAGGCGATGGGCGGCAGCTACACCGCCTTCGGGGACGATCCGGTCGCGATCTGGACCAATCCGGCCGGCACCGCGACGCAGCCCACGCAGGTCGCCGTCACCTATCAGAGCTTCACGGAATACGAGTTCCACCACCTGGGGGACACGATCCCGCCGTCCGTCCAGGGCGACCCGAAGCAGGGCCTGCTCGATCCCCCGATCACGCCCTCGTTCCTCGGCATCGTCGTTCAGGTCGGGGAAGGCGACGTGGACATGGCGGTGTCGATCGCCTATATCCGTCCCTTCCAGATCAAGTACGTCTACAACTTTTTCGACCCGAACGATTCGAGCCAGAATCTCATCACCCAGACGGACCAGCAGTTCTCCCGGATCCGAGCGGCGTACGGGATCAGCATCCGCGTGTCGGATTCTCCCTTCTTCAGGACCCTCGCGGTGGGCGGGGCCGTGGACTTCGTGTACACCAATTACAAGGAAGAGGACCAGAGCCCCCTTGCGGGCGCGGGCTCGCAGATCTTCGAGGACAGCGAGTCGTCCTACGGGTACGGGCTGGGCCTCCTCGTGACCGCCTACGAAAGCGACTCCTTCCGGGTCGACGCCGGCGCCGCCTACAACTCGGATGTCCGGTTCCACTTCAGCCTGGACCCGACGATCTACCCCGTCTGGGACTATCCGGCCCTGGCGTCGGGGGGCCTGGCCTTCTACATCGGGGAGGGCTATCCGCTGCGCATGACCCTGGACGCCCAGTGGATCGGCTGGAAGGATTCCGTGAGCAAGCCGGACACGGGGTTCGAAGGCTTCCGCAACACCCTGTCGTATTCCGCCGGCGCCGAGTACCGCTTCAAGGTCGGGGAAACGCACCGGCTTTTCGCGCGGATGGGCGTGAAGTCCTTCGACACGCCCTGGAAGGACAAGAACAACCTCCCCGCCGTCGGGGACAGCCAGCTCAACATCAAGACCAAGGGCAACCGCATCGAGATCCTCACGCTGGGCGCGGGCCTCTACTGGACCCGGAAGACCGCCGACGGGGAGACGCGCAGCAGCGGCATCGATCTGGCGATCGAACTCCTCGGCGAGGCGAGGGTCTTGTTCGGACTCAGCTATACGTACCAGTTCGACTGACGACATGATTCCCTTGCTGGTGGCCGTCCTGAGCTCCGCCGTCCTGGCCCAGGATCTGCCTGAGGAGCGCGTCGACGACACGGACTTCGAAAAGGCCGTCGCCGTCCACGTCCGGGCGCTGGACGCCATCGAGAGGACCTGGAAGAAGAATCCGGCGGAGGCGCTGAAGGCCCTGGACCCGGTGCTGAAATCCATCGAAGCCGACCTGATTCCGCGGCTGCCGCGGGTGGTGGAGTCGGTGATCGCGGTGAAGGCCACGCGCGGCATCGACAAGGGGGAGATCAAGGAGCGCCGCCCCTTCTTCCCCTGGCGGCTGGCGGGCGAGATCGCGCTCGCGGCCGGAGACCCGGAGCGCGCGGTCGAGTTCCTGAAACGATCCCCGACGAGCGCCGCCCGATTGGCGGAGGCCCGAACGGCCGCCGCGGCGCTGAAGGCCCCTGTCCCGCCGGCGGCCGTTCCGGATCCCCCGGCGAAACCGGTCGTGGACCTCAAGGCGTTCCTCGACCGCCGCGATTTCACCGGCGCCCTCTCGGCGATCCGCGCCCAGCGCGCCGCGCTCGGGGCGGACGCCGACCGCCTGTCCGAGGACGTGAGGCGCGAGGCGGCCGCCACCGTGTCGTCGGCCATCGCGCTCTTGGCCGGCCTGCTTCCGCGGATGGACCAGGAGAATTTCCGGAAGGAGCACGTGGAGCCCTGTCTCCAGGCCTGCGCGAAGGTCCCCGAGGATGCCGAGAGCGAAGAGCTGCGCTGGGTGCGGCGCTTCGACCGCTGGCTGGAGGCGCGCGACCCCGCGGAATTCGAGCGCCTGGCCCTGGCGGCGGCGAAGTTCGGCGGCGATTTCACCGTCCTCTGCGACCGCGCGCAGGACGTCCGCCTCCAGGAAGTGGAGCGGCTCGTGCGCTCGGTGACGGAGGCGGAGCGCGCGGACCAGCCCCGCCTGCTCGACCAGCTCGGCCAGGTCGAGCGCGGGCTCCTCGAGCTGGCGGCGGCCCACGACCGTCCCGCCGCCCGGGACCGCCTGGCCGCGCTCAAGGCGAGGCTGCCCATCGACGACCGGGTGCTGGACGAGGCGCGCGCCGGGTCGGCGTCGATCGCGGACATCCGCCGGCTGGCGGACGGGCTCGACCGGCTCTGGGTGTCGGACCGGCGCCCACGCTTGAGCGTTCCGGACCAGAAGGCGCTCTTGACCTACCTGGGGATCTACCGCTCGATGGCGCTCTTCCTCGACGGCCGCACGATCGAGGAGGCCTCGCGCGATCTGAGGCTGCAGGAGGTGTTCCGCGGCTCCCCCGACCTGCCCCCCGACGTGTCCCCCAAGGTCGCCGCCGTCCGCGCCCGCCTGCTCCGCTGACCGCCCCGCGTCCGGTCCGGGTGGCTACTTGACGGACGGTTCGCGTCGGAGCTCGAGAAGCCGCGGGACGTCCCAGAGCAGGATCCGGCCCCGCGTGTCGGCGGAGACGAGCGTCTTGTCGTCCGGCGAGAAGACCAGGAGCTCGATGGCCTCCCCGTCGGGGATCTCCTCGAGCGTGGTCCGCACTTCCTTCCGTCCCAGCTCCCAGAGCTGGAGCCCCTGACCCACCCCGTGGGCCAGCAGCTTAGCGTCGTGGGACACCGCGAGCGCGCGGCGGGAGCCGAACGGGCGAGGGGAGCGCAGGAGGATCTTCCCGGTTTCCGCGTTCAACAGATACAGATACGGGACGTGATTGGGCAGCGGCGACCACTCCTCGAGGTGCACCGCCGCCACGTCCTTGCTGTCCGGCGTGAAGATCAGCGCATCTCCCTGGAGCAGGCCGATGCGGGAGAGGACGTGCTCATGTCGCGTTTCCAGGTCGACGACCCGGATGCCCGCGGGATCCCCGGGCGACGGAAGCGCAAGCCGGCTGCCGTCGGGCGCGAGCGCCACCGGCGGGGCCGCCGGCGGCGTGAAGAGGTCCCTCGATTCCCCGGTCTTCACGTCCCAGCGCCGGACCTCGGCCTCGGGATCGCCCTCGACCATCGTGATCAGCGCCTTTCCGTCGAAACTGTAGGCCAGGCAGGTCACGCGGCCGGGACGGCCGGAAAACGCCACCTGCTCCTCGCCGGTCCGGGCATCCAGGATCCGGATCCGCCCGTCCCCTTCCCCGACCGCCAGCGACGCGCTGTCCGGCGAGAAGGCCATCGCCGAAATCGTCCCGGTCCGGTGGGCAAACGTCGACCTCCTCAGACCCGTCGCCACGATCCACAAGGCGATCTCGTCCCCGCCCGACTCCTCCCCGCCGGCCGACGCGAGCAGGAGCCCGTCGGGAGAGAAGGCCAGGGCCCGCAGCTCGGGAACGAGCGTGTCGAGCACCGCCCGGGGTTCGGGGGGGATGAGGGGCGACCGGAACGAGCAGCCCGCCGCGATGGCCAGCAGGAGCGCCGGGGCCGCGCGCCTCATTTCATCTCCTCGCGGTTCCAGACGAAGGGCTTGTAGCCCCACTCCTGGAAGAGGGCCACCTGGTCCTGGACGTGCTTCGACCCCGACTGCTCCGTCTGGCCCGGCGCGGCCAGGGTCATCGCCCGCGGGCCCTGCGGCGTCAGCTCGACGACCATCTGGTAGGTCCCGCGGCCGCGCATGGACTTGACCTTTCCCACGCCGCCGCCGAAGTCGACGAGCGGCTCCTTCCACGCCAGGGCGGCGCGTCCGCCCTTCATCGCTTCCTTGAGCGCGTCCCTCACGAGAGCCTTCAGGTCGCGACCCTTCGCATAGTCGTATTTCAGCTTCACCAGGCTCCGGTCGCCCAGGAGCACGTAGAGCAGCGGATCCGAGAGGTATTTCTGCACGTCGCGGCTGGCCAGGAGCATCGGATCCACGAACGTCCCGAACAGCTTCAGCATCGCGATCCGCATCCACTTCTCGATCAGGACCGGGCCCGGCTCGCCGTCCACGCACTGATGGTCCCACTGTTCCAGGATCTGGGCGCCCTCTTTCACGTCCGGATCGTCGTTTCCGGACGCCGCCTCGATGATGATCGGGGCGAAATAGTCCGCCAGGTAGGCGTGGTAGGCCGTCAGCCGCGCGATCTCCCCGAATCGCGCGGCGGACAGCGTCTTTTCGCCCTCGATCACGTCGAGGATCTTCTTCCCCCAGAAGATCTGGCCGTAGCCCGCGTAAGGCCAGGTCGACGTCGGCTTGTTGTTCCAGTTCGCGAAATAGCCCGATTCCGGATCGACCGCCTGCGGCCACCGCTCGGCGGGAAGGATCCCCTCCCAGTCCATATCGCCCTTCCCGTCCTGCGGGAATCGCGGGTCGTGTCCGGCCTTCCGCACGGGATGGGCGCCGCAGAACCAGAAGCCGATGTGGCCGTCCTTCGTGGCGCAGAAGAAGTTGTGGCTGGTGACGATCTTGCGCGCGCCCGCCTGGAAGTCGCCGATCGTCCGCGCGAAATTCATGTCCAGGACGCCTTCGAAGGTCCTCTCCTCGGACTTCCAGAACGACATTTTCATGGTGTAGGCGAGGTGATTCTTCAGGTCGGGTTCGCCCGCCATCGGGCCGTAGACGGATCGCAGGACCCGGACCTTCTCCACGTCGCCGCCGTGCACGCGGATCTCCCGGTCCAGGACCTCGAATTTCCGCCATGCCCCCTGATAGCGGTACTCGCCGGGATCCTCGGGATTCAGCTCCAGCCGGTAGACGTCCACCAGGTCCGAGCCGCCCGACGTGGTGGTCCAGGCCAGCGACCCGTTCCAGCCGATCATGACCCCGGGCGCCCCGGGGAACGTCATGCCCGCGGCCTCGAGCCCCGCCGCCGAGAGGTGGATCTCGTTGCAGATGGAGGGGGTCCCGAATCCCATCATCGGCCCTCCGTAGAGCAGCGGGTTGCCGGACGCGGATTTCTTCGGCGCCGCGACCCAGGCGTTGGATCCGAAATAGACCGGCATCCCGATCGCGGCCCGGGAGGCGGCGATGGCGTCGAGTTCCGCCCGGTAGCGGGCGTAGGCGTCCTCGCTCATGCCGGGCGCGCGGCCGTGTTTCCGGTCGGCCTTGGGACGGAGGTGGTCCTGGAGCGTGGTCGGCGCGGCCGCGTCCTGCTCGCGGAGCAAATCGTCCACGATGGTCCGCGCGTCGGGCTCGCCCACCTTCTTGGCGAGCTCCGCGAGGACTCGGGCGACCGTGAGCTCGTTGTCTCCCGCCTCGCCGAAGCGCCGCGCCATCGAGACGCCGACCGCCACGCAGTCCGTCACGGTCCACGGGGGCGGCGTCTCCTTCAGATCGAGATAGACCGGAGGGAGCGGCGCCCCCGAGGTCATCCAGGCGTTGACGCCTTCGGAGTAGGCGGCGACGGCGCGGCGGAAGCGCTCGCTCCCGGCCTCGAACATCGCCCGGAGTTCCTCGTCCGTATATCCCCGGCGCAGGCGATCCCGGTCGTTCGCCAGCGCCTCGCGACCGCGCAGCTCGGACGCCCGGCCCTTCGCGCCGCGGCGGAAGAGGTCCATCTCGAAGAAGCGGTCCTGGCATTCCAGGTACCCCTGCGCCCAGAACGCCGCTTCCGGGGTCCGGGCGAAGATGTGGGGGATGCCCCAGGAATCGCGATAGACCCGGATCTCCTCGTCGCCCCGCTTGAGGGTCTCCCAGCCGTCCGCCGCCGGAGCCGCCAGGATCAGGAGGGACAGCACTAGTCTCATCGCGGTCTCCGGAGATAGCTTTCCAGGATGACGATCGCCGCCGCCACGTCCGCGCGCCGGTGACGGTCCTTGCGGTCCAGCCCCTGCTCGCGCAGGCGGGTCTGGCCTTCCGCCGTGGACAGCCGCTCATCCCATGGAACGACGGGGACGGTGCAATGGATCTGGAGCTCGTCGATAAAGTCGAGGACGCGGCGGGCGCTGGGGCCCACCGTGCCGTCCATGTTGAGCGGAAGCCCCACGACGACCTCCCCCGCCCCTCGCTCCTGGGCCAGGACCGCCACATCCACCGGCGTGACGTCGACCAGCGTGGGCAGCGCCAGGGCCATCTTTTCCTGGGGATCGCACATGGCAAATCCGGTCCGCTTGGTGCCCAGGTCGACGGCGAGGATGATCACAGATGGCGGTCGAGCCCTTTCGCCCGGAGTTCATCGACCAGCTTCTTGAGATGGTCGGAACGGTCCTTCGGGCAGACTAGGGTCGCGTCGGGCGTATGGACGACGACGAAGCCCTCCAGGCCGAAGACGCCGATCAGATGCTCCGGATCGGAGGAGAGGACGAGCGTATTCTTCGTCTCGACCGCGAGGACCTTTCCATCGATCGCGTTGCCGTTGCCGTCTTTGGCGCGGCGGTCGGCGGCGGCGCTCCAGGAGCCGACGTCGTCCCATTCGAAGTCGGTCTCGACCATGACCACCGAGGCGGCCTTCTCCATCACTCCGTAATCGATCGAGATCCGCTGGATCTTCCCGTATTCTCGGGCGAGGGTCGCGGGCAGGCGGCTGGTGCCGAGCGCCGCGCGGATCTCCGCGAGCGACGCCGCCAGGTCCGGCAGGAAGCTCCCGATGGCGGCGAGGATGCTCCGGGCCTGCCAGACGAAGATCCCCCCGTTCCAGTAGTACTCGCCGCTCTTTAGGAAGCCGCGGGCGACCTCCTCGCTCGGCTTCTCGCAGAAGCGCTGGACGCGGTAGACGTCGCCCTGCTTCTCGCCGCGCTGGAGGTAGCCGTAGGAGGTCGCAGCGTAGCGGGGCTTGATCCCGAAGGTGACGAGGGCCCCCGATCGGGCGGCGGCCGCGCCTTTCTCGAGGTTTCGCTGGAAGCGCTCCGGGCTGTCGATATAGTGGTCTGCGGGCAGGACGGCGAAGACCGCGTCCGGGTCCCGCCACTCCAGGAACGTGGCGGCCAGGCCGATCGCGGCGGCGGTGTCCCGGCCCATCGGCTCGTCGATGATGTTCTCCGGCGGCAGGAGGTCCAGGTCGCGGCGGACGAGGTCGGAATGCTCCTTGGCGGTCACGACAAAGGACTGGCGCGGCGAAAAGAGGGGAAACAGGCGCTCGACGGTCTGGCGGACCATCGTGGTCGACCCCAGGATCGGCAGGGTCTGCTTGGGGCGGTGCTTGCGAGACAGGGGCCAGAAGCGCGTTCCGCTTCCGCCCGCCATCACGACCGCATAAAAGTGGTCCATAGGGCCAGTAGTATATCGGGAGGGGGCCATGGAGTCGACGGAAGCGGTCGAGGAATCGCAACCCGGGATGCACGAATCGTGTTCCACCAGTAGTCTAATGAAGAGAGGCTTTCCATGAAGATGCTCCCGGCCGTCCTGGTCCTGCTCTGCGCCTTGGCCCCCGGGGGGGCGTCCTTCGACTCGGGCCTCCCGGCCCTCGCCCAGGACAAGCAGGACTCCGAGAAGAAGACCGCGGGACCCGCCTGCGACCTGGCCAAGGTCGAGGAGGCGATCTGGTGCCCCAAGTGCAAGAAGGCGCGCGAGAAGGACCAGCTGGAAGGGGACAAGTGCAAAGTCTGCCAGACGGCCACCGAGAAACTTCAGGTCTGCGTCAAGACCTGGATTTCCCGCTGCGGGATGCACGAGCAGAAGCCCCACCTGGAATGCTGCTGCAAGAGCAAGAAATGCTGCGTCGTGGAGATCAACAAGTCGCCCGTGATCTTCCGATGCCTGGGCTGCGGACAGACGGCCCGGGAGGAGGCCAAGATCACCCACGACGCGAAGGACCACGAAAAGAAGGTGATCCGGACTTGCGAGGCCTCCGGGACCGCTCCCCACGGGGGGGAGCCCATCAAGTAAGGGTTCCAGGCCGAAGGGTCAACGCTTTCGGGTGCAGAAGCGTACTATTGCTAGATGATCGGGCCCGGGGGGCGGGAGCCTCCCGGGCGCACCTTTGGAGGCGGGAATGATCAAGCTTCTGGTGAAATTCGGCAACGAAAGCCGCGAGGTCGAGATCAAGGAGATCGAGATCTCGATCGGCCGGGCGGCCGACAACGTCCTTCCGCTTGCGGACAAGAAATCCTCCCGCAAGCACGCCAAGATCGAGAAGGTCGGCGACGAATATCGCGTCAACGACCTGGGCTCCGGCAACGGCACGAAGGTCAACGGCAAGGACGTCAACACGCACGTCCTGGCCAAGGGCGACGAAATCGCGATCGGCCTGACGAGCATTTACGTCTTGGCGATGGACACGCCGCCCAAGGCCGCCCCGGCTCCCGCGTCGTCGCCCGCGGCGCTCGCGGTCACGGTTCCGGCGTCCGCCGGAGTGGCTCCCGCGGCTCCGCGGACGGACGACAAGCCCGCCGAAAACGCCGTCGAGGCCCGGCGCAAGCAGACCCGCCGGGCGCTCGCCCGCTCGAATTCCGGCAACTGGGCCGGCACCCTCATCTCCGCGATCGTCCTCGCCGGCATCGTCGGCGTCGGATACCACTTTTACGCCAAGCACGAGAAGGAAACCCAGGCGAAGCGGGACGCCAAGCTGGAGCTGGAACAGGCGAGCACCAAGAAGATCAAGGATGCCGAGGCCGAATTCAACAAGTTCAAGGCCCGGACCGACACCAACGCGGTCGTCGAGGATTCGATCATCGCCGAGGCGACCGCCCTGTCCCAGACCTATGGAGCGACGTATCCCGCCTTCGACACGCTCGTGAGCCACCTGAAGCAGCGCCGCGCCGAGCAGATCGGCCGCGACGACTTCGCCACCGTCGACGCCCGCGTCCAGGCCGCGCTGAGCGACCGCCGCTTCGGCGACGCGCTGGAGGCGTTGAAGGACATGAAGGCCGCCACCGAGCCCGCCATGGCCGGCGGCCTGGTGACCAAGGTGTGCGACACGATCAACGTCGAGTTCAAGTCGATCGACGACTACGGCCGGAAGCTGTCGGACGAGAAGAAGTACTCGATGGCGGCCGACCACTATAAGCTGCAGGCGCCGAAATTCAAGGGGACCGAATACTACAAATACCTGTCGTTCAAGCCCGACAACCTGGAGCTGCTGCGGAAGGCGGAGGCGGACGCGTCGCTCGCCGTGGCCAGCCGCCCGGCCGAGGCTCCGAAGACCCCGGAGGCCCCGAAGCCCGCCGAACCCGAGAAGCCCGTCGCGGCGCCGATTGCCAAGGCGGAGCCGGCCGCGCCGAAGCCCGAGCCCGCCATGCCGGCTCCCGCGATGCCCGCCCCGGCCATGCCGAAGGAGACGCCCAAGCCGGCCCCGGCGATGCCCAAGGACCCGCCGAAGCCGCCCCCGGCCATGCCGAAGCCCGATCCCGCCATGCCGGCCCCGGCGATGCCCGCCGACTCCAAGGGACCCTTCAAGAAGCCCGACGTGCTTTGCGACTGCAAGAAGATCGTCAAGGGCGTCTTCTGCGTGAAATGCGACCGCCTCCTCTCGCCGGAGGACATGCGCAACGGCGTCTGCAAGCGCTGCGAGGAGAAGCCCAAGAAGATCGACATGTGCGTGAAACGGTACTTCATGGTCGACGGCGACCCCAGCAGCAAGAGCGAAAAGCCGATCATCAAGGACGGGAAGACCTACGATTTCCCCTACGAAGACAAGGCCCGCATCGTCTACCTCTGCGATTCCTGCGGCGAGACGGCCGACTCCCAGTACGACGTGAAGCACAAGCCCGACTGCGCCAGCAAGACGGTGATCAAGGTGTGCAGCAAGTCGGGCACCCCTCCCCACGGCGGGGAGAAGAAGTAATCACAACCCCTGGGGCGCGGGGGGCGTAGCGTAAGTATCGTTGGAGGGGATCGCATGAGGCGCGTCATCTCGTCGTCGTTCCTGGCGCTCCTGCTCGTGGCCACGGCGGCCGCGCAGGCGGGGAAGCCGGTCAACTCGAAGTGCCCGGTCAAAACCGACATCCCGTCGAAGTCGGACATCACGTCGCCGTACAAGGGCCTGGTGATCGGGTTCTGCTGCAACGACTGCAAGTCGAAGTTCGCGGGCAATCCGGACGTGTACGCGGAGAAGTCGGCGGAAATCAAGGCGGCCCTGGCCAAGAGCGGCCCGGCCAAATCGGCGTCCGCCGCCAACATGACCGGCCCCTGCGACTGCAAGAAGATCATCAAGGGCTACTATTGCGAGAAGGACAAGCGCGAGCTGGGTCCGGACGACATCCGCAACGGCGTCTGCAAGCGCTGCGAGATGAAGCCCCTCCAGATCGAGTATTGCCTCAAGCTCCTCCAGAAGCCCATCGACCCCAAGAAGAAGGTCCAGGATCCTCCCACCGAGGACAAGGCCCGCGTCCACTACGAGTGCGAGACCTGCGGGATGAAGGCCGATTTCGAAGAGGGCTTCAAGCACAAGCCCGACTGCAAGGCCACGTCGTTCGCCGGCCTGAAGAAGATCTGCGAGAAGTCGGGGAAATATCCCCACGCGACCAAGTCGGAATAGCCTCCTTCCGGTACTCCCAGGGGCGGACGCCTCCCGCGTCCGCCCCTTTTCTATTTCCCCCGGGAGTCCTATAATCCTTCCCCCATGGACAGGCTTCCGGTCGCCTTGGTCTCGGTCTTCACGATCGCGCTCCTTCATACGCTGATTCCGAGCCACTGGCTCTGCTTCGTCCTGGTCGGCCGCGCCCAGGGCTGGCCCCGCCGCAAGATTCTCGGCGTCACCGCGGCGGCCGGCGCGGTGCACGTCGCCACGACCGTGACGCTCGGCGTCGCGCTCGCGGCCCTGGGCCGGTCCCTCATGGAGGAGCACCAGGAGCAGTTCCTGGAGCGGACGAGCGCCTTCATCCTGATCGCCCTGGGCGCGCTCTACCTGGGCACCCATCTCCTGCACGCCGGCCACCACCACGAGCACGACCGGGTGATCTCCCAGAAGGCGGCCGTCGCGGCGCTGGTGTTCTCGCTCGTCCTGTCCCCCTGCTCCGCCTCGATCCCCCTGCTCATCCTGGCCACCGCCAGCGCGGGCTGGACCGCCATGGCGCTCATCGCCGCGGTCCTGCTGGTCACGACCGTGGGCGTCATGCTCCTCATGGTCGGGCTCACGTCGCTCGGCATCGAACGGCTGCAGTTCACGTTCTTCGACCGCTACGAGAAGCTGATCGTCGGCCTCGTCCTCTGCGCCCTCGGCGCCCTGGTCCTTCTGGTGCACGACTGACCCGGATGAAGAAGAAGAGCGACGGGTTCCGGGACTACGTCGAGGAGCAGCTGGGCGGCGACGCGAGATTCCGCGCCATGTTCGGCGGCTACGGGATCTACCTCGGGGACACCTTCTTCGGGATCGTGCACCGGAGCCGGCTCTACTTCAGGACGAGCCCCCTCACCCGGGCGGACTACGTCGCGAAGGGCATGGCGCCCTTCAAACCCAGCGCGCGCCAGACGCTGAAGAGCTACTACGAGGTCCCGGCGGAGGTCCTGGAGAATGCCGAGACGCTCCGGGCCTGGGCGCGCCGGGCCGCGTCGCGCTGAACTCCCTTCCCCGGGTTCCCCGTGATAGAATGGGCCCCGAGGCAACGATCCGCGAGGCCCAACGCCCCCGCGGCGTTCGACGGACTACGATGCAAGCGATCGCCAAGAGTGAAATTGACGGTCTGGGCCACGGGACGCCAGGCCAGAAGGTCTCCGGCTCTGGCCCCCGCCTGCGGCACTGTCCCGCACGGCCTGGACGTCCGCGTCGACCTCTCCACCGGGTCTGCACGTCGCGAGATCCCAGGCCCGCATCCCGATCCCCTGGCGCCGATGGTGGACGAGCTCGGCGAATCCCCTTCCGGTCCGGTCAAGCCGACCTAGTCCCGTGATCGACACCTTGCTGGGCGAGCTCCCCTTGGGACAATTCCTCGACCGCTACTACACGCGCGTCCCCTACACGAAGGCGGGCGCCGCGGTCGGATTCACGTCCTTCCAGGGCTGGGCTGCGGTCGAGGCGATCCTGGCGAAGGAGACGGTCGACGGCTTTCTCGCGCAGGACGGCGCGATGTGGGAGGGGGGCAGGCTGCCTCCCTTCCCCGAGGTGCGACAGCGCGTCGCGGAGGGGCACACCCTGGTGATCCGCCAGGCGGAGCGCCACGACGCCGAGCTGGCCCGGCTGGCGGACGGCTTCTTCCGGGACTTCGCGGCGGAGGTCAACGTCCACGTCTATTGCACGCCGCCCGGGAAGAGCGGCTTCGGGTGGCATTACGATCCGGAGGACGTATTCATCCTTCAGACGCACGGGGCCAAGGAGTACCAGCTTCGCAAGAACACGGTGAATCCCTGGCCGCTGCTCGCGCAGATGCCCCGGGACCTCCAGTACGAGCGCGAGGCGATGCCGCTCTTCAGGTGCGTGCTGCGCCCGGGCGACTGGCTCTACATCCCCACCGGATGGTGGCATTCGGCCCGCGGCGTCGAGGGGGACTCGATCACCCTGGCCGTCGGGCTCATGACCCCGTCGGCGATCGAGCTCCTGGACTTCCTCAAGCGCGAGCTCGTCTCGTCCCTGGTCTGGCGCCAGCGGCTTCCCGTGGTCGGCGAGGCGAATCCCTCCTCGCCGGAGGATCTCCTGAAGGCGCACCGGTCGATCCTGACCGATCTGGGCCGCGATCTCTCCCGGCTTCTCGGCGACGAGGCGGTCGCGCGCCGCTATCTAGAACTGCGCCAGCGCCGTCCAAGTGGAGGGGCCTTGGCTCCAGGCGTAGATCCCCGTCAGCCATAGTCCGGTTCCCGCCAGGATCCAGTCCCGAGCCTTCGAGTCCTCCCGCGCGAGGCTTCGCGCGATCCAGAACAGCGCGATCACGGCGATCCAATCCGCCGGCACGGCTCGAACCGGGATCCACAGGAGCCGGAGCGCCAGGACCAGGAGCCCCGCGGCCGGATCAAGGAACTTCATAGAGCCTCCCCGTCACCCGTTTCCACTGGTGCGCCTCCGGCGCCCAGGCGGGAGCGTCCCAGACCAGGGCGAACCTCACTCCGGAGGCCTTGAGCTCCTCCCTCGAGGCGGGATAGACCAGGCGCCGGCTGAAATCGCCGTTGTAATAGAGGTAGCTGGGCATGTCCTCGGAAAAGAGGCAGGCGATCGGCTCCCCGCGCGGAAAGGTGTCGGGAAGGAGAAAGCGATCCCGAGCGGTCCGCTCGAGGGGCGCCAGCGTCGCCACGAAATTCAGCAGCGACGCGGCGACCGCCGCCGCGACCACCAGGCGACCGGGCTTCCGGCCCGCGGCGAGCGCGAAGATCGCCGGGAACCAGACCGCAAAGCGAAGGTTGAGCTGGTTCATCGGCGACAGCGCGATCGTCGTGAACCAGCCGACCGTAAAGGCGACCGCGAGACCCCGGAACCGGGGGTCGCTCCGGACCGCGATCAACGCCAGGGCCACCCCCCAGGGTAGGACGAACCAGCCCCAGGACGTGGCATCGGGGGCATGCACGCTGAAGGGAAAGCGGTCCAGCATGCGACGCGGCAGCTCCTCGAGCGTGCGCCGAAGCGTGTCGAAATTCTCCAGGGGATCCGCCCGGAGCCCGGCGACCGACTGGGACCCGTACACCGGGTAGAGCGGGTGTCCTTTCAGGACGGCATTGCGAGCGTACCAGAAGCCGCCCAGAACCAGTCCCGCCGACAGGAGCACGGCCGCGAGGCGCCGGTCCAGCCGCCCGGCGGCCCCGGTCCGCAGGGAGTACACGAGGACCCCGGTCGCCGCGAAGATCGCCGTCGGCTTGATCCCCGCGCCCAGGAGTAGCGGGAACACCTGAAGGGCCCGGGGCATCCGGGTCGACACGAGGGCATAGGCGGCCAACACCAGGGCGCCGCTGGCCAGGTCGTTGCCGCAGGACGTGGCGTGCAGGATGAGCGCCGGCGTGAAGGCGAAGACGACCCCGGCCAGCGGGGCATCCAGATCGTGGGCGCGGGCGAGGACGCGGACGGAGACGGCCGCCAGCAGCAGCATCTGGACGCCCCCCGCCTCGATCAGGGTGTCCCGTCCCAGGAAGACGACCCACCAGGTTTCCACCAGCTCGAAGCCCATCGGGAACCAGATGCGGACATCGGACATGAATCCGTAGACCAGCCGCCGGTGCCGGACCCATTCGGCGACATTCGGGAGATGGTAATAGAGCGCATCGCCCCAATACGGGGAGAGGACGAGCACCTTGACGACCAAGGACACGGCAAGCGCCGCCGTCAGTCCCGCGAGGACCCACCCCCGGGGGGTATCGGGTCGGGAGAGCCTCCACGAGGGCCGGGGAGGTAGGACCCGGAAGAACGCCAGGGCGCCCAGGCCGAAGGCCGAGATGAGCGTCAGCGGAAGCGGCGCCAGAAGTCCGGCGAGGCCCGTCCCCAGAACGAGCAGCATTTGGAGCGCGGTGAAGAAGAGGAGCTCGATCAGGAAGGAGAGCTCCAGGGGGGCGTCCGGCGCGATCGTCCGGCGAAGGGCCGAGGAGGCGGCCGCCCCGAAGGCCGCGGACAGGACGAGACCCACGACCCCGAAGATGATCACGCGCCCTCATCGTAGCGCGGGGTGCGGCGGCGCGGATCTATTTTTCGGGGATCGATTCTCCGATCCGCTCGACGGCGTCGATCTCGTCCCCTCCGGCGCCGTCGGGACGTCCGGAGGACTCTAGCTCTTCGCGGCACCGTTCTGCAGGGGGGCCCTCGTCTCGCACCAGGCCTTCCAGCTGGTGACGGAGGTCTTCCGCAACGCGGCGGGCATGTCCGGGGAGTAGCCGAAGGTGTCCTTGACGCCCTTCTCCAGGGCCGCGAAGGCCGCCTCGCGAACCTTGAGCTCGTCGTCGTCGAGCAGGAGGACGAGCGTCCAGATCACGTTCTTGTCCTCGAAGTTCCCGAGGAGGTCGAGCTTGACGACCTTGGCGAGGGCGTGGAGGGCGTTCACGCGATCCTCGACCGGCCCGGTCTTCCGCTTGGCGGCCTGCTCGAGAATCTCCTGCGCCTCCATGTAGCGCCAATTGGCCGCGACGGCGAGGCCCTTGTAGGCCTCCGCCTGCACCTCCTCCGACTTGTCCTTCAGGAGCTTGATCAGTTCCAGGACGACCTCCTTCCCGTAGAGGGACTTCTCGGTCGTCGCGATCGCCGCCTTCCGGACCTCGGCCTCGGAGTTTTCGAGCGCGTTCTTCACCGCCCGCTCGGCGGGCGCGCCGGCGATGCGCTCCAGCTCGAGGAGCATGGGCCCCGCGGTGTCGATCTTCTCGTTGTGGATCTTGCCCGTCATCGACGACAGCGTGGTCCGCTCGTCCTTCGACAGGAGGACCTCTTTGTGGCGCATCGAGTGGAGGAAGAGGAAGGCATCGTCGGCGACGTCCGGGAACTTGGTGATCCCGGTGTGATCGGCGCCGTCGATTTCCCGATAGACGTAGCGGTAGCCCTTGGCCCCCAGTTCCTTGATGGCCTTGCGCGACGCATCGACCGCGACTTCCTTGTCCGCATTGCCGTGGACGAAATACCATTCGGTCTTCGCGTCGGCCGCGTTTCCGGGTCCGGCCTTGGGAGGAGCCTTTTCGCCCTTCGGGGTGCCGGAAAAGTCGACGCCGCCGCCGCAGTAGGACACCACCGCGGCGAAGAGTTCCTGGTGCTCCCAGCCGAAGCGCTTCACCATCCAGCCGCCGTTGGACATGCCCCAGATGTAGACCCGGCGCGGATCGATGGGATACGTCTTCATCGCCCACTCGATCCAGAGGAGCAGCCACTTGTCGTCGCTGCTCGCCCAGCCGGCCCCCCGGGACTTCCCGCCCATGATGACGTAGTCGCCGGTCAGCTTGAGGCGCTTGGCGGCTTCGATCCCGAAGCCGGTCATGTGGTCTTCGTTGCCGTTCATGCCGTGGAAGCAGACAATGAGGCCGAGGTGCTTCTGCTCGGGCTGCTTCTCGGGAGCCCACATGCGGTAGTGCATGACGAGCTCTTTGGTCTTCGGGTCCGTGTAGTTGTCCTTGAAGTCGCCGTGCCAGGGGTGCTTGATCTCCTGGTCGCCCTTGGACGAGCCCGCCTGGGCCCATGCCGACGACCCCATCAGCGCCACCAGCGCCATCCCGCTCGCAATCCGATTCATCGCCAATCCTCCCGTAGTGGATGTCCGCCTAGTCCGCAAGAGCGGTTGAGTTCACGAAGATAAACCGCCCGGCAGGCTGGCCCCCCTATCCTACGTCTCGACTCCCCGGGAAGGTGACGGAAATCCGCTAAAGCGATTAGCGTCCTTCCCGACCCGGGTCGCGTCCGGCGTCGCCGGCGGAACGGACCTGCGCCGTCGGGAGAGAGCGACGGAGGCGCGGACGGTCGACGCGTCTTTCTGTTGGGCGCGCCCCGTCCCTCGCTAGAATAGGGCCGATGTCGGACATGGGATCCGCCGATTCCGAGTCGCTCTTCGCCAAGCTGGTCGTCGAGCAGGGCCTGGCGACGTCCGAGCATGTGCGCGAATGCCTCGACATCATCGCCAGACTCGCCGCGGAGCACGTCACCCCTCCGCGTCTGGGCGAGCTCTTGGTCCGCAAGGGCTATCTTTCACCCCAGCAGCTCGAGGCGACCCTCCGCCTCTCCCCCAAGCCGTCCTCCCCCTCCTCCTCGTCCGCCCCCGCCGCCCTGCCCGCCGACGTGGCCCGCGCCGCCGATATCCCCGGAAACCGGGTGGGGAAATTCATCCGCGTCCACGCGATCGGCGCCGGCGGCATGGGCGAAGTCTGGTCCGCCTGGGACACGGAGCTCCGGCGCTGGGTCGCCCTCAAGTTCCTGAACAGCCAGAACCGGGACGAGACCGCGCGCTTCGAACGCGAGGCCCAGACCGCCGCGAAGCTCTCCCATCCCAACATCGCCGCCGTCTACGCCGTCGGCGAGGAGGGCGGGCGCCCCTACATCGCGCTGCAACTCGTCCGGGGCCGCACGCTCGCGGTCTTTCCGAGGGACGATCGCCGCCTGCTGGTCGAGTTCATCCGGCAGGCGGCGCTGGCGGTCCAGTACGCCCACGAGGAAGGCGTGATCCACCGCGATCTCAAGCCCCACAACCTGATGGCGGAGGGCGATCCGACCAAGCGCGGCAACCCGGCGGAGTTCCGGATCTACGTCATGGACTTCGGCCTGGCCAAGGAGGCGGCCGGCGAATCGAGTCTCTCCGTCTCGGGGACGGTGCTCGGCACGCCGTCCTACATGCCCCCCGAGCAGGCGCGCGGCCTGATCGCCCAGGTCGATGCCCGAAGCGACGTCTATTCGCTGGGCGCGACGCTCTACGAGATCCTCACCGACCAGCCTCCGTTCAAGCATCAGAACGTCTACGAGATCCTCAAGCAGGTCGTGGAGGAGGAGCCGAAGCCGCCGCGGAAAATCAACCCGACCGTGGACGGGGACCTGGAGACCATCGTCCTGAAGTGCCTGGAGAAGGACCCGGCCCGGCGATACGCGTCGGCGCGCGAGCTGGCGGAAGACCTCGGCCGGACCCTGAACGGGGAGCCGATCCTCGCGAGGCCGGCGAGCGTGGTCTACCGGGCGCGGAAATGGGTGGGCCGGCGCAAGGCGCTCTCGGCGGCGGTCCTGGTCGCGGTCGTCGCGGGGATCGCGGTCGCCGGCATCCTGACGACGGACGCCGCCGCACGCGCCCGCGACTCGCGCGAGCTGAAGACCCAGTCGGAGGCCGCGTTCGCGGCCAAGGACTGGTCGCGGACGAACGAGCTCCTGGGCCGATACCTCGCCCTCCAGCCCGGCGACGCTTCGGCGCGCGACCGGAAGACGGCGTGCGAGCGGGAGCTGGAGCGCCTCCGCAAGGAGGCCGAGTCGAAAGTCGCGGCCATGGAAGCCTCCGCGCTCTGCCAGAAGGCGCTTTCCACCGTGAAGGAAGGAAAGACGCTCTGGCGCATCCGGACGGCGAAACCCGAGCAGTGGGAGAAGCTGTTCGGGGAGGCGCGCGGGTTTGCGCGCGAGGCGCTGGCGAAGGATCCCACGAGGGCCGGAAACCACTCCACCCTCGGCGAGATCCTCGAGGCGCAGGGCCAGTGGCTCGACGCGGTGGCGGCCTACGACCGCGCCCTCGAAATCGATCCCGCCTATGCCGAAGCCTGGCAGCGACGCGGGATCTGCTACCTGGAGCTCTTCTCCGAGGCCATGATGGACGCCCAGTGGAGAAGCCGGAAGCCCGAGCAGGTGATCGCGCTCCTCCTCGCTCCGGGCCCGCGCGCCGTGGAGTTCCGCAAGAAGTCGATCGAGAGCCTGAAACGCTACTCCGACCTCCGCAAGGACGCGGCCGAATCGATCGAGTACCGTTATGCCCAGGTGGCGGTGGCGATCGTCCAGGGACGATTCGTGGAGGCCGAGAAGGCCAGCGATCTCCTTCTGTCCGAAATCCAGACGGACGAGCGGGTGTGGATCCTGAAGGCGGCCTCTCAGATCGCGCGCATGAACTTCAAGGGAGGCGCCGCGACCCTGACGAGGCTGATCGAGGACGTCGCGCCGGCGCTGTGGCGCCCGTACTTCTTCCGCGGCTGGATCTTCCTGGTCACGAAGGACTGGGACCGGTCGATCGCCGACTGCAGCCGGGCCATCGACCTCGACCCCCGACAGGCGCGGACCTACGCGATCCGCGCCTCCGCCTTCGCCGAAAAGAACGATCTCGCGTCGGCCAAGAAGGACTACGACCAGGCGCTGGAGCACTCCCCGGACTGGGGCTTCATCTGGACGGCGCGGGCTTCGGCCAGGCTGCGCCTCGGCGACGACGCCGGGGCGGTCCAGGACGCCACCCGGGCGATGGAGCTGGAGTCGAACGACTTCTCCGCGCCCTTCGTGAGGGCCCAGGCGAAATGGCGGCTCGGCGACCGGACCGGCGCGATCAGCGACGTCACCCGCGCGATCACCCTGAGCCCCCGGGAGGCGGAGGGGTACTCCCTGCGCTGCCGTCTCCTCCTCGAGTCGGAGGACGGGCCGGGAGCGATCGCGGACGCGACGAAGCTGGTGGAGCTCCGTCCCGAGGACCCCGCGACCTTGAAGTTCCGCGCCTCCATCCGCTGGCAGGCGAAGGATCCCGCCGGCGCGCTGACGGATCTCTCGAAGGCGATCGAGCTGGCCCCGGACGACGCGGGCGCCGCCCATGCCCGGGGCAGCTACCGCCTGCTCTCGGGGGACCTGAAGGGAGCCCTCGAGGACGCGACGCGGGGAGCGCAGGTGGCGCCGAGGGAAGGCCGCCACCACCTGCTCCGGGGCAAGGTGCTTCTGGGCCAGGGGGACGAGCGTCGGGCGCTGGAGGAATTCCGGAAGGCGATCGAGCTGACCCCCGCGCTCGCCCGCGACGCGGAGCCGCTCATCACCCAGTGCCGCAAGAAGCTGGGCGATTGAGGGACCTGTCGGAGCCGGCCCGGGGAATCCGGCCGGCGGCCCGAGGACCATCGCGGACGCTACGGCGCGAAGATGCCCTGGCTCGCGTTGACATAGCTGCCGCTCGGGCCGGTCTCGAGCTTGATCGCCCGCACCATGTAGACGCCGGCCTGTTCCTTCGCCGCGAACGCCGTCTCCTGGATCGGCGAGTCCGTCAGACGCGTGAACGGTCCCTTTTCGTCAGCGGCGTGATAGACGTGATACGTCGCGCCCGCGTCGACGGAGGCCGACCAGGTCAGCTTCCCCGCGCCCCGCTGGAGCGCCGAGGGCGGCGCGACCGGGTGAAGCCTCAAGGTCGGATCCCCCATCAACGCGACGTGGACGCCGCCGGCAAAGCTGCCCGTCGGCTGATAGAGGCCACGGTTGTTTTGGGTGAGCCGGGCGCAGTATCCGATCGTCTCGCCCAGGGCCATCGGATGCAGATGCCAGTGCGGCCGGCCCGCCCAGACGGCGACCAGTCCGTGCGACTCCGCCGCGAGCGGCGCGCGAAGCAGATTGTCGCGCGTGTCCCAGTCGCCGAAATAGCTGCCGAACAGGAGCGTGAACACCGCCTTGGTCGGGGTCGCGGCGAAGTCGCGCGTCGCGCCCACCCCGGCGCAGCTCTGGTAGCCCCCGGCGCCCGAGCCCTGGGCGACCAGATAGCTGCCGGCGCCCAGGGTCTTGAACCAGTCGGCCGCCGTGACCTTGTCGTCCCCGACCAGGGGCGCGAAGTTCCGCCATCCGCTGCTGACGAACGCCTCGCCGCGGAAGTCGCCAAACTTGTCGCAGATGAGGCCCCGCCGCTCCGCCTCCACCCGACGGTGACGGAAGTCGTGGTCCTTGTCGAGATAGCGGCGAAGCAGCTCCGCTTCCGTCTTCCCGAAGGCCGGCATCTGGCTGAGGTCCACGCGGCCGACCTCGAGCGCGACCGGCGAGGGGATCCGCGACGGATCGAACTTTCCGTCCCCCCGGACGTTCCGGTTCTCCGCGCGCGACGCCTTCGCATCGTCGACCTGGTCGTCGGACCATTCGCCGTCCAGGTCGCCATAGTATGCATCGGCGGGCCACGCCCCCTTGTGATCGCCGTGGCCGTCCGGATTGAAGTCGCCCGAATACGGGACCGCGACGTGACCGAAGAGGAAGAGCGCCTTCACGCCGTCGCGGTCGGCGCGGTAAAGCTCCTCGATCCTGGCCTTCACCTCCGGTGGGGTCGCCTTAGGCTCCACGTCGCGTCGGACGACCTCCCACCCGTCTCCCACGAGGTCCCGCCGCAGGCGTTCCAAGGGCTCGGCGAGCGGGCCGGCATGGGCGGCGTCGACGATCAGGATGACCTTGCCGCGGCGGTCCCGGAGGGGAACCTCGATCCCGGCCATCACATGCCCCACGCCCTGGTAGGTGCGGTCGTCTTTCAGCTGGCCGAGCTTGAAGACCTTGTATTCGTACACGATCCCCACCCGGGCCGACGGGTCGGCGAAGCTTGTTTCGTCGCCCTTGACGGAGGGGGCCAGCTCGGTCCACTCCGTCTCGGACGGCGTCTTTCTCGAAACGCTGTAGTTCTGGGCCCTGGGATCCGCGACCCAGTGGAGCTCGATCTGCGGGGGGGATTTCCGGACCTCGGCGGAGAGGAGCACGCAGCGGTCCCGGGGCTCGACCTGAAGCAGGCCGACCAGCAGAAGAAGGCTCCTCATCGGCGATCCTGGCCTGGAATCTCCTGGAGCGTGTACGCGCCGAGCGGATGAACCAGGGCCTCGCCTTTCGCCGACTTCACGCCGCGCGGCGAGATCAGGTACACGCGATCCTTCACGAGCGGCGGCAGCCCCAGGTCGACCGAGCGGCCGTCCGCCGCCACGAGAACGGACTCGACCGTCACCTTCGTGCGCTCCAACTCCGGCGACCCGTAGGCGCCCGTGTACTCGTAGCGGTAGTGCTCCAGCGAATACGCCGAGGGATCCCGCGCGGTCTTCGGGTCGACCGGAGTGGTGAAGGTCACGCGAAAGCCCCTGGGCAGGACCCGGATGTCGCGCATCTCGAAGGGCGCCTCGCCGGTGAACTGGATCCGATAGACCGCGCCCCGGTCCGGCTGCGCCATCCAGCCCGGCTCCGTGATGCTGCCGACCCACAGCCGCCCCTTCGGATCGAAGGTCAGGACGACGGGGCCCATCAGCCCCTTCCCCCAGAACGGAAAGCAGCTCCCCTGGGCCTGGCCGTTCACGGTCTCCACGGACGCCCGGATGATCGCGCCGCCGAACATCAGCTCGGCCATGAAGAATTGTCCCGCGAAGGGGCCGAACTTGCCGTCCGTGGTGTCGCAGGCGATGCCGTTGATGGAATGCGCCCAGCCGTAGGGGACCCAGACCGCCGTCCTCCCGAACGGCTTCTGCACGTGCTGCTTCTGGGCGGAGTTCGGAAACCCGTAGTACCGGCCCGGCTCGATCCGGCAGAGCTTGTTCGTCGCGACCCACTCCCCCTGGTTGTCGGTGTAATAGGTCTCCCCGTCGGCGCCCGTGCACCAGCCCAGCGGATTTCGAAACCCGTAAGCCACTTCCTCGACGGCATTGCCGTCCAGGAGCCGGATCAGCGAGCCGGAACCCGGTATCCCGTGGTTCGCATAGGGGGCGAAGGTCATCGAGAAGTGACCCGTCTTGTCGCGGATCAGGCCGTAGCCGTAGTCGTAGGCATCCGCGACCGCCTGAGGGAGAGCCGCGACGCGGTCGAAGGTGTCCGCCTTGCCGTCGCCGTCGCGATCGGTGATCTTCGTTACGTTGCGGCGGTGCAGCACATACAGCGCCCCGCTCTCGGCCACCATCGAATAGGCTTCCTGGAAGAGGCCGCCCGTATAGTCCTCGAAGCGGGCGGACTTCGCGTCGTCGTCCGGGTCGCGAATCACGAACAGCTCGCCGCGCTTCATGGAGGCGACGAAGACGCGACCGTCGCGCGGATCGGCGGCGATCGCGCCGGGCATCACGAGATCCTCCCCGGTCGACGTCTTGGGCCGCGGACACGGGACCGCCTTGTATCCCGGCTGGTCCAAGGAGCCTTCGACCTTCCCGGGATCCTGCAGGGTCACCGGCTCGATCGGCGGCGGCCGCTGCGCGGGCGGCAGCGCGATCGGCCCCAGCGTCCGGCCCTCCAGGCGGAAGTCCAGCGAGGAGCCGCCAGCCCGGATGCGCACCCCGTCGGCCAGACGTTGATAGCCCTCGAACCGGCCGGGCGGCGGATCGATCGGACCGAAGACCACCGGCGTCCCGCTGACGAGATACTGGCGGATCCGCCCCCTCACCTGCCGGACGATGCGCGCTCCGACGTAGACGGCGCGGACCGAGAGGGTCCCCACCTCGACGATCAACAGGTCATTCGTCGGAAAGAGGACCGCGATGCCCTCGACGATCTTCTTGTCCGGGAGGACGAGCGGGATTTGCGCGACCAAGGGACCGTCGGCGGGGACGACGACCGGCAGCAGCGGGGGCGGCCGGGGCGCCGGAGCGTCGGGTCCCAGCGAGAAGTAGCTCCACAGCGCCTCCTTCTGCTTCTCGGCGTCGCCGTCCAGGAGGTGCCCCAGAGTCGCCGGCTTGCCGTGCTTGAAGATCTGCGGCATCGGCGTCCCGGGCTGGAGACGCGAGGGCTCCTCCAGCCAGCGGTCGAACCATTCGCGGTTGATGCGGCGCGTCACGGTCGTCAGCTCCGGCGCGATCGCCCCGGGATCCGGCTCCGCCATCGACTGCCCCCGCCAGATGTGGCAGGAGACGCAGGAATAGCCTTCGAAGCCCGCGAGCGAGGCGCCAAACGGCGCGAGCGTCGGGTCGGGGATGGCCACCGCCGGCGGAACCGCCACCCGCACGTCGCCGTCGCCCTCGATCAGGGCGAGGAGGTGATTGGTCGCGTCGTCCCCGTAGGCCGGCATCCGGTACGAATACTTCGAGTGCCGCACGTCGGAGACGCCGTCCCGGATGGAGCGGAGGAGGAAGTCCCGGTCATATTTGAGCACCGCGTGCGACAGGCGAGGCGTCTTGAGGAAGGGCACCATCTGCAGCCAGGCCCCGCCCAGGGTGCTGCCCACCTCCTCGAGCGGCGAGGGCCGATCGGAATACCGAGAGTGGCAACGCAGACAGCCCGCCCGCACGAGCCCCCGCTGACGCCGGTCGACCTCCGACGGGTACGTCTCGCGCGCGGCGACCGACAGATACGCCGCCAGGTCCGGTTTGGACCGTTCCGACAGCGCGAAGCGCGGTCCCGCGCAGACCGGCCCCGGCTTCTTCAGGGCAAGATCCGCCGGGGCGGAGTCGCCCAGGCCCGGATGGCAGGCCCCGCAGCGTTTCTCGCGCACGAGCGCCGCTCCGAGGGCGTCCCCTCCGCTCACGCCCCGCCGCTTCGCCTCGGCGTCCAGCTCCGCCGGCGTGACCGGCTCGGAGGGCGCGACGTCGGCAACGGCCGGCGTCGACCAGAGCAGGACGAACGCGGCGATGTCCCGGGCCATGGTCGCCCCGGTCGGGATGCAGGGCATGCGCCCGTCGGGATATCGCGATTTCGGATCCTGCAGGAAGGCGGCAAGCTGGGAGTGGCCCATGCGGTCGTTCAATCCCGTCAGCGGAATCCGGTCCTGGACGGCCTGGTCCTCGATCGGCTCGTCGGGCAGGAAGTGGCAGGCCGCGCAGCCGATACTGACGAACTGTCGCCGGCCCATGCGGTGGTCGCCGGCCGGATCCGGCGCCCGCCCTTTCGCCCCCCGGAGGAGCGCCTGAGCGACGATCCAGCGCTCGATGAAGCCCTGGCGGCCCTTCGGGAAGAGCGAGGGCATGCGCGCCCCGGGCTCGTCGAGTTTCCTCAGCAGCCAGGCCTCGTTCACGCGTGCGCCGAGATCGGCGAGCGAGGGCCCCGGCGGCGGATCGTCGACCGCCGGAAAGCTCGAAGGGTGACACCTCGCGCAGCCCAACCGGCCGACCTCGTCCCGTCCCCGCTGGATGGCGGACTCCTGACGCGCCGACGCCGGAAGTTCGGATTCGAGGTGACGGAACTTCCAGGCCGGAATGGGCTCGCGGGCGAAGGTCTTCCCCCGCCATCCCAGCTGGAATCGCGTGGAGGTGGGATCCGACTGAGCCTCGATCCGGATGCGATGGAAGCCCGGCTTGAGGGTCACCGGACCGCGGATCTCCAGCCCGCCGATCTCCAGGCGGCTCTTGCCGATCGGCTCGAAGGTGATCTCGTCCACGTCCTGGACGAGCAAGAGTCCGGTCCAGACGACGCCGAACGGGCCCGGAGGCAGCCGGGGATGAGGACTGGACTCGCCCAGGGTAAAGGCGGGATTCGGGTCGACGCGGGTCAGGATTCGCGGCGGACGATCGACCGCGGACGAATAGACCGCCACCAGCCCGGGTTTCACGTCGTCGCCGGAGACGGCGACGGGCTCCTGGGCGAGGAGGAGGGCGACGAGCAAGGCGTTGGGCACGTACCGATACTACGTCCCGTTCGGTGGAAAAGCGACGGGCCTCCGTCTACAATGTCCCCCATGAACGCTCTCGTCTACACCGCGCCCCATCAGGTCGAATCCCAAGTCCACGCGGACCCCTCGCCGAAGCCCGGCGAGGTCGTCGTCCGCGTCCGGGCGGCCGGCGTCTGCGGCTCCGACCTGCTCGGCTTCCTCGGAAAGAGCAAGAAGCGGGTGCCCCCGCTCATCCTCGGCCACGAGATCGGCGGCGAGGTCCATTCCGTCGGCAGCGGGGTGACCGACCTCGCCAAAGGCCAGCGCGTGGGGATCATGCCGCTCATCACCTGCGGCACCTGCGCGTACTGCAAGCGCGGCCGCAACTCGGTCTGCGAAAAGCGGATCCTGCTGGGCATGAATGTCCCCGGCGGATTCGCGGAGTATACCGTCGCCCCGCGCGCCTGCATCTACCCGGTCTCCGAATCGATGAGCTACCTGAAGGCCAGCATGATCGAGTGCCTGGCGACTCCGGTCAACCTGTTCGAGAACCACGTCCGCGGGCCGATCGAAAGCGCGGCCGTGTTCGGAGCCGGGACCCAGGGCATCCTCGCCCTGCAGATGGCCAAGGTCCGCGGGGCCACGACGATCTTCGGGATCGACGTGCAACCGGCGCGCCTGGCGGTCGTCGAGCGCCTCGGCGCGCGGCCCCTGAACGCCAAGGCGGGAGATCCGGTCGAGGCGATCCTGAAGGCGACAAACGGCCAGGGCTGCGACGTGGTCGTGGACGCGGCGGGCTATTCCCCGGCGCGCCAGCAGGGCCTGAAGATCACCCGGCGGGGGGGCGTCCTCGCCTTCGTCGGGCTGTCGGACCCGGTCACGGAAATCGACGTCATGGACGTCATCAACCGGGAAATCGAGATCCACGGGATCTACGGCTATGCGCCGGCGGACTACCTCCAGGCGCTCCGCCTGGTGACCGCCGACACGGTCGACGTGAGCACCTGGGTGAAGGAGTTCCCCCTCGACCAGGGTCCGCGCATCCTGGACCAGCTCACCCGCCAGCCCGGCGACCTGGTCAAAGCCTCCTTCGTCCCCTGAGGCCCCCCGGTCGGCCTCCCATTTTGTGCGGGGATGAAATCGGCTCGGGGCGCGTTCTCAGGGGAGAATACCCTTAGAGGCGCCCGATGAAGACCCCCGACGTGACGTGGACGTCGTCCCCCGATCCAAGCTCTGATGCCCCCCTTCTGGACTCCTACTCCCGGACCGTCATGCAGGTCGCCGAGAGCGTCGGCCCCGCCGTCGTGGCCATCGAAGTCGAGCCGTCCCGCCGCTCGGGACGGCAGGGCCGGGGCGGAGGGTCGGGCTTCCTGTTCACCCCCGACGGCTTCATCCTGACCAACAGCCACGTCGTCCACGACGCGGCGGACATCGAGGTCACCCTGACCGGCGGCCGCCGCTACCAGGGCGCCCTGATCGGCGACGACCCCCAGACCGATCTGGCCGTCGTCCGCATCCTCGCGCCGGACCTCAAGGCGGCGCCCCTCGGCGATTCGTCCAAGCTCCGTCCGGGACAGGTCGTGGTCGCCATCGGGAACCCCTACGGCTTCCAGTGGACCCTCACCGCCGGCGTCGTCAGCGCCCTGGGCCGCTCGCTCCGGTCGCAATCCGGCCGCTTGATCGACGACATCATCCAGACCGATGCGGCGCTCAATCCCGGGAATTCCGGCGGCCCCCTCGTCAACTCCCGCGGCGAGGTCATCGGCGTGAATACCGCCGTCATCCTCCCCGCCCAGGGCATCTGCTTCGCGATTCCGTCCACGACGGCCCAGTTCGTGGCCCAGCGGCTGATCCGCGACGGCGCCATCCGCCGCGGCTGGATCGGCGTCGGCGGCCAGAACGTGACGTTGCACCGCCGGGTCGCCCACCAGCACGGGCTCGACGGGGAAGGCGGCGTGCTCGTGCTGGGCGTCGAACCGTCCAGCCCCGCCGCCCGCGCGGGCCTCCGGGAAGGCGACGTCATCGTCCGCTTCGGCCCGGTGCGCGTGGCCGGCATCGACGACCTGCACCGCCGCCTGACGGAGGACGCGGTCGGAAAGGCGGAACGCCTGGGGATCCTGAGGCGCGACGAGCCGGTGGAGCTGGAGATCACCCCGACCGAGGCGGTTCCGCCCCGCGACGCCTAATCCGGCCGGCCCGTCCCCAGGGCGCGGCCGACGGCCGACCTCAACTCGCCGATGCCGAACGGCTTCCGGAGGACGTCCACCCGGTAGGTGAAGGCGAACGGCTCGACGCGGTCGGCTTCCCGGGAGGGCACCGACATCAGGATGATGGGGACGCGGTCCCCGCGGTCGCGGAGCTTCATCACCACTTCCATTCCGGACGTGTGCTGGAGAACGGTGTCCAGGATGAGCAGCGAGTATTTGCCGAATGTGTACGTCTCGAGAAGTTCGCGGCCGTTGTGGGTGAGGTCGATGTCGTAGCCCCCGGTCTTGAGGACGTCCCGGACGAGACGGCAGATCTGGCTTTCGTCGTCCCCGACGAGGATCCGGAGGGATTCCTGAGGACCGGGCATAGCTGCGTTTCCCTGGTACTCCATGACGCCCCGGTCCGATGATTCATGCTAGCGCGCTCCGGGCCCCGGCGCAAGCGAGGACCCCCGGTCTTTCAACTTCCCCTGAACCCGCTCCGGGCTTGCCCCGGCCCGATCGGGCGTCTTATCATGGTAACGCTCGCGAACCGGTGGGAACCGACCTCTCGGAGCAAAGGGAGCATGATTATGAAGGCCGTCACCGTCATCCTCGCGCTGGGCCTCGGGGTCTCGACCGCGCAGGCCCAGGACCATCTCGACGACGCCATCCGAGGCCTCGCCGCCAAGCTCACGAAGGACGGCATCTCGGGCCGCCTTGCCGACGTGGTGGGCAGCGACGCGGGCGTTCAAGCGATCCAGGAGAAGATCGAGTTCCTGCTCTCCTCCCGGGTCGCCCGCCTCGAACGCGACGCCAGCGGCTGCTTCGAGGACCACCTGTTCGCCCCGGACGTCAACGGCGACCTCGTGCTGCGGCCGGAGCGCCGGCTCGAATTCGAGGCGCTCCGGCTCCGGCTCCCCAGCGCCCTCCAGGCGATGACGGGCTTCAACCACCGCGCCGACGCCATCGTCCGGCGCCTGGGCGAGACCGACGAGATGGACAAGCTGGCCAAGACGGCGTGGGCGGATTCCGGCTTCCGAGCCGCGTTCTTCCACCGTCATCCCGAGCTCCGGGAGCTCGACGACGCCGAGTTGCTCGACGCCCAGGGGCTCCGCGGCATCGAGCGCCAGGCGAGCGGCGCCCTGCGGGTGGTCGGCCCTTACGCCCAGGAGATCCGGGACCGCATGGCCGAGACCCTGGAGCACCTGGAAAGTCTCAAGCAGTATGAGAAGTCCTACCTGAAGCTGGTCGCCGCCCTGGGCGATCCCGCGGCCCGAGCCACGCTGTCCTCGGACACGGCGATCCTGTTCCTCCTCGGGCGCGTGCTGCGGGAGGCGAACGAGGGATCCCAGACGCCCATCGGCAGCCTGAAGGAAGGCGACGAGGACAAGAAGCTGGAGCCGGCGGTCAGCTTCAATCTGGACCTGGCCGAGCATGCCGAGAGCGTCCGGGAATGCGAGAAAATGCTGACGTCCCTCCGGGCGCTTCTCGAGCCGGCCCTCCGCGACCTCGCCGGCGGAGGCATGGACGAGGCCAGCCTGATCGAGTTCCTGAAGAATCCCCGGGCGCAGGTCCTCCTGGCCGAGCGCATGATGGCGTCGCGCGATGAACAGCGGGGGAAGGCCGACGAGATCATGCACTCGACGCTCGAGGAAGACTTCACGGCCGAGGGGGAACGGCTCGTGGTCAAGAAAGGAAAGTACCTCGGCGACGACGGGAAGGAGTCGCCGAAAGCCCTCACGGACGCGCTCAACGCCGTGCGCGAGGAGTTCGCCGGCTCGATCCGGGAGGACTTCGACCGCATCGCCGAGCGCTGTGTGGACCCCGTCGTGATCGCGGTGCTCGAGAACAAGCCCGGCACCTATCTGCTGATGGAATTCCGGGACCGGATCCTCGATCGCCTGATCCACGCCGTCCACCAGGAAGGGTTCGGCGTCTTCGTCCGCGCCTACCTGGTGAAACAGGGCGACTCGTATTCCGTGCGGCCGGACAAGACCGTCCGCATGGAAGCGCTGCTCAAGCGGGTGGAGCAGATCCGGAAGGAACAGCAACAGGACAAGTAAGGCGGCTCAGCGGTCGCCGCGGCTGCGGCGGGAGGCCTCGTCGAGGATCCGCTTCTCGTCGGACGTGAGGCTCCCGATCCCCTCCCGGCTCACCTTCTCGAGGACCGCATCGACGCGGGCACGGTCGGCCTGATCGCGCTCGCGATCGCGCGCGATGGTGGCCCGGGCCCGCTTTTCCCTCCAGCGCGCGAGGAAGCCCTTCTTCTCCGGCCGGTCCGGCATGTAGTCGTATTCGGGACTGTCGGCGAACATCGGGTGGGCGTCGATCTGTCCCGCCGCCACGAGCTTCCGGATCTGCCACGCCTCGAAGAGCATCCAGAGTCCCAGGAGACCGAACAGGAAGTCGCGCTGGAGAAAGCCCCAGACCAGGATGGCGATCCCGATGGGAATCGAAAAGAAGGTGGTCACCGTCGCGGCCTGATTCCGCCCGTACCGCATCAAGAGCAGATTGGTCAGGATGCGGCCGCCGTCCAGCGGATAGGCGGGCACCAGGAGATTGAAGAGGAAGAGCAGGAGTTGCAGCTTGAAGAGTCCCAGGCAGAGGTTCGCCCAGAAGGTCTCGCGGAGCGGATAAAACGGGTACCAGGATTCGAACAGGTTGAAGAAGCTCCACTGCCAGGGCTGCCCGATCAGAACCACCAGTCCCGCGAACAGGGCCGCCAGCGGCACGTGCATCAGGGGTCCCATCGCGGCGATCCGGATGTCCCGCCGAGGGGACCCGCCGTGGCCGACGTACGCCAATCCACCCAGGGGCCACAGGAGGATCTGTTCCGCGTGGGCCCCGACCGAGCGGGCGCCGAAGCAGTGGCCGAGTTCGTGAACGAGCGTCGTGAACAGGAGGCCGCCCATCAGACCGGCGTAGAACCCCATCAGGAGCGGGCCGCCCCCGCTTTCGGTGGCCCCCCGGAGGATGTACATGACGATGAGGATGGGATAGAACCAGTGGACGCGGACCTGGATCCCGAAGATGCGGAAGAGGGGGAACGTCAGGTTCATGAATCCGATGGCCGCGTCCTCCTTCCGGCCTCCTAGATACCCGCTCCTCGCGAAGGGGGCAAGCCAAAAGGCCGACGTCCTATGAACGCGCGGAATCGGGGATCCCGCGCCCCTATCCGGATTAAAGCTCCGGTCCGGGACACGCCCCAGGGAGGCGACCTTACCTCGTGGCCTGGATCAAGGCCCGGAAGGGGGCCAGGGAGCGCTCTCCCGCCAGGGCTTCCCATTCGGGGTGCCACTGCAGACCGACCACGAAGCGCGGCCCGGGCAGCTCGACGGCCTCGATGAGACCGTCGTCGGCGCGGGCGGCCACCCGCAGGCGGCCCGCGCCCGCGATTCCCTGGAAGTGCGTGGAGCTGGCGACGAAGGGGTCGGTGCCGACGATCCCGGCCACCCGCGTTCCGGGTTCCGGACGGACCTCGTGCGCCGCGAGGCTGCGGATCGAGAGTCCGTGGCGGGAGGCCTCGCTCTCCTCGAGGCGTCGGAGGGTCCCGCCGTACGCCACGGCCAGGAGCTGCGCGCCTCGACAGATCGCCAGCACCGGCAGCTCCCGCTGCTCCGCCCGCCGGAGCAGCTCGATCTCGAAATCGTCCCGGCGACGCTGGACACAACGGGCCTGCGAGGGGTCCCCCCCGTAGAGGGCCGGATCGACGTCGTCCATCCCCCCCACCAGGACCACCCCGTCGAGATCGTCCAGCAGGGCGTCCAGGCGCGGAAGATCGTCCGGCTCCAGGTTCCGGACG
>Ga0070731_10000789_pt1 | contig 37821 bp, 38 predicted proteins | sample Coa_R1_2_FD_66448 | JGI IMG/M metagenome (GOLD analysis project Ga0070731, IMG submission 66448) | Surface soil microbial communities from Centralia Pennsylvania, which are recovering from an underground coalmine fire - Coalmine... | ecosystem: Environmental > Terrestrial > Soil > Unclassified ...
GCAGGCCGTCTTGGCCTGGTGCAGTTTCATCCACTGGGGAACGACTTTGTAGGTCAGGGGTGCACCCTGGGAACCGCCGGACGCTGCCGGCATACTGGACGTGCCGCCTGCATTACAAGCTGCAACTGCGAGCGCCGCGAGCAGCGGCGCGGCAAGTCTTACGAATCGGTACATGCGGGCTCCTTTTGCTACGGCGCGAAGTCGGCGCGGAACAAGTAGGTACTCTGCACCGGCGCGCAATCGACGACCTTCGGCGAATACTTGGATTTTTGAGCGGCAATAACGACGGCGCGGTCCACGCTCGGATAACCGCTCGACCGATAGACCTTTGCGGCCGTTGGTTTACCGTTCGCGCCGACCGTCACGGCGACGATTGCCGAAACTTTGTGTGGCGGCATTTCGGATTTCGGCAAATCGGGCGCGGCGGGATCGATCGCCTTCGGCTCGGCGTTAGGCGCCGTGCATGCAGAGCTCGCAGCAAGCGTCGCGGACTGCGCAGAGCCGCTGAGCGAAGCTGCATACAGCGGCGCTGGAATCAGCGCTTGCAGCGCGAGGGTCATGATGGTTAACAACATGGTGAGAGCTCCTAAAGCGACGTAGTTGAGTGATGCATTCTCGCGCGAGCGCTCTGCGGTCAACCGCTCGATGCGGTTGACGAGCGCGTTGCGGGATCCGAAGGCACTCGGCGTCAGAAGCGGCATCGGAGCTGCGGTGATGATCCGCCCGAGCGCTGCCAGGCACGACGCGTAGTCGACCGATTCACCGATTTGCATTGCCGCCCGATCGTCGCACGCACACTCGCGCTCGCACACCAGCTTTCTGCCGGCGACGTAGACCCACGGGTTCCAAAAGAGCAACGCTTCGATGATGCGTTGGATCAAGTTCGTCGCGACGTCGCCGCGACGATGGTGCGCGAGCTCGTGTTCGATGGCGCAGAAGAGCTGGTCTCTGGTAAGTTTCTGCGCGAGGCCGCTCGGCAGCACGATAACGGGCGAAAAGACTCCCGCTGCGATCGGAATCGTCAAATCGTTCGATACGAGCACCGGGACACCGTCGACGTGCGAAAACGCCGCCGCCGTGCGACGAATACCGGCGATTCGCCGCAAGCTCACCGTTAGGCGCAGCAGTCCGGCGGCGGCACCGATGAACCAAAATGCGGCGATCAGCGCAAGCGCATGCGTGCTGGAGAGTCCCGCGAGCAGATGCAGCGGACCGGTTGTCACGGAGGACGCCGTATGCAGCGGCACGAGCGAAAAGATTCCACCATTCGAGTGAGGGTGTCGCTGCATCATGGCGGCGAGTGCGGCACCCCAACGCGACGTCGTCGTGAGAAGCGGCATGACTGCGATCGCGATGAGCGCACAAAACCATGCGGCGTACCGGGTCGCAGCATTCCGCGGCGAAAGGAGACGCAGTAAGCCGGCCGTAGCCGCTACGGCGAGCCCTCCTTGCCACAGGCCGTTGAGAAGAACCGTGAGGATCATCGCGACGCCTTTCGTTTTCGACCGAGAGCCTTTTGAATGCGTGAGACGTCGTCGTCGCTGAGCCGGGTCCCGTCGAGCAGCGTGACGGCGAGTTGGCCGGGAGAGTTGCCGAAGAAACGCCGCAAGAGTTGCCGCACCGCAGAGTCGGCGGCCTGGGACCTTGCAACGAGCGGCCGATAGACGAACGCGCGCCCGTCCTCGTCGTGCCCGACGTAGCCCTTCTGCTCGAGCGTGCGCAGCGTCGTGAGCACCGTGTTATACGCAAGCTGGGGCGAACCTACACGCGCGGTCACCTCTGCGACGGTGGCGTTATGGAGCTTCCACAGCACCTCCATCAAACGCAGCTCGTGATCGGTTAAGACCGTGGAGGCCTTACGCGGCACGCGGGGACACCTTAACAACTAGATTCATAGGAGTTCATGGTACGGCAAATCTTGTTGCGGTGTCAACTAGATTTATAATAGTTATTCGCGAACGCGACGCCCGCTCGCCCGTGACGCCGGCTAGCCAAGCGAGCGCGAACTGCATGCCGGGAGGACGGGGAGAAGACCCGAACAACATCGCTCGACGAGTGAAAAATATCGCGTGGTTTCTTTGTGCGCTTTTGCTCGCGGCATGCGCGCGCCCCGGTACGACGTTGCCCCCCTTAGCAGCGCCGAGCGAACGTGATGCAACGCCGCTCGCCGCGTACAAGATGCTCTACCGGTTTCCGGGCGGAAATTCCGGATCGGGACCGACCGGATTCATCAACGTCAAAGGCGTGCTCTACGGCACGACGCTCGCGGGCGGCTCGCAAAGTTTGGGAACGGTCTTCGTGCGCGATACCTCGGGCAAGGTTCGCGTTCTGCACAGTTTCGGCAGCGGTGCCGACGGTGCGGAGCCGAACGGCACGCTCGTCGACCTGAACGGCACGCTCTATGGCACGACGCAGTACGGCGGCACCAACGGTAACGGCACGGTCTTTGCAATCGACCCAAACGGCAGCGAGCGCGTCCTGTATAGTTTCAAGGGCGGCGCCGACGGCGCGACGCCCTTGCTCGCCGGGCTGGTCATCATCAACGGCAAACTGTACGGCACGACGAACGCGGGCGGAAATCTTTCGTGCCGGCACCAACAGGTGATCGGCTGCGGCACGGTGTTCGCCATCACCACGTCCGGCACGGAGAGCGTGTTTTACAAATTTAAAGGCAAGCCGGATGGCGCCAATCCATCCGGTCCGTTGACCGCATCGGGCAGCACCATCTACGGCACCACCAATTTCGGCGGAAGCTTCAACGACGGTAGCGTCTTTAGCCTCACGACGTCCGGCGCCAAAAAAACTCTGTACAGTTTCAAAGGCTTCCCCGACGGCGTCGAGCCTTTTGCGGGCGTCACTCTGTCGGGTGGCAAGCTTTATGGGACTACGACGCTTGGCGGCGCATACGAGGGAGCAGGTACGGTTTTCGAGTTGACGACGACGGGCGGCAAAGAGCGCGTTCTGCATAGCTTTCGGGGTGCGCCCGATGGCGCGCTGCCGTACGGCTGGCTTGCAGTCGCGGGCAATACGTTCTACGGTACGACGGAATTCGGCGGCAGCTCGCGATGGTCGTGCGTCGGCCACGGCGTCGTTGGTTGCGGCACGATCTTCAGCGTCACCCCGTCGGGCAAATTTACCCTGCTCTACCACTTCAAAGGACACGTTGACGGCGCATTTCCGCTTGCCGGTCTTGTCGCCGCGAACTCGGGTTTTTACGGTACGACCGTTTCCGGCGGGACGAAAGCGAATGGAACGATCTTCCGGGTGACGCCATGAAGCGCCGTCCGATCGTGCTCTCGCTGGCGGCATGCCTGATTGCGGGTTGTGCGCCGTCGTTTTCTGCAGCGCCGCAAAGCGTCTCCGGTGCCATCATCCAAGAGGCAACGCCGTCGAAGATCCGGCACGTCGTCATCATCATTCAAGAGAACCGAAGTGTCGACGATCTCTTCAACGGGCTGCCGGGAGCCGATACCGTTCGCAGCGGCAAGAACTCGCAGGGCAAGACCGTCAGGCTGCGTGCGGTGCCGTTGACGGGACCATACGATATTAGCCACGAGCACCGCGCGTACGTGATCGAGGACGCAAACGGTAAGCTCGACGGCTTCAGCAACGTCGGCACGCAATGCAACCGCGGCAAGGTTTGTTTGCCGCGGAAGATCCGCGCGTATGGGTACGTGCCCCGCTCGGAAATCAAACCGTATTGGGACCTTGCGACGCAGTATGCGTTTGCCGATCAGATGTTCCAATCAAACGAGGGCCCGAGTTTTCCCGCGCACCAATACCTTTTTAGTGGAACGTCGACCATTTCGACGGGTTCGCTGCTTCGTGCTGCCAGCAACGCGTTCAAGCCGTTCGGCGGGTTCACCGGAGGCTGCGATTCACCGACGGGCTCGATCGTATGGCTCATCGACGAGCTCGGAAACGAAGATCAGGCGACGTATCCCTGTTTCGATCGCCCGACGCTTGCCGATTTGGCGCAAGCGCACTCGTTGACGTGGCGGTACTACGTCGCGCGCGTCAAGCCCGGCCTCTGGAACGCGCCCGACGCGATTTCCCACATTCGCAACGGGGGCGGATATTCAAGCCACGTGATCGCGCCGCCGACTGCGATCTACTCCGACGTCTCCCAAGGCCGCCTGGCGAACGTCGTGTGGGTCACGCCGACTGCCGCGGCGTCCGATCACGCCGGCTCGACGGATGGTTCGGGACCGTCGTGGGTCGCATCCGTCGTCAACGCTATCGGTAACAGCCCGTATTGGAACGACACCGTAATCTTCGTTACGTGGGATGACTGGGGCGGGTGGTACGATCACGTGCGGCCGCCGCACTACAACTCCTACGAGCTCGGTTTCCGCGTTCCGTTCATCGCGATCTCACCGTATGCGAAACGGCATTACGTCTCGCACGTGCGCCATGAGTTCGGCAGCATCTTGAAGTTCGTCGAGCACACCTTTGGCTTGGGCTCGCTGCACACGACTGACGAGCGCGCCGACGATCTCTCCGACTGCTTCGATTTCTCGCAAGCGCCGATGAGCTTTCGCACGATCGCGGCGCCGCATCCGGCGCAATACTTTCTACGACAGCCGCTCTCGACGGAAAATCCCGACGACGAATGACCCGGCCAAGAGCGCCGGAACAACGCCCAGCACCTCAATCAATGCAAGCCACCGCCAGGCAGCCCCAAACCCGTACGCTTGGACGACCGCGCCGAAGATCGCCGGGGTTAGCATGGCAGCCAGCAACGTCCAGGTGAGGCCGACGCCGAGCGCGCTGCCCGAATGTTCCTCACCGCCGATCTCGGCAAAACCGATGACGCTTACGCCAATCCATCCTTCCGCCGTGAAGCCCAGCGCGGCTGAGATCAACACCGCGGTAAAAAATGCGGTATGCGGCCCAACACCGGCCATGGCGAGCGAAAGCAGCGCAACGACCAGGCAGACGACCGCGAGCGGCAGCGTACGGCTTCCTCGGAAGACGCGGTCGCTGATCCAGCCCCAGGCGAGCCTGCCACCGATTGCGGCAACCTGCGAGATGGTAAAGAGCCCGACGGAGAGAGCGACGCTATAAGCGGCCGCGTGCGAAAAGGTTAGTGCGAGGTAACCGACGAGCGCGAACTGACCCGCCGCCAAGATCATCGAGGTCAACGTCAAGAGAATCAGCCTGCTTTCGCGTGCGATCTCGAGCATTTCGAGTAGCATCGTGCCGATTGAGACGCGCTCGCCTTGCAGTTCGGTCGGTTCCCGGTAGAGCGAAGACGCGATCCAGCAAGCGCCGAGCGTGAGCGCACCCGCGGCAACCAGCGCGCCACGATACTCGAACCGCGCCGCGATTGCCGGAAGCAGCAGCGAGCCCAGCACGCCGGCGATCGGCACACCGCACTGCCGCACGCCCATCGCGAGCCCGCGGGTACTCTTCTGGAAGAAAAAGATGATGGCGTGGCATCCAGCCGGGGTGACGGCGGCGTAGCCGATGCCGTAGACGAAGAGCCAGGCGAGGAGCCACGTGAAGTTCTGGACCAACGCGGCGGCGAGGAGCGCCACGCCCATGAGCACTCCACTCCACAGCACGACTGCTCTATCGCCGAATCGATCGGTCAGCAATCCCGCAACCGACGTCATGGCAACGGACCCAACCAGCTCGGTCGACAAGATGAGGCCAAGCTGTGCTTGGTCCAGACTCAACGCCGACTTGAAAAACGTCATGAGGGCGCCCGTCGCCATGATGAAAAGAGATGCGCCGACCATCGCGGCGGTAAAAAGCGTCAGCACTTCGTACGGCGACTCCGGCATCGGGTTGTGCGGGCGCGGCCGTCGTTTTGGCAAATGCATCGTCGTGAGGTTTCGTCGGTGGGCGGCGTCGAATCCGCTGCGAGCGTGATGGATCGCGAACGACGCACCCGTTATCTCGTCATCTTTCTCTTCGCAGCGCCGGGAGCGGTCGTCGTTTGGTTCGCCTTTCATGCCATGTACGAGAACCTCAGCGTCTCGGAGAGCGCCGTCGGCTACGTCGACGCGCTGACGCAGGCCGGAATCGATTTCGGTTACGTCGTGATGATTGGCGGAACGCTTGCGCTCGCCGCGACCGCGGTGTGGGCGCTCTACCGATATATTCGTCTTCTTCGGCGGTAACAAGAACGCGTGCGGGTCAGACTCGTCGTCAATCCGCGGTCGCGGCGCGGCAAGCAATTCGGAGCCGTGGTCCGCGACGAACTGCGGCGTTGGGGCGTGGACGTGGCTGAACCGCCGGCACGCAATGGCATCGAAGCAATCGTTGTCGCCGGCGGAGACGGAACGCTCGTCGGCGAGACCTCGCGCGCCATCGCGCTCGACGTTCCGGTCGGCGTCGTGCCGCTGGGCACGTTCAACGATCTCGCGCGGACGCTCGGAATCCCGCTCGACATCGAACAAGCGTGCAGCGTGATCGCTGCGGGCAAGACGCGCAGGATCGACGCCGCGCGGGTAAACGGCACGTACTACCTGACCGAGGCGAGTATCGGCATTTCGAGCAGACTCGCGCGCCGCCAGCGCCCTGAAGAAAAGCAGCGCTTCGGGTTGCTCGCAATCGCCGCCAGCGCGCTTACGGCGGTCCGCTACGCGCGCTCGTTTCACGTCGAGATATCCTACGGCGGCTTGAAGCAGCGATTTCGAGCTTCACAGCTGACCGTGGCTAACAGTCCGCACTTTGGCGGCTTCATCACGGTGGAAGACGCCGCTATCGACGACGGGCAACTAGACCTCTACGCGGTTGAGATCGAAAACGCGCGGCAGCTGGTTTCGGTGGCGGGCGCAATTCTTAAGGGTCAGCGGCACTTCACGCAAGGCCTGCGCGCGTACCGTGCAAAGGCGTTCGACGTTTGGACGCGCAGGCCGCATCACGTCACTGCCGACGGCGAGCCGGCCGGCCGGACTCCGGCGCGATTTGAGGTGCTGCCGGGAGCGTTACGGCTCTTTGTACCGTGATTAAGCAACCGAGCGAAAAATTATCGAAAACTTTCGCGGCCGAAGAGCGTATATAGAATTCAGGGCATCGACGTTCTCTCCCAGGAGTTTCGGTATGAGCCTTTATGAATTCGGGCCTTTCCAACTAGACGACGCGCGTCTTCTCTTACTCGATCGCGGCACGCCGCTTCCGATCGGACCAAAAGTCGTCGAAACGCTCCTCGCGCTGATCGAGCATCCCGGCGAGGTCTTTCCTAAGGGGGATCTCCTGGCGCGCATTTGGCCCGAGGGCTATGTCGACGAAGCGAACCTCGCGCAGAACATCTACGTTCTACGGAAGACCTTGCGTGCGCGCTGGGAGGTCGAAGCGATCGAGACGATCCCGCGGCGCGGGTACCGCTTCGCGGGATCGGTCGTGCGGCGGGAGCTCGCGCGCCCCGAACCGGCAACGCCGTCGCGCCGCCACGTGTTACCGCGGTGGCGGGGCTTCGCAGTGGCGGCAACTTCGTTTGCCCTCATTGCGGTTTTTGGCGGCACGAAGCTCGCGTCGGGAATCGCGCCCGGCCACATCATCGGCGCAAACGTGACGGCGCAAAACGAGCGCCTCTACACCATCGGCCGCTACTATTGGAATCAGCGCACGAAAGACGGCATCGCGAAGAGCGTGGAATATTTTTCGCGCATCGTCGCCAACGACCCGAACGACGCGCGCGGATACGCGGGCCTTGCGCTAGCGAACGCGATCATGGCGGATTACGGGTACGGCAACGCTCCGGCGAAGGCCGCCATCGCGCGAGCGCGCTCCTACGCGCATAAAGCGCTCTCGATCGATCCGAACGACGGCGACGCGTACGCGGTACTGGGGATGATCGCCTCAGGCACGATGAAGGCGACGCCCGCGCAGATCGCGCGTGCCTTGGCCGATCTGCGGCGCGCGATCGCGCTCGATCCCTCGAGCGGAAGCGCCCACGAGTGGTACGGCATCGCCCTTTTACAACAGGGGCACGTCACCGACGCGTACACGGAGCTGGAACGCGCGGCGCAGCTCGATCCGCTTTCGGTTGCGACGACGGCATGGCTGGGCACCACCGCGTATCTCGAGCGCCACTACCGCGACGCCATCGCGTACGCCCAAGAAACGCTCGATCTCTCCCCGCAGCGGCCCGACGCCTACGAGACGCTGGGCTTGGCCTACGAGGCGCTCGGCGACGACGTTCGCGCCAAGGCGACGTTCCAGCGCATGGAGGCAGCCTGCGTCAAATGCGCCCCCCAAGCGGCGGCCCTCTTGGCGCCTATATTCGCGCGCGAGAACCGCATGGCGGAGGCCCGAGGCGAGCTTGCGATCGCCCAGCGGAATGCCAAGGAAGTCGCGCCGCAAGATTTGGCGGCTGCCTTCGAGGCGGTCGGAGACCGGGAAACGGCCATGACTTGGCTGAGGCGCTCGCGCCTCGACAATGACTACGCCGCGGCGTATATTGCCCACGATCCCCGTTTCGCGGGTTTTCGAAAGATCGTTAAGTCCGGGGCTTGACAGAGTCATACTATTGAGCTATTGTACTAGCGTACTAGTACGATAGCTTGATGGTACTAGGCTCTCCGAAAGGACCCGACACAATGATTCACACCACGATTACCCTCCAGTCCGACGCGGTTCGCGAGACCCGCACGCCCGTCCGGCTGCCGGATCGCCGGCCTGCCGATCTCTTCCCCGGCTGGGGCCCGAAGTTCTAATCAGCGCCTCGCACGAGTAAAGGGCCCGAAAATGCCGGCCGTACTGACGGTCGATCCACGCAGCGGCGTACCGATCTACCTGCAGATCATCGAGCAGATCAAACGTTCTATCGCACTCGGTGTCTTGCAGTCGGGAGAACAGCTCCCCACGGTTAAGCAGCTCGCAATCGACCTCACCGTCAATCCGAACACCGTGGCGCGCGCCTACCGCGAGCTCGAGCGCGAGCAGGTGATCGAGACGGCGCCTGGACGCGGATCGTTCGTTCGTTCAAACGGTGTAACGGAATCGCCGAAACTGGCGGCCGAAATTGCCGGCGACGCGCTCGATCTCGCACTCCGCGAGGCAAAATCGGTCGGCTTGGAGCGCGACGACGTTCGGCGGCTCTTTGAAGATGCGCTGGTGCGTTGGTTTGGCGATCAGTGAGAAAGCAGCGAGCATGAGCACGATCACGATAAAGAATTTACGCAAGATTTATGGGCCGGTGGCGGCCATCGACGACTTCACGCTGGAGATTCCGGGTGCGAGCGTCTTCGGGCTGCTCGGTCCCAACGGCGCAGGCAAGACGACGACCTTCAAGTGCCTGCTCGGCCTTGCACGGCCCACGAGCGGAACGATTCTGTACGACGGACATCCGCTCGTTCCAGCGACGCTCGAGCGTATCGCGTACGTACCGGAGCGCAGCGTGCTCTACGACTGGATGACCGTTGCCGAACACATCGAGATGAATCGCCGCGCGTTTGCGGCCTTCAGTCCCATGCGCGCCTTAGAATTGCTGGCGACGTTTCGTATCGATCCACGCCGGCGCGTGCGGGTGCTCTCTAAGGGTATGAAGACGGCCGTGATGATCGCGATTGCATTTGCGCGCAACGCGGACACCTTGATCCTCGACGAGCCCACCAGTGGTCTGGATCCCGTGAATCAGCGGCACGTCCTCAGCCTCATGATCAACGAGGCCGCAAAGGGCAACTCGGTGATCTTCTCGTCGCACCAGATCGGTCAAGTCGAGCGTGCCGCCGAGCAGATTGCGGTCATGGACGCCGGCCGTCTCGTGCTGCAAGGCTCGGTCGACGATTTGAAAGGCGATCGCAAGATCGTCGAAGGGGTTTTTCCGAACGTGACGTTCGCTCTCGACGGCATCGCGAACGATCCGCACGTGGCACGCGTCGATCGCACCGAGCGCATCGTACGCCTGATGGTTACGGGAGACGCCGATCAGATTGCGGCACGCCTCTCTGCCGCCGGCGCGATGGGCGTTCGCATCGTCGACCTCAATCTCGAAGATATCTTTCTCTACGCAGTCTCACCGGCCACCGCCACAACCGACATCGTCGCAAAGGAAAGCTCGTCATGAACTACGTCGAATGGCTGCGCGTCCGCAACTGCTTGCGGATCGTCGCCATTATTTTAGGAATCGGCGTGCTGCTGGCCGTAATTTTACGGATTTCGCTCACCCGATATATGTCGCCTGAGTCGTGGATCCAGCACTTTCACGAACCCGGCACCGTCGTAACGCATGTCACCCTGCCGGACGGCACCAAGCGCACGATTTGGGATAATGCCCACGATCAGACGCACGTCGTGATAGACGATCTCGGTTACGCCGGCAAGCACATCGTCGTCACCGAGCCGGCCAGTCGCGCGCATAACGACCACGACAACGTCGCGGTCGGCAGCATTCACGTCAACGAGTCGCAGAACGGCGCCGTGAGAACGACGGTCATCGATACGAACGGTTCCGTGCCGATGTTGTATTATATGGCGTTTGCGGACGTCGTGGCCCTCATCGTCGCGATGGTTCTGGCGGCACCCTTCGCTCGCGAAGTCGACGGTCACCTCGAAATCGCGTTGACCAAACCGGTCTCCCGAACGCGTTCCGCGATCGGCGCGATCGGCGCGGACGTCGTCGGAATCGTCGCCGCTTCGGTCATGACGTGCGTCGCACTCTATCTCTGCCAGCTGCTCTTCGAGTCGGCCCGTGTCGACGTTTCCGGCGTAAACGCGCGCGCGATCGTAATGGGACTGATAGCGCCCTTGGCGTGGTACGCACTGCTATGCGCGGCAACCACGTGGTTCAACCGCTCGTACGTCGCCGTACTTGTTGCCGCGCTCCCGGTCGCCATCATTGTCGGCGCGCTTACCTTGGTGGAACCCTCAAATATCGTCGCGGCGATCGTTCACCAGGTGGCTTGGATACTGTCGCGACTCGATCCGTGGACGTACGTGCAACTGAAGTACGACAGTACGACGATGGAAGTCGGCGCAGCGACCTTCGGGTGGCGCCTTTCGCTCGAGATTCTCTTCTTCATCATCTACGGTGCGCTCGCCGTCTTCAAGTGGCAGCGCGTGGAGGCATAAATCGTGGATATTATCGGAACGAACTTCACCATCGCGCTTGGATCGTGGCGCCTGCGCTTCGTGCTAGCGCTCGAAGATGCGGACGAACGCCCGAAGGAGCGTGTCAAGCCTCCGCATCGTCTGCGAGTCGTACCCGTAGAGGACGAGTACGTTCGTTAGCGCGGATTCGCCTTTAAAAGACGAAGCCGGTACGTATGGCGGGGCGTGCGAACTTGAATCCATCACTCGAGACGGTGTAGAGATAAATGTTCGGGATCAGCGGATCGCCGCTGATGTTGAACGCAAACTGCCCGACGAGCGTCGTGAACGTCCCGGCGGATTGCAGCGAGAAGAGCAGCGACTGACGTGTGGTCGCGTTGCCACGCTGCGCGGCGGCGATGAGGAGTTGCGCGGCGGCATAACCGAACGCGGATTGCGTGGTGATCTGTGAAACTTCGCGTTCGAAGTCGGTGACCAGCTGAACGGCGCTTGGAACGCGATCGATCGGAGGCATCGGCGAGGCGACGTACGCGCCGTCGAGCGCCTTGGAATACGTCGCGATGGTATCGGAATTGTAAAAGCCGTCGGAGGCGCCGAATTCGCCGGTATAGCCTGCGGTCCGCAGCGCTTGCGCGATCGAGCCCATCTCCGACGTCTTCCCGGCGAGAAAGATGTAATTCGGCGAACGGTCGAGGACCGTGCGGGCGGCTGCGGCCGGGTCGGTCGACCGCAACGGAAAGAGCAACGATTGCGCGGTGTGATGTTCGGTCTTCGCGCGATCGACGAACCCGCTGGCGACGTCGGACCCGTAGTCGCCGTCGAACGAAACGGCGATCGCGTTGACGCCGCGCTTGCCTTCGAGAGCCGCGCTCGCGAAGAGTCGTCCTGCAGTACTATCTTTGGCGGGAAGGCGGTAGACGTTGTGATAGCCGCGCCTCGTCACGGCGTCGGCAGTCACGGTCGGCACGATCACGGCGAAGCCGACGTTGGCGTACCTCGAGAGCGCGGCGAGGGTCATCGGTGCGGTGAGGTTACCGATCATGCCGATGACGCTGAAGTCGGCGGCGGCGACGTTCGCGTTCGCGCCTGCGAGCGCCGGGTCGTTGCGATCGTCGAGTTGACGCAGGCCCCAAACGTGCGAGATCGGTGCGTTGAAACGATTCTGCTCGTCGACGGCCGCCTGAACGCCCTTGACGACTTCCTGGCCGTACTTCTGAAGTGGCCCGGAGAGCGTGACGTTGACCGCAATCGTCAGCTGCTGCAAGTATTGCGGCTGTCCCGGAAAGATTTGCGCGCGGGCGGGCGCCGCGAATCCGCTCGCCGCCGTCGCCGCGGCGGCCGCGATGAAGCCGCGGCGTTTCACGCGTAGCCGCCGACGGTCGTAATCAAGAAAAAGACCGAGAACGTCATATTTGAGATAAAGACGCGATCGTTCACCAAGAAGATGTTCGTCCCGCTGCGCAAGAGTTTCTCTTCATAGATGATGAGAACCGCGACTGAGAGGACGCCGAGAAAATAGGTCCGGCCCGCACCGGCGAGCACGCCGGCTCCCGCTAAGAGCAGCAGCATGCCGGCATGCAGCAGAATCGGAAGCGAACGCCCTGCCGCTTCGCCGAACCGCACCGGCAGCGAGCGGATGCCTTGCGCGCGGTCGACGCCGAGATCCATCAGCGCGTAGATAATGTCGAAGCCTGCAACCCAGATCGTGACCGCGGCGAAGAGCAGCATCGCGGGGAGCGTGACTCGTCCCGCGACGCCGATGTAGGCGCCGAGCGGCGCGAGCCCATCGACGGCACCCAGCACAAAGTGGGTCGCCCACGTGAAGCGCTTGCAGAGCGGATACGCAAGTAAGAGCAGCGCGGCGACGGGCATTAGTTTCACACAGAGCGGATTGAGCATCCACGCGGCCCACAGCAGCAACGCGAGCCCCGCCACGCCGGCCCAAAGCATCGTTGCGGGCGCGAGCGCGCCCGTGGCAAGCGCGCGCCGCGCCGTACGCGGATTGCGCGCGTCGATCTCGCGATCGAGATAACGATTTGCCGCCATGGCCGCGGTCCGCGCACCGAGCACGGCAAGCGTAATCCATCCCAGCGCCGCGAGCGTGGGAATGCCGCGCGCGGCCAAGATGGCGCCGACGTAGGCGAATGGCAGTGCGAAGAGCGTGTGCTCGATCCGGATCTCGCGCAGAAAGAGTGCGACGCGCTTCACGAGTTAAGCACGCCCCTGTCCCGACCAGCGATCGAACGTGCGCGTGAATCCGTCCAGTCCATATTCGCGCCAGCGATCCGTGACCACACGTTGCGTTGCATCGTCCATCACCATATCGGGCGGCCACGAGCGAGTATACCCTTCCGACGCGTCCTTACGCGTCGCGTCGATGCCGATCTTCGTACCGTAGGCGATGCTGTACGAAGCGTGATCGAGGTCGTCGACGGGGCCGGGCATCATCACCACGTCGCGCTCGGGGGCCAAGTTATTGAGGACGAACCATGCGACGGAGCGCGGCTCTTGCACGTCGACGTCGGCGTCGACGATCACCAGGACGCGCGTGAGCATCATCATATGGCCGAGACCCCAAAGTGCGTTCATCACTTTCTTCGCCTGTCCCGGATAGGTCTTACGAATCGACACCAGCGCGAGATTATGGAAGCCGCCTTCGACGGGAAGGTTCATATCGACGACTTCGGGCAGCATCGCGCGCAGGAGCGGAAGAAAAATTCGTTCCGTCGCTTTGCCGAGCCACGCGTCCTCCATTGGCGGCTTACCGACGACCGTCGCGGCGTAGACTGGATTGCGGCGATGTGTGATGCAGGTGACGTGGAAGGTTGGATAGCTATCGGCGAGACTGTAGACACCGGTGTGATCGCCGAACGGACCTTCAGTGCGAAGGTCGTCGTTGTCGACGTACCCCTCGAGCGAGAACTCGGCGTCGGCCGGTACCATGAGGTCGACGCTCTTTGCGCGCACGAGCTCGACCGGCTTGCCGCGCAACAGTCCGGCGAAGGCGAATTCGTCGAGTAGCGGCGGCAGCGGCGCGGTCGCGGCGTAGGTTAGCGCGGGTTCCGTCCCGATCGCGACGGCCACCGGAATCTTCGATCCCCACGCGTCGGCATGCGCGCGTCCGTGTTTGTGTCGTTGCCAGTGCATTGCCGTTTCCGTCGCGTTGTAGACTTGCATACGGTACATGCCGACGTTGAAACGTTGCGAGCGCGGATCTTTCGTAATCACGAGCGGCAACGTGATGAACGGCCCGGCGTCGAGCGGCCACGTTGTAAGCACCGGCAGTTTGGTGAGATCCGGCCGCTTCATCACCACCTCGTGCACCCGTCCTTCGCGCGCAATTTTGGGCACGGCGTTTGCCAGCGGTGCCAGCCGCAGCGCTCCGCGCAGCTTCCCCGCAAATGTTGGACCCGGCGGTGGGAGATCGATCAGTTTGGCGATCCGCGCGCCGACTTCGTCTAAATCTTCCGCGTCGAGTGCCATCGCGATTCGGCGGCGCGAGCCGAACTGATTCGTGAGCACAGGGTACTCCGAGCCCTTGACGTTGCGAAAGAGCAAGGCGGGGCCGCCCTCTTTGACCACCCGGTCCGTGATCGCGCTAATTTCCAGGTGTGGATCCACGCCGGCTCGTACGACGTGCAGCTCTCCGGCGCGGCGCAGCGCATCGATAAAATCTGAGAGCGAGGCAAAGGGCATGGCGTCCTGACTTACGCGTCAGGCCTGCGCTATCACTCCTTATGCGCCGGAATTGCGGCGATGAACCGCGCGCCGCCCGACGGCGTGGCGTCTACGGTCACGCTGCCGTCGTGCGCGCGCGCGATCCATCGAACGATTGCCAGACCGAGGCCCGTTCCCATGCCGTCATTCGCACGGCGATAGAACCGTTGGAAGATCCGCTCGCGTTCTTCCGGCGGTATGCCATCGCCGTCGTCGTCGACGACGATCTCGCAGAGCCGCCCGTTGCGCCTGGAAACGATCGAGACCGTTTCGTGCGCGTGGCGGATCGCGTTGTCGAGCAAATTGCGGGATAATTCGCGCAGCCGCCGTTCGTCGCCGTCAACGATGGCGCTCTCCGGTTCGCTCTCGAGCCGTATGCCGCGCGCTGCGGCGACGGGTTCGGTTTCGCGCGACGTCCCGGCCACGACGGCTGCGAGATCAACCGGCTCGCAATGCAGCGCATGTCGCGCCGGATCGCGTGCGAGCGTGAGCAGATCCGCAACGACGTCCGACGCCTCGTGCGCACTGCGCGCAATTGCCTCAAAGGCTGCCCGCGCGTCGGCGGAAGCACTTGCGCGCGCCGCCTGAGCGACTGCGCTGATTGCGGTCAGCGGCGAACGGAGCTCGTGGGCTGCATCGGCGGCAAAGACTCGCTCGCGCTGTCTCGCAGCTTCCAGCGGAGCAATCGTCGCACGCGCCAGCGCGTACGACGCGAGCGCGACGATTGCGACGAGAGGAGCGTCGATCGCCGTAAGCGTGAGGATGACGCGACGCATCGCCGCTGCCATCGCCACGCTGCCTTCGGGCGTGCCGAGCGCCGGTGCAAGCAGCGACGCATACTCGCGGGACATGAACGCGTATGCCCCCGCATTGAGCGCGAGAAGCACGCAAACGAAGATTGCGAGATAGAGAGCCGCGGCGCGCAGGATCAACGCGCTTTAGCCGGCTTTGAGCCGGTAACCGATACCCCAGACCGTTTCGATGACGCCGCTGGCTCCCAGCGCTTTGAGCTTGCGGCGCAGCTGGCTCACGTAAACGTCGACGATGTTGCTCGAGCCTTCGAAATCGTAATCCCAGATGCGCTCCACTATCTGATTGCGCGAGAGTGCGATTCCGGCGTTGCGCGCCAGGAACTCCAGAAGCCGAAACTCGGTCGCTCCGAGGAGCACCGGTTTATCCGCATAGGTAACGTTGCGACCCGCCAAGTCGATGCGCAGCGGGCCGGCGTGCACGATTCCGACCAGCGGGCGATCGGCGCGGCGAAGGATCGCTCCGATCCGCGCGATGAGCTCTTCTTCGACGAACGGCTTCACGAGATAATCGTCGGCGCCGCATTGGAGACCGGCGACCCGGTCCTCCACGGCATCGCGGGCGGTGAGCATGAGAATCGGCGTCTGAACGCCTTCGGAGCGAGCGCTGCGCGCGAGCGCGAAACCGTCCATCCCCGGCAGGCCCACGTCGATAACCGCGGCGTCGTACGACCGGCTCAGAAGATGGTCGAGCCCAGCCTCGCCGCTGCTCACGACGTTTGCGGCATACTTACGCGCCTCGAGCATCGTACGAATCGACTCGGCAACCGGGGCATTATCTTCGACGACCAGCACTCGCATGGGGAACTCCTGGGCTAATACCCGGTCAACGAACCCGGGAAAGCTACTGTCAGCGCGGCACTGAAGTATGGATGCTGGGCGGGCTGCTGAACCTCCTGGGCGAGGATGCGGAACGGGGCAATTTGCACGGCGCCGTAATAGACGACGTCGCGATTGATGAAGGGATTTTGAAACGCGTCGTACCGTAGCCCGAGGTACGCGTGCGCGATGGGATAGTACTTGAGCCGTACGTATCCACCCGCTGAATGTTGGTTGGTAAGAAATCCGTCGCTATCGTGGTCGTCACCGTACCACTGCTCGGCTTGGAGATCGAGGTCGCCGTATTGCGCGTGCCCGAGCAGCCCGTAGCGCGTATAGAGATCCGCGAACGGAAGCCGGCCGGTGGGCTGGACACCCAAGGTTCCACCGAGCGCCGTTCCGCCAATGTCCATTTCGCTCTTGTTGGTCTGTGCAAGGGTGTACCGTAGCCACGCGCTGAGCTCGGGGAAGCTCATCCACGTCCGCTCGCCGGTTGGAACCGGTTTGCCGCCATACGGTGCGCCCTGGAACGAGGCAATGCTCGCCGTCGTGTAGACGTGGAGCTTGCCGAAGGTACGATCGCCTTGAAGTCCCCAGCGCGGCGACGACAACGGCAGGTTATTCAAGCCGACGTGCGCGCCATAATACCCGTACTGCTGGAGGTCGTCGAGACGCTCGCCCGGCGACTGCGCCAGCGGCAGCTCGTAAAGCCCAACGCGATAGAGACTCTGCGTGCGCGCGTTGTAGTTGGAGAAGAAGAGCAGAAAGGCTGCGGATGGGCCGCCCCCCGCGCCGAGCGTGTAATGGATGAATCCGGTGATGGCGCCGATATTGGCATTTCCGAGCACGATCCCGCCGGGCACGAACCGCGGATTGTCCGGTGCGGGCTGTTTGTCGTACTCCATCTGATAGCGAATCGCAGCTACGGTTGTTCCGTGCTCCGGGAGCGGCAGGCGATAGCCGTGATTGCGGAAGTAGTTCCCGAACGCGTTGAGCTCCGGGAGCACACTGTGACACTGCCCGCACCGGAAATGATAGCGTTGAGCGAAGATCGGGATTGCTCGGGCCGGTGCGCACGTCACCGAAAAGAGGACGGCCGCGAGCGCCGCGATGCCGACTTTATTGAACAATGATCGCGGCCCGCATGGGTGCACCGTAATGGAAGTAGCAGCCGTAGAGATACGTTCCGGGCTGATCGGCGGTAATCGTTTGCGAGGACGCGCTTGGCTGAAGCGCACCGCTGGTGAACCCGCCCGAGAGCGTCGATCCGCTCTGCTGAGTTGCTTTTTGAGTAAACGGCGAACCACTGGGGAACGATGTGGCGTTCGGAATCAAGGTCGCCGTATGACAACAGAAATTATCGATGTTCGTAAAGTGAAGCTGCGTTCCGACCGAGACCGTTAGGATCAGTGGCGAAAATGCGCCGCCTTGGCCATAGGGCGTCGAACGCGGCCCGAATTGACTGAGGCTGACGTCGATGGTCACGCCGCCGCCGCTGCTCGACGAACTGGGGATTCCGCCGGCCGTGCAGGCGGTGAGTAGAAGCGCGAACGCGCCGAAATATTTGCCGATCATTGCTCTGCCGTCTCCGGATGACCGCTGATGGATTCAACGATCGAATCGCTCAAGTTGCTCGACGCGAGCATCGTTTGGTCGAGCTTTCCGTCCTTATCGAAGAAGTAGACGAACGTCGTGTGCTCGTCCCGGTAACCGTCCCGGCCTTTTTGCGACACGACGCCGAACTCGTGCATCACCGCCTCGACGGCGCGCACCGAGCCGCCGGCGAGCAACCAGTACTTCGGATTTGCTTCGAAACGCGTCGCGAGCTGGCGCATCGTTCGCGGCGAATCATTTTGCGGATCGAGCGTGACCGTTACAAGCTTCGCCTTGAGCCGTTGCGCCTGGATCCGCCGCGCCGCATTGGAAAACTGTGCGTCGATCAATGGGCAGGCGTCGGTGCAGTGCGCCGAGATGAACGTGACGACGACCGGCTGACCGCGCAACGATGCGAGTGTGAACGAGCGGCCGTTCTGGTCGATCAGGCGCGGCTGACGCGCAGCGACGTCACGATGTACGGGTGCCGGTTTGACCACGTCGCTTCCGGTTCCAGGTGAGGCGGTCGGTCCGGGCGTCGCACCGTCGACTACTTCGATGATGCCGCGCATCATTTCCGAAGGGATATTATAGTGGTACGCGCAGCCGATGAGATAGATGCCGGGATTTGAAAGCTTTACTTTTACGGATTGGCCTGCATTGAGCGTACCGGTCGCGTAGTTCGTGCCCAAAACGCCGTTGCCGCTGGGAGAGAACGAAAGCGATGGGCTTCTCGGCCACTGCGGCGGTGGTCCCTTCGTTTGCGCGAGGACGTTGAGCGTATGCGGAACGCCGCCCGAAGAGAGGTTGGTAATCGTGATCGTTGCGCCTGGCGGAAATGCGAGCACTTGCGACGTCTGTTGCTGCGTGTATCCGCCGATCGTTCCCCAGACAGGATCGTTTTCGACACCGATCTTTCCGCTTGGGAGATCGACCCCGATTGCCGACGACGTCGGGAGCGGCGAGGGCGACCCGCCGCTCCCGCCGCCGCCGACACTACTTAAGCCGCCGCCGTTCGTGCACGCGGCAACCACCGCGAGAGCGACGAGTGCGAGCCAGGACGCCGATGCGCGAAGATGCATTACGCCGGAGGCGTTCCCTGAGGACCGGGCGTCGCGTGCGCCTTGACGACGATGACGTCCTGCATTCCTTCGTGATAGTGGAACGCGCAGCCGATGAGGTAGTTACCCGCCTTGCTGAGCGTGACCGTTACCGATGCGCCCGGCTTGATGACTCCGCTGGCATATCCTTTTTGCAGCGGACCGCCCGAGGGCGATTGCGAGAGCGTTGGGCTCGAAGGGAACTTCGCCGGAGGACCTTTGATCTTTTTCACGACGTTGAGCGTATGGCTGTTGCTCTTCGAAATATTTTGAATCGTAATCGTCGTGCCCGTTGGGAATCCCAACGCTTGAGCAAATTGTTGCTGCGTGTATCCGCCGAGTGTCGCTTGCCAATGCGAATCTTTGACGGTGCCGATCCCCTCGCCTGGAAGCTCCTCACTCACTGTGCTGCTGGTACCGTTCGGCAGGGTCGCCGTGAACTTCAGATCGCCCATTCCCGGCAGAACGTACGACGTAGCTGCGCCGCTCGCCGCGCCACCGCCGTTTCCGCCGCACGCCGCAAGCGCAGCGGCGGCAACGACGAGGGTCAATGCCGCATATTTTTTGAACATGAGACCTCCTGAGAACTTAGATTGTATTTCGACCCTAACCCCACGGGATGAAGAAAGTCTAAAACGGGCCGTTGCGAAGGTACGAACGTTAATTCTTGATCGAGTCGCGCATCGCTGCGGCGATATTCTGCAATGCGGGGTCGCCCGCTGCGTCGAGCGTGGCTCGAGCGAATTCATTGCGGGCTTCGGCATGCTCTCCTTCTCGAAACAGGACGACGCCGAGCGCGAATCGAGCGCGCGCATATCCGGGTGCAAGCGTTAGCGCGGTTCGCAGCTCACGCTCCGCCGCCGCGTATGCGCCCAATCGTTCTTCGGCGAGCGCAAGATCGTAGTGCGCGAGCGCGTACGATGAGTTGACGCCGAGCAGCTTACCAAAATCGTCGCGAGCGGTCGCATTGTCGCCGCTACGCAGCGCGACGATCCCCCGGGAGTAGAGAGCGCGCGCCGATTCCGGCGCAAGGCTTACGTAACGATCGGCCGTGGCGCGCGCTTCTCGAAGGTCTCCGCGCGCGAGATCGACGGCCACCAGATTCGCCATTGCAGCAAGAAAGCCGGAGTCGAGTGCGATCGCCGCGCGAAGCTCGCGAGCCGCGTCGCCGTAACGCTGGAGATTCGCGTATGCGAGCGCAAGATCGTAGCGCGCGGTCGATCCCTGCGGCTCAGGAGGATTGAGCGTGACGATTCGTTCGAACTCGGCAGCCGCCGAACTCCAATCGCGACGCGATTCGGCTGCGAGACCAAGGGTAAAACGCTCTTCGATCTCGCGATGGACCGCAATCGCCCGCAAGGCTGGGACGCTGGTCGTGCGAGGGGCCGGGCTCTGCGGAGCGTATGTTTGCGCCTGCGCCGCGGCCGTCGCGACTTGGAGGAGTAGGGCGACGAGCAACGGGACCCGCATCGGCTATGGAGTGTCGGCGTCGGAGGGCAGGTCGGCTTGGTGCCACGGAGCGGCCGCGGCCGCCCGTTCCGGCTTGCACTCCCATCCAATCCTTCCGGCCGACGTGATCGGCCCGAGAAGTGCCGGCGCCGATGAGGGCGCGAGGGCCCCGGCGAGGAGATCGTCTAAAGAGGCCGCCCCCGCTAGCGCGGCTCGGCTTGAGTAGGCGATGCCTCCCGCCACAAGAAGGGCGGCGAGGAGTCGCAGGAGTCCGGTTCTTGACACTCCCTCCATCATAACCGAAAGTCTAAAGAATCCGTGAATCGCTCGCTCGGAGGCGCCGCGGCGCTGCTTATAGTCGTGCTCGTGGCGGTGCCGGCGCGCGCCCAGGCGCCGCTGGTGGTCGGTTCCGTGAGGGATCAACATGGAAATGCCGTGGTCGGTGCGTCGGTAAGCAGCCGGACGCTCCAAGGCGAGGCCGCAGCGATCACCGACGCCTCGGGCACCTTTGCGCTGCAAGGGGACGGCATAACGGCGGTTCGTATCGCTTGCCGCTACTGCGCTGCTACGGTCGTGGCCGTCAGCCCCGACGTGCCGATCGTGGCAATCGTGCGGCGCTACGATGCCCTGGACGCCGATTCACCGACGCCTTGGGACCTCGCCAATCTGCCGTACGCCCACGTCGAGTCGTCGGTCGCGCTGCGTCCCTTCACGTTCCTAGCGCAGACGTCTGCGCCTTATCCGGGCTCGACGCTGAGCGACCGCGGGCTCGGCCCCAATGGCTCGCTGCTCGTCGACAACGGCACGCCGAACTACGATATCGCCGCCGGCCAATCGCCGTACCAGTTCATACCTGCGCAGTTTGAAGCGAGCGCCGTCGTACGCAACGCGACGAACGCGTACGCGTACGGGGATCAAGCAGCCGGCGGAATCGTCGAGGCGACACCGTTCGGAAACGGACTGAGCCCTGAGGTTGCGACGCTCGGAAGCGATGTCATCGCGCGTCTCCAAGCGGGTTCCGACGACACGGGCGTCGCGCTCGCGTCGTTCAGCAATAACGAAGAGTCGAGTCAGCGCGGCGATGTCTTCGCCCGCGTACCGTTGCCGGCGGAGGAATCGTTCACCGTTGCCGGAGGCACCGAACAATCGCGAGTTTACTCGCCGGCGGAGAACGATTTTGCTGGGAGTTTCTCTTTTGCCAATGCGACGTTCGATATGCCGCGCGCACTGAATCTTTCGCTTTCTGCGCTGACTGACCGAGGCAACTATTACTGGACGGCGGGCGAATATCCGATTCCGACGGGCTGGTCCGATTCCGGTTTCAGCGCGAGCATTCGATCGAACGGGGACGTCTTCGGATTCGCCGATGCGGCAATTCGCTCGTCGACGGGATACGACGATTTGCAAGCGGTTTCGTACGGCTTGCCGCGCGTCGGTGCGATGCTCGCGCAGACTCGCGCCGACGCCGGCATTGTAGCCCGCGGAAACGATTACGACGTTACGGCCGGCATCGGAGCCTTCTGGTTCGACTACGCCGGCGGCACGAGCGGCGTCGTGCAGACTCCACGAACTGCGCTTGCGGTGCCCTCACTCGATGCGCGGCTTTTTCCGAACGGAAAGTGGAGTCTCAATTTGCAGGGCAGCGGCTCGTTCACGCTTCCCACCTTCGAAGAGCAGTTCGTTTTCAGCGCCAATCCCCAGATCGTGCAGCTCGAACGGAACACGCTCGAAGCCGTGGAGTTGAGCTATACCGACGCAAACCGCATTCGATTTTCATTCGAGCAAGCATGGGAGAACGTCACCGGCGTTTCCGATGGAAAGATTCTCTCTACGGGCGTTTCCGCAATCTGGCAGGTCGCGCCGGCGATCTCGTTACGCGCCTGGACCATGCACGTGGGCGATGGCATTCCGCTCTACGCTTCGGGCCTTCCGTACGGTGGTGCGTCAACCGTCAACTCGCTCTGGCTGACCTACGACGCGACGGGCGCGCTTCGGGCCGACGTGATCTATCGGCGCGATCTCCTCGACTCATTGCCCTTCTATCACGTCGACGGCGCGATCTCGGGGCCGATCGACCGGCGTCTGCGCTGGTATGCCGGCGTCGAGGACCGCCAGCGGCGAACGTTCCTCGACGTCGGCTTGCGATTTTTCGGCCGCTGACGCGAACGCGTTAGCTACTCGTCGTCGCGGCGTCCGTGGGGACGCCGGCGCCGGCGCGTCGGCGGAGCGCCGGGCGCGGCCGCGTCCTGCGACTCGCGAGGAGCTCGCGAGCTGCGCGCGTAGTCGCCATTGCCCGAAACGCCGCCCAGGAGCGCCTTTCGCGAGAGATTGACGCGCCCTTGCTGGTCGATCTCCATCACCTTAACCATGATCTCGTCGCCGAGCTTGACGACGTCTTCGACTCGCTCGACGCGCGTCGGAGCCAGCTGACTGATGTGCACCAGGCCTTCCTTGCCGGGCAGGATCTGCACGAAAGCGCCGATGGTGATGATGCGCGTCACGGTACCGAGATACGTTTCGCCGACGACGACGTCGCGCGTGATGTTCTCGACGATGGTTTTGGCTTTGTCGCCCGACGCGCCGTCGAGCGAGGTGATGAAGACGCTGCCGTCGTCCTCGATGTCGATCTTCTCGACTCCGGTGTCGGCGATGATCTTGTTGATTACCTTACCACCGGGCCCGATGACGTCTTTGATCTTCGCGGGATCGATCTTGATGACGATCATTCGCGGAGCGTATTGCGAGAGCTCCTCGCGCGGCTTGGCGATTGTTTCTGCGAGCTTGTCGATGATGGCGTGGCGCGACGTTCGCGCTTGCTCCATCGCCTCGCGTATGATCGCGACGGTGACGCCCTGGACTTTGATGTCCATTTGAATCGCGGTGATGCCCTTTTTGGTCCCCGCGACCTTGAAGTCCATCTCGCCCAGCGCATCCTCGAGGCCCTGGATGTCGGTGAGAACGGTGTACTTGCCGTCCTTGAGAATCAAACCCATTGCGACGCCCGCGACGTGCTCGCGGATCGGCACGCCGGCGTCCATGAGCGCGAGCGACGACCCGCAGACGGATGCCATCGACGACGACCCGTTCGATTCGAGCACTTCGCTGATAAGGCGTAGCGTGTACGGAAATTCGTCTTTCGGCGGCAAGACGGGCACGAGTGCGCGCTCGGCCAGGTGTCCGTGACCGATTTCCCGGCGGCCGGGCCCGCGCATCGGCCGCGTCTCGCCGACCGAGTAAGGCGGAAAGTTGTAGAAATGCATGTAGCGCTTGTCTTCCAGCGCGACGATGCCGTCGAGCCGCTGCGCGTCGCTCGTCGAACCGAGCGTCGCTGCCGTGAAGACCTGCGTTTGTCCCCGAGTGAAGACGCCCGAACCGTGGACACGCGGTACGTAATGCACCTTGCACCAGATCGGCCGCACTTCGTCGGGCTTGCGGCCGTCGGGGCGAACCTTCTCGTCGACGACCATTACGCGAAGCTCGTCCTCCTCCATCGCCTTGATGATCTTGTAAAATTCTTTTGCAGTGGCCGGCGTCTCGAGCAGCGCCTTGACGTTTTCGTCCTTCTTGCCGCACCGCGACAACGCTTCGTCGACCGAGATTGCCGCGAATGCTAATTCGCGCTTCTGCTTGTCTACGACGCGCATCGCTTTGGCGACATCTTTGGCAAATGATTTTCGAACCCACCGCTCGAGATCGGCGTCGACGCGTACGACGGGATACTCCCGCTTCGCTTTACCGGTCTTGCGCGCCAACTCGTCGATGGCACCGACGATCTTGCGAATCTCCTCGTGCGCGAATTCGACGGCGCCTAAGAAATCGTCCTCGCTGATCTCGTTGCCGCCGCCCTCGACCATCATGACCGCGTCGGCCGTTCCGGCGATGACGATATCCATCCCGCCGCTTTCGTACTGCGGCAGCGTGGGATTGCAGACGTAGCTGCCGTTTTCATCGCGTCCAACTCGCACCGCCGCGACGGTCTTTTCAAACGGAATATCGCTCAGGGCAAGCGCCGCGCCGGCAGCGCAAACGCCGAGCACGTCGGCGTCGAGTTCCGGGTCGATCGAGAAAACCGTTGCAACGACTTGCACGTCGTTGCGAAAACCGTCGGGGAAGAGCGGCCGAATTGGCCGGTCCATTTGACGCGAACTAATCACCGCGTGTTCGGGCGGACGTCCTTCGCGTTTGATGTAACCGCCGGGAATTTTTCCGGCGGCGTACATTTTTTCTTCGAAATCGCACGTGAGCGGGAAGAAGTCGATGCCTTCGCGAGGTTTCTCGGAGGCGGTAACGGCGCAGAGCACGACGTCTTGGTCACCATAACGAACCAACGCGGAGCCGTTCGCTTGCTTCGCCAGCTCGCCGGTTTCGATGGTCATCGTGCGCCCGCCGACCGTTAAGCTTACGGATTCGGGCACATTCTCTCCTAAATTCGAACTATTTTATCTTTTATTACGACCCGGCCGGATTCGGCAGGGCCGAGCAGCGACCTGCCCGGGGGTTTTCTGTGCAGGCTGCCTAAACGATGCTTGCCATGCCAACCCTTACCTCTGAGGGCTTGACTGAACTCAAGCTCAAGGCCAACGACGTGCGCCAAGGCATCATCCGTTCGCTGTTGTCGGCCGGATCGGGCCATTCGGCTGGGCCGCTCGATATGTCCGACGTTTTTGCGGCGCTCTACGGTCACCTCATGCGGCACGATCCCCACGATCCGCAGTGGCCGGATCGCGACCGACTGCTGCTTTCCTGCGGGCATATCGCGCCGGTACGCTACTCCGCTATGGCAAACTTCGGATACTTTCCGACCGAAGAGCTCCTGACGCTGCGCAAATTCGGTACTCGTCTGCAGGGGCATCCCGAGCGGGTGCGCCTACCGGCGGTCGAAACGACATCGGGGCCGCTGGGCGAGGGGTTGGCGCAAGGCGTCGGCATGGCATACGGTGCGAAGCTCGACGCTAAGCAATTTCGCATTTGGGTCGTGACCTCGGATGCGGAGCATCAGTGCGGTTTGCATTGGGAAGCGGTGATGACCGGCGCGAAGTTCCATCTCGACAACCTCACTGCGATCGTCGATCGTAACTTCATCCAAATCGACGGCAGCACCGAGGACGTAATGCCGCTCGAACCGCTCGGCGACAAGTACCGCGCATTCAACTGGGAGGTCTTCGAGTGCGACGGAAACGACATGGCCGCCTTCATCGAAACGGCACAACGCGCGACGCAAACTAAAGGAAAGCCGCAAGTCATCATCGCGAATACCGTGCCTGGTAAAGGCGTCTCGTTCATGGAAGGCGATTACACCTGGCACGGCAAGCCGCCCAACGCGCAGCAGGCCGAACAAGCACTGCGCGAACTCGCTCAAGCGCGCGAAGGAATCGCCGCTCATGAGTAGCGGCACGCGCGTATTGCGCGAGGCGGCTTCCGCGATGCATCTGCTCGACTATCGGGCCGGCGAGCTAAAGCAGGTGCCGACGCGTAACGGTTTCGGCGAAGGATTGATCGAGGCGGGAGCGCTCGACCGCAACGTGCTCGGCATCTGTGCCGACCTTTCGGAATCGACCCGCTTCGAGGGTTTCAAGAAGGCTCATCCCGACCAGTACATCGAGATCGGCGTCTCCGAGCAGTTGCTCGTGGCGATGGCCGGCGGGCTGGCATCGGTTGGGAAGATACCGTGGATCGCAAGCTACGCGATGTTCAATCCGGGCCGCTCGTGGGAACAAGTGCGCACGATCATGGCGCTCAACGAAACGAACGTGAAAATCGCCGGTGCGCATGCGGGCGTTTCGGTCGGTCCCGACGGCGCCACGCATCAGGCAATCGAAGACATCGCGATCATGCGCGTCATCCCGCACATGACGGTCGTCGTTCCGTGCGACAGCGTCCAGACCAAAAAAGCGACGCTCGCACTTTCGGCGCGGTGGGGCCCCGCGTATCTACGCTTTGGACGCGAGAAATCTGCGGTGTTCACAACCGACGAAACACCGTTTGAAATCGGTAAGGCGCAGATCTTCCGCGAAGGCTCCGACGTAGCGATCGTCGCGTGCGGTATTCTCGTTTATAACGCCTTAGTCGCCGCCGACGCGTTATCGCGCAACGACGGCATCGAGTGCCGCGTCGTCAACAACCATACCGTCAAACCGATGGATGACGCGGCCATTATCGACGCGGGCGAATCCTGCGGTACGATCGTTACCGTCGAGGAGCATCAAAAACACGCGGGAATGGGCTCTCGCGTTGCCGAGATTCTTGCTCAACGCCGCCCCACGCCGATCGAGTTCGTCGGCGTCGAGGATACGTTCGGGCAATCCGGCGATCCGGCCGAATTGATCGAATACTACGGCATGGGTGTCGACGCGATCGTCGAGGCCGCTCGTCGCGCGTACAAACGCAAGAAGCAATAACGCGCGCTAATCGGCGCCTCTCATTCGGCTCGGACACATTCGTCGCGCGACCTCGTATCGCGCTCCTATCGACTGCCTCGCGCCTGTCGCAATCCCGCTCCGGCGCTCGGTCAGACGGTCCTTCGCCCGAATGAGCGTCGCCGATTAGCGCGCCAAGGCGCGAGCGACGACGCTAACGGCGTAGACCTAACTCGGAAATTAAGCTGCGGTAGCGTTCGAGGTCTTTTGCGTGCAAGTAGTTCAGCAGCCGGCGGCGCTGACCGACTTGCAATAGGAGCCCGCGGCGGCCGTGATGGTCTTTTTTGTGTACCTTGAGGTGCTCGGTGAGCTGGTTGATCGATGCGGTGAGCATCGCGATCTGCACTTCGGCCGAACCGGTATCGTTCGATCCGCGGCCGTACTTGCCGGCGATTTCGGCTTTTCGGTCTTTGGTGAGCGGCACAATATAACTCCTTGAGCAGGATGGTCTCGCTCGGGTACAGCGTTCTCCCCGTCCCGGCGACCGGCATAGGATAGCAAAGCCGACCTCAACGCGCAAGGTCTGCGGGAACGCCTGCAAAAGTCGGCGTGATGGATCTTGGATTACGCGGGCGGACCGCGTTGATCACCGGCGCAAGCTCAGGAATCGGCGAGGCGATTGCGTTGGGCCTTGCGTCGGAAGGCGTGCGCTTGGCGCTTGCAGCTCGGACGGCTCAACGCCTCGATACGGTTGCTCGCGAGGCCGAACGTCTCGGCGCAGCCGGAGCGGCGGCCTTCGCCCTCGATCTGACCGATCCCGACTCTATCGCGCTCGCTCTCGAACGCGTCGTGCGCGAATTCGCTGCCGTCGACATCGTCGTGCTTAACGGCGGCGGACCCAAGGCGGGACGCTTCACCGAGATGTCGCTGGGAGATTGGGATAGCTCCTACCAACTTTTGCTGCGCAGCATGCTCGTCATTTTGGAGACCGTCGTTCCTGCGATGCGCGCGCGAAAATGGGGCCGCATCGTAGCGTTGACCTCCACCTCCGTAAAACAACCGATCGATAACCTCGTGCTCTCGAACGCGTTTCGCACGGCGCTCGTTTCGGCATTGCGAACGCTGGCCGTCGAAGTTGCGCCGGACGGCGTGACGGTGAACTGCATTGCAACGGGACGCATCGAGACCGATCGTTTGCGGAAGATCTACGGAGACGATGAAGAACGACTGCGGCAGGCAGCGCGTGAGGTTCCGGTCGGCCACTTCGCGACGCCGCGAGAGTTTGCACCGGCTGCAGTATTTCTGTGCGGCGAGCCGGCACGCTACATAACGGGGCAGACGATTTCCGTCGACGGCGGACTCGTGCGAGGCCTCTTCGGCTAACCGCGCGAATCATCGGGCCGATATGCAGGGAGTGGAAGGTAAGCGCGTTGCCGCGCTGATCGGCGACGGATTCGAGGAAACCGAGTTGACGGAGCCTCGGCGGGCACTCGAAGAGGCGGGTGCTATTGTGACAATTGTCGGGGTAGACGAGCGTGCGCGTCAGCGCATTCGGGGCAAGCGGGGGCTCGACGACGGTGCGAATCTACGGGCCGAGGAGCTCATAGGCGACTGCACCGCCGAGGATTTCGACGCGCTGCTGATCCCGGGCGGGACGTCACCCGACCGAATTCGCACCGATCGTGAAGTCCAGCGTTTGGTGCGAGAGTTCGACGCGCTCAAGAAACCGATGTTCTCCATCGGACACGGTGCGCAGGTGCTCATCTCTTCGCAGATCGTACGCGGACGCCAGGTAACGGGCGTGCACTCCATCGCCGACGATATCCGCAACGCCGGGGGTCTTTATCGCGATCAGCCGACCGTGACCGATTCCAACTGGGTCTCGACGCGCGGAAGCGAGGATATCATGCAATTCAACCGCGCGATGCTGGAAAAACTCGCGAGCGCGACGCCCGCTCAGATCGGATCGTAGCGCCCCAGCGCCTCCCCGTATTGACGCAGCGCGAGAAAGGCCACGATCGCGCAGACCAAAAGTTCCGCCACCAGCGAATGCGCCTTGGCAACGAGCGCGTATGCCGCGACCGCGACGCCGGCAGCAAGCGCAATGTAGAGTACGCGCGACGCGCCTCGCCGGATGGTCGCAGATAGAGCGGTAAGCGTCGCGGCCAGTACGGCGCCGAGCGCGACGACGAAGGTTGTCGGAACGTGCGGCATGACGCGCAGCGCTTGCGCGACGGCGTAGAGACCGACCGCGAGCGTAGCCGCGACGCACGGTACGAGGGCTTTTGCACGCGCGAGGTGGCGTCCGAAGAGCGGTGCGCTCTGTTCGCACGAGTCCAAATGCGGATGCAGCCCGGGGCTCTGCGCGAGCGCCGTCGTGATACCCAGAAGCGAGCAGAGAAAGAGCGGTGCCGCAAGGCCCTCGGGCTGAACGAATCCCGCAACGAACGCAGCGACCGACGCGTAGAAGACGACCCGCCGCTGGGCGTAGAGCCGCGCGCGAAGAACGGCGATCGCGATGCGGCCGGTCACGACTCGATGACTTTCAAGAAATGCAGTGCTTTCGGAGCGAAAGCGCGCGCAGAGGCTGCGTTGTCGTGGGTGGAGAGCACCGCACATTGCCCGGCCGCCGTCAGGATCTGCTGCGCGTAGACGGGTTGTGGCCGATCGAGAACGAGCAGCTTCGGCCCTCCGATCAAAGCGCCGATTAACGGATACGCCAGCGCCTCGTGCATGCCGGTCAGCTGCCGCCGCAACTCGGCCGCGTCGGCGCGCGCGCGGCGGGGCTCGAGGTTCCACAGTTCCGCACGGTACTCGACGTATCGCGCGAACTCGCTTTCGGTCAAGGGAAACGGTTCGTGAGGAACCAACGCGGCGATGCGTTTACACGCGACCGATTGCACGTGGGGATCGTAATCGCCTACGAGCACGCATCCGTCCGATGCCTTCACGACGGCCGCGGCCAACCTCGCGACGATTGCCGCCTCGCGTGCCGAAGCGAAGTGCAGTGCTGCTCGCTCGCCGAACTCTACGTCCAGCGTCATCGGGCCTGCGAACGCCTCGCCGGCGACAAACGTCGCCTCCCGCATGCGCAGCAGCGGCATCGGCAGTAGCATTCGTCGTCTTGAGCAAACTCCACTACATACCGATGCTCAATAACGGCGAGGTCGCACAAAAGCTGCTCGAGATCCGCACGCTCATGGAAATGGCGGGCGACTCCTTTTACAAGTACACGGCCTACGAGAAAGCGGCGGCCTCGGTAGAGAACGCTCCGCCGCTTGCCGATTTGGTTGCGGCTGGCGAGCATCTCAAATTACCGGGTGTCGGAAAGTCGATCGGCGCGGCGATCGAGCAGCTCGTACAAACCGGGCGATGCGAACAGCTCGACCAGCTTCACGACCGGTTCCCGCCCTCGTTGCTCGAAGTGCTGGGCGTCAGCGGAATCGGAACGAAAACGGCCGCGATGCTCTTTAGCGAGTACGGTATCGCGTCGCTTGCCGATTTGGAAACTGCGATCGCCTCGAATACGCTCGCGGGCATTCCGCGCTTAGGAAACAAGACGATTGAAAACTGGCGTCGCGGTATTTTGGCATACCGCGGACGTCAGCGGCGCACGCCGCTGCCGACCGCGTTGACGATCGCGCGCGAGGCGATGGATTTCGTGCGCGACGGTCCGCCGCTCGATCGCCTGCTCCTCGCCGGAAGTCTTCGGCGCTGTGAGGTCACCGTAGGCGATATCGATCTCGTCTGCACGTCGCCGCACGCCGCCGAGGTCATCGCCCACTTCACCGCATGGCAGCGAGCGGAGGCCGTTCTCGCCGAAGGCCCGACGAAGGCGAGCATCTGGCTCCCGGGAGGCTTGCAGATAGACTTACGCGTTCTTCCGGATCACCTCTACGGCAATCTCTTGCAGCACTTCACCGGCTCGCGCGAGCACAACATCAAACTGCGCGAGTTGGCCGTTCGTTCGAACTTGCGCGTGAGTGAAAACGGAATCTTGAACCTCGAGACCGGCGACGTGATCACGTGCACGGAGGAGGCCGAAGTCTATGCGGCGCTCGGCATGCAGTACATTCCGCCGGAGCTGCGCAGCGGACTCGACGAGATCGACTTGGCGCGCGCCGGCACGATTCCGCAGCTCGTGGAGCTGACCGACGTTCGCGGCGATTTTCACATGCATACGGTCTGGAGCGACGGCGACGACAGCCTCGATGCGATGATCGCGGCGGCTGCGGCGCGCGGCTATGAATACCACGCGATCAGCGACCATTCACAGGGGCGCCTTCGCCGCTTCGGAGTCGACCCGGAAAGACTGCTGGAACAACGGGCGCTCGTCGAACAGCTCGGTGCGCGCCACGGCATTCGCACGCTTTGCGCGAGTGAAGTCGACATCTTGCCCGACGGTTCGCTCGACCTGCCCGACGACGCGCTAACGCGGCTCGACGTGGTGATCGCTTCGGTGCACACTGCGACGCATCAGTCACGCGAAGAGATGACGGCGCGCCTCATCCGTGCGTGCGAGAACCCTTACGTGACGATCGTCGGGCACCCGACCGGACGGCGCTTCGATGGATCGCCCGGATATGAGTTCGATTACGATGCCGTGTTCGCGGCGGCCGCACGCACCGGAACCGCACTCGAGATCGACGGTCAAGCGCCGCGTCTCGACCTCCCAGCGCCGCTGGCACGCAAAGCGAAGACGTTCGGCGTCACGTTCGCGCTCGACAGCGACGCGCACCGCACCCGCGATCTCGCGGCGATGGAGTACGCGGTCGGTCAGGCGCGGCGTGCCGGTTTGACGAAAGACGATGTGTTGAACGCGCAGCCGCTCGAGTTCGTGCGCGCCTTCGTCGCGCGTAAGCGCGAGGCGGCATGATCGCAGGCGCGCGTCTCTGCGGGCCGCTAAATGGGTCGGCAAGACCGCCGACGCTCTTCGTTCACGGCGTCGGCTCGACGGCAGCCATCTGGGATTATCAGCTCGACCATTTCGGTGCCGATCGCCTCTGCGCCGCGGTCGAGTTGCGCGGCAACGGAACGCTCAAACCCGATCCGGATCCGTTGGCGATCGATCGCCGGGCGTACGCGCAAGACGTCTTGGCGGTTGCCGACGCACTGGAAGCCAACCGCTTCGTGCTCGTCGGTTGCAGCTTGGGCGGTGTAGTGGCCTTTGAGTTATGGCGGCGCTCGCCCGAGCGCGTTGCCGCGATGGTACTCATCGGCGCGTTTGCACGGTATCCCGACGGAGAACGTTATGCCGACGAGATCTGCGCTCAGGCTCGCGAGATGGGCGACATGCGCGCCTTCGGAGAGTTGCGGGCAGCAAAGCTCGGGTTACCGCCCGCGCGCTTGCGGGAAACGATCGAACAATATGGCTGTAAGTCCGTGGAGTGCTTTCTTGCCTCGACGCGCGCCACGTGGACCGGCGATTACGTCGATCTGCTATCGACGATCGACGTTCCGGTTCTGGTCGCGCACGGCGAGCACGACTCGGTCGCACCGCTCGAGCGTTCGCAGGAGATTGCGTCGGGAATCAGAGGCGCACGGCTCGTGAGTCTTCCCGATGCCGGACACGTCGTCAATGCCGACGCGCCCGCACGGTTCAATGCGATGCTCGAAGAGTTTCTCGCCGATAGCCGTTAAAGAATTCGCTCGGGCGCGGAATAGAGATTGGCGCGCTCGCCCCGAACGAAACCCGCGAGCGTCACGTTGAACTCGCGCGCTAGGTCGACGGCGAGACTACTCGGCGCCGAGACCGACGCCACCACCGCGACGCGCGCCATCACGGCTTTCTGCAGGATCTCGTAACTCGCGCGGCCGCTCACCATGACGATACATCGTCGCAGCGGGAGGCGCCCATTGAGCAGCGCCCAACCGACGACCTTGTCCAGCGCATTATGCCGTCCGACGTCCTCGCGGATCGCAATGGCCTGGCCGTGTTCGTCGAAGAGAGCCGCAGCGTGCAAGCCGCCGGTCGTCTCGAAGACGCGCTGCGCCTCGCGCATTCGATCCGGCAGTGCGTAGAGCGTCGCTACGCTAACCTGCACGTCGTCATCGACCGGAGTCGCGCCGAGATCGCGCAGGGATTCGAGCTGGGCGCGGCCGCAGACGCCACACGAGCTGTTCATCGTGAAGTGCCGCTCGAAACGCGCAAGCCTTGCCGCGTCGAGGGAGGCGCGCAGCTCGATCGTAACGATGTTGTAGCGCTGGTCGGCATCGATCGCGGAATCGAGACAGTACGTCAGCTCGGCGATCTCGCCGCGACTCGTGACGATACCTTCGCCGTAGAGAAACCCGGCAGCGAGGTCGAAATCGTTGCCGGGAGTCCGCATGGTCACGGCCAGCGTTTGGGCGCCCCGCCCAAGCTTGAGCCGCAGTTCGAGCGGCTCTTCACCGACGACGCGGTCGTGTCGCCGCGCGCGCGCGTCGCCGGTCAGCGCGATTACGTCGGTTTCGACCGTGCGCCCCGTTCGGACTCTCAGGATGACCCGTCCTCGGGGCGGTTTTGGACGTATTGATAGCCGAAACGGCCTTTGACGCAGAGATGACCGCTCGTCACGCTGTTTTCAATTGGCGATGTCACTTTGACGATCTCGTTATGTTGGACGTGTAGGGTGAGCGTGCAGCCGACCCCGCAGTACGAGCAAATCGTATCGGTCTGCGTTTGCATCTGCTCGTCCCACTCGCCGCGCTCGCGTAGCTCGTGCTCCGACGAAAACATCAACGCCCCGGTCGGGCACACGCCGATGCAATTGCCGCAATAGACGCACGCAGAGTCCGGCAGTGGGACATCGTACTCCGTCGAGATATGGGCGTCGAAGCCGCGGCCGGCGACTGCAATGGCAAACGTATTTTGCGCATCCGTGCCGCAGGCTTCGACGCACTTATAGCAGAGAATGCACTTGGCGTAGTCCCGCACGTACAGCGCGTTGTCGATCTTTACCGGCTGCGCTACCGTTTGGGGCGCGGCTCCGTAGCGGAGCGGATCGGCCCCATAGCGTTCGCAATAGCGTTGGGCGTCGGGCGCGGTCGAAAGATCGACTGAAGAGGCTAAAAATTCGAGCACCACCTTGCGGCTCGTGCGCACGCGCGGCGTGTCGGTCTGGACGACCATTCCGCTTTCGGCGCGGCGTGCGCACGCGGGAACGAGCACGCGCGAACCTTGCAGCTCGACGACGCACACGCGACAGGCGTTGACCGGCGTGAGCGTTTCGAGATAACAGAGCGTCGGCGTCTCCACGCCGGCGCGCTTGCAGGCATCGAGAATCGTCGCGTCATCCGCGACCGTGACTGCTGCCCCGTCGATCGTGAGCTCTACCATAGCTTCAAGTTCGTTCCGGCCGAGGCGATTGCGTTTGCCGCGGTTTGGCCTAATCCGCAAATTGAAGCGTCGCGCATGACCGCGCCGATCTCATCGAGCAAACCAAAATCGCGTTTCTGCAGAGCTTCGGCTTGGCGTACCGTGCCGATCCGGCACGGTACGCACTGTCCGCAGGACTCGTCGGCGAAAAAGCGCGCGATTCGCTGCAGGATCGCCATCATATCGGCCGTTTCGTCAAAGAGCATCACGACGCCTGACCCCAGGGTCGTGCCGGTCGTGCGAGCATCCTCGAAGGTCAACGGCATCGACATCGCGCCGGGTGCGACGAACGTTCCGGCGGCGCCCCCCAGAAGAATCGCTTGTAGACGGTGCCCCCGCACGCCCCCGGCAAGCTCGATCAATGCTCCGAGCGTCGTGCCGTGCGGGACCTCGTAAACTCCGGGGAGTGCTACCGCGCCGGAAAGACAGAAAAGCCGCGTGCCGGTCGACTGCGGCGTTCCGACGCGCGCGTAGCTCTCGCCGCCTTCGAGCACGATCAGCGGCAGGTTCGCGAGCGTCTCAACGTTATTCACCTGCGTCGGTTTTCCGAACAGACCGGCTTGGACCGGAAACGGCGGTTTGCTGCGCGGCTCGCCGCGCTTGCCTTCGATCGAATTGAAGAGCGCGGTCTCTTCGCCGCATATATAGGCACCCGCACCGCGCCGAACTTCGATATCGAATCGTACGCCGCGCCCCATCACGTTTTCGCCGAGCAAGCCCGCGGTGCGCGCTTGCGCGATCGCATTTGCAATTCGTGCTGCCGCAACGGGATACTCGGCGCGTATGTAGATATACGCTTTTTCGCAGCCGGTGGCAAAGCCGGCAATTGTCATCGCCTCGACGATCGCGAACGGATCCTCTTCCATGAGCACGCGATCTTTGAACGTGCCCGGTTCCGATTCGTCGGCGTTGCAGATCAGATAGTGCGGAAGCGCGGGGGCGTTTGCGACCGCTTGCATCTTTCGCCCGGTTGGAAACGCCGCGCCGCCGCGGCCGAGCAGATTGGAAGCGACGACTTCGGCAATGACGCCCTCGGGTCCGAGTTCGAGAGCCTTTTCGAGCGCGGTGATTCCGCCGTGTGCGCGGTACTCGTCGAGGCTCTCGGGGTCGACGCCGCCGGCGCAACGGCGCAGCAATCGGAGCTCGGTTCCCCCGACGCGCGCGGGAACCCAAGCCTCATCCGGGCCGAGCGAAGCGGGGGCGCGATCGCATCGTCCGAGACACGGGCTTCGCTCGATCGCCGTACCCAAGTGTTGCAGCGACGAAATCAGCGCTTCGGATTCGCCGATACATGCGATGTCGTCGCACACGTGGACGAACTGCTTTGGCTTCGGCGTGGTCGAAAGCGCTGCGTAGAAGGTCGCGACGCCGTAGACGTCGGCGGGTGCGACGCGCAAACGTTCCCCTACGTAGTTCAGTGCGCCTGGGCTGATCCAGCCGAAACGATCTTGCACCGCATGCAGCACCGGCAGCAGCAAATCGCGCTGCGTCGTTTCCGACGCCCTGTCATCCTGAGCCGGCTTGCCCGCAGCGGAGTCGAAAGGAAGGGCGGCGGCGTCGATGGCTGCGCGTTCTTCGAGCGACGCTTTGGCCGACGTAAAATGCAGATCCACTAAAGTTTATCCTGAGCGCAGTCGAAGGGCAGGCACCGGGTCGATCCGCACGGCGCAGGCCTTGAACTCAGCTGTGCCTGACTTGGGATCGGTCGCGTCGATCGTCAGCAGATTCGTCGCGACCTCGTCGTTGAAATGGAACGTTGTAAAAACCAATCCCGAGCGCAAGCCCGGATCGATACGGATGGGTACGACGATCGATCCACGCCGCGAGGAAACGCGGACGCGATCGCCGTCGGAGAGGCTGTAATGAGCCGCGTCGTCGGGCGAGATGTCGAGCGTCTCGCCACGCCGAAGCGGCGACGCATAACCGCCGCTTTGCACGCCGGTGTTGAAGGAATCCAAGCGCCGGCCAGTCGTCAGACGAATCGGATATTCGCCGTCGAGCGCTTCGACCGGCGGATCGTGTTCGACGACGGCGAACGGCGCCGGTGCACCGCGCAACGGCTCCTCCCAGAGGCGAGCGTGCAGGAATTGCTCGCCCGGATGGTCCTCGTGATAACACGGCCACGGAATACCGTTGAGCTCGTCGAGGCGCTCGTACGTCATCCCGGCGTGCCAGGGCGAGAGCGCGCGGCACTCATCCCATGCCGTTCGCGCGCTGTATTCCGGCCAGTCGCGTTCTAGGCGGCGCGCGAGCGCGGTGATGATCGCGATATCGTCGCGTGCCTCTCCAGGAGGATCCAGCGCCTTACGGCAGCGTTGTACGCGGCGTTCGCTGTTCGTCACGGTGCCCTCCGACTCGCACCAACTCGCCGAGGCGGGAAAGACGACCTCGGCGAGCTCGCCGGTCTTCGTCAAGAAAATGTCCTGCACGATCAAGTGCTTTAAATGGAGCAGCAAATGCCTTGCGTGCTCCTGGTCGGCTTCGGATTGCGCCGGGTTTTCGCCGATGACGTACAGCGTATCGAGCTCGCCGCGCTCCATCGCTGCGAACATATCGGTCAGATTCCATCCGCGCTTTCGCGGCAATCTACCGCCCCACGCGCGCTCGAACTTCGCAATGCTCTCCGGATCCTCGACGTCCTGGCCGCCCGGAAACTTATTCGGGATTGCGCCCATGTCGCCGCCGCCTTGGACGTTGTTCTGTCCGCGCAGCGGATTGAGGCCCGAACCGTACCTTCCGACGTGCCCGCATAGCAAGGCCAAATTGATCAGTGCCCGGACGTTGTCGACGGCGTTGTGGTGCTCCGTGATTCCGAGCGTCCAGCAGAGTTTGGCGCGCGGTGCGCGGGCGTAGGCGTGCGCGAGCTCCGCAATGAGTGCGGCGGGAACGAGCGTCGTCTCTTCTGCGTACTGCAGCGTATACGGCTCGACCGCCGCTCGATACGCATCGAAGCCGGTCGTCGCGCGCTCGATGAACTCGCGATGCTCCAGACCCTTGGCCAAAATCTCACGGCCGATCGCATTAGCCAGTGCGATGTCGGAGCCGACGTCGAGACCGAGCCATCCGTCAGCCCATTGCGCAGTCGACGTGCGGCGCGGATCGACGACGTAGAGCTTCGCGCCGTTGCGCATACCTTTGAGGGCGTGATGAAAGAAGATCGGGTGCGTCTCGCGCGCATTCGATCCCCAGAGCAGAATGAGGTCGGTCCGCTCGAACTCCTCATACGAGCTCGTGCCGCCGCCCGCTCCGAATACCGCCGTCAGACCGACGACGCTCGGAGCGTGTCAAGTCCGGTTGCAGCTGTCGATGTTGTTGCTGCCGATAACGGAACGCGCGAACTTCTGGGCGATGTAGTTCATCTCGTTCGTGGCCTTCGAGCAGCTAAACATTCCGAAGTTCTGCGTGGCGTCGCGATCGCGAGCCTCGCGAAACGCCGCGGCGGCACGATCGAGTGCCTCGTCCCACGTCGCGCGACGCAGGCTTTGCCCCTCGCGCACGAGCGGATGCGTCAACCGAAGATAGGGTTTGTTCACGCCGCGTTAATTCGCGTGCCGGTTCGCGCCCCCCCACTGCGCGGGTACGCTGATCCTAAGCGGGTGTCTGGGGGTTGCTCGACC
>Ga0070731_10000791_pt1 | contig 37769 bp, 25 predicted proteins | sample Coa_R1_2_FD_66448 | JGI IMG/M metagenome (GOLD analysis project Ga0070731, IMG submission 66448) | Surface soil microbial communities from Centralia Pennsylvania, which are recovering from an underground coalmine fire - Coalmine... | ecosystem: Environmental > Terrestrial > Soil > Unclassified ...
TGGTCGTCGGGCGCGAAATTGTCGTCAATTCAAAGAACGGATTGACCTCGCAGCTCATTCACAACGGCGGCGGAACCGTCACGCTGAATCTGACCGTGGAGTCGGTGCCAGGGGCGGTGAACGCGAAAACGTTCTTCAAGGATCTGCAGGGCAATGATGCGGGAATGCCTCCGGTGGGAACGCTGGGCATTGCCAATCCGCGAGCCACGCCCGAATTTGGGTTGAGCGTGCAGCGCGTGTTCACCGATCCGGGAATTTTTGTGGCCGAATCGCACGCGCTCGACTCAGCTTCGAATTCACTGGCGTATGTGCGCAAAACGATCGTGATCGGCAGCGCCGATTTGGGCGCGTCGCCGATGGCGCGCAGCGACGGAACGGAAGCGGCCACGCCGCGCGATGTGCCGCCCGCCGTTATCACGCTCAATTCGATGCACGGGAAATTCCAGTTTACGTCGTCGAAGCTCGACAAAGTTAATTTCTCCGGCACGATCACGCTGCCGGCGGGATTCGAGCCGAAGAATCCCGCGGGGAACGACATCGCCGTCTCGATGGGCAACGTGATCGACACGATCCATCTGGATTCGCATCGCCGCCTGGTGTTGCCGACCGCGACCAGCCGCGTCACGCGCTTCAAAATTGTCCCGCCGCATTTGCCCACGGGCGTGGCGACGGGCATGGAGACGGCGCGCGTCAACATCGATCTGAACGTCGCCGACCTGGACGTGCTTGGCTTCGATTCGGAAGGAATCACGGTGTCGGTGCGCTCGGACGAGCAGGGGCAATCGCCCGTCGATCGCTTCATCCAAGTGGACATGCTGATTCAAGGGCAGTCGTTTTCAGCGGTCGTGCCGGTGGATTACACGGTATCGAGCAGCGGGTTTGGGTCGATCACGGGAAGATAGGGACATTCAAGATTCAAGATTCAAGAATTTTAAATCTTGAATGTTGAATCTTGAATGTTGTACCTCGCGCGATACACGGCGCCGTTGTTCACGTAATGCTTGAACGTCGCGGCGAGGCGCTCGCGCTGCAGCGGCGAGAGTTCCTTCACTTGTTTGGCGGGGCAGCCGGTCCAGAGCGTGTGCGGCGGAACGATGGTGCCTTCGAGGACCACGGCTCCCGCAGCGATCAGCGCGCCTTCGCCGATGACGCAGCGGCTCAGGACCGTCGCGGCGATGCCGATCAGCGCGCCGTCTTTGACGACCGAGCCGTGGACGATCGCGTTGTGGCCGAGCGTGACGCGCTTGCCGAGGATGCACGGATAGCCTTCGTCGATGTGGAGGATGCTGCCGTCCTGGACGTTGGTCTCCTCGCCGACTTCGATGAATTCGCTGTCGCCGCGCAGCACGCAGTTGTACCAGATGCTCGCGCGTGGGCCGATGCTGACGCGGCCGGTGACGACGGCGTTCGGCGCGATCCACGCGGTCGGGTCGATGGTTGGCTCGCTGAAGACGGCGGCGATGTCCACGTGGGCGTCGGGGTAGGGCAGGGCGATGGAGGGAGTGGATTGCATGAGCGGCTCCTCAAATCAAATCACGCAGAGGCGCGAAGACGCAGAGAACAGAATATCTGAATGGCGAAGAATGTAAGCGAAAATTAGTGGGTGGGGCAGACAATCTTGTCTGTCTGCACCACCACGCAGCGTGGAAATGCGGGGCCGAACGGTTGCCAATTTCGATGCCGTCCTCTATAGTAGATGCGTCAGGTGAAAGGTCCACCCATGGCCGACGAACCGGTTCGCCCGCATTCGAAGATTGGCAAACTCTCCACGTTGCTTGGCGCGCTGGCCCTGCTGATGGTGACTGGATCCGTCGCGGCGGTGGTCTTAAGCAGCAGCGAGAAAAAAATCGATGCGCTGTCCGTGGCCGGCGGCGTGGGTATGTTGATCGCGCTGGGCGTATCCGGCGCGGGCGCGCTGCTTTCGCTGGCGAGCTTGCTCTTTTCATCGCGAAAAGTCTTCGGTGTGATCGGCCTGATTCTCAACGGCGCGATCATCCTCGCGTATCTGGTGCTGACCTTCGGCGTTCCGCTGTTCCGATAAAATTGCGTCGTGAAAATTCGTGCAATTCGTTGTTGAAATGCAGTTCAAAGCACCTTCAGCTTTTCGATCGCGCGCGCCAACGTCATTTCCTCCTGCGCCTTGGCGTTCAAATCCTTCAGCATCACCGTGCCCTTCGCGATTTCGTTCCCGCCGAGAATCAGCGCGTACGGAATGCCCTTCTTTCCCGCTGCGGAAAGTTGCTTGTCGATCTTCGGCTTTTTCTCGTTGTCGAGCAGCATCTCCGCCGCAACGCCCGCCGAGCGCAGCGCGCCCAGCGCGGCCAGCGCGGCGCTTACGCAAGCGGCGTCCATGGGCACCACGCACGCGCGGCTGGTCGCGGCGGAGGCTTTCACTTTTTTCAATTCAACGAGGCCCGCGAAAAGGCGGTCGATGCCGACGCTGATGCCGACCGCCGGCGTGGGTTTGCCGGAGTAGCGTTCGATCAATTTGTCGTAGCGCCCGCCGGACATCACGCTGCCGTAGCCGGGCAAATCGGTGAGAAACGTTTCGTAGACGGTGCCGGTGTAATAATCGAGGCCGCGCGCGATCGAGAAATCGAGCAATAGGAGCGGCGGTACTCCTGCCGCCGTGGAAGCGCTGATATCGCTGCGTTCGGCGGCAAGAGTGCCGCCGCTCCTGGATGTCATCGCATCGACGAAGCCCTTCACCGCGCGCAATTCCGCGACGGCTTCGTCGCCGGCGCCTCCGACCAGCGCGCTGAATTGCGCCATCATCGCGTCGAAATCGCCAGCGATCTCGACGAACTTCATGATCGTCTCAATCTGCTCGGCGCTGCATTTCGCGTCGCTCACAAGCAACTCGCGCACGCGCGTCTTGCCCTGCGACGGCAGCTTGTCGATCGTGCGGAAAATCGCCATCATCTGGCGCTCGTCGGAGACGGCGAGCTTCTGGCCGAGCGCGCTCAAAACTTTGCGGTTGTTGAAGCGCACTTCGGCGTTGACGCCGAGTTCCTTCATCACCGCGAAATCGAGCGCGATGCATTCGGCGTCGTAGATCAGCGAGGCCGAGCCGACGATGTCGCAATCGCATTGAAAGAATTCGCGGAAGCGCCCGCGCCCGGGATTCTCGGCGCGCCACACCGGCGCGACCTGGTAACGCTTGAACGGCTTCGGCAAATCCGCGTATTGCGCGGCGACGCGCGCCAGCGGCACCGTCAAATCGTAGCGCAAACACACGTCGCGCCCGCCGTTATCTCTGAATCGGAAGAGCAATTTCTCCGCGTCGCCGCCCAGTTTTCCGAGCAGAATGTCGGTGTATTCCAGCGCCGGAGTTTGCAGCGGCGCGAAACCGAAGCGCTCGAAAACGCGCGTGATCGCTGCGATCATCGCCTGCCGCGGCAGCATGTCCTCAGGTAGATAATCGCGGAAACCTTTGAGCGTGCGCGGCTCGATGACATTGCCGCCGGATTTTTTTGCGGATTCAAAATCCAGCACGCGCAGCGCATCGCCGAGGAATGCTTTCAAGTCGTCGGCGGCCACAAGCGTTTCAATCAGCGGATCGCCGCTGGCGGCGGCGATGTTCTCCGCATCGAAGACGCGCCCGTCCGCGACGACTTGCAGTTTCTTTTCACTTGCCGCAAACGGGGAGACCGCATTCATCGGCGCGCCGAAATCGGTTTCGATTTTCTCCTGCGGATAGTAGTCCGCGTCTTGGCCGAGCAACCTCGAAAGCAGCTTCGTGTCCAGCCGTTCGGGCGTCGGCAGCAGCAGCACGAACGGCGCGCCGGTCGTTTTGAATTGCATCGCCAGCGCTTTCACGCACTGTTCCGGCGCGACGCCAAACGCTTTGCCCAGCGCCTCCGCGCGCTCGCGCGGGTTCGCCGGCGCGGCGGGCAGTTCGCAGCGCTTGAGGATCGAGAAACCTTTGGCCGTATAAACAGACTCGTACGAAGCCATCGTCAAAAACTCGCAGCTAAAAAAGTAGGACGGCTCTCCGAGCCGTCCCGATTCCAGCGGTGCGCTATTATGCACACGGGAAGGCGCGCGGCAACTGGGAATGCGTCATTCGCGTTCGCGACGCGTCAGCGCGATCACAACACTTCCAATCGCTAAGAATACCATGCTGAAAAACCACGTTCCATACCCTGGAGAGTTGTAAACCGCGAAGCCGCCCGGACTCGAATCATGGACAGTCAACGCCAGGCCCGCAGCGAGGAGCGCGCAGATGCAGGATAGCCAGCGTCGGCCCTCGGAGAGAAAAGCAACCGCCGCCCAGAAGCATGGATTGGCCATCCAAGCTGCGCGGAGGATTTCCTCATGGCTTGAGTGTGAACCAGTCGTAGGCAAAAAACTGATGACACACCAGAGGTAAGCAACATATCCCCACGCGTCGCCCGCGCCTTTCATCGGAAGCAAAAAGGCAAGTGCATAGATAAATACGGCGATAAATAGGACGATGCGCGCGCGCCTCTCCGGGAAAAAACACCACCGTGCGAAATAGCGCTTCCACGCATACCACACCATCGGAACCAGCCACGCCGCGACGACCGACGCGGCAATGATGGCGGCAAAGACTATCGCTCGAGTCCGCGCGCCCCATTGCCACATGGACGCAAGATCAACAGCGATGAAGAATCCGACGCCGACACAAAAAAGCGGAAACGCCGCCGATTCCCAATTGGCGCGGTCGAACCGCCACGCAAGTGTCAGCCCAGCCATTATTGTAAGGATGAGGAGATCTTGAATCCAGATTTGCAAGCGCGGCGGCGTCAGCATTTTTTCGGCTCGCCGCAAAGTTACCACCAAGAGATGATCTGCGGCATCGACGACCAGCAAAATCACTGGCAATAAAGTGAGATAAATCCAATATTCCACAAGTCTCGCTCTCGAGTTGCCGGTGACAGTGCTGGCTGCCAATGCAAAATACAGAGTTGAATTTCGCTGCCGCGCTGTATGTAATCCAAACGAACTCAATTCTCAAACTCATTCCAGAGGACCGCCCATGTCCGCTGAAGCACCTGTCGTTACGCGCGTCGAACCCGCCGAACGCCTGCTCTCGCTCGACGCCCTGCGCGGCTTCGACATGTTCTGGATCGTCGGCGCCGAAGGCATCGTCGCCGGCTTGAAGAAACTCGGCGACAATGTGCCGGTGAAATTCGTGGCAAATCAGCTTGAGCACAAAAGCTGGCAGGGTTTTCATTTCGAGGACCTGATCTTCCCGCTCTTCGTTTTTCTCGCCGGCGTCTCGATGGTCTTTTCGCTCGGAAAATCGCTCGAACAAAAAGGCCGCGCACGCACGATCGCGAAATTATTTCTGCGCGCCACACTGCTCTTTCTCGTCGGCATTTTTTATTATGGCGCGCTCAAAAACCAATGGCCCAACATCCGCCTGCTGGGCGTGCTGCAGCGTATTGCGCTCAGTTACTTTTTCGCGGGGCTGATCTTCTGCTGCTTCGGCCTGCGCGGGCGCATCGTGGCCTGTGCGGCGATTCTGCTCGGCTATTGGGCGCTGATGTCCTTCGTGCCAATTCCCGTGGACGAAGGCATCGTCGCCAAGCACAGAGGCGCGCCGCCCGAAAGCGCCATCGCCGAGCGCTTCGACGAAAACACAAATCTCGCCAATTACATCGACCGCCATTTTCTGCCTGGCCGCCGTTGGGATGGAAAAGCGCCCGAGAGCCAGAAGGATTTTGCGACCGGCGATCACGATCCCGAAGGCATCCTGAGCACGCTGCCGGCCATCGCCACGTGCCTGCTCGGCGTCTTCGCTGGAATGCTGCTCAAATCGCAGACGCAAACCCCGCTGCGCAAAGCCGGCATTTTGTTGGGCGCGGGCGCGCTCAGCATCGGCGCGGCGTACCTGTGGGATTTGCAATTCCCGATCGTCAAGAAAATCTGGACCTCGTCCTACGTGCTGCTCGCGGGCGGCTGGAGTTTGATTTTGCTGAGCGTTTTTTACGCTGTGATCGACGTGTGGAAACTCAAGAAGTGGTCGATGCCTTTCGTCTGGATCGGCGCCAACGCGCTGGCGATATATCTTTCCGAACAGTTCTTCAAATACGACGAAGCCGCGCGCCGTTTCGTCGGAGGCGACATCGCCAAGAAGCTGGGCAATTGGGCGGAGTTGGTTCAAGCGCTGGCGACAATGGGCGTGCTGCTGCTCGTGGCGAATTTCTTCTATCGGAAGAAAGTGTTCATCCGGCTTTAGGATTGTGGTACAGGCGGCTCGCCCGCACGTGCAGCCCGGCCGGCTGCACCACGGATCAGCAGCACTTCCCGTCCGCAGCCAAAAACCCCGCGGCGCGCAGCACGTTTTCCAGCGCGACGCCGCTGGTGGCTTTCTCGTCGTAGGTCACTTCGGCGCTGTGATCGTCGAGCGACGTGATGACTTTGACCACGCCGCGCGTGTTGAGCAGCGCCGCGCGCACGCGCCCCGCGCAGCCGACGCATTGCATGTCGCTGACCGAAATTCGTTGAGTCACCATCGCCGCGCCGCTCCTTCGTGCGGCATTGTAGCGCGATGCAGGCGTTGGCGTCAATCAATTCGTTCCGGCTTGAAGTTCACGCGCCGCCGCATAAGCTTACGGCATCTCATCAGCGAAGGACGTTTGAATGGCTCGTGTCATCTGTATTCTCAATCAAAAAGGCGGCGTGGGAAAAACGACGACGGCGCTGAATCTTGGCGCCGCGCTGGCGCTGCGCGGCAAGCGCGTGTTGCTCGTCGATCTCGATCCGCAAGCGAATCTCACCATCGGGCTCGGCCAGCGCGCCAACGATTTGAACGAATGCGTCTACGTTCTTCTCACTGATCCTCACGGCGATGCCCTGAAACTGACCGTCCCAACCAAATGGGAACGCCTCGACCTCGTGCGCAGCCACATCGACCTCTCCGGCGCGGAACTTGAACTGATGCCGATGATCGGGCGCGAATCGCGCCTCGACCGCGCGCTGGTCAACGCGCGCAAGCAATACGATTATATTTTGATCGACTGCCTGCCCAGTTTGAATCTGCTCACGGTTAATGCGCTGGTCGCGGCCAGCGAAGTGTTCGTGCCGCTGCAAGCGCACCCGTTCGCGCTGCAAGGATTGGGGAAGCTCTTTGAAGTCGTGCAGATGATCAACGAAGGCATCAACAACAAGCTCAGCGTCACCGGCGTGCTGGTCACGATGTACGACGGGCGCACGAATGTGTCGAAAGAAGTGCTCGAAACGCTGCGCAAAGACCCGCGCCTCAACGCGCAGATTTTCACGACGACCGTTAAGCAGAACATCAAAGTCGCCGAGAGCCAGAAGGAAGGCGTGCCGGTGATACATTTCGATCCCTCCTGCATCGCCGCGCGCGCGTACATGGCGCTCTGCGATGAAGTGCTCGAAATGGAGCGCGGCACGATCGCCAACGAATGCGCGGACAAAATCATCGCGCGCGAGGAAGCGTCTGGAATTCCCGAGCGGACATTCACCAGCGATCTGGTCGCCAACCCTGAGCGGCTCGTGAAAAGAAATCCAATCATTCCCGGCGATACCAACGGCATCGTCGTGCCGCCTTCGCCGGAAACGCACGCCAGTCCCACGAGCGCGCTGATGGGCAGCATCGAGCCGGGTTCCGCACCCAGCGATCCGGCGTCCGAGACGCTGCACCCGTCCAGCGGCGCGCGCGAAGAAAGCGCGGCGGCGTGGAACGTGAATCCGTAAAGCAAACTTTCCTGGCCGCAGATGCCGTTCCCCTCTCCCTCCGGGAGAGGGCCGACGGGCGTACCCGCCCGCGGGGTGAGGGGAACGCGCGGCACGATGGAAGGCGCTAGAATCTCGCCCCTGACTTTTGATTTTCCCACCGCGTCGCGTATAGTCATTCATCATTCATCATTCATCGTTTTGGAATTCCACGCCGTGATCCCCGAACCCACACCCACACCCACTCCCGCTCCGCGCAAAACCCGCCGCTCGGCCAAAGCCTTCGAACTCGCCTCGCAACTTTTCCCCGGCGGCGTCAATTCGCCCGTGCGCTCGTGGCGCAGCGTCGGCGGCGATCCGTTTTTTGTGGATGGCGCAAAAGGCGCGTGGCTGCGCGACATTGACGGCAACCGCTACGTCGATTTCATCGGCTCGTGGGGGCCGATGATTCTCGGCCACGGGCACAAGCGCGTGGTCTCCGCCGTGCGCAAACAGGCGCGGCGCGGCTTCAGTTACGGCGCGCCGACCGAATTGGAATCGCGCCTAGCCGAACTCGTTCGCACCTGCGTGCCGTCGATGGAAATGCTGCGTTTCGTTTCGTCGGGCACGGAAGCTGTCATGCACGCGCTGCGCGTAGCGCGCGGATTCACGGGGCGCAGCAAAATCGTCAAATTCGAAGGCTGCTACCACGGCGCGTCCGACGCGGTGCTGGTCAAAGCCGGTTCCGGCGTGGCGACGTTCGGCCTGCCGGATTCCGCCGGCGTGCCGGCCGAAAGCGCCGGGAACACCCTCACCGCGCCGTTCAACGACTTGGCGGCGGTGCGCGCGCTCTTCGAAGCCAACAAAGGCCAGATCGCCGCGGTGATTTTGGAGCCGGTCGTGGGCAACGCGGGCGTGCTGATTCCGCACGACAATTTTCTGAAAGACCTGCGCGCATTGACTGCGGCCGAAGGCGCGCTGCTGATTTTCGACGAAGTGATGACCGGCTTCCGCCTTTCGCGCGGCGGCGCGCAGCAGTTGTACGGCATCGCGCCGGATTTGACGACGCTCGGCAAAATCCTCGGCGGCGGATTGCCTTGCGCCGCGTATGGCGGGCGCGCGGAGATCATGCACTGCGTCGCGCCGTTGGGGCCCGTTTATCAAGCCGGAACGCTCTCGGGAAATCCGCTCGCTATGGCCGCGGGCATCGCGACGCTCAAAGAACTGGCCGAGCCCGGCATTTATTCGACGCTCGAAGAAATCTCCGCCGAAATCGCTACGACGATTTCAGCCGCGGCGGCGGAAACAGGCTGGAGCGATAAAGTCTGCATCAACCGCGTCGGCAGCATGTTCACACTCTTTTTTTGCAAAGGCCCCGTCTTCGATTTCGCCGGCGCAAAAACCGCGGACGCGAAATTGTACGCGGCGTTCTTCCGCGCGCTGCTCGACGGCGGCGTGTATTTTCCGCCGAGCCAGTTTGAGGCGGCGTTCGTGAGTCTGGCGATGAACCGCAAAGCGCTCAAGCGGACGGCGAAGGCGGTGAACGCGGCGTTTGTGGCGCTGGGTGCGGGATGATCACGGATGGTCTGGCAATAAATAAACCATCCATCCTTCGATTGTAGGGTACCAATGCCCAACGATGTAGCTGCCGACGAGTACGCAGAGAATCAAACTGAATTGGTTGCGCGCGATCTTGTCGGTCTCCCGGCGGAATTGAAGCGGCAGCAGCGAACGGGCGATCCAATAGCCGTCCAGAGGCGGAAAGGGCAGCATATTGAAGATTGCCATAATAATGTTCAACAATGCAGCCCACGGCAGTACCGCCATTGGCATCGAGATTGTTGTTCCGTCATAACGCCACACGCCCGGAATCCAAAGTACTCCGATAAAAAGAGCTGCGAAGAGGAGGTTTGTAACCGGCCCGGCGAGCGCGACAAGCGCGTGGTCGCGCAGCGGGTGGCGAAAGCGCGACGGATCGACGGGAGTCTGCGCCATGATCATGAAGCCGCCGCTGGTCATGAACATAAACAAAGGGAGCACGATCGCGGTTATGACCGGCTTCAAATGCGGAATTGGATTAAGCGTCAGACGCCCGTAGCGACCGGGCGTCGGATCGCCGAAATACGTCGCGACATAGGCGTGTGCGGCCTCGTGATAGGCCGTGGGCAGAATCACGAGGGAAACAATTAACAGCTTGACTATTTGCAATTCGGTCAAATCGCTCTCCGCGCGGAATGCTGCATACTCTAATGGCATTTGCAAACTCGACAAGCGCGGCCAAACGGCTTGGCGATTTTGAACGCCACGAGATTCACTTCACCGGATATTTCACCGTCACACCATTTGCCCCGGCCTCCGGCGGCATCGTCGAAGACAAACCGCCCGGCCACGCCACTTTCACGCTTTTCACCGAATGCGCGCCGATGCCGAAGAACAGCGTCGCGCTCGATTGCGACAAGTAGCCGGACCCGCCGTACACTTCGGCGACTTTGGTCGAATCGTCATCCAGCGTCAGCGTCACGCGCGCGCCGATGCCCGCGGGGTTGCCGGCTTTGCCGCTGAGTTTTACCGTGAAACTGTGGTTGGTTTTCGAACCGGTGTTGCGGTATATCTCGAGGGCGTCGTCGTTTTTCCCAATCACAAAATCCGGCCAGCCGCCGCCAGTGAGGTCCAGCGTCACGAGGCTCTTCGCGTCGCCGGGCACGACGAAGCCGCTTTCTTTCGGCCAAACTTCAGTGAACGTGCCGTCGCCATTCCCGCGCAGCAGCAGCGAAAGGCCGCCGTCCATGTGGCCGGTTTCGACTTGCGGGCCGTAGAAATTACCGACGAGATAAATGTCGGGCTTGCCGTCGCCGTCCACGTCCACAATCGCGCAGCCAAACGCGGGGAAAATCTGCGCGAGTTTCGGCAGCGGCTTGTAAGTGAATTTGCCGTGGCCGTCGTTGAGCAGCACGCCGGATTCGAGCGTCGTCGCTTTCAAATGCATCGAGGTTTCGAGCTTCGGCTTCTCGTAAATTTTCTCCAGCGGCGCGGCGGCCCAATCCTTGTACGTCTTGAATTTCTCCTTCAATTCAGGCATCGCGCGGCTCGAACAACTTCGGCCGCGCACGGGGAAGAGCGTGTCGTCTTCGTATTCCGCTTCAACGATCTGCTTGGTTCCACTGCCGTCAAAATCGCCGTAGAAAATCTGCGTCGGTTTTTCTTTCGACGCGTGGTACTTGTGGTTCGTTCCAAAATTGGTCACGACAAAATCGATGTGCCCGTCGCCGTTGAGGTCGCCGGCGGCGATGCCGTTCCACCAGCCGGTTAATTCGCTCAAACCCGCTTCATTCGTGCGGTCCACGAGCTTGCCGTTTTCGTTGTGGAAATAGCGCGGCGTGCCCCACTCGATGGTCAGCATCAAATCCAGCCAGCCGTCGCCGTCCACGTCGGACCAGACTGCGCCGGTCACCATGCCGATATTTTTCAAGCCGGGCGCAACCTCGTCGGTGACATCGACGAATTTCCCGCCCGTGTTTTTAAGCAGATGACTGTTGGGCGTCGTCGGCCACGCGCCGATGACCAGCCGCCCGCCGACGAACAGATCGACTTTGCCATCGCGGTCGAAATCCGCCGCCGCCACCACGCCCGCGCTGTCGCGGTTGTCGGGCAGCGCGTCGAGTGGCGCTTTGGTGAAATGGCCTTTGCCATCGTTGTAATAGAGCCGCCCGCGCAGCAGCGCGTCGCCCGGATTGCACTGCACGCCTCCGCTGGCCACGTACAGATCCATCGCGCCGGTGCCGCGCGAATCGAAGAACACCGCGCCGAGACTCGTCGAAGCTTTGTCCGCGTCGAACGCCGGCTGCGGGCTGCGCTCAAACTTCCCGTTGCCTTTGTTCAAATACAACATGCACGCCTGTCCGGCCGCGCCGGTGACGAGCAGGTCGTCGAGGCCATCGCCATCCACGTCCGCGACGGCCAGCGCCGGTCCAAGCTGCGCGAGACTGTTGGGCAGCAGCGACTGGCCGGGGCGCTTGAACTCGTTGAACGGGCTGCCGTCTTCGCCCGGCGAAAAGCGGCTGACGGGAATTTCTTTGTGTTTTTCAAACGCAACCGTGTCGATTTTCTCAAACATCGCCGGCGGCGGCGCTGTGGGCTTCGCGCGCGGCGGCGGAGCAGTATCCGGTTCTGTGATCGTGTAGAAGCGGTCCGCGTCGAGGTTCTCGAATTTCTGCACGTGCCCACTGGGCCATTCGACGCTCAGCGTTTTGAGCTTTTCTTCCTTGCCCAAACCGAAATGAATCACCGAATCGTTTTCGGCGAGGAATCCCGTGGTCACCGTCAACATGCGCATTTGTTTGCCCGCGGCGGTTTCGATGCGCACCAGCGAACCGATGCCGTACTTGTTGCTCTTCACGCCTTCGAGCTGAATTTCGACACGATGCCCGCCGACGGAACGGTTGCGGTAAATCGCGACTTTCTCATCCAGCCGCGTGACGATCAGATCGAGGTTGCCGTCGCGGTTGAGATCCGCATACGCGGCGGCGTAATTCATGCCGAAATGATCGAGGCCCCATTTTGCGCCGACTTCGTCGAACTGGTAGCCGCCGCGGTTGTGAAACGCGAGGCATTTTTCCGGGCGCGGCGCGGTTTTTTCGTAAATGTTCCATTCGGTCTGGCCAATCAACATGTCTCTGCGGAAAGGAATGTCCGAATCGTTGAAGTTGCGCGCCATGCCGTTGCAGACAAACAAATCCACGCGGCCGTCGTTGTCGAGGTCGCCGAATTTCACCGACCACGTCCAGTCCGAATTGGCCAGCCCCGCCCAGAACGCGCCTTCCATGAAGCGCCCCGCGCCCGTGTTGATGTACAGAGCGTTGCGCATGTATTGCGGCGGCTGCGTGTGCTCCAAAAACCACGCGTTGCTGCCCATCGCGCCCATCGTGGTTTTGTTTTTGTAATGCGTCGTTGCCGACATGTCGCCGACGAAGAAATCGAACATGCCGCGGTTGTCGATGTCGGCGAAATCCGAACCCATCGAAAACCAGCTCGTGTGCGGCATCATGTTAATCACGTCGGTGAACGTGCCGTTGCCGTTGTTGTGATAGAGCTTGTCGGCGCCGGTAAAATCGTTGGCCACGTACAAATCCGGCAGGCCGTCGCCGTCGAAATCCCACCACGTCGCGGACAGCCCCTGTCCCGCGCCGCCGATGCCTGCCTGCTCGGTCACTTCGGTAAAGGTGCCGTTGCCGTTGTTGTGGTAGAGATGGTCGGGCGTGCCGATCGAGTCCATGTCCCAGTTTGGCCGGCCTTTCGCGTCGTAGCCGTTGCGCGTCAGTCCGAAGTAGCGTTGGTACTCGGGCAGAATTGTCGGCTTGTTCTGCGCATCGAGGACGGGGTTTCCTTTCGAATCGCGCACGACCGGCGGATCCTTGGGCCGTCCGTTGGGCAGATGCAGGCGATTGGTGAGCAGATACAAATCGAGATAGCCGTCGCCGTCGTAATCGCAGAACGCCGGCACGAGGCTCGCGTCGACAATGTCCAGCCCGTACTTCTTCGCGCATTCGGTGAACGTGCCGTCGCCGTTGTTGATGTAGAGTTCGTTGGGCGCGTCGTAATTGCAGATGTAAATGTCGAGCAAACCGTCATTGTTGATGTCCACCATCGCGGCGCCCACCGCCCAGCGGTCGCCGCCGCCGATGCCGGCTTTCGCGGAGATGTCTTCGAATTTGAAATTACCCAAATTGCGATAGAGCTTGTTTTCACCGGGACCATTAAGCAGCAGAACGTCGGGAAGGCCGTCGTTGTCGATGTCGCCGACACACACGCCGCCGCAGCCGAATCCTGAATGGTAGAGAAACTTGAGCGGATGATTCGTGTCGATTTTGTTTTCGAAATCGATGCCGGTTTGTGCCGGCGAAAGCTCTTCGAACATAAGGCCGGTCGAACCCTCCTGCGCCGCCAGCGGCACGGAGTGAATTGAGCCGGGCGCGTTTTTCGGAAGGCGCGCATAGGCGCCGTGGTACGGCAATTCGCCTCCCTTGTTGTCAGGCGCGTTAGAGTTCTTAAAGATCAAATACACGCCGGCGGAGATACAAATCAACCCCACCACAATCGCTGCGGATTTATTCATGGCTCTATTGTTCCTCGTGACCGACGTGGGAATTATAAACGATTTTTTATCGCGTGAAAACAACCGCCGCGCAATATCAGCGACTCTTTCGCCGCGCGGCGCATCCGTTTGATGGCGTATTCGCGCTTGAGCGCCGCGCTTTGCGACGAACTCCGCTGGGCCCATACGAGCGCGACGGGCCGGCGTGAGCGCGTGTACCGCGCGGCTTTGCGCGACGCATTGTGTTCGCCGATGCGGCGCGCCACGTCCTTCGCGATCCCGCAGTAGAGCGAACCGTCGGCGCAGCGCGCGATATAAATCCACCACTTAAGGGCGGGCGGCTTTCGAGACAGCTTTGAATTGGGTTTGCGCATCGCCACCAATATATCGGCCGCTTTTGACGTTCGCTGAAAATCGCGCTGGTGTAACGTAACGAGATGATTAACTGCCATGATTTTTCGATGACGCTTTCGCGCGTTATGCTTGCCACCTGCCTGATCGCAGCAGCCTGCGGCTGGCCGACAGAAAACGCCATCGGCTGGCGCGGCGACGGCACCGGGCGTTTTCCCGACGCAGATCCTCCCATCAACTGGGGGCGCGTCAGTGCGGAGGTAAAAGGGCTGCGCTTTCAAGCGGCCAAACCGGCTAACGATCAGCCGGCGGGCACTGCGATGTCTGACGGCGTGGTGCGCGAATGGCTGCTGCTCGGCCCCGTGCCGATTCCGCCCGATGTGCCGAAGGCGATTGAGCAGGATACGCTGCCAAATGAGACGCAGCTTTCGCCCGTTGACGGCGAAAAAATCGAAAGCGGGCTGGCCTGGAAAAAAATCGAAGCCGACGGCGCCACGCTCGACTTCAATTCACTCTTCAGTGTGAAACCGAAACCCGCTGACACCGCGACAACCACACCGGCTGCATCGCCGCAGGAATTCTTCGCGTACGCGCACACGTACATTTTCTCCGAAACTGGCGGCGATTTTCTGCTCAACCTCACCCACCGCCACGCCGCACGCGTGATCCTGAACGGCAAGCAGCTCTCCGCCGATTCTGGCACGGGCGGGCGGCACGCGAGCGCGAAATTGCAAAAAGGATGGAACCGCCTGCTGCTTAAAATTGCCTCTGATAACGGGCAATGGTTCGCGGTTCCGTTTTTCTGCGCGCACGGGGCCAAGCAATACGAAGCAAGCAACATCGCGTGGTTCGCTCCGTTGCCGGGCGCGCGCGTTTACCAGGGCACTCCCGCCGGGCCGGGCGGCCCGATTGTCGTCGGCGATAAACTCTTTGTGCTGTGCGAGCCGCACGATCTTTTCTGCCTGAACAAAAGCAGCGGCAAAGTGCTTTGGGCGCGTTCGAATTCGTATTTCGACGCGCTCACCGACGCCGAAAAAAATGCGGATCCCGCATTCAAAGAAATCGAACCGCTCGCCGCGAAATGGAACGCGCTGAACGATGAATATGTCGCGGGCAAAGTCACGACGAAATCCGAAGAGCGCGAAAAACTTGAGAAGAATCTGTACGACGCGCTGCGCAAAATCGACAAGAAACGTTTCACGCGACCGGACGGGCAGGACATCGGCTACGCGGGATTGACGCCGGCCAGCGACGGGAAATACGTCTACGCGTGGTTCGCTCACGGCGTGACCGCGTGTTATGACCTCGACGGCAAACGCCAGTGGATTCGCATCGACAATCACGAAAAAGTGGAGCACGGTTTTTCGTCGTCGCCTCTTCTGATCGGCGGAAAACTCGTCGTCTTCATGCGCGAACTGATGGCGTTCGACGCGAAGACCGGTACCGAAGCGTGGCGCATTCCGATTGTCGGGCCGACGGGCATGAATCCCGGCGGCTGGTTCCACGGCTCGCTGTCGCGCGCGCGCATTGGCGACGTGGAGACGATCGTTCCCGCGAACGGCTCGATCATTCGTGCGTCCGACGGCAAGCTGCTCTTCAGCGACAAGCGCCTCGCGATGAACCAGGAAGTAGCCACGCCGGTGATTCAAAGCGGCAAGGCGTACATCATGACGACAGCGAGCGAGAAGCTCAATATTCTGCGCCTGCCCGATGCCGCGGGCGAAACGCTCGCGCCCGAATTCGTGACCGAGCTAAGAATCCCAACGACGCAGTTCCCGACATTTTATCTAGGCTGGCACCTGGCTTCGCCACTGGTCCACGCCGGGCTTGTGTACCTGATGAACAACAGCGGCGTGCTCACGGTCGTGGATGAAAAGGCAAATTCGATTGTGTATCAGCGCGTGCTGGACCTCGATCCTTATCAGGACCACAACGAAGCGGCCGCGCGCGGATTGGGCATCAGCCCCGCCTATGCGGGCGGGCGAATTTATTTTTTTGGAAACTCCGGCGCGGCGCTGGTGCTCGAACCCGGGCGCGCGTACAAGCAGCTCGCGAAGAACAGAATTGAAGGGCTTGCCGTGCCCGGCACGTGGGGCGAACGCCCGGACCGCGCGGTGGCGTTTCCGTTTTTTGACGGCGGGCGGATTTATTACCGCACGGAGATGGGTATTTACGCTATCGGCGAAAAATAATTTGGTGGGGCCAACTCATTTTGTTTCGCCCGTGCACTGCTGAAGAAACGACAGCAAATCGCGCAGTTCCTGCATGGTCATCAAATCCACCAGTTTGTCCGGCATGACGGAGCCTTTCTGCGCGGCGCGGCGGTCCACGCTGGTTTCTTTGACTTTCGTGATGGCGCCGTTGGAGTCGCCGATTTGGACCACGCCGTCGTTTTCTTCGACGATGGTGCCGGTGAGGCGGCGGCCGTCGGTGAGGACGAAAGTCCACGGCACGAATTGCGGCGCGACTTCGCGCGCGGGGTCGAGGATGGATTCGAGCATTTTGTCGCGCACGACGGTTTTGCCGATTGTGGACAAATCCGGCCCGATGTTGCCGCCGCGCCCATTAATGCGGTGGCATTGAAAACAGCGCGGACCGCGCTCGTGATAAAAAATGCGCGCGCCGGCGGCAGGACTGTCGGCGGGGTTGGGCTGCGCGATGAAGGCTTTCCATTCGGCTTCGGTGGCAGGACGCGGGCCGACAAGCGCGCTGAGTTTCTGCTCAATCTCCTGCGCAACTTTGCCGCCTGCTTTCAGCGTGAAGAGAATCTGCTCGGCCATTTCCTTTCGAACGCCCGCGTCGATTGCCGGCAGGTTTTCCGCGAAAGTCAGCACAGCATTTCGCTCTTTCTCCTGGCCCGCCGCCGGGCGGAGCGAACGCAAGGCCTCGCGTTGCAGTTCAAACGGCAATTTTGGATCCAGAAGAGGCAGAAGATATTCCCGTGTTTCCACCGACGTTGCCGCCGATCGCGCCAAGCCCGCAACCACGTCCGCTCGCAAATCTAATTCATGGATGCCCGGGGTTTCGTCCGGCGGGCCGGCGTCGATCCAATGCGAAGATTGCGGGTCGAGTTTTCGCAATTCCGCCTGCGCGTCGGGATGATGGTGCAAAGACAACGCGCGGATAACTTCGGCGCGCATGTACGGATCGGGGTTGGCCAGCAGCGGCTTAAGCTTCTCGACCGTCATCCCCGGATGATCCACGCGCAGATTTTTGAGCGCCAGCACGCGCAGCCGCAGCGGGTTTTTGTCGCTCGGAAAAATCTGCGCCATCTGCGATTCGATGTACTCGCCCTTGTCGGGCTTGTCGCCGCTGAGCAGACTTTTGGCCGCGAGATACGCCTCAAACAAATCCCGCGTCATCGGTAATTTCGCGACGTCGTCAAGCTGCGCGGCAAATTCGGTGAGGCGTTCTTCGCCGACCCACTGCATCGCGGCGCGGCGGACGGCGGCGTCGGGATCGGCGAGGAATTTCGGAAGCGTGGTTTTGACGGAGGCGTCGCCGCTCTTGCGCAGCGCCAGCAGTACACCCAGGCGCATGCGGGCGTTGGAATCCTGGGCGTGGTCGAGGAGGAGACTCATATTGCCGAACCGGGCCATCGTCACAATCGCTGCGCTGAACGAAAATGGATCGACATCCGACAATTTTGGTACGACGGATTGCGCAAATGACTTTTGGTTCAACGCTGACAGTGCGATACTGCGCACTTCTGCTTGCGGATCTTTCGTTGCATACTCACGAAGTGTCAATTGATATCCACCGTTATCGGCGAGTGCCCTTGTGGCTTGTAGGCGCAATTCGATCGCCTTGTCGTTGAGTGCCGCGTCGACTGCGAGTGGCCACTCTTCACGCTTTTTCATTCCAGCGAGAAACGCGGCATTGCGAGCGCGAATATTCGGATCGTTTTTCAACACTTGAAGCAGCGTGTTTATGCCGCCGCGCGATAAGAGTTCCGCGGCTCGAACGCCAATTGTCGGTATAGAAAGAAGGGGACGCAATTGCTCACCATTCATCGTTTCAACGCTGGGTACCGGAGCCGCATCCTTCATCTTAATTCGCCAAACTCGCCCTTTCCCGTGCACCGGATACGATTCGCTGACCCAATCGGTCACGACCAGCGAGCCGTCGGCCGCTTGCACCATTCCGACGGGGCGAAAATTCGCGCTGCCTTTGACGATCACTTCGGGCATCGCGTGAAACGACGCACCCATCGGCTCCAGATGAAAACGCTGAATCACATGATCGCCCCAGCACGTCACAAGCAAATCGCCCAGCCACTCTTTCGGCAGCGCCGGCGATTCGCACGCGTAGACGGCGCACGGCGCTTCGCCGGTGCCGGCGACCATCGGCAGCGTGCCCGGGATTTCGCCATTCCACGCGACGAACGGGTGAATGCCTTTGCGCCCGTAGCGAAATTTGTAGCCGTAGTCACCATTTGTAACGATGTGAAGCAGCCGGCACGGCGGACGGCTGTCTGGGTCGTTGTCCACGGCGAAGAGACGGCCAAACGCGTCGAAGCCCAAGCCCCACGGATTCCAGAATCCCGTCGCGATGCGTTCCACTTTGCTGCCGTCGAGGTCGCAGCGATAAATGTTACCGCCTTCGCCGCCGCCGGTAAGCGTCGTGCCGTCCGCGCCGATGAGTTTGTACGGCTCGCCGAGATTTTCGCCGAGGCCGAAATAGAGTTTGCCGTCCGGCCCGATGGCCAGGCCGGCCAGCCCGTTGTGCGGGTAGTTGCCTTTCGTCTCAAGCTTGATCAGCGTGACGCGGTTTTCGGGCGCAAGTTTGGAAGGAAACAACGTAATCTCCGAACGCGTCGCGAAAACAATTCCGCCGTCTTTTGTGAAAACGAGATTCATCGAATTGCGGAAACCTTCGGCCCACACAGTGACCTTGCGCGCGCGACCGTCGGGGCCGAAATCGTCGAGGATTTTGATGCGGTCGGACGGCGCGCCTTTGTAATTCTTCGGCGTGAAATGAGTGTTGTTTTCGATGACCCAGATGCTGCCGCTCGAATCGACCGCCACACCGGTGGGCGTAACGATGTCGGGCTCCTGCGCGACCAACTCAATGGTGAGGCGGTCGTCGAAGGAAACGGGCATTTCGACGGCGCGGGCGGCGGCGAAGTAAAAGACGGTTATGAGTGCGGATAAGATTCGAATTGACACTGAATTTTGCTCCTGCCTTTTGACGAGGACATCTTTTTGAATTACACCATGGAACGGTTATCCAATCCAATTCGGCGAAAACGCGGAGTCTGAATGAAGACGCACGATCACTCTTTTAAAAATTTGGCGCTCGATTACGCGCGCTTCACGGCCGAATTTGTCGCGTCAAAAGAAATCGGAGAATTGCCGCCGGGCGCGGTGATCACACCGATTCGCGAAGAACTTTTGAAGGAGCGCCTTGGCGACCGCTTCTTTGAAATGGACGTGCCGCTGAAAATTGAGTTCCCAAACGGGCAGCGCGACGCGATCGTGATTTGTTTTGAACAAAACACGCGCAATTTGAAAGGCACGCTGCTACGCCACGCGGTTTATTGTCTGCAATTGGCTGAGATGATGGAGACGACGCGCGTGATTCCGGTGGCGCTGTATCCGTTTGAAAGCGCGCCGGTTGAAGACAAATTGACGCTGGCCGCGGATCACGGCGCCTATCTGGAATTTCGCTGCGTCACGGTTACACTGGGATCGTTGGACGCGCTGAAGTATCTGGACAGCCGGAACCTGGTGGCGCGGCTGTGCCTGCCGCTGATGCGCTGCAGAGAAGAGGATAAACCGAAAGTTGTCGCGAAAGCGTGCGAAGGATTGGCGGAACTGGAAACCGATTGGGACAAGCGCAAGAAATACATTCAGTTCATCACGGATTACGGTAAACTCGATAAGGCGCAGAGTGCGGAGATGAACGAAAAGTACGTCGAACGCAGCCCGTTCAGGGAGGACATCATGAGTTTGTACCAAGTGTTGACAGAAGAAGCGAAGGAGAAAGGCAAGATTGAGGGCAAGATTGAGGGCAAGATTGAGGGCAAGATTGAGGGCAAGATTGAGGGCAAGATTGAGGGCATCCTCGACCTATATAAAATCGGCGCAGTGTCGCCGAAGAATGCCCGGGCGCAATTGCGACTGCTGGCGGTAAAGGGCCTCGCGCCGGCAAAGCTCGTCCAAAAGGCGCTCAAGCAGATTTCATAGTGTCGTACGCATGGACAACGAAACGCTATGGGCGCCGCCGCCCATTCAAACGCTGTAATTCTCGCATTTCGTAGTGTTTTTTTCCCGTAACCCTTCCCCCGCTAATCCGTACCGGTCACTGGAGTGTTGATTGTCCGCAGCATCCTTATGCCCTCACCGCACTCGCGGCGCCGCGCGGCTGATCGTCGTGGCGGCGGCGTGCGTGTTGGCGACGGCGTTTGTGGCGTGGCCGATGCTGCGCGCGGATCGCGACGGCGAGCAACTGGCGGCGAATGGCGGCGGGACGATCATTCTCGGCGAGCAAGGCGAGAAGCTCGGCGAATTCCAACAGCCGCGCGGGATCGCGGTGCTCACCGACGGTTCGTTTGTGGTCGTGGACCGCTTCGCGCGCGTGCAGCATTTTTCGGCGGATTACAAACCGCTGTCGTTGTGGTCGATGAAGGACCACGCGCTGGGCAATCCGAAAGGCCTCTGTGCGCTGCCCGGCGGAAACATGCTGGTGTGTGACACGCATTATGGGCGCGTGTTGAAGATGACGCCGGACGGTGAGATTCTTAAAATATGGGGCGAGCCGGGCAAGGGGCCGGGGCAGTTTGTGCATCCGTTGTCGGCGGCTGTGGATGCGGCGCGCAAGCGGGTTTATGTTGTTGAGTACGGCGATTACAACGACCGTGTTCAAGTCTTCGATCTGGACGGAACGTGGCTGAAGGCATTCGGTTCATGTGGCATCAAGGATGGCGAGATGCAGCGGCCGAGCGGCGTGGCGGTGGACGCGGATGGTTTTGTATACGTCGCCGATTCGTGCAACCACCGCATTCAGAAATTCGACGGTGACGGAAAGTGGATTAAGACATTTGGAAAAGAGGGGAGCGGCGACGGCGAGTTGCGTTATCCTTACGACATTGCGCTGGGCGCCGACGGATTGTTGTACGTGGCGGAGTTTGCCAATCATCGAGTCAGTGTGTTCGACCGCGACGGGAAATTCGTGCGGCGATTTGGCGGGCCGGGAAAAGGGCCGGACGAATTTGCGCAGCCGTGGAGTCTGACGGCGGATTCGCGCGGGCGGCTGATGGTGTCGGACACGGCGAATCATCGCGTGAAGATATTTCAAATCGTGAAGTAGGACGGGCTGCTAGCCCGTCGGGCTTAAGTTGGATTTATGGACGGGCTGGCAGCCCGTCCTACTTTAGCGCGGCGCGAGTATGAGCGATCGGATTCTATTCTGGCTGGTGTGCCTCTTCCCCATCGCGCTGATGGCGGGCGTGCTGTTTCGCGCGCGTTGGAAGCGGCTGGGGCGCGTGCCGAATCGCGATATTTTTTTCATTATGGCGTCGCTGATTGCCGTGGGCGGGTTGGTCACGTGGCGGCTGCTCAAGCCGGCTTCGGCGTCCACGCATGTCTTCATTCAAAATCCGTACGTGCTGCTGCTCGCAATTCCGGCGTGCGTGTATTTGATTTGGCTGCAGCACCACACGCTGGCGGGAATTTCGCGCGGGCGGATGTGGCTGGCGTATTTGTTGCGCAGCGCGATCGTGGTGCTGCTGGCGCTCGCGCTGGCCGGGTTGCAGATGATCATTTCGCGCGACGCGCTGACGGTCATGTTCGTGATGGACGTCTCCAAAAGCATTCCCGATATGGAACGGCAGCGCGTGGCGGATTTCATCAAGAAAACGCGCGGAGCGATGAAGGAGAATGATGAGGCCGGGCTGATCGTGTTTGGCGGGCGCGCCGAAGAAGAGATTCCGCCGACGCCGATGTTTGAAATGCCGGAGTTGAAGGAGCTCAAGTCGGTGGTCGATGCGAACGCGACCAACATCGGCGGCGCGCTGAGGCGCGCGGCGGCGTCGTTCGACGAGAGCTCGCGCAAACGGCTGGTGCTCTTTACCGACGGCCGGCAAACCACCGGCAACGCGCTGGAGGAAGTCAAGCGGCTGGTGAGCGAAGGCATCGACGTGTGGATCGTGCCGCTCAAGAACGGCGAAACCGCCGAAATGCTGATCGAGAAAATCGTGGTGCCCAGCGAACTGCTGTGGGAGCAGGTCTTCGATGCGAACGTGTACGTGTGGTCGAATGTCAAGGCGCGGGTGCGCGTGCATTTGTATCCGGGCGACAAATCCGGGCCGGCAAAATTGACGCAGACGGTGGACGTGATTCCCGGAAAAAACCGCGTGCCGTTTACGGGATTGCAGATGCACTCGGGAGGGTCGAAGGAGATTCACGCGGTGTTGGAGCCGCTCGATTCGCGCGACGACACGCTCACCGAGAACAACGAAGCGTGGGCGTTCACCGACGTGCAGACCGACAGCCGCGTGCTGATCATGACCAGCGACTTGAAAGAAGTGCAGCATCTGCTCACGGCGTTGGAAGGAGAAAAGATTTCGGTGACCACTTGTTCGCCGCAGTCGCTGCCGAACAATCCGGAAGAATACCGCGCGTTCGATTGCATCATTCTGGCGAATCTGGCGCGCGGATTTTTAAGCAACGGGCACATGGAAGTGATCGAAAGCTGCGTGAAGGAGCAGGGCGCGGGGCTGATCATGATCGGCGGCGACCAGAGTTTCGGCGCGGGCGGGTATTTGGGCACGCCCATCGAAAATGCTCTTCCCGTGCGGATGGATTTGCTCGACAAACGTGTGATGCCCAGCGGCGCGCTGTGCATTGTGCTGCATACGTGCGAGTTTGGCGAAGGCAATGCGTGGGGCAAAAAGATTTCGAAAGCGGCGATCAACGTGCTTTCGCCGCAGGATTACGCGGGGCTGATCGACTACGAAGGCATGGCCGGCGAGTCGTGGTGTTTCAAGCCGACGATGCTCTCGGGCACGCGCAAGCAATGGATGTTCGGCCTGATCGACGGCTGCGATCCGGGCGACATGCCGTCGCTGGAACGAATTTGTTCAATGGCAGTCACGGAAATGGCGAAGCTGCAGAACGTCAGCAAAAAGCACATGATCGTGATTACCGACGGCGACCCGCAGCCGCCGCAAGGATCGACGATAAACGCGGCGAAAGCCGGCGGGATCAGCATTTCGACGGTTTCGATATTCCCGCATGGCGGAGCGGACATCGCGTCGCTCAAAGACGTCGCGACGCGCACGGGCGGGAATTATTATTCGGCAAACGACCCGAAAAAACTGCCGCAGATTTTCATCAAGGAAGCGGCTGTGGTGCGTAAAAGTTTGATCTGGCCGACCGACGGGAGTGCAGTGCCGGTGATGCTGGGCGTGCCCGGTCCGACGCTGAAAGATTTCGGGACGACCTTTCCGCCGGTGCGCGCGATCGTGATCACCGAGCCAAAAAAAGAAGCGGAACTGCAGCTTTACACCATTCACGAAGGCCAGAAGACGCCGATTCTTGCGACGTGGCATTACGGACTGGGGACGACGTTCGCATTCACGTCGGACAGTTCGGAACGCTGGGCGCCGGAATGGGTAAGCTGGCAGGCGTACAAAAAATTCTGGACCAACGTGCTGCGCGACGCCAGCCGCAAGCGCATGCCCTCGAACCATTCCGTCTCGGTGCGCATCGAAGACGGCGTGGCGCATGTGGTGGTTGAAGTCTTTGATAAAAATGGCGCGATAAAACCGATCAGCAAACTGGCCGGCAACTGGATCGCCCCGAAAGGTTCGAAGGATGAGATCAGCGGCTCGGAAACGCTGAATTTCACGATGACCGAAGCGGGAAAGTACGAGGCGTCGTTCAAAGTGGACAAGCCGGGCGCGTACGCGATTACCATCGTGGATCAATCGGACCCGCGCAACCCGCAGAGCATCGTGACGGGAATCGCCAACAGCTACAGCGCCGAATTCGCGCACAGCGACAACGACGACGCGCTGCTGGAACAGATGGGCGAAATAGCGACGGGGAAATACAAAGAAAGCCGTAAGAAAGACCTCGTGGCGCTCAAACCGCTGGAGTGCGGACTGTTCGAACACGATCAACCGCCCGCTCAGCAGCCCACGGATTTGATGAAGTATCTTTTGATCGCGGCGCTGTGCCTGTTCCCGCTGGACGTGGCGGTGCGGAGATTGGCGATCGATCCGGAGAAAATGTGGGCTTGGGCGTACGCGTTTATCGAGCCGGTGTTGTTGAAATTGAAATTGAAGAAGCGCCAGTTGCAGGCCGCGGCGGCGCAGGCGCTGGGCGGAACAAACACGGCACCGCCCCCGCCGCAGGACATCGTGCCGACCGGCACGGCCAGCCTCGACGCGCAGAGCCGCTACGAACAAGCCGGCGGGAGTGAGGCGGCGCAGAACATGAACTTGGATCCCGCCGCGCAGGAAGCCGCGCGGAAGAAACCGATGGTGGGCGGGACGAAATTGACGCCTGTCGAGAAAGCGGCGAGCGAATATACTGGGGCGTTGTTGAAGGCGAAGAGACGGGCGAAGAAGGAATAGGGAGTAGGGAGTAGGGAGTAGGGAGTAGGGAGTGGGTAAGAGGCGTGAGTTCATGCGAACGACAAGACCCAAAGTATTACGTTGGTCGCGCCGGGAGTACGATCAAATGACCCGCATTGGGTTGTTCGAAGGGAAAAGGGTCGAACTTATTCACGGAATCATTTATAAAAAGGACCGCCAATCGCCGCAACATGCCTACTGTGTTCATGCAATTGCACGCATTTTGGAGAATGCATTTGGAGACAACTATTGGGTCAGGCAGCAACTTCAACTGCGCCTGTTGAAGAATTCCGATCCTGAACCCGATATTGCGGTGGCGCGCGGATCGACGTATGAGGATTTTAAGAATCATCCAAGTGCTGCAGAGTTGGTCATTGAAATCAGCCACACCGACCGGGATTTGGCGTTCTGCCGCTCCGGCAAAGCTGCTCTTTATGCGAAAGCCGGAATCGAGGACTATTGGATTGTCAACTTGATGAGTTTTCAACTCGAAGTCTTGCGTGGCGTGAAAAATTGCGGCGATGTAAAATGTGATTACTCGAATCGATTTATACTGCTGCCAAACGAGATGGTTTCGCCGTTGCGCGCGCCGAAAGCGAAGATTGCCGTGGCGGATTTGTTGCCGCCGAATGAATAGTGCGGGAAGTGGGGAGTGGAAGAGTTATGCAAATTATGCGAACATGCAACGCCGGCTCAAACACTCTCGTGACAACGTCCTTTGAGCAATATCGAGACGAAGAAGGATTTGCGCCGCTTTTTTTGTGCGGAGACTCGCTGACCGTTCTTTCCGAGATGCCGGATGCGTCGATCGATTGCGTCATGACCTCGCCTCCATATTGGAACCAACGCGACTATGGCGCGGGTGGAATCGGCCTTGAGCCAACGTGGCAGGAGTATGTTGCAAATCTCGTTGCGATATGCAGCGAACTGAAAAGAGTGCTTAAACCGAGAGGGTCGTTTTGGTTAAACATTGGCGACGCCTACGAAGGGAAGAATCTGCTTGGCTTGCCTTGGCGCGTGGCATTTGCGCTGACCGATGGGCAAGGATGGACGCTGCGAAACAGTGTAATTTGGAATAAAGTCAAAGGCGGCATGGACAATTCCATAGACAAGCTGCGAAACGTGCATGAAAACATATTTCACTTCGTTAAAAATCCGAAGGGATATTTTTACAATGTCAGCGCAGTACGACGGCAGCCGCGAACGTCCAAGGTGGTGAACGACAGGGTAGTGTCAGCGACGGGTGTCAGCGGCGTTCGCTATCGGCGTCAAATCGAATTGGCTACCGCCCTGTTGCCGGAAGAAAAACGACAGGCGATGGCCGCGCTTGAATCCATGCTGCAGGAAATGCAATCTGGAAAGTTGGCAGATTTTCGAATGATTATTCGCGGCGTTCAACGAGCCACGCATTCGGACTCAGAGAGAATGTCAGGGCGGGCCAGGGAACTTAACGAAAAGGGATTTTATTTTCTGAAATACCACCCCGATGGCAGCAAGATGGGCGACGTGTGGGACATTATCCCGGAGGACACGCAAAGGCGAAATTCCCACTTCGCGCCCTATCCCGAAGACCTGTGCAAGTTGCCGATTTTGACCACATGCCCGGAAAGCGGGATAGTTCTGGACCCATTCGCAGGCACGGGCACAACAAATTTAGTTGCGTTCAATTTGTCGCGAAAATCCGTGGGAATCGAAATTGGCGAAGAGCACGTTGGCAACGCACGGGAACGGTGCAGGTTTCTCCTATGACCACAAAAATCTCGGAACTCTATGGCGTGTCAACCGCATCGGTTCCCATGCACGGGGGTTGGTCTGAGGTTGCGTCACACCAGACATGTCCGTTCTTGAGCCGAAAATGCCTAAAGAACCGGAAAAGTGCGCCTGAGCAGACAATTGGCACGTGTACTCTGTCGCATGGCAAGGTGTCACAGAAGGTAATGATTTGCCCCTTCCGATTATTGGAGCGCCGGCAGATTTTTGAGGACTGCAAAGAACTACTCGCGCTGCACCAACCGGGCAACGAGTGGCACATCGTCCCCGAACTCCAAGTGCCCGGCGGCAGCATTGACTATTGTCTTGCGTCTGTGCGCATGAAGAAAGTGATCGATTTCATCGGCATTGAACTTCAAACGCTTGATACCACGGGTACGATTTGGCCCGAGCGGCAGCGGTTTTTGCGTGCTCAGGGAGTTCACGTCAAGACCAAAGACTGCGCGTCAAGGAAGCCCTTTGGCATGAATTGGAAGATGACGGCAAAGACGATCCTCGTACAACTGCATCATAAGATTCAGACGTTTGAGGGGATTTCAAAAAAATTAGTTCTGGTACTGCAAGATCATCTCATGGCGTATATGAAAAAAAGCTTTCGTTTTAGCCACTTGACTCTCGCTCGCCGCGGCGACCCCATGCATTTTCATTCGTATGCTCTTTACGAAGACAACCGCAACCTAAAACTTCAGCTCGCCGAGCAGCTTAGCACGGATACGGTAGGAATTGCCGCTTGTTTGGGACTTCAGTCCGAATCGCGCGTCGAGTTTCAGCTTATTGTCAATCAAATCGAATCGAAGCTGTCCGATGCGACATTGATGAGTCCTGAGAGCCCCGCACTTGCCGCTTCGCTTGTCAAAAAAGCTGCCGGGGATGAATCGAGATAAATTTTCGATAACAACAGAACCAAGGAGTCTTCATGAGCGCAGAACCCATCACGCAGCAGGCCGCCGAATTTCGCGACATCTTTCAGAAACTTCGCGACGAGGTCGGGAAGGTGATGGTGGGGCACCGCGAGATTGTCGATGGCGTGCTCACCTGTATTTTCGCGGGCGGCAATTGCCTGCTTGAGGGTGCGCCCGGTTTGGGCAAGACGCTGCTGGTGCGCACGCTGGCGCAGTGTCTCGAGCTGCGTTTTTCGCGGATTCAATTCACGCCCGACTTAATGCCGGCGGACATCATTGGCACGAATATTGTAACGGAGTCGGATAGCGGGCACCGCGAGATGAAATTCCAGCCGGGGCCGATCTTCGCGCAGATCGTGCTGGCCGACGAAGTCAATCGCGCGACGCCCAAAACGCAATCGGCGCTGCTCGAAGCGATGCAGGAACATTCGGTGACGGTCGGGCGCACGATCTATAAATTGGAGCAGCCGTTTTTTGTGCTGGCGACTCAGAATCCAATCGAGCAGGAGGGCACGTATCCGCTGCCTGAAGCGCAACTCGACCGCTTTTTGTTCAAGCTGAATGTCGGCTATTCCGGGCGCGCGGATTTGGCGGAAGTGTTGCGGCGCACGACGGAGACGGCGAAGTACGACGCGCAGAAAGTGATCGCGGGGGAAGACCTGCTGCGCTACCGCATGTTCGTGCGACAGGCGCTGGTTGCGCCGCCGGTGCTGGATTTTGCCGTGCGCCTGACGCTGGCGACCGTGCCGAATGGCGAATTTGCGACGGAGACGACGAACAAATACGTGCGTTACGGCTCGTCGCCGCGCGGCGCGCAAGCGCTGGTGCTGGCCGCGAAAATCCGCGGGCTGCTCGACGGCCGCTATCACGCGAGCTTCGAAGACATTCAAGCGGTCGCGCTGCCATGTCTGCGGCATCGCATCATTCTGAATTTCGAAGCGGAGGCGGAGAACATCAGCCCGGACGAAGTGGTGAAGGATATTTTGAAAGGCGTGCCGAAGCAGTATGAGGACGCGGCGTAAGGGAGACACGGAGACGCGGGGATATGCCAAAAAAAGATGCGCGCATCGACGCCTACATCGCCAAATCGGCCGACTTCGCTCAGCCGATTTTGACGCACATTCGGAAGCTCATTCACGAGGAATGTCCGGACGTGGAAGAGACGCTTAAATGGAGCATGCCCAGTTTCATGTACCGCGGAATTCTGTGCAACATGGCCTCGTTCAAGCAGCATTGCGCGTTCGGATTCTGGAAACACAAGCTGGTAGTGGGCGGCGAGCGCGTCGGGATGGGTTTCGGAAAGATGACGTCGCTGGCCGATCTGCCCAGCGACGCAACGATGCGCGCCTACATTCGGAAAGCGATGAAGCTCAATGAAGACGGCGTGAAAACTTCGCCGGCGAAAAAGGCAAAGAAAGCGACTCTGCTGGCCGCACCGCCATATTTTTTGAATGCGCTGAAGAAGAACAAAAAAGCGCTGGCGACGTACGACGCATTTGCGCCGAGTAAAAAGAACGAGTACATCGAGTGGGTGACAGAGGCGAAGGCCGAAGAGACGCGCGCGCGGCGGTTGGCGCAGGCGGTGGAGTGGATGGCGGAAGGCAAGGCGCGGAACTGGAAGTATGAGAAGTGTTGAAGTCGAACCTGTAGGAAGGTGATCTTTCATGCCGCATGGAGTTGTAATTGAAAACTTTCCAGCGGCACGCGCTGAAGTCTTTCAGTTATTGCACAACTATGATCGAAGACTGGAGTGGGATACGATGTTGCAAGCGGCGTATCTCAGCGACGGATATCGCACTGCGCAACTTCACGCCACATCGATTTGCAAAGGCCGCTGGTATCATGGCGGGATTGTGGTCAAGACGGAGTACGTTGTGTTTAATCCGCCTGACGTGGCCGCTGTAAAAATGACCAATAAGCCTCCATTTTTTGCGACGTTTGCCGCTTCAATTCATCACCGGGATATTTCGGATGGGATGTCTCAAGTGGAGTACACATATACCTTCACGGCGCGCCCAACGTGGATGCGTTGGCTACTGCATCCAATCATGTCAGCATTTTTTCGATTTGAAACAAAGAAGCGTTTGCGCGCACTCCGCGCGTTCTTCACAAAGCGGCGAGGCGAAATGACCGCGCATTGAGATTCTTCGGCTGACGCGACTTTCGACTTCTTCGACTTTCGACTATACTTCTCTCCATGCGAAAAAAGCGTACTGACGAAGCGCCGGTTCTGCCCGAGGCCGGCGACGTGCTGCCTGTTGTGGAAATGCGCACGCGGTATTCGTCGAACCATCCGTGGATTTTTCGGCGCATGGTCGGCGGGCCTTACGACGAGCTGGATCCGGGCACGCTGGTCGATGTCGTCGAACGCGATGGTCGGTTCGTCGGGCGCGGGTTTTACAATCCGCATTCCGAAATCGCCGTGCGGCTGCTCACGCTTTCGAAAGATGCGTATCCCGACCGGCGATTTTTTCTTGGCGCCGTGACGCGCGCGGTGAAATTGCGGCATGACGTATTGCAGCTTCCGAAAGTCACGGACGCGTACCGGCTCGTTCATTCGGAAGGCGACGGGCTTTCGGGACTCGTCGCGGACAAATACGGCCCGTGCATCGTGCTGGAATTGTTCAGCGCGGGCATGCATCGCCATCTCGACTGGCTCAAGCAGGCCTTCACCGAGAATTTTCCGGGCAGCGAAATCATCGTGCGCAGCGATCATCGCACGGAGAAACTCGAAGGCCTCAAAATGGACGGACCGCCGCCGGCCACGCGCGAGCTGACCATCACCGAGCACAATCTCAAGATTCACGTCGATCTGCGCCGCGGGCACAAGACCGGCTATTTTCTCGATCAGCGCGACAACCGCCGGCGCGTCGCGGAACTCAGCGGCGGGCAGGAGGTCTTCGACGGCTTCTGCTACACCGGTGGTTTCGGTCTTTCAGCGGCGCTCGGCGGCGCGAAATCCGTCGAAGCGGTGGACCTCGACGAAAAAGCAATCGACGTCGCGAATAAAAACCGCGCGCTCAACGGCATCGGCGAGCAGTTGAAATTTGTGCATGCGAATGTGTTCGATTACCTGCGCGATCAGCGGCAGGGCGGAAAAAAATACGACCGCATCGTTCTCGATCCGGCCAAGCTTGCGCTGTCGCGGCTGGAAATCCCGCGAGCAATGAGCGCCTACGCCGACATGAATCGATTGGGCATGCAATGCATCAAGCCGGGCGGCGTGCTGGTCAGTTGTTCGTGCACGGGGCTGGTCAGCGAAGAAGATTTGCTCACGGCACTGCGCGCGGCGTCAATCGAAGCCAACGTCGAGATGCAGATCGTCGCCATTCACGGCGCGCCGGGCGATCACCCGTGGTCGGTGCGCGTGCCGGAAGGACGGTACTTGAAGGCGGTGTATTCGAGGATTATGCCTTTACGCTAAACGGATCATTTGTCATTTGGCAGTTGTCATTTGTGATTTGTCATTTGCCCACACGCGCGCAAATGCGCTCAATCACAAATGCCAAATCACAAATGCCAAATGACAAATGGCTGTTCAAATGTCGCAACCCATCTCAGTTCTTTACCACGCCAACGGCCTGCTCGCGATCAACAAGCCTCCGTCGCTGAGCGTTCACGCGGCGCCCGGCCCGGGCGGGTCGGTGCTGCGCGAATTGATTGCGCAGACGGGACTGCGCGAGCTGACGCCGGTGCATCGCCTCGACAAAGACGCCAGCGGCGTGCTGCTGCTGGCGGAATCGAAAGCGCTTGCGGCGGAGTTGCAGCGCGATTGGGCACGCGCGGAGAAGACGTATTGGGCGCTCTGCGACGGCGTGCCCGCGCAAACGAGCGGGGTCATCGATGCGCGGATTCTCGAACATCAAACCGGAAAGCCTGAGCGGTTGCGCAATGCCGTGCGTTATTTTCAAAAGCAAAATCCCGGCGCGGAACTGCCGCCGTTGCCGGCGCCGAAGACGAGCGCGATTCATCCGGCGGGACGGGCGAGCCAGACGCGGTACAAGGTGGTCGAAGCGTTCGAGCATTTCTCGCTGATCGAAGCGCGGCCGTTGCAAGGGCGGATGCATCAGATTCGCGTGCACCTCGCATACCTCGGTCATCCGCTGGCGGTCGATCCGCTTTATAGAATGCGCGCGATATTGATTAAAGGCGATGCGGTGTTGCTGACGCGGATGCCGCTGCACGCGGCGCGGTTGCAATTTGAATTTCGAAAAGAAACGATCGCCATCGAGGCGCCGATGGCAGAGGATATGCGCGCGGCGGTTGAGTTTTTGCGTGGCGGGATTCGTCGCGCGTGAAGAACTTTGTTAAATTCGAGAATCTTTATCCGATCCGCACTGGCAAGGCCAGTGGCACGCGAACGGCGAATAAACTGCCGACTGAATCTTCGGAAATTCGAGAGCTTTTGTCCGATCCGCACTATGCCGGCGAGAGTTCTGCTTTGATTTGGACGCGCTGGTCCGATGCGGATGGTAAGCCGCCTAAAGGCGGGACTACAAACGTTGCTTGCTGGCGAGAAGTTTTCTTTAACTTGGACGCGCCGCTCCGATGCGGGCCGGCTGGAAGCCGGCGCTCCGATATTGCGGGCGCTTCATTTTTGTCGGCGCTCCGCTTACGGCCCGTTGCCCGCGGCGGTCGCCGTCTTGCCGTTGCGCGCGAAGAGCACGACGGTTTTGATCGACAGGTCCACGCTCTGCGCGCCCACGCTCAGCGTGACCGGGACGCTGATCGTGATCGGCGCAGTGGACGTGCCGGGGACAGCGCCCGCGTTGGCGAAGGCGGTGGCGAGCGTGCCTTTCTTGACGGTCAACAGCAGCGCCACGTCGCCGGGATTGGCGCCTTGTTTCACGGCGAAGCGCACGTTCGGCTGCGTGGTGTCCTGCAAGTTGGCGTCGAGCGTTCCGGTGTAAGTGACGCCGGCGATAGTCACGCCGACGGTCGTGCCTGCCGCGACGGGCGTCGTGCCGACGTTGGTGACCGCGTTGAGATTCAGCGTGTCGGACGCGGCCACGGCGAAGTTGAGCTTCGCGATGTACTGCACGTGGCTCTTGAGCGTGCTGTTGGCCGCCAGCACTTGGATCGTGTGCGACACGCTTGCAGTCTGGCTATTCTGATCGGTTACGGTGAGTGTGACGGTGTACGGGCCCGCGGCGGCGTACGTATGCGTCACCTTCACGGTGTTGCCAGTCGTCGTATCGCCGAAATCCCAAGCGTAGGTGACGATGGTTCCGATGCTTGACGAAGCGTCGAAAGTAATCGGCGCGCCCGCGACGGCGACGACGCTGCTGCTCGTGAAGCGCGCGACGGGGCCCGCTGCGGCGCCTACGATTTGCACGGTCACGCTCGCAGAGCCGATGACCGTGTTGCCGCTGGATGCGGTCACGGTTGCCGTGTACGTTCCGGTGGCGCTGTAGGCGTGCGTGGGATTTTGCTGCGATGAGGTTGTGCCGTCGCCGAAATCCCAGGCGAACGTGGCGCTGGCGACGGGCGTGGCCGATGCAATCTGCGCGAAGAACGCGATCGGCTGATTCGGCGCGGCAAGCGGCGGCGAGCACTGCGCGAAGACTTTTGTGGGCTTGGGCGCGAGCACCATCACGGAAACGTTGCCGGTGGCCGTCGCGCCGTTGGCGTCGGTGACTGTGTAGGTAAATGTATCGAGGCCGGCGAAATTCGCCGCGGGGACGTAGGTCAACACATTGGCGTTGTTGGTCACGGTGCCGTTGGCCGGCTGCGTAAACGACGTCACGTTCAGGCCGGTGCCGATGTCGTTGGCCAGCACGGGAATGTCCACGCCGGTGCTGTTCTTCGTGGTCGTGGCGAAGTCTGGATTGCAATGCGGGCCGGCGGGCACATCCGCGACGTTGACGCTGACTTTGCCAACAGCGGTGTTGCCGGCGGTGTCGGTGATCGTGTAGGTGAATTGATCCGGCCCGACATAATTGGCGTTCGGTGTGTAGGTCACGCCGGCACCGTTCTGCACGATTGCGACGCTGCCGTTGGCGCCCTGCGTCACGGCGGTGACACTGAGGCCGGTGCCGAAATCGTTGGCCAGCACGTTAATCGGATTATTCTGGCTGTTCTTCAAAACGCGCGCGAAATCGGGGTTGGCCACGATCACGGGCGGCGGCGGCGGGGGCGGCTTGATGCCGATCACCGCGACGGTCACTGTGCCAGTGGCGGTCGCGCCACTTCCATCGGTGATCGTGTACGTGAATTGATCCTGTCCCATGAAGTTGGCCGCCGGTGCGTAGGAGACGCCGGCGGGTGCCGTGTTTGTGGCGGCGACGATGGCGACCGCGCCGTTGCTGCCTTGCGTCACGGCGGTGATGGTGAGTCCCGTGCCGAGGTCGTTCTTAAGCACGTTGATGAAATTGGCCGCGCTGTTTTCGGGAACCGCGGCGAAATCGGGATTGGCGACGGGTCCGGGCGGCGGCGGCGGCGTGGTGTCGATCACCTCGATGTAGACATTGGCGGTTGAGGTCGCGCCGTTGGAATCGGTGATCGTGTAGGTGAACTGATCCTGCCCGGCGTAGCCGGTGTTGGGCGTATAGGTCACGCCGCCGCGGCCGCCTACGTTTGAGACGGGAGTTGGCGCGATGGCGACGGTGCCGTTGGCGCCTTGCGTGATGGCGGTGATGGTGAGTCCCGTGCCGATGTCGTTGCGGAGCACGTCGATGAAATTGGCGGTGCTATTCTTGGCGACTTTGGCATAGTCCGGATTGGCCATCGCCGGCGGAGGGGGCGGCGGCGTGTTGTCGATGACGGTGACGCTGACGAAAGCCGTCGCCGTCGCGCCGTTGGCATCGGTGATCGTGTAGGTGAATTGATCCGGGCCGACGTAGCCGGTCGCCGGCGTGTACGTGACACCCACTCCGATCGCGGTGGCGCCCGCCGTGGCGTAAATAATGGTTACCGTGCCGTTCGCGCCCTGCGTCACGGCGGTGACGGACAGTCCGACGCCTTTGTCATTGGCCAACACGTCGATGGGATTGCCGGTGCTGTTCTTCAGCACGATGGCGGTATCGGGATTGGCGACGGGCGGCGGGGGCGGCGTTTTGTCGATCACGGTGACGGAGACAGTGGCCGTGGAGGTATTGTTGCCGGAGTCGGTGATCGTGTACGTAAACTGATCCTGTCCCACATAGTTGGCCGCCGGCGTGTATAGCACGCATTGCGGCAGCACATTGCCGGCGTTGTTCGGCGAAATCGAGACGGCGCCGTTCGTGCCTTGCGTGACGGAGGTGATGGTCAAGCCGACGCCCGTGTCGTTGAGCAAAACGAAAATGCGGTTGTCGGTGCTGTTCTTGGCCACATTGGCCGTGTCCGGATTGGCCACGCACGGCGGCGGCGTGGTGCCGACGACCAGAATGCCCACGGTTGCCGTGGAGGTCGCACCGTTGGCATCGGTGATCGTGTAGGTGAATTGATCCTGGCCCGCGTAATTCGCCGCGGGCGTATAGGTCACGCCTGCGTGGGTATTCGTGCTTGCCGCGGCGATCGCGACCGAGCCATGCACGCCCTGCGTCACCGCGGTGATGGTCAAACCGGTGCCGGTGTCGTTAGCCAGCACATTGATGAAATTGGCGCTGCTGTTTTCGTTGACGGTCGCAGAATCTGGATTGGCCATGCACGGCGGCGGTGGCGGAGTGGTATCGACGACGGAGACGCTGACGTTCCCGACGGCAGTCGCGCCGCTGAGATCGGTCAGCGTGTAGGTGAACTGGTCGGGACCGACGTAGTCAGTGTTGGGCGTGTAGGTCACGACTCCGGCGGTGATGCCGGGCGTCAGCAAAATCGCAACGCTGCCGTGGGCGCCCTGCGTGACTGATTTGATGCTCAAGAAATTGCCGATGTCGTTGGCCAGCACGTTGATCACGTTGTTGGTGCTGTTCTTGTTGACTTTTGCGAAATCGGGATTGGCGATGGGCGGCGGCGGATTGGTGGGATCGATGACCGTCACGCTGACATTGGCCGAGGCCGTCGCGCCGTTGACGTCGGTGATCGTGTAGGAGAATTGATCCTGGCCGACGTAGTTTTGCGCGGGGGTATAGAGCACGATGCCGACGCTGCCGGCGTTGGCGGTCGGAGCGATGGCGACTGTGCCGTGCGCACCTTGCGTGACGGCGGTCACGGAAATGCCCACGCCTTTGTCGTTGAGCAGCACATTAGTGGGGTTGTTGGCGCTGTTCTTCACGACGGTCATGCTGTCGGGATTGGCGACCGGCAACGTCACCGGCGGCATGGTGCCGGCGGCGAACAGCGACGACGCGAAAAGCACTGCGGCAAGCGAGAAAACAACTTGTCGATTCATAGGAGTCCCCTCCAAAATAGTGGCTGTTGATTTATAGCCACATTCACCTTCTTTTGTACACTAAAAACGTAGATTCTGAGCAACCTGTACGGACATTAAGTTTTGTTAATCGCAGAGCCAATGTTGCCGTTCGTTCATTGAAATGTGCGATGAGCGGCGGGGGTTATCAAAAACTGTTTAAAAAGCCTAATCGCAAGGGCAGCCAGCCCTCACCCCCGGCCCCTCTCCCCCAAGGGGAGAGGGGAGAACGGCAGCGCTCACTTCTGCGCCTTGCCGCTCAGCGGGCCTTTGGGGCCGATTCTTACGCTGTAGTTGAGCGTGGAGGTGTCGATCACCGGCGTGCCGTCGATGGACACAATAACGGGGAAACTGACGTCGGGGTTGCTGCTGGTTTTGCTGAAGCCGAGCGTTTGCAGCGGCGTGAACAGATTCTGATTCTTCAGCACGACGCTGAATTTCGCGGGGCCGCCTTTTGGGTTCAATTTGAGCGTGAAGGCTTTGTCCGCCGAAATGCCTTTGGCACTCAGCACATATTGTTTGCTCAGGCCGCCGATGAGGACGCTCACGTTTTTGCCGAACGGTGTGAAACCGGGCGCGAGGCCGACGGAGCCGGAGAAGGAGAGGCTGTCGGCGTTGGACCTTGCGAAATTGAATTGCAGTTTGAGCTTGGTGACGGCGAACACAATCGGGTTGCCTTGATTGGAGACGACGACGTTGACGCTTTGCGTCGAGACGGCTTGGCCATCGGAGACGGAGACTTGCACGGTGAAGAGATTGGCGGTGCTGAAGGTCTTCGTGACCGACGCACCGGCGGCGACGGTGCCGTCGCCAAAATTCCAATTATAATCGAGCGCGTCGCCGTCGGCGTCAGTGGCGTTGGCGGTGAACGTCACCGGCGTGTTGACGGTCGCGGGATTGGCAGAGACGGTCAGCGGCACGGCGATGACGGGCGCGTGGTTAGTGCCCGTGCCGATGACAGTGAGTTTCAAGAGCTTGGAATCGGTGCCGGCGAAATTGCTGGCGGTGAGCGTGACGTTGAAGAGGCCGGTGGCGGCGGGTTTGCCGGAGATCGTCGCGCCGACGAGCGCCAAGCCTGCGGGCAATCCGGCGGCGGCGAACGTTTGCGGGTTGGTGCCGTCGGAGGTGATCGTGTAGGTGAAGGCGGCGTTCACGTTTGCGGTTGCGGTCAGAGCGCTGGTGATCAGCGGCGCGGTGGCGGGATCGACTTCGATGGTGGTGCCGGCGTTGGCGGAGCTGTAATTCGATGAATCGTTAGGCACGAAGGAGACGCTCAACGGTTGCGCCGGGCCGGCGGCGAGCACGGTTCCGGAGAGCGGCGCGTAGGTGAAAGTGCCGGCGATGGCGACAGTCGTAGTCGGGTCTTGAGCGACGGCATCGAGTTGCGTGGCGCTCAACGGCATGCCGGCGACGATCGCCAGCGGCTGCGGCCAGACGATGGTGGGCGTGGCCTTGGCGATGGTGAGGTTCGCCGGTGCAATCGTGACCGTGTAATTGCCAAGCAGGCTGTTGGGATCGTTGAGCGTGGCCATGATCGGGTAGGCGCCGACGGTGCTGCGCTGCTCGGCGGCGGTGAAATAGGAGGCGGTGATGGCGTCGTTGTTTTGCAGGCCGGCCAATGTGCCGGTGAGCGTGGGATTGGGCGCGTTGAAAATGCGGGTGAGGCTTGCGGGGGTGACGGTCAGGGGCGCGGGCGTGATGGAGAGCGTGCCGTTGTTGATGATGACGGAATAGTTGCCGAGCTTGTTGTCGGGATCGTTGAGCGTTGGGACGATGGAATAATTTCCGACTTGCGTGGCGTTGGTGGCGGTTGACGCAAAGCTGGCGGTGATGTTGTCGCCATTGAGGACGCCGGTGAGCGTGCCGGTGAAGACGGGATTGTCGGCGCCGTAGACTTTGCTGATGTCCGCACCGGTGGCGGTGATGGGCGGCGCGTTGCTGATAGTCAGCGTGCCATTGTTGACGGTCACGTTGTAATTGGGGAGGCGATTGTTGGGATCGACGACTGCGGGTGTAATCGGGTATTGGCCGACGGCGCTGGTGTTGTCGGCGGTTGTTGAATACGTGGCGCTGATTGCGTCGTTGTTTTGAATG